>ERZ778017.1243-NODE-1243-length-26481-cov-4.783925_pt1 | contig 26481 bp, 27 predicted proteins | sample MGYA00375747_ERZ778017 | MGnify/ENA primary metagenome ERZ778017 (study PRJEB29350, sample SAMN05509838) | bioreactor metagenome | biome: bioreactor; material: wastewater | place: South Africa: University of Cape Town | collected 2014-03-17 ...
CAGGCCGGTATTGCGGAGAGCTTCGGTGTAATCAGCAACAGCCTTGGCGACATCGCCTCTCACCAGTTCGGCGGCTCCCTCCTCCGCAGGCGACGGATGAGGGACATCGTCTGCCGCCGCCGCGGTGCTTACAGCGGCGACGCTTGAAACGATGAGGATCTGCGCAAGACGTAGCGGCCGCATCATTCTTTCTTTGTGAACCTTTTCCGCGGGAGGTCCCTCGATTTACCGCCCCACATTCATAAATATAAAATGCGATGAAGTACCGTGAATTTCTCTGCCAGATCAGCAGCGGCAGGCGGCCTGTTCGACTATAGGTAAGGCAGACATAAGGCTGCAAGGCTCGTTTCGAGGATCGCGAAATGAACCTCTGGTTCAGGCTCTTCTGGTTGCTACTGACCGCACGGAAGCGCGGGCACATCAATCTGCCTCGCCAACCCTCCCTTCTCGGCTTCCGGGTCTGGCCTCACGATCTCGATCTTTCGTTGCACATGAACAATGGGCGTTATCTGACGCTGATGGATCTTGGACGACTGGACGTCATGGTCCGATCGGGTCTCTGGCGCGAGGTATTGCGCCATAGGTGGACGCCGATCGCCAGCGCAATCACGATTCGCTTTCAGCGTGAGCTGCGTCCGTTTCGGAAATTCCGTCTTGATACCCGGCTGCTGTGCTGGGATGCCAGTCTCGTCGTGATGGAACAGACGTTTGTCATCGACGGCGGTCCGCGCGACGGGCAGGTTGCGGCGCGGGCGCTGTTCAAGGGCGGTCTCTATGATCGCAAGGAGCGGCGGTTCATTCAGATTGCACAGCTGATGGCCCTTCTCGGGGTCTCGGAGATCAGTCCGCCGGCAACGCCGGAGGTCGAGGCGTTCCTGCACGCGGACGATCAATTGAAGCAAGCGGGGCGCGTTTAGCGGGCGGTGCTGCCGTGAAGACCGCGCAATACTTGCGGAAGCGTCTCCGGCAGGTCTTCGGCGATCAGGCCTATTCCAAAACGGCTTGCGCATTCGCCGTGCAGCCAGACCGCCGCGCACGCCGCTTCGAAGGCGGGCATCCGCTGTGCGAGAAGACCCAAAACGAAGCCCGCCAGAACGTCGCCCGATCCAGCCGTCGCGAGCCAGGCCGGAGCATTCGTGTTGATGACAGCGCGACCGTCGGGCGCCACGATGACTGTGTCGGTGCCTTTGAAAATGATGATTGCGCCGGATCTCTGGGCGGCCGCGCGCGCACGATCGAGCTTGGAGCCCGGAAGCTCGCCAAAGAGGCGTTTAAACTCTCCCTCGTGCGGCGTCAGAATGACGGGAGCCGAGCGGTCCTTGATCGCCGCGAACAAGGTGTCGGGACTTGCGTCTTCATCGCCGTTTCGTACTAGGAAGCCAAAAGCGCCCTCTGAACGCGGACGGCTTTGTTGATCGTCCGCAAACGACGTCAAAGCGTCGGCGTCGAGCACCACGGCGGCCGACGACTTGAGAATCGTCAGAACATCGTCCGCCGTTTCATGCCCAATGGATGCGCCCGGACCGATCAGCACTGCGTTTCGCCGGGTATCGCGAAGGAACTCTGAAAGAGCCTCGGAACCGGCGACGGAGCGCACCATGATCGACGTCACCTGGGTCGCGATGATGGCGGTCGCGGTGGAATTTCCGACGAGCGTTGCGAGCCCGGCGCCAATTCGCAAAGCACCTCGCGCGCCGAGGCGCGCTGCGCCGGTTTGAAGAGCGGGACCCGAGACGACGACAGCGTGGCCGCGATCGTACTTGTGCCCGCCGTTCTTCGGCCACGGATAGGATTTGCTCCAAAGATCCGGCGCGTTTTCGTGTGCCTCAGGCTTCAATGTTTCGAGCACGCGATCCGGGATTCCGATTGGCGCGACGATGACCTCACCGCAAAGGTCGCGGCCCGGCATCAACAGGTGGCCGGGCTTTTTGCGAAAGAAGGTGACGGTCTTGCGTGCCTGGATCACAGGTCCAGCACTCTGTCCCGTCGTTCCATCGAGCCCGCTCGGCACATCGATGGAGATCACCGCGATGCCGCTGGCGTTCACGGCGTTGACCAGCTCAGCCGCTTCACCTTGGAGGGGGCGCGAAAGTCCGGCGCCGAAGAGCGCGTCGATAACAATGTGCATGCTTTGGAGCGCATCGGGCGTCGCCACGCGAATCGGAAGCGGCCACCGCCGGGCCATCTCGGCGGCATCGCCCTTCAGAGCCTGCCGATCGCCCAGAAGGAACAGGCGAACGTCGAAGCCGCGGTCGCGGAGACAGCGAGCCGCGACAAAACCATCGCCGCCATTATTTCCCGGCCCGCAGAGAACGACGATGCGAGCGTCCGGATGCACCAATTCGGCGGCCGTCTTGGCTGCTACGTCCGCCACCGATCGGCCAGCATTTTCCATCAGCTCGAGACTGGGAACACCGGCTCCGACGGCCAAATGGTCCGCCTCCGCCATCTGGGACGTCGTTAGGAGTTCGTTCATGTCATTGCCTCGAGACTTTTTGCGACGACCGCGCCGCGACTTTCGTGTCCGACTCTTGTCGCCTGAAATTCAGGCAGACAGCATGCTTTTTGGGCGTATAAGACCAGCATAGCCGGTCGTCCGGCTCGCGAAACCGCGCTAAGCCGCTGATAGATCTGGTATCTAATAGAGATACAGAAAGTGGCACGCCCCCTGCTAGCCTTTCGGCCACTGGGCAGGCGCGGGTCGCGATTACCATGCTGTGTCCATGATCCAAGGGGCGAAAATGCGAAAGATTGAAGCGATCATAAAGCCCTTCAAGCTCGATGAGGTGAAGGAAGCGCTACAGGAAATCGGCTTGCAAGGCATCACGGTGATCGAAGCCAAGGGCTTTGGCCGCCAGAAGGGCCACACCGAGCTCTATCGCGGCGCCGAGTACGTCGTAGATTTCCTGCCTAAAGTAAAAATTGAAGTCGTTTTGAGTGACGACATGCTCGACAAGGCAGTCGAGGCCATTCAAAAGGCCGCCAAGACCGGCCGAATCGGCGATGGGAAGATCTTCATCTCGACCATCGAAGACGCAATTCGCATCCGCACCGGCGAATCCGGCCGCGACGCAATCTGACAAACGGGCGAGCACGAGCGCAAACGAATAGATCGGGCGGCTCGGCTCGCGCAGTTGTAACCGTACGACGAGACAGGGAGTGTCTATGAAGACTGCAAACGACGTCCTGAAATATATCAAGGACAAAGAAGCTAAGTTCGTGGACCTGCGGTTCACGGACACGAAGGGTAAGATGCAGCACGTGACCGCCGACGTCGATTGCATCGACGACAGCGTGTTCAGCGACGGCTATGCGTTCGATGGTTCATCGATCGCGGGCTGGAAGTCGATCGAAGCATCCGACATGACGCTGATGCCCGATCCGTCCACGGCACACGTCGATCCGTTCTTCGCGCAGACGACGGTCGCGATCTTCTGCGACGTGCTGGAGCCGTCGACGGGGCAACCCTATGAACGGGATCCACGCTCGATCGCGAAAAAGGCCGAAGCCTACATGATGTCCCTCGGGCTCGGCGACAAAGTCTACTTTGGACCGGAAGCCGAGTTCTTCATCTTCGACGACGTCAAGTTTTCGACCGACATGTACTCGGTCGGGTACAAGCTCGATTCGAGCGAGTTTCCGTCGAACTCCTCCGCCGATCTGGAAATGGGCAACCTTGGCCACCGCCCGCGCGTCAAGGGCGGCTACTTCCCCGTTCCGCCGATCGACAGCGCTCAGGACATTCGCTCAGAGATGCTCTCTGTGCTGAAGGAGATGGGCGTCGAAGTCGAGAAGCACCACCACGAAGTCGCTGCCGCTCAGCACGAGCTCGGCGTCAAGTTCGGCCCCATGATCACGATGGCCGACCACATGCAGATCTTTAAGTACGTCGTGCACAACGTCTCCCAGGCTTACGGCAAGACGGCGACGTTCATGCCGAAGCCCATCTTCGGCGACAACGGTTCCGGCATGCACGTCCACCAGTCGATCTGGAAGGGCGGCCAGCCGATGTTCGCGGGAGACAAGTACGCGGATCTCTCGCAGATGTGCCTCTACTACATCGGCGGCATCCTCAAGCACGCCAAGGCCATCAACGCCTTCAGCAATCCGCTTACGAACTCCTACAAGCGTCTGGTTCCCGGCTATGAAGCTCCGGTGTTGCTTGCCTACTCGGCTCGCAACCGCTCGGCTTCGTGCCGCATTCCGCATGTGACGAACCCGAAGGCAAAGCGCGTCGAAGTCCGCTTCCCGGATCCAGGCGCCAATCCGTACTTCGCCTTCACGGCCATGTTGATGGCCGGCCTCGACGGCATCCAGAACAAGATCGATCCCGGCCCGGCCATGGACAAGAATCTCTACGATCTGCCGCCGGCCGAGCTTGCGAAGATTCCCACGGTTGCCGGTTCGCTGCGCGAAGCCCTCGATAGCCTCGACAAGGACCGCGACTTCCTGAAAGCAGGCGGCGTCATGAACGACGATATGATCGATGCTTACATCGCGCTGCGCATGGAAGAGAACATGCGTTACGAGATGACGCCGCATCCGGTCGAATTCGACATGTACTATTCGGTCTGACGCAAAGCCGACCATCGAAGAATGCCAAGGGCGGTCTTAAGGGCCGCCCTTTTTATCTGCACGCGGCAGACGCCGATCCAGGAAAACGACGGCAAGCCCGCAGACGATCATCAAGCCCACCATGGTTGTCACGAACCCCGTGACGGGCGCCCCTGTCATCGCAGCGCCTGCGGCCAGCGGGCCGACAATCGAGCCCCCTTGATACATGATGAGAAAGGCCGCATTGGCGGCCGCAAGATCATTGGCGCCGACCCGCTCGCCGACGATGGCGAGACCAAGCGTATAGAAGCCAAGGATTACGCCGCCGAGGAGAAAGACCACCACGGCAGCGGCGCCGGGCTTCATCAGAACCATCGGCAAAATCAGCACCAGACAGATAAATGCGATTGCCAATGCGATGATCACCGCCACTCGGGAAATCTTGTCCGAAAGCCAGCCGATCGGGAACTGCAAAACGATTCCGCCCAGAGTCATCGTGCTCAAGAGCGCTAATGCACTCGCTTGCGAATGCCCGGCCGCCAAGGCCACGTTCGGAATGAGCGAGAAATTGCTGATTTCGGCGAACCCGCCGATGAAAGCTGCCGCCATCGCCACCGGCGTGAGTTTGACCGCCGACAGGATGTCCTGCGATCCGTCGTGACAAAACTCAGGCGCGAGTTGGCGGGCGAGCAAGATCGGCACGCTCGCGACTGCCGTTCCAACGGCGCCGGAGAGAAATGGCCACAGACCCACCAATCCAAGGTTTCCGAGGACGACGGGGCCAACCGAAAAGCCAAGGAAAAATGCAATCGCGTAGATAGCGATGACGCGGCCGCGGGTCTCCTCCCGCGAAACCGAGTTGATCCATGTTTCGCCGGCAAGCCAAGGCAGCGCAAAACCGACGCTCATCAGTAATCGAATGATGATCCATGCCCACGGGCCGTCAAACGTGTAGAGCGCCAGGAACCCCGTGGCTCCGAGGAGGCAGCCAATGGTGATCGCTACGACGGGGCCGAGTTTGGCCACGATCCGGGGAAGAACGGGAAGCGCAATCAATACAGCGATGGCTGGAGCCGCGCCCGCGAGCCCGATGATCCACTTCGGTTGATGCCATGCCTCGAACGTCAGTGCCGTCAAGGGGAAGCCGATACCGAAAGACAGGCCAACACCAAAGGCGGTCGCGATGACAGCGGCGAGGCTCAACACGCGTTGTCGCGGCGTGAATCGCAGGTCATTGGCGAGTGTCATGCCTACCCTCAACGGTCCGCCATCGCGCCGCCTTCAAGTGAGAGGCTGTTGCCTGACATGGGTGCAAGACACTCAAGACGACTTCCACGCAGCGTCGAGTGCGGCTGGAAGCGCCTCACCAAAGATATCCAGATCGTCGTCCGGACCACACGAGACGCGAATACAATGGTCGAGCCCTTGCACGATCGGTTTGCGGACGAAAACGTCGCGATCGAGAAGAGCCTGCAGTAGACGCGCGGCGAAGGGGCCATCGCCTCCGCAATCTATGGCCACGAAATTGGCGCCGGACGGCAATGGCGAAAGGCCATTCTGCTTGGCGATCGATGATATTCGTTCACGAGCCCCAGCGATTTGCCCGACGGCGACGCGGAGATAATCCTGGTCGCGCAACGCCGCCAACGCGCCGATCTGGCCGACGCGATTGATGCCGTAGTGATTGCGAACCTTGTCAAAGGCCTCGATGACGCTTCGTTCTCCGACCGCGTAGCCAATGCGTGCCCCGGCCAGCCCATAGGCCTTGGAAAAGGTTCGATAGCGGACGACTTGCGAATTGGCGACGTCGATACGGGGCGCGGTACCGGCTGGCGCTGTGTCGGCGTAAGCCTCATCCAGGATCAGCAACGTTCCCGATGGCAGTTCCTGGATGAAGCCGTCCATGTCGCTGGCGGACCACCAGCTTCCCATTGGGTTGTTCGGATTAGACACGTACATGAGCGGCGCCGATAGCGCTTTCGCTATTTCAAGGAGGCGGGGAACGTCTTCTCGGGCGTCGTTCATTGGCACCGCGTGTAACGTGCCCCCATGCGCCATGACGTGAAAGTTGAACGTCGGATAGGCCCCGCCAGTCGTCACGACAGCGGACCCCGGCGACAGGAAGAGCGCGCACGTCAGTCCTAGAAGACCGTCGATGCCTTCTCCGACCACGACGCATTCGACCGGGACGCCGTGAAACGCCGCGATTGCAGTACGGAGCTCGAAATTCTCAGGGTCTGAGTACATCCAATTTTCGGAGGCCGCGTCGCGCATGGCGGCAACCGCCTTCGGCGACGGCCCGAAGATGCTCTCGTTTGCACCGAGCCTGGCGCGAAAAGGCCGGCCGCGCGCGCGTTCCATCGACTCCGGCCCGATGAAGGGCACAAGCTTCGGCAGCGATGCGATCGTTGGCGTGAAGGGAGGGCGGGCCATGGGATCTTGAATATGGGTGGCTCAGAGGAGGCCAAGATCGGCAAGCTTCTTTTTCATTTCGGTCGGCATCATCGCAATCTGCTCCCTCTTACCCGACCTGATGTCGGGAGGCGCGTCGGCATCTTCGAGATAACGCCAACCTTGGAAGGCGCGTCGCGGGATTGGTCGCACAGGGATCAGCGCCGGGTCCAACAGAACGTGGCAGCACGGCGTTCCGTCGTCCTTTTTCCCATCCTCCAGCCCGACAAGTTTCTGACGAACGAGGATGGTGCCGCGGATGACCCAGTAAAGCGATCCGCCATCGAGCAAGTCGGCGCTTCTTTTCGGTGATTGATACGTCGGATGATAGACGCAGGCTTTGCCGTCGCCTGTCTTGCGCCGCCGATGTTGTTCCTGCCACGCGGCCAGATCTTCGATCGAAGTCGCGCCGACGCAGAGCTTGACGAGATGCAAAGTCATCCTGGTGTTGTGCTCCTCGGGCTCGTGAACGGCAATCCAGCTTTCCACAGCCCATGCGCCGGTCAGGGCTTAGCCGTACAAGTTCCGGCATATTGCGCAAATATCGGCTGACCGAAGAGGCCAAAATGGCGCGAATGTACGGCCGGATATTTTCCTGTTTTCGGATCGCGGTCGTAGATCGTCGTGATGTTCAGGAACCCCTCGTTGACGACCTCCAGGAAAGTATTGGCGTTGAGGTTGCGGACAATTTTCAAGGTATTCGCAGACTTGCCGTCCAGGATGATCGTCGCGGATTGTTTATCGAGATCGATATTGCCGATTTCAAAGGAGAGATCGTCGGCCCGCGCGGATTTGAACTTTCCCGAGTCATAGCTCCACGAGTAGCCGTTGTTGAAATCACAGGCGAAATGTGTCGGTCCTTGATTGTCCGCCCGGGCGCCGGAGCAAACAGTCAGGGCTAAAGCGCATACCGCCAGTCTCAAATTCGACATTGGAGTTTCCCTCCGGAAGATAGATCGAGCCAGCGGGCCCGCACGCCGTTTTCTGTCATGCTCCTATTGAAACCAAGCTCCGCAAACAAGGCAAACCTGACGCGCATTCGCTGTCTCGCCAGCGAGGACGTTTGCCATTAGCTTGCCTCGGAATCGTGATCAGAATGAATTTTACGTCGTCGGGAGGCCGAATGCGCCCAATTACCGTGCTGAGCCTAGTCGCTGTTGTCGTCCTCCTGGCACTCCCGGGGACCGCTCCCGTCGCGTATGCAAAAAAAGCGAAAGACACAACGCACGGCGCCGGCTGGCAACCGAAGCTCGACGAGCAGACAATGACGTGCAAGCAGCTCTCGGGGCGCGTCCAGCTTCTCATTCTGCAACTCCGCGGGTCGGGCAGCGGTACGAAGTCGTCCGGTTTATCGCTGGGTCTGCATTCGGCTTTTGCATCGACCATCGGAACAACCGCGACCGGCGATGATCCGGTGGGCGAAAACGCTGCAGATATGAAGAAGCTGCGGGATTACAATCAGCAGCTCGTCAGCATGAAGTGCAAGAGCTACGACCTTGACTATGAATTGAAGCAGACGGACCCGCACGAGACGCCTTCGGCGAGGATTTCGCCGCCGAAAAAGCATTGACGTCACGCTGGCGCCTCGAAAGCAGACCCCAGCGCCCGCGGTTTGGTTTCATCCTTGGACTTGCGGCAGGGCGCTTCGGCTGGCGCTTTGCGCATATGATTGTAAGCTCGCGGGATGACCGAGCAGAAAACTGATGCGTCTGAGACAATCGCTGCGAGCGCCTTCCCTTGGCCGCCGGTGCTTTTTATCGCGCTCATCGCCGCGGCGGTTTTCGCCACCCGCTTCTGGCCCCTGCCCTGGCCCGGCATTGATGACGCCCCCGCGCATTGGGTCGGTCTCTCCTTTGGGGCTGCAGGCGTCGTCCTGATCGTGTGGGCCGTAGCGACCCTGCGGAAACACGGCACGACCTTTATGCCCGACAGGACAGCTTCCGTGCTCGTCACGACGGGTCCCTTCATGCGATTTCGAAATCCGATTTACCTCGGTGACGCGCTGCTCATTTTGGGGATCGCCGAAATCACCAAATCGATCTGGTTCGTTGCCGCCGCGTTCGCGTTCGGCGTGCTGGTGACAGTGCTGCAGATCGTGCCCGAAGAACGGCGCCTCGAAAGCAAATTCGGTGACGCGTATATCGACTACAAATCACGCACCCGACGCTGGATTTGATGCTGACGGCCAATGAGCACCGATTACGCCGAAAAGGAGCGGGATTTTATCGCCAGCCTCGATGAGGATACCGGCCGCGATCTCGCTGGCTGGATGACGGCCATTTCCGATAGCGGGCACACCGAGCGCAACGCGATCATCGACTGGCTCCGCCATCAGGGATTTCAGTTCGCCAAGGCATCCTGGCTGGAACGCATTCACCATAACGGCGGACGGCTGATCTATGCGGAAGACGGCGGCGAGTTCAGCGCTTCGGGGACGTTTGGACCTGCGGATCCGCTCGTCCACGGCGCGCCACCTCGCGTGACGAAGCGTGCGCCGATTACCGCGCCGCCTGATACGGCTGAGGCGGCCTCCAGTGGCGAAATCAACCGTGGCCTGAGTGGGGCCAAGGGTTTGAGGCCCCTTGCGGATCTGATCCTGTGTGAAGTCGCCAGGGCGGTCCCGGACGTCACGTACACGACGAACGGCGCGTTCATCATCATGTCGGCACCGAAGCCTTTCGCCGCCCTGTTGCCGGCACCTAAACGGCTCCGTCTCTATGGCAGCTTCGGAGCGGACGGCGTTCATCGCGCGAGACCCGCCGATGGTATGAGCAAATCCGCGCCGCAGTTTCCCGAGATGCTCGTCCTCGACGATGCCCGGCACGTCGATGAAGATTTTCAGCGATTGATCCGCTTCGCCGCCCGGCTGTAACTTGCCCCGTAATTTAAATGCGCGGCCATGAGTTGCATCGGCGGTACTGTCGCGCATCATTGATTCGCCAGAATTTTCAGCGTCAATGAGGCTGGCGGAGGCTTCCATGTCGGTTGAGCGGCGGCCCACGTTGGCCCTTTGTTTTGCATCTCTGGTGATTTTCGGTGCTCCTGACATTGCGACCGCTCAAGCGGCCAAGCGCGATGCGATCAGCGAGTTTTTGAAAGCCGGTCACGGCGTTGTCCTGCCATCCATCGATCCGACCAAGAAGGGCGCTGACGCGAACTCCGTCGCAGCGAAGCCAAAGGCTGCTGCCGATGTGCGCGATGGAGACCCGCAGTATGAGCAGGCACAGGCCCTCATGGTTGCGGTCGATGCCATCCTCAAAGAGGCTGCTGAGACGCGCGCCGGAGCCAGCAAGCTGCCGAGCCGCAACGATTTCATCATTCCGCCTCTCTGGAGAGAAACGCGTGAAGATCGGGACGCCAAAGTTCGCGATCTGCTCGACGCAGCGCTCGGAATCGTCACCAACGCGCCCGTCGTAGAGGTTCAAAAGAAGCTCGACGCCCTGCGCCGCAACATTCATGATATCGAAGATCAGAACGCCAAATTGAGGGAAAAGCGGCTCGTCGCGCCTAAAGAAGCAAGCTTCACCAGCATTATGACGGACACCGTCAGCTCGATCGACGCAGAGATCGATGAAAATAATAAGCGCATCGCGGCCAATAACACCGAAATCAAAGCGGAGAAGGCCAAGATCGCATCGGCGCTCAAGGCGGCGGGGGTCGAGCTTCAATCCGATCAGATCGACTTGCTGCTCGACAGCGTACTCTCCGGCGATCTCATCCGTCTCGTCGCGGTATTCAACGCGGCCAAGATGATCGACGGGCAGCTCGCGAACCTCATAAGCTCGACCGGCGACAACATGAGCGCGGCGCGCCGGTACTTCGCGATGCACGCGGCGTTGTTCGCCATGCTCGTCAGGGCGCAGGATGCGACAATCGCGAAAATCGATGGCCAATACTTGCCAAAGCTCGATGCCATCATCGCCGATATCGCGGCCGCCCGGGCGCGGACGAACGAGCTGCTCAAGGCGCAGAATCGGGCGGACCAGCAACGAGCGCTCGAATCGAATCGGGCGAGCCAGAAGATCGCAGCTGACGCCGCGCAAAGTTACCGGCGCTATCTCAAGCAACAGCGAGATCAGATCGTCGAGGCGCGACTCAAGGCCGTACACGACCTAAAAATCGCGGATAACACTTACGAGACGGTCGAAGCGAGCGTGCAGCTCCGCGATCTGATGCGCGATAGCTCCACATCATTCGAGGCGATACAGAAGCTCGAATCACCAAGCTTCGAGCAAATTTTCAAGAACGACGAGTTGCGCAAGGAATTCGAGGATCTGACGCGCAAGCTCGACGCGCCTGCGAGCTGAAGGCTGGGTATCAAGGTCGACTTGTGCTTCTGTTTGTTTCTTGCATCGACTATGTTCCGGCCGAGGATCGGTTCGCTGATCCTATAAGCGGGCCTTTTTGAAACATGATCTTCTCCGGACGGATAAACGAGAGCGCTGCGGCGACAAAGACCTTCACTGCGCTTCGCATAGAGCGCCGGGTCTTGACGACACCCTCGCGCACGATCCCGATTTCCAACATCTCGATGATCGGCGTCGGCACGCACGTACCGGCGAAGCCTACCCTCCTCTATTGGGGCCTTGCCGCGCTGTTTCTCATCATGACCTTCGGATCGATGCGCCCCGATCTCTCGTTCGGCCCGCTGGCACCGACGGGCGCGACCGTTATCCTCGGATTCCTGACGCTGCTGTTCGGTGGCTTGGCTCTGAAGCCTGAGGACAAAGCGCATTACCTGCTGATCTCGACGAACGATGGGGTGCTCACCCGCTTCACCGCACCCGACAGAGCCATTCTCGATGAAGTTCGCAGCATCCTGACGGAGAAGATCAACCGCGGCGACGAATCAATGACCTTCTCAGTCAATTTCGAGAAAGAACACATCGATAATCTCGCGACCGGAATGGGCAGCCTTCCCCCCCAGCACATGCTGAACGGTGCCGGCCATGGTTCAGCACCTGCGAACTCCGGCGCAGTGGATCGCAACGGGGTGCAAACGGGCGTTCCGAGAACCCGGCCTCCCCCGGCCGAAGCACAGTACGCTTCGCCGCGTCCGTCGCGCCCGCAAACAGCCCTTGCCCCGGCGCAGAATGCCATTACGACGGCCGACGCCTTCGTCGACTACAGCCCGGTTCTTTCAGCGATCGTCGATATGCATCGCTTCTATGCCCGCCAGCCCAACACGCAGCACCTCGAACAGCGCCTGTCGGAACTTGAACTGCTGATGCGCGCCGGCACGCCGACAGTCACCCAGAAGGCGCGCCTGCGCGAGCTTTCGAGCGACATGTCGCAAATTCTCCAAGCCTATCCGCAGGCCGTGGAGCTGTTCGATCATATTGGCAGCCTGGCTCCCGGCGGGCAGCGTTAGTTTCGGCGTAGGCGGCTTCATTGGTCCCGCCGTCCGGCACCTGTCCGCGAAGTTGGTCGCACTTGTCGCAGCCTTGGCGACTCTCAGGGCATCGCCAAAGTCCCCCCCGCATCGCGACTATTGAGTAACAGGGCGGGCGAGACCTGATGCTCCGTGCCCGGCGTTTGTTGAACGTTCATATTGGGGTCCGTAAAAGCCGCGCACGGACCCCGAAAAGACGCAGGAATCCATGCGGCAAGTCTCTGTATTCGCTCTCGCCCTCGCGGCGCTTCTGACCACCGGCGCGATTTCCCCGCTTTATGCCGAGATAGAGCCCGGCGGGGTCGTCAAGGCCGATGCTTGCGCCAGCGACCCGAAGCTGCTCGGCGTGTCGCGCGTCGTCGAAGTGGATACGGCCGGCGGGGCCGACATCGGCGGTGATCGAAAAAACGCTCAGCATTTCCTCAACGACGGCGAAGTCGTGCTGACGTTCGACGACGGTCCATCAAGAGCCGACACGAAGGCCATTTTGAAAGCGCTTGCCGACCAGTGCACCAAGGCAACCTTCTTCATGGTGGGCCAGATGGCGCTCGCGGATCCGCAAATGGTGCGTGAGGTGGCGGCCAGCGGCAATACTATCGGCACCCACACCTGGTCGCACAAAAACCTGCGATTCACCAAAGCCGACGCAATGCGCCAGCAGATCGAAAGCGCGGTATCGACGGTTTCGAAAGCTAACGGTGCGCCGATCGCGCCGCTTTTCCGTTTTCCGTATCTCAGTTCGAGCCGGACGGCCGACGATTATCTAAAAAGCCGAAGCATCGGCGCTGTCTGGGTCGACGTCGATTCGAAGGACTACATGACGCGCGATCCGGATGTGGTCAGGAAACGCATTCTCACGGAGCTCGCCAAGGCGAAGAAGGGCATCATTCTGATGCACGATATTCACGCCTGGACCGCCAAGATGCTGCCCGACCTGCTGACGGAACTGCACGACAAAGGCTTCAAAGTCGTGCACATGGTCCCGAAAGCGCAGATCCAGACGATTGCGTCGTACGATGCCGCGGCAGAAAAGGCGATTGCCGCCAAGACGGCCGCACGTGCCGCCAATCCAATGGCCTCGCGCGCACTGGTTTGGTCGATGACGCCCGCACCGGCAACGAAGCACCGGGCCTCGAAGCTCTCCAGGAAGCTTCGCGCCAAGGGCTCGATCGTTGCGGGATCAGCCGCGTTCGCCGCCGGGTCGGCTAAGGCGCAGAAGAACAGCAAAGTGAAGAGCGAAGACCCGCCCTGGCAATTCAACGTTTTTAATTAAAACGCGCTGCACGCCTGCTCCACGTCCGGAGTTCGATTGCTCCGCTGCACCTCACAACCCGGCATCGATTAGCTAAGTGAGCGACCAGCCGCTAAGATGCGGTGCCGACGAGAAGCAGGAGTTCGAAGCGACGCAGGAGGACGGCAATGGCACCCCGGATCGAGATCAAACGCGTTTACGAAAAGCCGTCGCGGACGGACGGGGTGAGAATACTCGTCGACAGGCTGTGGCCACGTGGGCTCAAGAAGGAAGACGCCGCTCTCGACCATTGGGCCAAAGATCTGGCGCCGAGTTCCGAATTGCGCAAATGGTTCGACCACAAGCCGGAGCGCTTCGAGGAATTCGCGCGGCGCTACCGGGACGAATTGAAACATAATCCCGCCGTCGAGACGGCTCGCTCATACGCGAAGCACGGCCACGTGACGCTGCTCTATGCAGCTCACGATCCGGCGTGCAATCAGGCGGTGGTGCTGGCCGATTACCTGCGCAAGGCCTGGGCCGCCTGATCCGCCCCCGGCGGAAGGATCGCGCCATCGGCAATGCCCGTCCGGAGCGATCCAAACGACCCGTTCAGGTCCAAAAATGGTGCGGTTGAAAGGACTCGAACCTTCACGCCGTTTCCAGCGCTACCACCTCAAGGTAGTGCGTCTACCAATTCCGCCACAACCGCATGCCGAAGATTTTGGACCCGGCAACCGCGAATATCGGGACCACCGAAGCGATCCATTCGCGAAGACGCCGACGTAACAGAGCGGTCCTGGGAACGCAAGCGGCAGATTTGACTGGGGTTCTTTTCCAGGCGCGGTGCCTGCCGAGGCAAGGTGAAGCATACCAGCAATACGCAGCGCTAAGGGCAGCGTAGGGCGGAGATCTCGTGCTCCGGGGTGGCGATCGTCCGCCGCCTGACATAAATTCAAATGATGCTTTCTGGCGATTCTATCGCTGGCGCGGGTTCAGCGCGCCCGGTCGATTGGGCTATCAGCGATCGCCCTGTCGAATATCCGTTTGCGTTAGATGTCATGCAAAGACGCGCAGCGGGGATCCGCGACAACCAGTCTCCAGAGCTCATCTGGCTCCTGGAGCACCCGCCTCTTTATACCGGTGGCACGGGAGCCAAGGATGGCGATCTCCTCGACGGCTCGACTTTCCCGATCTATCGCACCGGCCGCGGCGGACAATTCACCTATCATGGGCCCGGCCAGAGAGTCGTCTATGTCATGCTCGACCTCAAAGCGCGCGGCTTCGACGTTCGCGCCTTTGTCATGCGTCTCGAGCACTGGATCATCGGAACGCTCGCGGACTTCAATATCGCGGGAGAAGCACGGCGCGACCGCGTCGGCATATGGGTCAAACGGCCGTCGCGCGACGGAACGGTCGAAGAAAAAATCGCGGCGCTCGGACTGCGCATCAGCCGCGGTGTCTCAAGTCACGGGCTGAGTCTCAACGTCGACCCGGACCTCTCCCATTATGAGGGAATCGTTCCATGCGGGATTCGGGATTATGGGGTGACGAGCTTTGCCGATCTCGGACTGCCCGTGACGCTCTATGATGTCGACGTCGCTTTGCGCACCAATTTCGAGCGAGCCTTCGGGCCGACGCGACGGGTGCCTGGGATTACGACGGAGCCCACGCAGAGCGTTTTGCCAAGTCTCTGAGATTGCGCAGAAAAGGCGCCTGCATCCTGTGTGGACACAAGCGCCCCATGAACCATGCCGCAATCGTTTCTCTTATTATTTCCGATCCCCGGTATTCGAGGCGCTGCCAGCCGGCGGCGCTACCTCTTTCTCGGGGAGTCGTAGTAGAGAAAGCCTCCTTCGATAGAGACGCTGTCCGACCCCTGAAGCTCGTACTCGTCCTTGGCGCTATCGTTGAGGCGGATGATGCAGCCCTTCTGACAGACCCCATCGATATCCTTGCCTGATGGCAGTACCTCATCTTTACGAGAGGTGTCCTCGGTGATGGTGAGTTTGACTTCCGTATCACTTCGGTTGGTAATCGTGGCTGCGGAAGCAGCCGAGGTCATAAGAAGAGCTGCGATCGCGCAAACCGTATGAACCTTCAGGTCAGTCCGGCTGCTCCTGCGACCGCGGCAGCATAACATTACTTCTTCTTCTTCTTCGCTGCCTTTTTAGCAGGAGCCTTCTTGGCAGCTTTTTTTGCAGCTTTAGCCATTTTAGATCGTCCTTCCGTTTGGATCATTGACGAACGAAATGAGTCCGTCGACCCGACCCAAGTCGAGTCATTTTTGACATTGATAACTTTCAAGACGATGCACAAACGAAATTTGATGTTTGGTGATATCGAAAATATCGATAGATGAGTTTCATCGTAAGCGTTGAGGTTCCGATCCGATGGACGTCAATCTCGCTCGTACATTTCTGATTGTTGCCGAGACGGGCAGCTTCATTGATGCTGCGCGCAAGCTCAACATCACCCAATCGACGGTCTCTGCACGCATCAAAGGCCTCGAAGAGCTCCTAGGCCGACCGCTATTTACGCGTTCGAAATCCGGCGCCGAACTCACGGGAGCAGGTGAACTCTTTCAGAAGCACGCGCTTGCCCTGGTCCGAGTCTGGCAGCAGGCCCAGCTGCAAGTTTCTCTTGCCGACCAGCATCCCGAACACATTTCGGTGGGCGCACCGCTCAGTTTATGGAGCGGATTCCTGCTGAAATGGGCTTCGGGTCTCCGGATACAGATCCCTGGCATTGCCGTTTCGGCCACAGCCAGCGCCTCGGCGGCTTTGAGCCAGCGTCTGATCGAGGGCACGCTCGACTTGGCGATCATGTACCGGCCATCGCCGCCGCCGGGCCTCACAATCGAGCACCTGTTCGACGAAGAATTCGTGCTTGTTTCGTCGGCGAAGGCGGGATCGCGGCGCGGCGCCAGCGATTATCTACTGGTCGATTGGGGGGCCGATTTCGTGCAGGACCACGCGACGGCGTTTCCCGAGCATGCCAATCCGGCCATTAGTCTCGATCTCGGTCCGATGGGACTCGACTATCTTTTGGCCAATGAATGCTCGGGCTATTTTCCGGCACGCATGGTCCGCAAGCTGATTGCCCGCGGCCGCGTGCGAGAGCCGAAACGAGCCCGCAAGTTCGTCTATCCGGTCTATATGGTCTACCCGGAAACCCGAAATGAAGAAGCCTATGAGCCGATTCTAAGGGGTCTTCGGCGCGCAGCTACGAAGTTCGAGTAGGTCCGGCGAGGCTCCCGATCCGAAGTCGCGCGCCTCAGGCGAATTCGAGAATAACCGCATCCACTGCGAGGCTTTCGCCGGGCTTTGCGGAGATCTTCTTCACCTTACCGTCGCGCTCGGCCTTGAGGATGTTTTCCATCTTCATGGCCTCGACGATCGCGAGCGCGTCGCCGGCCTTCACGTCCTGACCTTCTTCCACGTTGATGGCCTTCACCAGGCCCGGCATCGGGCACAGGAGATATTTGGACATATCGGCAGCGGCTTTGACGGGCATCAGAGCCGCCAATTCGGATTCTCGCTCGGTGTAGACGTAGGTTCGCGCCTGCATCCCGCGATAAGAGAGCAGCATGCCGTTCGCCATCGGCCGGACCTGGACAGAAACGTCAGCGCCGTCAACCGTGCCCTGCCACACCGGCTCGCCGGGCCACCACTCCGACGTGATCTCCATCGTCTTCGTCGGCTGGCCTGCTTCGTCCAAAATCAAAACGTAATAAGGACCGGGAATGGTGCCCATCGCCTCAAGCAGTACCGTCGCCTGCCCGACTTTGACGACGCGGCGCTTGGCGAAGCTGATCGAGCGGCCGGCCATCTGATGCGTGATGTCGCGACGGCGGGTATTGCCCAGGTGATCGATCGCGCCTGCGACTGCAGCCAGCGTTATCAGATCCGCCCCTTCGGGCGCCCGCGGCTCGAAGCCCTCGGGGAACTCTTCTTTGATGAAGCCGGTCGAGAGCTTGCCCGAACGCCATCGCGGATGCTGCATCACGGCCGCGAGAAACGGCACATTGTGCTGAATGCCGTCGATATAGAATGCGTCGAGCGCCGCCGACTGGGCCTCAATCGCCGCTTCGCGGGTGGGCGCGTGGGTGACGAGCTTGGCGATCATCGGATCGTAGTACATGGAGATTTCGCCGCCTTCGAAGACGCCGGTGTCATTGCGCACCGTGATGCCGTCCTTCTTACCTTCTGCGGGCGGGCGGTATTTCACCAGGCGGCCGATCGACGGTAGGAAGTTGCGGAATGGATCTTCGGCATAAACGCGACTCTCGACGGCCCAGCCCTTGAGGGTGATGTCGGATTGCTTGAAGGGCAGCTTCTCGCCTGCCGCGACGCGGATCATCTGCTCGACGAGGTCGATGCCGGTTACAAGCTCGGTCACGGGGTGCTCGACCTGCAAGCGAGTATTCATTTCAAGGAAGTAGAATGAGCGGTCCTGGCCCGCGACGAACTCGACCGTGCCTGCGCTGTCATAGCCAACGGCCTTCGAGAGCGCGACGGCCTGCTCGCCCATGATTTTGCGGGTTTTCTCATCGAGCAGCGGAGATGGAGCTTCCTCGAGAACTTTCTGGTTGCGACGCTGGATCGAGCATTCCCGCTCGCCGAGGTAGACGACGTTGCCGTGCTTATCGCCGAGAACCTGAATTTCGATGTGGCGCGGATTTTCGATGAACTTTTCGATGAAGCAGCGATCGTCACCGAACGAGGATTTTGCCTCCGAGCGGGCGAGCTGGAAACCTTCTTCAGCTTCCTTGGCATTATAAGCGATGCGCATGCCCTTGCCGCCGCCCCCGGCCGAGGCCTTGATCATGACGGGATAGCCGATCTCGTTGGCGATCTTGACGGCCTGTTTGGCGTCAGCGATCTCGCCAAGGTGGCCCGGAACAGTTGAAACCTTGGCGGCCGCGGCCGCCTTCTTGCTCTCGATCTTGTCGCCCATCGCCGCAATGGCCTTGGCGTTGGGTCCGATGAAGACGATGCCGTTCTTCTTTAGCGCCAGCGGGAACGCTTCGCGTTCGGAAAGAAAGCCGTAACCGGGATGGACCGCCTCGGCGCCCGTCGATTTGCAAGCCTCTATGATCCTGTCCATCAGGAGGTAGGACTGCGCCGCTGGCGCCGGACCGATATGGACTGCCTCGTCGGCCATATCGACGTGCAGGGCATCGCGATCGGCGTCCGAATAGACCGCAACCGTCTTGATGCCCATCTTGCGCGCCGTCTTGATGACGCGGCAGGCGATTTCGCCACGGTTTGCGATCAGAATTTTCTTAAACATCGGCCGTCCCCGGTTTTTCCCGTGATTTGTTTGCGCTCTTTATGGGAATGCAACACGCCGTTCTAATGCGTGCCGGAGACGGCGTAAACACGCCTCGCCCGTGCCAAAGGTATAGCGCCTGCGATGCGCTGCCGCACGAAGGATCGGGCCCGCCGCCCCTTAAGCGGCGGGGACGAAGCGCGCCACGGCCTGTGTCAGTACCGGGTGGATTTTCGGGCTTTCGTGCTCAAGGTACGAGACCAGAGCCGTTTCGCTCGGGCTCAAGCGGCCGTCACGGCCGAGCCGGCTCACGAGCCAGGATGCCTCGGCCGCGGTAATTTCCTCGTGCGTGATGATTTCGATGCGCTGATGTTCGAGACGGGCCAAGGCGCGCTCCTCGGTCGTTTGATCGTGATATGAGTCCCGAACAGCGGCCAGATTGGTCTGCATCATCGACAAGAGCGCCGTCAGCACCGATGATTGCTCGGCTGGATCTTCCAGTTCGGCTTCCTGGCGCAGAGCCTCTTCGCGGAACGGGACCGCATATCCCGACGATGCCATGACGACGTTGGTGATCGCTTTGACGAATAGATCGGTCCAAGCGGGGTTCGGCCGACTGTTCGCGACAGCTTCGTCAATGTCGAAAAGGATATCGGCCTCATCGCAGGTGACGGCGACGTGGCCGTCGCCGCCAAACGCATAAAGGATGCGCCGGATCAGCTCGACCTCTCCGACGGTGATTTCTCCCCGCGCGCGCGCTTTGCCATCGCGCAGCGGACCGTCGCCGCCAACCACGGCAGATTTCACCTGATTGAGGGCAAACTTGGCGAGGCTGACCGGCGCCCAGCGCGCTTTGTCGAGTACGTTGACGACGAGTTCGAGTTCGACCTTGCTGCGGACATGACCGTCGTAGGAAATGCGATCAATCAGCCAATGTGCATTGGCTGAGGTGAGATAGCCCTGCGGCCGTTCCTGAAAGACGAGATAATCGGTCAGGGCTTCGATAAAGAAGTCTGCCCATTCAACGGGCTTTATGCGACAGGCGTGATTGAGCTTGAGGAGAATGTCGGCTTCTTCGGCTGCGACTATACCGTCCTCGCAAAATACACGCCTCAAGGCACGAATATCGCTACCCTCGATGCTGCCACGCTTTACAATTTCTTCGATCGGAAGTGACCGCAGCCCACTCATCGGTAACCCCACACAACAAGGCCGAAACACGAGGCCAAGCGTAGGGGGTGATGCTTAATCGCGTATTAAAAGCTGCGCGAAAAGCGGACAAACGGGTTCGGAAGGACAAATATTTTCGCCAGGGCCAAAATATCGAGGATCGCAGCAGATGCCGCGATCCTCGTTTCTGTCCTGCTGCGCTCCCGCAAGCGCGGCAAGACCGACGGCTCTGTGGCCTCTTTTTCGATACCGCGGATGAACCGTTGCTGAAGATGCGAACGAGGCCGTTCATCTTTTCCGGTTTGTCAGAGGAATGCGGGCGCGTCGCGGATCGAGGCGTTATGACCCGTCCGGTGGGGGGATACCGGACGGGCCGCGCCGGCCTTACGTCGACGATGTTGGAGAGCAAAGGCGATCGGCCGGGTCGATAGAGCCCAACGGGCGGCACGGAACGCCGTCCGCGGGCAATAAACTTGGCTGCGCGCTGGTGATCCCGCAATCATCACGCGCAGCCATGTGTCTCAAAACGGTCGTCCGCTGATTTTCCGTCGCCCAATCTGAAGCTGGTTTTTTTTCGAGACGCGAGATCACGCCAGGAGATGCGCCAGCAGCCGCGCGCGCGATTGCGGCAAGCTTTGACCTCGTGGCAGCAAAACGCGCGTCTCAAGAAAATGGCCCGTCAGCGCGAACCCTGTTCTGACATCCGCGCCGGTCACGTGCCCAGACCGTTGCTTGGTCAAAAACTGCGGAAGGGCAAGCAGCTTCTCGCGATAGGGCTCCCCCGCGGACGCGGAAACGGCACGCCCCGATTTCGGCGACACGTAGATCAGCTGATCATTGCTGCCGGTCGCGGCGCATTGACTGAGATCGAGACCGAAGCCGAGTTCATCAAGAAGCGCCAGTTCCCAGCGTACGAGAAGCGCCGGCCAGACTGTCGAGTCGTGCAAAAAACCCAGCACAAATAGCGTGATCTCGTAGAGGTTCGGATGGGGGTCGCGCTCGGGCAGAAGGTGGGTCAGCGTTGTGATGGTGGAGAGCGCCGCCAGCGCAGCCGCATCGTCGAGCGTCTCGGCCGCGAAGGCGCGCCGCATTTCGATGCTCATGTGGCCCAGTTGATCGGCGAGCCGGGCCTTCCAAGTTGCGTCGACGTGATTTCCAGCTTGCAGTACCGGCCGAAGCCGTCGTGATCGACCGCCGTGAACGAGGCCAAGATGACGGCCATGGGCACGCGTCCAAAGATCGACAATGGCCGCGGTCTCCCCGTGCGGCTTTACCGATAGAACGATGCCTTCATCCGTCCATTGCATATTTATACGATCGTCGCGGGCGCCTCACGACTTCGGGAAAGGCAAGCCCATCTCACGATAGCGCTCCGGGTCGCTTTCCCAATTTTCGCGCACTTTGACAAAGAGGAACAGGTGAACGCGGTGACCGGCCATCTCCTCGATCGAACGGCGTGCGGCGCTTGAAATGCTTTTGATTGTCGCTCCGCCCTTGCCGAGAACGATCTTTTTCTGTCCATCGCGCTCGACGTAGATCGTCTGCTCGACGCGTGCCGAACCGTCTTTCAACGTCTTCCAGCTCATCGTTTCGACGGTCGTCGTGTAGGGCAGCTCCTGATGCAAGAAGCGGTAGATGCACTCGCGCGTCATCTCGGCAGCCTGCGTGCGCATCGGAACATCGGTCACATCGTCTTCGGCGTAGTGCCACGGGCCGACCGGCATAAGTCCCGCGAGGTACTTGCGCAGATCGCCAACGCCTTTGCCTTCAAGGGCCGAGACCATGAAAATCCTGTCGAAGGCAAGCTCCTGATCGAGCCTCTTGGCGAGCGCCAGCAGCTTCGGCTTGTCTTCGACGCGATCGATCTTGTTCAAAATTGCGATGCGCGGCATGCGCGCAGTCTTCAACCGTTCGACGATGCGCATCACATCCTCGTCGGGCCCGGACGCCGCGTCGACGACGAGAAGAACGGCGTCGGCGTCTTCCAGCACACTCCACGCCGCGTCGATCATCGCGCGATCGAGCCGCCGTTTGGGGTTGAAAATTCCTGCGGTGTCGAGGAACACGATCTGGCTCTGGTTCTCGATCGCGATGCCGCGGATCGGCGCTCGCGTCGTCTGCACCTTGTGCGAGACGATGGCGACCTTCGTTCCGACCAGCGCATTCACGAGCGTTGACTTACCCGCATTCGTCGGGCCTAGAACCCTAACGAAGCCGCAGCGACGTTCGCCAGCGCCTGGGGGCTCGTGCGTCTCATCAGGCGTCTCCAAGCCGTCCTCCTTCTCCCTCGCGCGTCAGCAGCGCGGTTGCGGCGGCCTGTTCCGCGATACGTTTCGATGCGCCTTCGCCCTGGGCCGGGGCGCGTCCAGTGATGATCACTTCTGCCGTAAAGCGCGGAGCGTGATCGGGACCTTTACGCGATACGACAGTATATTTGGGCAAGGCAAGCCCCTGCCCTTGCGCCCATTCCTGAAGTGCAGACTTGGCGTCAACGGCGACTTCCGGCACGGGTTCCGATTGCTCCTGCCAAAGCTTACGGACCACGGCACGCGCCTTCTCGAAGCCGGCATCGATGAAAACGGCGCCGAGAAGGGCTTCCGCAGCATCGGCGAGAATGGTCGTCTTGTCACGGCCGCCGCTGTCGGCTTCGCTTTCGGAAAGGATCAGATGCGCTCCAAGGCCAATGTTGCGCGCGACCTTGGCGCAGGCTTCGCCGCGGACGAGCCGATTGTAGCGGCGCGCCAGTTCGCCCTCGCTCGCTTCCGGATACTGCTGGTTCAAGATTTCCGCGATGGCGAGGCCAAGCACGCGATCGCCGATGAACTCAAGACGCTCGTTGTCGAAACGCGCAATTTTGCTGCCGCGCACGCTCGCGTGCGTCAGCGCGCGCTCCAGAAGACCTTGGTCCTTGAAGCGATGAGCCAGTTTGGTTTCGAGTTCTTTGAACTTCCGAGGTCTCAGCATGGTGCCGGTAGCCGTTTACCGGATGATATGGAAGAACCTGTCCCAGCGAATGTCAAATGGCCAAGTCCAGGGCGACCACCAGCGGAGCGCGCCCGGTTCGTCGACCTTTGCGGAGAAGAAGATAATTTCGGCCCGGCCGATGAAATTCTCATAGGGAACGTAACCAACGGCATTCTGGACTCGGCTATCGGTCGAATTGTCCCGATTATCGCCCATCATGAAATAGTGCCCGGGGGGGACCTTGTAGATGCCCGTATTATCGTACGGACCGTCCGGATCGCTATCGAGCACCTTGTATTTCACGCCATTCGGCAGCGTCTCATCATAAACCGGGATCGTACGTTCGCGGCCATCTTCACGCGTGGTGAAACTGCCGTCGCGAACCTTGGGCACAGCCTGACCATTGATGAAGAGCTGACCGTTCTTCATCTGAATCTCATCGCCGGGAAGCCCGATGACGCGCTTGATATAGTCGGTCGTATTATCGCGCGGCAGCTTGAATACCGCGACGTCGCCGCGCTTTGGTTCGGAGCCGAAAATCCGGCCTGAAAAAAGGTTCGGGCTGAATGGGAACGAGAACTTGCTGTAGCCGTAGGAGAGCTTCGAGACGAAAAGATAATCGCCGACCAGCAGCGTTTCTTTCATCGAGCCTGAGGGAATGTTGAAAGGCTGGTACAAGAAAATGCGAACGAACATCGCAATCGCGAGCGCTTCGACGACGACGATGAGGGTCTCCGACCAGCTCGATCTCGGCGTCTTGATACCAATGCTCATCCAGGGGGCTCCTTTGCGCCGCCGAACGACGTTGGCCGGGGCTCGCTTTGTGTCAGCGGTTCGCTATAGCGAGTTTGCCCAACCCCCGCAACGACGGGCCGCAACATGACAAAAACGTAAGTAAATACAGGTCGTGTGGGCCATTGTAGCCGCCCGGCAGGCGTCAATCAGAATCGCAAACCGTCTTAGGCAGGCAAGCCGTCAGTCATCGACAGGGCAGAGATAATCACGACGGCTTCCGCAGTTGGATATTCGTCCGTCAGCGTAACGTCGATGCGCGCGGTAAACCCCGCTGGGGTAATGAGAGCCAGATGCCGCGCCGCGCCGCCCGTCAATGCAAGCGTCGGCCGGCCGCTGGCGGAGTTGACGACCCCGATGTCGCGAAAATAGACGCCATCGCGAAAACCCGTGCCGAGCGCCTTGGTTGCTGCTTCCTTGGCGGCAAAGCGCTTCGCGAACGTTCGTGCCGGATGGGCGCGCGACAAGGCTTTCCTGCGCTCCTCGTCGGTGAAGACGCGGTGCAAGAAGCGCTCGCCATACCGATCGATGGTCTTTTCTATGCGGCGTATATCGCAGAGGTCGTTGCCGATGCCGAGGATCATCAGCCGGTCCGTCCGACGCGAAAAAGCTCGTCGCGCGCTTCATCCATGAGAAGCCGCATGCGCCTCACGGCTGCCGACAAGCCGCCGAAGATGGCCTCTCCGATAAGAAAATGCCCAATGTTGAGTTCGGCCATTTCAGGCATGCGGCTGATCGGCTTCACCGTGTTGTAGGTCAATCCATGTCCGGCATGGACCTCCAGTCCGGCGGCGGCCGCCGCTCGTGCTGCCTTGGCATGGCGATCGAGTTCGCGCGCAACACCAGCAGCATCGTGTTCGAGCGCGAGGTTGCAATAACGTCCGGTGTGCAGTTCGACGATATCAGCTCCGGCAGCCGCGGCCGCCTCGATCGTCTTGATATCCGGCTCGATGAAAAGAGAAACACGGATGCCGGCGTCCTGGAGCTTCGCGACGAACGGCTTCAGCGTCTTCACGCTGCCTTGCACATCGAGACCGCCTTCGGTCGTTCTCTCCTCGCGGCGCTCCGGCACGAGACAGCAGGCGTTCGGAACGTGACGGATGGCGATCTGCAGCATCTCGTCAGTCGCGGCCATTTCGAGATTGAGCGGCCGGGTCAGTTCGTTTTTGAGCCGGCTGATGTCGGTATCCGAAATGTGACGGCGATCTTCGCGCAGATGCGCTGTGATTCCATCGGCGCCGCCTTCGATCGCGAGATGCGCGGCCCGCAGCGGATCAGGATGCACGCCGCCACGCGCGTTCCGCAAGGTCGCGACGTGGTCGATGTTGACCCCGAGGCGCAACGGCGCGTGACGGATCGGGCTGGCTTCGGGATTCAAAGAGCTACGGGGAGCAGGCACGTTCTTCAGCCATTAGGATGTCACGAGGAGAAACCGGCGGATCCGGTTTCGTGGAGCTTACGGCGCTTCTGAAAAACGCGCACGGCCTGTCGTGTAGGATAGTAACTAAAGACTGCTGCGACCAATCCGACGATCAATCCTCCGATAATCATCGGTTCGACAATTGGTGACAGATAAACAACCGCAGTATCGAGCGACGCCGAGGGCGCGCGCAACGTGGCACTCAAAGCGTTGGCCGTCTCTACGAAATGTTCGGCGGCGTAGGCAGGATCGTGACCGAGCACCCACACACCGGCGACATACGACGCGCTCCAAATGGCGGGCCAGCTCAGGGGATTTCCGACGAACGTGCCGAGCAGGGCTGCGGGTATGCTGACCCGAAGCAGGAATGCGAGCGCTCCAGCGAGCGCCATTTGGAATCCAAGAAACGGCGTGCAGGCTGCAAAGACGCCAGCGGCGCAACCCAGCGCAACCTCGTGAGGTGTCGCGCGAAGGCGCAACATACGCCGCCAATAATAATGAAGATGCTTGCGGAGCGGCACCAACTTCAGCGCCCATCGGCCGGCAACATCCGAAGCAACTGATAACTTCTCTCGCAAATCGCGACGAACCATTTCACGCCTTGTGCCAGACCACTGACTTGCCGCTTTACGCACTTTAGAGCTACTCGAAAAGGCGTTCTACCTTTGCCACTGAGGATTTAGCTCTCAGTCCCGCAACAATGTGGTTCAAATGCACCAAATCGAACACCTCGAGCTCGATGTGCATAACGGTGAAGTCAGCTGCTCGTTTCGCCATCCTAATGTTATCAATATTGCCGCCCGTTTCACCAATAATTTTAGCAATTTCGGCCAGGGATCCGGGTGCGTTGAGGGCTGTTACGCTGATTCGCGCCGGAAAACGCTGCGGATGCTCGGGATCCACGTCCCAGGTCGCGTCGATCCAGTGAGCCTCCTCGTATTCTTTTAGCCGTGGCGAGTGGATCTGGAACACGCGAATTCCCTCACCCGGCGCCATGACTCCAACGATCCGGTCCCCTGGGACTGCGCCGCCGGGCTCGAAACGAACGGGCAGCTCCTGGCTCGGGCCGCCGATCGATATCGCCGTCGTGTTGTCGATTTCCGATGAGCGGAACTTGAGGCTCTGTACCTTCTCGATATTGAACCAACCATCCTGCGCCTGGGCCCGGCCGAACCGGCGGGTGGGCTGATACCCTTCCTTTTCGGGAGCGGCTTCCACCTGCGGTACGATCGC
>ERZ778017.1245-NODE-1245-length-26452-cov-7.652839_pt1 | contig 26452 bp, 19 predicted proteins | sample MGYA00375747_ERZ778017 | MGnify/ENA primary metagenome ERZ778017 (study PRJEB29350, sample SAMN05509838) | bioreactor metagenome | biome: bioreactor; material: wastewater | place: South Africa: University of Cape Town | collected 2014-03-17 ...
GGCGATGATCGCCGCGACGTACTACGTGGCGGCGGTCGCCGGCCAGCCGGTCGCCCATGTGGCCGTCAGCACGCGGCCGGGCATGGTCGAGGCGCGGGCATGCCGCCTGGTGGTGATGCCGGAGTGGCAGGGCGCGGGCATCGGCCTGCGCTTCCTGCAGGCGGTCTGCGAGCGCTGGCGCACCGGACTGAACCGACACGGCATCCGCGTGCCCACGCTGTTCCACACCAGCCACCCAGGGCTGTGTGCGGCCCTGCGACGCGACCCGCGCTGGACGCAGGTCAGCGGTGCCCTGGTCGGCGACAACCGCACAAAGTGCAAGGAGTCGATGGCACGTGCGGCCGCACGCGGCCGCATGGCGTTCACCGGTGCTGGCTATGGCGGGCACTTCCGCGCGGTCCAGGGCTTTCGTTACCTCGGGGAGGGCGCGGCATGCGTCTGATGCTGATCGGGCAGAAGTGGCTGGGCGCGGGCGCGCTCGAGCTGCTGCTGGAAAAGGGCCACGACGTGGCCTCTGTTGCGGCGCCAGCGGGTGACCGCTTGCACCTCGCGGCGGTAGCGGCGGGCGTCCCGGTCGCTGATCCTGGGCGCATTCTGGCGGCTTCGTGGGTGCCACCCGGCACAGATTTGATTGTGGCGGCCCATTCACACAGCTTCATCCGGCGCGAGGCCCGGGAACGGGCGCGCCTTGGGGCCATCGGCTACCACCCAAGTCTCCTGCCGAGGCACCGCGGCCGCGACGCCGTGCGATGGACGATCCACATGCGCGACCAGTTCGCCGGCGGCACCGTCTACTGGATGAACGACCGGGCCGATGGCGGGCCGATCGCGGCGCAGGATTGGTGCCATGTCCGGGAGGGCGACACCGCCGAGTCGCTGTGGCGGCGGGATCTCGGGCCGATGGGCCTGCGGCTGCTCGGCCGTGTTCTCGATGACGTGGCCGCCGGGCGCTTGGTCATGGCCCCGCAGGACGAGGCGCTGGCCACGTGGGAGCCGGCCTTCGATCGGCCGGCACTCTCGGCGGCTTCACCGCCCGCCGCCCCGGCCCGGCGCGAGTCGGCGGTATGATTGCGCCCCGTGAAATTACTTTGCGTCTACGGCAATTCGCCCGCGGCCGCGTTTATCTCACCCAGCCGGGCGATTTATCGCGCGCGGCTACATCTTCCCTCTGGATGAATCGCGATGCGCCCTGCCCTGCTGCTCCTGCTCGCCGCACTGGCCGTGCCGGCCTCCGCCCAGACCCCTCCGACCACCGCTGCTCCGCCCGCCCAGCCGGTGAACTTCACCGTGCCTCCCGCCGCGGCGCAGGACGTGGCCAGCATCGATGCGATCATCAAGGCGCTCTACGAGGTGATCTCGGGACCGGTGGGCCAGGCCCGCGACTGGAACCGGCTGCGCTCCCTGTTCGTGCCCGATGCCAAGATGATGCCGGTCGGCGTGCGCGCGGATGGCGGTGCCGGCATGCGCCTGCTGCGGGTCAATGACTACGTGGCCCTGTCCGGCCCGATGCTGGTCGAACGGGGCTTCCGCGAGACCGAGCTTGCGCGCCGCACCGAACAGTTCGGCCACATCGCCCACGTCTTCAGCACCTACGAGGGCAAGGTCGAGGGCGGCGCGTCGCCGATGCGCGGCATCAACAGCATCCAGCTGATGCATGACGGCCAGCGCTGGTGGATCGTTTCGCTGATGTGGGAAGCGGAGAACCCGAAGCTGGCGCTGCCCGAGCAATACCTGCCCGCCGGCAGGTAAGCGCCGCTCAACGCACCGCCTGCCGGGCCTCGTTGCGCTCGGTGTCGATGATGTCCTGGCGCTTGGCGCGCCGCGCCTCGTCCAGCGTCTTCGGATCCGCCCGCAGCAAGGGTTCGATATAGCGCGCACGCAGTTCGCCAGCCGCGCCGGCCTGCCCGCGCTTGCGCAGCAGGCCTTCCAGTTGCCACGCGGCATCGATGGTGCGGGCATCCTCCGGCCCCAACGCCACGTCGGCCAGGGCCAGGAACTCTCGATAGCTGGCGATGGCGAGTTCGGACTGCCCCACTTCGTCCGCGGCCTGGGCGCGGATGATGTAGCCCATCAACAACTCGCGATGCCGCTCCCCCAGCACCTGCCGGGCAGTCGGGAGGTAGCGTTCGAGCTGCGCCAGCGCGTCCTGCGCGCGCCCGGCCTGGTACAGGGTGGCGGCGCGGTTCAGCTGTATGACCATGGTGTCCGGGTGCGACGGGCCCAGCAGGCGCATCCGTGCGTCGGCCACCTGCTCCTGCAGCGGGATCGCCCGCGCGAAGTCGCCGGAGCGGGCGTAGACGGTGGACAGGTTGAGCAGGCCGCGCAGCGTCTGCGGATGGTCGGCGCCCATTACCCGGGTGCGCGCGTCGACCACCGCCTGCGCGATAGGCAGCGCCTGCGCGTTGTCGCCACTGTCGCTGAGCATGTTGGCGAGATTGCCCAGCTCGCCCAGCGTGGACGGATGCGCAGCGCCGAGGCGCCGGGTCTGGATCGCCGCCAGTTCGCGCTGCATCGCCACCGCGCCGGCCTTGTCGCCGGTCATGATGCGCATGATCGCGAGGTTGTGCTGGGCACCGAGGGTGTCGGCATGGTCCTTGCCCAGGGTGGCGGCGCGGATCGCCACCACCGTTTCCAGCAGCTTGCGCCCTGCATCCGGCTCGCCCATCCGCCCGAGCAGCGTTGCCAGGCTGTTGGTGACTTCGGTCGTGGCTACATCCCGCTCGCCCCGCAGGCGGATCGCGTCGGCGCGCAACGCCTCCAGCAGCGCGCGCGCGCGCGGACGATCACCCAGCGCGGCGATGGCATCGGCCTGATCAAGCCGCAGCTTGATCCGCAGCGGATCCCCGGCCGGCAGCGACGCGGCATCGCGCAATGCCGCGTCCGCCAGCGCCAACCCCTCCTTCGTGCGGGCAGCCTCCAGTAGCGCGCGGACCTGGGCCTGGCGTGCCTTGAGGGTGTGCGGCGCGGACGCGCCCAGCGCCGTGGTGCGGTAGTCGGCCACCTGCGCGAATCCCGCCGCGGCTTCGACCGGCAGTCCCAGTGCCAGGCGCACCCGCGCCACCGATTCGCGCAGGTCGGCGGCCAGCGCCGGATCATTGGCGAAGTCGTGCTCGATGGCGCGCTCGGCATTGGCCAGGATGCTGCGGTCGATCACCGAGCGCGCAAGATCCTGCGTGCTCGCGCGCGCCAGGCCGCGTTCGAACGCCGCCGTGTCGCTCCCCGCCTGCCGCGCCGCCTGGGTCCGCAGGTCGCGACCGATGTCGATGCCCATCGCTTCGATGTCGATGCCTTCCAGCATCGACTGCTGGAACGCCGCCACCCTTTCCAGCTGCACATTGCGCTGCTCGGCAAGGGCACGCTGGGCACGGGCCTGGAGCAGGCCGTAGACCGACAGGGCCAGCCCGCCGACCAGCGCCAGCACGACCGCCGTGGCGGCGACGAGGCCGGTGCGATGGCGCTGCGCGAACTTGCGCCATACGTAGCCGCGGCCGTGCGGCGCAGCCAGCAGCGGTTGGCCGTCGAGGAAACGCTGCAGGTCCTCGGCCAGTGCGGCGGCGGACTGGTAGCGCTCGTTGCGTTCGAAGCGCATCGCCTTCGCCACCACCCAGTCCAGCTCGTTGCGCAGCACCCGCCGCATCCGCGGCAACGGTTCCCGCCGCGCCTGTGCGATCCGTCCGGCATCGACTGGCGACAGAGTCGACAGCTGCTCCGACGGTAGCCGCAGCGTATGCGCGCCGCTGGCCGCGGTTTCGCCATTGGCATTCGGCCGCTGGCCCGTCAGCAACTCGCACAGCACCACCCCCAGCGCATACACGTCGCTGCGGGTATCCACCAGCGCCTGGTCGCCCCCGGCCTGCTCCGGGCTCATGTAGTCGGGTGTACCGGCGACTTCGCCCCCCGGGCCGGATGCAGTGGCGGTGGCAATCCCGAAATCGATGATCTTCGGCAGCGGCCGGCCGTCGACCTCGTCCACCAGCAGGTTGCCGGGCTTGAGGTCGCGGTGGATGACGCCCTTCTGGTGCGCGTGCTGCACGCCCTCGCAGACGCGCACGAACAGGGCGATGCGCTCGCGCAGCGACAGCGCGTGCTGGTCGCAATAGGTGGTGATGGGGCTGCCGGCGATGAATTCCATCGCGAAGTACGGATGGCCATCGTCGGTGGCGCCGGCGTCGTAGATCTGGGCAATGGCCGGGTGGCGCATGCGCGCCAGCAGCTGGCGCTCGACCTCGAAATACGCCACCCGGCGCGCATCCATCCGCTGCGCACGCAGCAGCTTGAGCGCCACCGTGCGCCGCACCGGCTGCAGCTGCTCGGCGCGGTAGACATCGCCCATGCCGCCGCGCCCCAGCAGCGATTCGATGCGGTAGTGGCCCAGCTGCACGCCGGCGGCAAGCGTCTCGCCCTCGGGCATCGGTGCCCGCGGCGCAGCCTCGAGCAACTGGGTGCGTTCCGGATCGTCCGGCGTGTCCTGCGTCATCGGTAGTCTCCCCTGCCCCGCAATTCTAGCTGGGGGCGGCCAGTGTCTTGTGCTGGCGTTAAACTCGAGGGGTTGCCACCATCCCGATGCCATGAGCACCCCCGATCCTGCCCCGCACGACACCACCCAGCGCACGCTGTTCAGCGAGGGCCCGCTGCGTCCCGCGCCGCGGCCGGCCTGCGTGGTGGTGATCCATGGCGAGGGACTGGGCCGGCGCGCGGATATCCACGCCGAACCGGTGCTGATCGGCCGATCGCCGGAGGCCGACCTGTCGATCCCGCACAAGAGCGTCTCGCGCCAGCACTGCCGGATCTGGCGCGACGGCGACACCTGCCGCATCCAGGACCTGGGCGCCACCAACACCACATGCGTGAACGACGCGGGCCTGCAGGGGGAAGCGGTGCTGGCCGACGGCGACCGCATCACCGTGGGCGAAAGCATCCTCAAGTTCATCGCCCAGGACAGCGTGGAGGCGCGCTACCACGAAGAGATCTACCAGCTGGCGGTGAACGACCCGCTGACCGACCTCTACAACCGCCGCCATTTCTGCGAGATGGTGGACAAGGAAATCGGCCGCGCCCTGCGCCACGGCCGCCCGCTGGCCCTGTGCATCATCGATGTCGACCTGTTCAAGCCCGTCAACGACCGCTACGGCCATATCAGCGGCGACGAGGTCCTGCGGCGGATCGGCGCGCTGGTGCACGCGCACGCCCGTGGCGAGGACGTGGCCGCGCGCATCGGTGGCGAGGAATTCGCCCTGCTGTTGCCGGAGTGCGACCTTGCCGATGCCGGCGCGCTGGCGGAACGGCTGCGCGCCGCGGTGGCCGCGGAGGTCTTCGCGCCCGGCGGCGAACCGCAGCGGATCACCATCAGCATCGGCATCGCCGGGCTGGCCGCGGGGCGTGAAAGCCGCAGCACCCTGATGGGCGCTGCCGACGTGGCCCTGTATCGGGCCAAGAGCGAAGGCCGCAACTGCGTCCGCATCGAAGCCTGACGCGGGCGCAGGGGGATCAGCCGGGCCGGGGGGCCCGGTAGCGGGTGTCCACGTAGCCGTCTATCAAGGCGATGAACTCCTGCGCGATGTGTTCGCCGCGCAGGGTGACGGTCTTCTCGCCGTCCACGAACACCGGCGCCGACGGTGCCTCGCCCGTTCCCGGCAAGGAGATGCCGATGTTGGCGTGGCGCGACTCGCCCGGCCCGTTGACCACGCAACCCATCACCGCCAGCGTCATGTTCTCCGCGCCGGGATGGCTGATCTTCCACTCCGGCATCTTGGCGCGCACGTGCTCCTGCACCACCTTCGCCAGTTCCTGGAAGAACTCCGAGGTGGTGCGGCCGCAGCCGGGGCAAGCCGTCACCATCGGCGTGAACGCACGCAGGCCCATGGTCTGCAGCAGTTCCTGCGCGACCACCACTTCCTGCGTGCGCGAGGCTCCCGGCTCCGGGGTCAGCGAGATGCGGATGGTGTCGCCGATGCCTTCCTGCAGCAGCACGCCCAGCGCCGCGCTCGAGGCCACGATGCCCTTGCTGCCGATGCCGGCCTCGGTCAGCCCGAGGTGCAGGGCGAAGTCACTGCGCCGGGCCAGGTCGCGGTACACCGCGATCAGTTCCTGCACGCCGGACACCTTGGCGCTGAGGATGATCTTCTGCGCCGGCAGGCCCAGCTCCACCGCGCGCTGCGCCGATTCCAGCGCCGAAAGGATGAGCGCCTCGCGCATCACCCGGCCGGCGTCCCAGGGTTCGGCGCGCTGCGCGTTCTCGTCCATCAGCCGCGCCGCCAGCGCCTGGTCCAGCGACCCCCAGTTGGCGCCGATCCGCACCGGCTTGCCGTAACGGATGGCGAACTCGATCAGCTGGGCGAACTGGGTGTCCTTCTTCTTGCCGAAACCGACGTTGCCGGGGTTGATGCGGTACTTCGCCAGCGCTTCGGCACAGGCCGGCTCGTTCGCCAGCAGGGTGTGGCCGTTGTAGTGGAAGTCGCCGATGATCGGCACGTGCACGCCCATCATCGCCAACCGCTCGACGATCCGCGGGATCGCGGCGGCGGCCTCGGCGGTGTTCACCGTCACCCGCACCAGCTCCGAACCCGCGCGCCACAGCTCGCCGATCTGCCTGGCTGTGGAGGCCACGTCGGCGGTGTCGGTATTGGTCATCGACTGCACCACGACCGGCGCGCCGCCGCCGACCTGCACGCCGCCGATTTCGACAGGGCGGGTGATGCGGCGGGCAAGCGGGCCGAAGCGGTCTGGATCGAATGTGGTCATGCGGGCATTTTAGCCGGTGCGGCGCCTGCCCTCGCGCGGCCAGCCCCACGATCCGGCCCGGCAACGTGGAACAGGGCATTTCGCTACGATGCACGGCATGCAGCCCGCCAACGTCCTCACCCCCAGCCAGCTGAACACGCTGGCACGCGACCTGCTGGAAGGCAGCTTTCCCAGCGTCGTGGTGGAGGGCGAGATCGGCAACCTCGCGCGGCCGTCGTCGGGCCATCTGTATTTCACCCTCAAGGACGCGCGTGCGCAGGTGCGCTGCGCACTGTTCAAGCCCAAGAGCCAGTGGCTGAACTTCATCCCGCGCGAAGGCCTCAAGGTGCTGGCGCGCGGCCGGCTGACCCTGTACGAGGCACGCGGCGACTACCAGCTGGTGCTCGACGGCATGGAGGACGCAGGCGAAGGCGCACTGCGGCGGGCCTATGAGGAACTGAAGGCGCGGCTGCAGGCGGAAGGGCTGTTCGACGCCGCCCGCAAGCGCGCCCTGCCCGCCTTCCCGCGCCGGATCGCGGTGCTGACTTCGCCCTCCGGCGCGGTGATCCGCGACATCGCCAGCGTGCTGCGCCGCCGTTTTCCGCTGCTGGACGTCGAGCTGTTGCCGGTACCGGTGCAGGGCGAAGGCGCAGCCGCGCGCATCCGCACCATGCTGCTGCGCGCCGACGCCAGCGGCCGTTTCGATGCCATCGTGCTGGCACGCGGCGGTGGCTCGCTGGAAGACCTGTGGGCCTTCAACGACGAGGCGCTGGCGCGCGCGATCGCCGAGTGCATGACGCCTGTGGTCTCGGCGATCGGCCACGAGACCGACTTTTCCCTGAGCGACTTCGCCGCCGACCTGCGCGCGCCGACGCCTTCGGCCGCCGCGGAACTGCTGGCGCCCGACGCCGCGGGCCTGTCGGCGCGGCTGGCCGCCCTGCAGCGACAGCTGCAGGCGCAGCAGGCCAATGCCCTGCGCCAGCGCATGCAGCGCTTGGATCGATCGATGCTGCGGCTGCAGGCGCAGCGTCCGCAGGCGCGGCTGGAAGCGTTTGCGCGCCGCGCCACGCAGGCACGGCAGCGCCTGCACAACGCCATGCAGCGGCGGCTGGAACGCCAGCATGCCGTGCTGCGCCACGCCGACACGACCCTGCGCGCGCAACATCCGCAGCGACGGCTGGAGCGGCTGCGGCAACGGCTGGCGGAACTGCGGCCACGCCCGCATGCACTGCTCTCCCGCCAGCTGCAGGCCCTGCAACTTCGGCTGCAATCGCTTGAGCACCGTCCGCGCGCGCTGCTGGCCCAGCGCCTCCAGCACGACGCCGTGCACCTGCGCGGGCTGGCGCGCTCGCTGCATGCGATCAGTCCGCTGGCCACGGTGGCGCGCGGCTACAGCATCCTGCAGCGCAATGACGGCCACGTGGTGCGCAGCATCGACGAGGTCGCTGTCGGCGACCAGCTGCGCGCGCGCGTGCACGACGGCGAACTGGCGGTGCGGGTGGAAGGGGCAACCCCGGCGCGCTGAGGCGAGGCTGCCGGCGCACCGGCGCTATGCGGACAGGAGCCGTCAGGCGGCGGGCAGCGGTACCGGCGGGCTGAACAGGAACCCCTGCGCGTAGATGCAGCCGAGTTCCAGCAGGCGATCGCGCTGGTGGCGGGTTTCCACCCCCTCGGCGATCAGCTCGATGCCCAGGCTGGTGGCCAGCGCGACGATCGCGCGGATCACCGCCACGCTTTCGGCATAGCCGTCGCTTTCCAGCCCGGCCACGAAACTGCGGTCGATCTTCAGGCTGGCAATCGGGAACCGGTGCAGGTAGGACAGCGCGGAAAAGCCAGTGCCGAAATCGTCCAGCTGCGCCAGCACGCCGTGGCTGCGCAGCAGCGCCAGGCTTTCCAGCGTGCGTGGGGCGTCATCGAGCAGCGCGACCTCGGTGATCTCGATCCGCAGCCGCGCCGGCGCCACGCCCGCGTCCTGCAAGAGCGACAGCAGGCGATGGGCGAAATCGGGGGCGCGGAAATGCCGCGGCGATACGTTGATCGCAACGTAGCCCGGCAATGGATGGCGGGCCAGGTCCTCGATCACCCGCGCGTACAGCAGCCAGTCGATCTGCTCGATCAGCCCGCTGTCCTCGCCCACGTCCAGGAACTCGCCCGGCACAAGCAGGCCCTGCTGCTCGTGCCGCCAGCGCAGGAGCGCCTCCTGACCCACCGGCTCGCCGGAATCCATCCGCACGATGGGCTGGTAGTAAGGCACGAAGCGTTCGGCCTGGATCGCGCGCCGCATGTCGGTTTCCATGTCCAGGCTGCGGGTCGCCTCGCGGTGCATCTGTTCGTCGAACATCGCGCAGCGGTCGCGGCCGTCGCTCTTGGCCCGGTACATCGCGGCGTCGGCGTCACGCAGCATTTCCTCGCCGCTGCGGTAGCGCGAATCCCACAGCGCAATGCCGATGCTGGCGCTGGGAAACAGTTCCCGACCGGCCACCCACAGCGGCGCATTGAGCGCCGACAGAACGCGCCTGCCGAGCTCTTCCGCCATGGCCGGACCATCCAGCCCTTCGGCGAGGATGGCGAACTCGTCGCCACCGAGACGCGCGACCACGTCGTCGCCGCGCACCGTGCCGACGATGCGGCGGCCGGCTTCGATCAGGAGTTCGTCGCCCACCGCATGGCCGACGCTGTCATTGACCAGCTTGAACCGGTCCAGGTCCATGAACAGCACCGCGAAACAGGCCTGCGGGTCGTCCGCCGCGGAGTTGATTGCGCGCGCCAGCCGTTCCAGCAGCTGCAGCCGGTTGGGCAGGCCGGTCAGCGCGTCGTGCATGGTCTGGTGGATCAGCCTGCGCTCGGCGCGCATGCGCTCGCCGATCTGCTCGACCAGCTCCGCGTTGGCCTCCGCCAGTTCGCGGGTGCGCTCGCTGACGCGCTGCTCCAGATTGGCATGGGCCTGCACCAGCCGGTCCTGCGCCTGCTTGCGCGCCAGGCTGCTGCCGATATGGAACGCCACGAAAGTCAGCAGGTCCTGGTCGCGGACGCTGAAATGGATGTCCGCGGAGTAGCTCTGCACCGCGATCACCCCGACCACCTTGTCCTCGTGCATCAACGGCACGCCCAGCCAGCAGTGGGCCAGGCTGCCGTGACTGCGCACCCTGCCCTCCGCCTGCAACGCCTCGATGCGGGCGCGGTCGGCCAGCAGCGGCTTGCCGTTCCCCAGGACGTATTCGGTCAGCCCGGCAGCCAGCTTGCGCGGCACGCGATCGACGTCACGCTCGTCCACCGAATAGGGGAACTCGAGCATGCTGCCGTCGTCGGACAGCATCGCGATGTAGAAATTCTGTGCGTACAGCAGCTCGCTGACAATGTCGTGGACCGCGGCATAGAAGCTGTCGAGGCTGTCGCTGGTCATCGACAGCTCGGCGATCCGGAACAGCGCGCGCTGGATTTCCTGCATGCGCTTGCGTTCGAACACCTCCGCCTGCAGCTCCTCGTTGGCGCGGCGCAATTCGGTGGTGCGCTCGGCGACACGCGCTTCCAGGCGCTTGCGCGCCTCGCGCCGCTCCAGCGCCGTCAGCACGTGCTGGGCCACGTAGGCCAGCAGCACGCGGTCGTCGTCGGTGTAGACATCGGCCTGGCGGTAGTTCTGCACCACCAGCGCGCCCGCGACGCGCTCGTCGCGGCTCATCGGCACGCCCAGCCAGTCGGCGCTGTCCGGACCGCTGTCCTTGCCGCGCGGGATACCCAGCTGCGCGCGCAACTCTGCCGACGGCCCGCGCAGCGTCTCGCCGCTGCGCAGCAGGCGCATGGTGAGGGTGTTTTCCTCGTCGGTGACCGGGATCTCCTCGTCCGGGTCGTTGACCCACGGATCGAGCTGGTCGACGAAATACAGGAAGCGCATCGTCTGGCGGGTATCGTCGTAGAGGACGATGTAGCAGTTCTCGGCGTACATCAGCTCGCCGACGATCGCATGCACCCGCCGCAGCATCACCGGCAGGTCGAGGTTGCTGCCGGCCAGGTCGGCGATCTCGTAGAGCGCCTGCCGCAGCTGCTCGGAACGCTGCAGCGAGGCGATCCGCTGCTCCGCCAGCGCCTGCCGCACGGCCTGGTCCAGCAACTGGCGGGCCCCCGACAGCCAGTACCCGCCGAGCCCTTCCGGCCACGCCAGCGGATGGCTGGCGGCAACCGTCAGGTCGGCGCCGTCCGGGCCACGCCATTCCTGCCGCAGCACGCCGTCGCCCTGCACGTCGCCGCCGGCCGCATCGCTCCCCGTGCCCAGCGCCGACTGCCGCCACTCCACCCGCACGCACGCACCGCCGGGCAGCGTCTGCGCCAGCGCGCCCGCGATGCCGACCAGCGCGCCGTCACGCCGCCGCTGGGCGGCCCTGATGGGGGTGGGAGGAATCGAGGCCAAGGAACCGTTCATCTGCGGGACATATTGCCTGCAACGTGAAACCCGCGCCATGCCGGCAAAACCCCGCCCCTCACGCATGGACGTTGGCAGCGTCCATGGACTGCCGCCCATTGCCCGCCCACCCCTTCCCGCCGAACACGCCTGCCCGTAGGCTGGACCCCGTGAACGCGCCGGAGAGCAGCGACGAACTCCTGATGCTGGCCTGGGTGGCCGGGGACGCCGGCGCGTTCGAGCAGCTGTATGCGCGCCACCGCCTCAAGCTGTACCGCTATCTGCTGCGCCAGCTGCGGGACAACGCGCTGGCAGACGAGCTGTTCCAGGACGTCTGGCAGCGGGTGATCGCCGGCCGCGCCAGCTGGTCCCTGCCGGAGCCTTCCGCGGGCGTGGGCTTCGCCACCTGGCTGTACACCATCGCCCACCACCGGCTTGGCGATCACTGGCGCAGCCTGAAGCATCGGCCCGCCGCGCCGGCGGACGCGGACGAGCGGCTGGCACGCCTTGCCGATGGCGACACGCCCGAGCGGGTACTGTCGGAATTCGAGCGCCGCCGCCAGCTTCAGCTCGCACTGGATGGACTGCCGGAGGAGCAGCGCGAAGTGCTGCTGCTGCGGCTGGAGCAGGAACTGACCCTGGAGGAAATCGGCGCGGTGACCGGCGTTGGCCGGGAGACGGTGAAATCCCGCCTTCGTTACGCCATGGACAAACTGCGAGCGAGACTGCCGTCATGACCCGCTTCCCCCGCGAACCACTGGGTGCCGAGGAGCGTGCGCTCGCCGCGTGCCTGCCCCGTCCGCGCGGCCGCGACGAGCCCGGCGCCGGCATCGATGCCCGCATCCTGGCCGCGGCGCATGCGGCCGCGGCATCACCGCTGCCGGCCGCAGCCCGCAGGCGGCACTGGGGGGTGCCGGTCGGGTTGGCCGCCGCACTCTGCCTCGCAGTGGGACTGGCCTGGCGCGTCCAGCTCACCCCGGACGCCAGACCCGTAGCCGCCAGCGCAGAGGCCCAGCAGGCCGCGGACGCGCCCGCGACCGTCACGGCCCTGCCGCGGGACACCGTCGACGTGCCGCAGCAGCCGCGACCCACGCCGGAGGCGGCACCCGCTGCCGTGCCGCCACCTGCGCACCGCCGCGCTGTTGTGCAGACGGCGCCATTGCGCGAGGAAATGCCGCCGCCCCCCGACACCGCGGCGCCCGCAAGCGGAATCGCGCCAGCGCCGGCGTCCGCATTCCCTGCGCCGCCGGCACCGCCCCCGCCCGCCGACAGTGCCGCGCCGCGCGCCCTGGCAATCGAGTCCGCCGCCCGTGCCGCCGCGCCGCCGCCCGCAACCATGGCCGCCAAGGCAGGTACCGCGCAGCCGGCCGTGCTGGCCCAGGACACCGACGACGCCCCGGAGGCAGACGTGCCTCCGGCCACCGCGGATGCACCGGAAGTGCGCGAGGCCTGGCTGCGCCGGATCGGCGAACTGCAGCGCGAAGGCAGAACCGCCGAGGCGCGCGCCAGCCTGGCCGAATTCCGTCGCCGCTACCCGGACGCCGTGTTGCCGATGGAACTGCGCGCGCTGGAAGCGGCCGCGACGGAACCGGCGACGCACTGAACACGGCAATCCCGTGCAGCTGTGCCCACATGGACCACGGCCCCGCTTCCCGCCCCCACAGGCCGTCCGTCTGATCCCACCGCGGTACGTGCGATTCCGCGCGCTGCCTGACCTGGATCGCGGCAACAGCGGGACGCCGCCGGTAAACTGCACGCATGAACTCCCCCGCCCCGGCGCCGGCGAAGGCGCCCATCGGTTCACTGCGTACGCTGTGGCCCTTCATCCGCCGCCATTCCGGCCTGTTCTCCGCGTGGCTCGTGGCGCTGGCCTGTTCCTCCACCGCCACCCTGAGCCTGCCGGTGGCGTTCCGGCAGATGATCGACCACGGGTTCAGCAGCGGCACCAACATCGACCGCACCTTCGCCTTCGTGCTGGCAGTGATCGTGGCGCTGGCGCTGGCCACCGCGGCGCGCTACTTCTTCGTCACCCTGCTGGGCGAGCGCGTGGTCGCGGACCTGCGCAGCCGCCTGTACGCGCACCTGCTCGACCTCGACGCCGGCTTCTACGACCGCAGCCGCAGCGGCGAACTGGTCTCGCGCCTGACCGCGGATGCGGAGCTGCTGCGCAGCGTGATCGCCTCCAGCATGTCGGTGGCCCTGCGCAGCAGCGTCACCGTGATCGGCTCGATGGTGATGCTGTTCGTGACCAGTCCGAAGCTGGCGGCGTGGGCGCTGCTGGGCATCCCGCTGGCGGTGGCGCCGATCGTGATCGGCGCGCGCCGCATCCAGAAGGTCTCGCGCGCCAGCCAGGACCGCATCGCCGACGCCAACGCGCTGGCCACTGAAGCGCTGGGCGCGGTGCGCACGGTGCAGGCGCATTCGCGCGAAGCCTATGAGCGCGGCCGCTACGCACAGGCGATGGCGACCGCCGTGGCCACCGCGCGCAAGCGCATCGGCGCGCAGGCGCTGGTGACGGGAGTCGCCATCACCCTGATCTTCGGCGCGGTGATCGTGGTGCTGTGGTCGGGCGCGCACGACGTCATCGGCGGCCGACTCAGCGCCGGCGCACTGGGTCAGTTCGTCATGTACGCACTGATCGGCGGCGGCTCGGTGGGCGCGCTGGCCGAAGTCTGGAACGAGTTGCAGAAGGCCGCCGGCGGCATGGGCCGCATCCATGAGCTCCTACAGGAAGCACCGGCCATCGCCGCACCGGCCCAGCCCAAGACCCTGCCGGTGCCGGTGCGCGGCGAGATCGCATTCGAGGACGTGACCTTCCATTACCCGCAGCGCCCCGACACCGCCGCGCTGGCGGGGTTCAACCTGCGCGTGCGCCCGGGCGAGACGGTGGCGCTGGTGGGGCCATCCGGTGCCGGCAAGAGCACCGTGTTCGGCATGCTGCTGCGCTTCCACGATCCACGGTCAGGTCGCATTACGCTGGATGGCATCGACATCCGCGACGTCGATCCCAACGTCCTGCGCCAGGCGCTGGCGCTGGTGCCGCAGGCGCCGGTGATCTTCGCCGCCAGCGCCGCCGACAACATCCGCTACGGCCGGCTGGAGGCCAGTGATGCCGAGGTGCGCAAGGCCGCGGAATCGGCCGAGGCCGACGACTTCCTCGACGCCTTGCCCGAAGGGTTCGCCAGCGAGCTGGGTGAACGCGGCGCGCGCCTGTCCGGTGGCCAGCAGCAGCGCATCGCCATCGCCCGCGCGCTGCTCAAGGACGCGCCGGTGCTGCTACTGGACGAGGCCACCTCGGCGCTGGACGCGCACAGCGAGCGCGCCGTGCAGACCGCGCTGGAACACTTGATGGAAGGCCGCACCACGCTGGTGGTGGCGCACCGACTGGCCACCGTGCTCAAGGCCGACCGGATCGTCGTGATGGACCACGGCCGCATCGTCGCCGAAGGAACCCACGCCGAACTGCTGGCGCAGGGCGGGCTGTACGCGGAGCTGGCGAAGCTGCAGTTCCTCGACTGAGGGCGCAAAGCAGAACGCCCGGCATTGCCGGGCGTTCTGCGTCATCCAGCCGCGCCTACTTCTGCTTCCAGCCGCCACCGGATTCGTACCACCAGCCGGCCTTGGCGCTGGCGATCCACTGCTTGGCGAACACGCCGCGGATCTGTTCTTCCCACTCAGGATGGCCGTTCGCCACCGCTACTTCGCGATAGACAGCCTTGCGGTCGCGGTTGTCGTCGGCCACCGCGGAGTTCAGCGCCACGCGGTCCTTCAGCTCGACCTTCGACGCATCGCGCACGGTGATCAGGCCGTCGCCGGTGAAGCCCAGCGCACCGCTGTCGAAGCCCGCGCGCAGGGTCGCGTTGAAACGGGCCTCCATGCGCGACTGGATGGCCTGGATGGCGGGGGTCTTGATGGTGATGTCGGGCGCGGACTGCGCGCGCGCGCTGCCGATGCCCACCAGCGCCCACGGGTCGAAGCCGGACAGGTCCAGCTCGATCCGGCGCTCCAGCATCGCCATGCCGCCACCGCCGGCCGGGGTCTGCTTGATCTCGACCTTGTCGGCGTCGTTGATGACCTTCTCGACGAACTCCTTGGCCGCTTCCTTGGCCTCGGCCGCCGGGAAGTACACGTTGATCGTGACGCATGCGCTGAGCAGCAGCGCGGCCGCGACCGGCATGCCCATCCAATGTTTCATCGTCTTGCTCCTTGATTGTCCAATCCGGGTTTGCCGTCAGTCCACGACCGGCGCCACGTCGCCCTTGCCGGCCGCGACCAGGCGTTCCACCAGCGTCGGCCAATCGACCGCGCGGTTGAAGCCCACCACGTCCAGGCGCGGGATGCCCTTGCCTTCGACGATAGTAAAGGCGTTTCCCGCTGAACGCAGGCCGGACATCGTGCAGATCTGGTTCTCCAGCCGGCAGCCGATGCCGATGCGGCGGTAGCCGAAGTCGGAGAACAGTCCAATCAATTGGCCCTGCAGGCTGCTGATGAAGGAAGCGTCGCCGACGCTGCCGATGTCCTGCACCGCGCGCTGGCTGATCCGCTGGCGCTCGCCGGGCGCCTCATCGGTGATGAAGCGCGCGTCGAACGCCACCGGCGTCCAGTCCACCAGCCGCAGCCCGTTGATGCGGCCATCCAGCCGCCCGGTGATGCTGCCGAAGCCCAGCACTTCGGTCAGCCGCAGCAGGTCCAGGTCGTCCATCGCGACGTCGGCGCTGAGGCTGGGCGCGGTGCCGAACGGGCGCTCCAGCGCCAGCGACGAAAACGCCACCCGCCCGTCGAACAGGCCCAGCGACAGCCCGCCGTCGAAGTCGATGCGGTCGTTGGCGTAGTGCACGTGCGGCAGGTCGCCGTCCAGCCTGCCCTGGAACGCGGGCAGGCCCAGTGCCTGCGAGACCTTGCCGAAGTCGATCCCCGCCAGCCGCATGCCGAAGCGGATGTCGGCGCCGGCGCCATCCTGCGGCGGGCGGATGATGACGTCGCGCAGGCCCAGCCGGCCGCCCAGCATCGGCATATCGACCGCTTCCTCCACGCGCAGCGCGCCATCGGCGCTGGCGAACGGCAGCCGGGCGGCGCCGAAGGCCAGGCCATACAGCTGGCCGCCATCCCACTGCAGCGCGCTGGCGACCGGCGCGCCGGCGGAATAGCGCAGGTCGCCGCGCAGGCCATCGAACACGAAACGCCCGGCCGGATCGCGCAGGTCGACGCCATGCAATTGGGCGGTGACGCCTGCCAGCTCCCCCCCGCGCAGGCGTGCGTCCACGTCGATGGCACCGTGCAGGTCCACCTCGCCAAGCCCCACCAGGCCCATCCAACCGGACAGATAGCGCGGCCGCAGCGGTGCCATGTCGGCGCTGCGCGCCTGCACGTCCAGCGCCTCCAGCGTCCCGTCCGGCGCCAGCGCGGCGCTGGCGTTGGCCACCAGCGCATCGCCGTCGCGCCATTCAACCCGCGGCAGCTGCCAGCCCGCATCGCCGCGCCGCCCTGCCTCCACCCGCAGCCCCACCGGCGTGGCCGGCAGCGCCACGTAGGTATTGCCGGCAAGGAATTCGCCGCCGCGCAGGTCGCCGGACACCATCACCTGCGCCAGTCCGTCGCCGCTGCGGTAATCGAGCTGCAGCGCGCCGCCCAGGCCCTCACCAACGATGCTGGAATCGGCATTCTCGAATCCCGCGCCACCCAGCTTCAGCAGCCCATCCACCCGCAGCGGCGCGCGCGCGGGCGTTGCCAGCCGCAGCTGCCCGTCCAGCGTGCCCGCCTTCAGCCGCCCCTGCGGCCAGGCCTGCGTTAGCAGCGCCTGCGCCCAGGCCAGCGGCACCGCGCGCAGGTCGAAGCGGGTGAGATCGGGCGCGGCGACGGCGCGGTCCAGCGCCAACCGGGCCCCGCCCCGCGCCAGCGAGGCGTGGGTGGTCCCGGCGTCGAAGGCCAGCGCCAGCCGCAGCGGCGCGGCATGGCCCTCGCGCAGTTCGCCTGCGCACTGCCAACCGCCACGCGGGGTGCGCTGCAGCGGGCAGCGCCAGTGCAGGTCTCGGAAGCGGTAGCCGAGGTCCGGCGCATCCACCCGACCGGCCCACAGCTGCAGTTCGCCGGCCGGCGCGCCATCCGGCCAGTCCAGCCGCAGTCGCACCTGTTCCAGCGTCGCCACCCCGGTGGTGACCTTGGCCACCCGCGCCTGCGCCACCCGCGCCGACGCCGCCGGGGCGGCAAGCACCGCCAACAGGCACAGGCAAAGCGTTAGCATCGGGCGCGACATCCACGCAGCATACAAAGCCCCGATGGTGCCGCGATGAATCATTCCCCCGCCCCTGCGCTGCCGCGGCTGCTGCTGGTCGAGGACGATCCGGTCAACGCCGCCTTCCTCGCCGCCGCCTGTATCACGCTGCCCGCGTGGGTGGTGCAAGCGGGAAGCCTGACCGAGGCGCGGACGGCTTGCGAGGACGGGCGCTTCGACCTGTTCCTGTTCGACGCACACCTGCCGGACGGGCGCGGCGAAGACCTGCTGCGCAGCCTGCGCGATGCCGGCATCGACACCCTTGCGCTGGCGCATACCGCGGAGGCGGAGGCCGAGCTGCACGCAAGACTGCTGGCGGCCGGATTCGTCGAGGTCCTGCGCAAACCGCTGGCGGTGGCGGACCTGCACGCCGCGCTGCACCGCTGGCTGCCTGCGGCAACGAACCCCCGCCCGTGTTGGGACGATGCCGCGGCACTCGCCGCGCTGGGTGGCCAAGCGGCGCACGTGCAGGCGCTGCGCGCGATGTTCCTGACCGAGTTGCCAGGGCAGCGCGCCTGCATCGCCTCGGCGGTCGCCGACGGCGACGACGCGACGGTCCGGGCCGAGCTGCACCGGCTGGTGGCCAGCTGCGGTTTCGTGGGTGCGGCGCGACTCGGCGATGCGGTGCAGGCCCTGCGTGCAGCGCCGCTGGATGCGGCGGCACTGCGGGCGCTGGACGCCGCCATCGACGAACTGTTGCGCGGGTAGGCCTGCGGCGCGACACCGGCCGGATTGCGAGCCTGCGGGCAAGGCGCAGGCGAGCCTGTGCCGCGGCTTCCCTAGGAAGCGTCGCTCCGCAGCTCCGCCAGCAGCGCGCGGGTCACCGGATCATCGGCATCGCGCTCGCCGTTCAGCGCCGGCAGCAGCGCGTTGGCGACCTGCTTGCCCAGCTCCACGCCGAACTGGTCGAAGGCATTGATGCCCCACAGGACCGACTGCAGATAGACACTGTGCTCGTACAGCGCGATCAGCATGCCCAGCGATTGCGGGGTCAGCGCGTCCAGCAGCAGCAGCGTGCTGGGACGGTTGCCGGGATAGCGCCGGTGCGGGTCTTCGCTGTCGCGGCCATTGGCCAGCGCCTCGGTCTGCGCCAGCAGGTTGGCCAGCAGCGCGGCGTGGTTGGCAGCAAACGGATGGTCGGCACGGATCACGCCAATGAAGTCCGCCGGCACCACCTGCGTGCCCTGGTGCAGGGCCTGGAAGAAGCTGTGCTGGGTGTCGGTGCCGGCCCCGCCCCACCACACCGGGACGGTGTGCCACTCGGTTTCGCGGCCATCCAGCCGCACCGACTTGCCCAGGCTTTCCATCACCAGCTGCTGCAGGTAGCTGGGCAACAGGCGCAGGCGATCGTCGTAGGGCAGCACGGCCTGGGTGGCCGCGTGCAGGCCGTTGCGGTTCCAGATCGCAGTCAACGCATGCCAGACCGGCAGGTTGTCGCGCAACGGCGCGTGCAGGGCGTGGGCATCCAGTGCAGCCGCGCCTTCCAGCAGCGCCTCGAAGCGGTCCATCCCCAGCGCCAGCGCGATCGGGAAGCCCACCGCCGACCACAGCGAGTAGCGACCTCCCACCCAGTCCCACATCGGCAGGGTGCGCTCGGGCGGGATACCGAAGTCGGCGACCCGCTGGGTATTGGTGCTGACGGCATAGAGGCGCGCGTCGTCCCCCAGCCAGGCGCGGACGATGCCGCCGTTCAGCAGCGTCTCCTGCGTCCCGAAGGTCTTGGAGATCATGATCGCGGCGCTGCGCCGCGGATCCAGCCCGGCCAGCACGCGCTGCGCCGCGTTGCCGTCCACGTTGGACAGGAAATGCACCCGGAAGCGCGCATCCGGCGGCGCCAACGCATCGACTATCAGGCGCGGCCCGAGGTCCGAACCACCGATGCCGATGCTGACGATGTCGGTGACGTCGCTGGCGGCCAGCGCATCGACCAGCTCGCGCATGCGCAGCTGCGTGGACAGTGCCTGCGCCCGTGCCGCCAGCGCAAAGGCGGAACCGGCGGCGGGACCACGCAGCGCGCCATGCAGCGCCGCCCGCCCCTCGGTCACGTTGACCTCTTCGCCCGCCAGCAGTTGCCGCAGCGCCGCGGCCAGGTCGGCGCGTTCTGCGATCGCGAACAGCGCATCCAGCGCTTCGCGGTCATACCGCTGGCGCGCGAAGTTGGCGTAGAGCGGTCCGCAGCGCAGGGCGAAATCACCGGCGCGGGCGGGATCCGAGGCAAGCAGGGCCGGCAGCGTGGTGCCGGAAAGCCGGTCGGCGTGCGCCTCCAGACCCTCCAGCAGACCAGCCATCCCGGTCAGGCCGCCTGCTTGGGCATGGAGTGGTTGGTGTGGGTCAGCCGGTTGTCGCGGTCCACGTACACGCAGGTCGGCTTGTGTGCCGCGGCCTCCTCGGCATCGCACTGCACGTAGGCGCAGATAATGACCAAGTCGCCGACCCGCGACTTGTGCGCAGCCGCACCGTTCACCGAGATCACCCCGCTGCCTTCCTCGCCGCGGATCGCGTAGGTGGAATAGCGCTCACCGCTGGTGACGTCGTAGATGTCGATGCGCTCGTACTCGCGGATGCCGGCGATGTCGAGCAGGCGACCGTCGATCGCACAGGAGCCTTCGTAATGCAGCTCGGCGTGGGTGACGGTGGCGCGGTGGATCTTGCCCTTGAGCAGGGTCAGTTGCATGGTTTTCGACTCCGGTGGAACCGGCCGGATGTCCGGCCTGCGGGAAAAGTATAGGGCGGGCTTTCCGCGCTGCAACAAACAGGACCTTCACGGCCCCGGCGCTGCGCCCGGGTCAGGCGTGTGCGGCGAGCTCGAATTCGAGATTGTCGATCAGGCGCGTACGCCCCAGCCGGGCGGCGATGAGCGCCACCAGCGGGCCGGGCTGGCCGTCCACCGGCTCGCTGAAATCCGGGCGCCGCAGCACCGCGTAATCGGGCACGAAGCCGGCGGCGCGCAGGGCGGCGTCGGCCTCGGCCTCGACCTGCGCCCGCGGCGCGCCGGCCTGCGCGGCATCGCGCATCGCCAGCAGGGTGCGGTGGATCGCCGGCGCGGTCGCCCGCTCCTGTGCCGACAGGTACTGGTTGCGCGAGCTCATCGCCAGCCCGTCGTGCTCGCGCACGATCTCGCCGGCCAGGACCTGCACCGGCATCTGCAGGTCGGCGACCATCTGCCGGATCACCCCCAGCTGCTGGAAATCCTTGCGCCCGAACGCGGCCACGTCCGGCTGCACCTGGTTGAACAGGCGCGTCACCACGGTGCACACGCCGTCGAAATGCCCGGGGCGGCAGGCGCCTTCCAGCACCGAGCTCATGCCCGGCACCTGAACTTTGGCGGCCAGCTCGACGCCGAAGGGATACATCGCCTCCACTTCCGGCAGCCACAGCGCATCGCAACCGGCGGCCTGCAGCCCGCTGGTGTCGGCGTCGGGCGTGCGCGGATAGCGGGTGAAATCCTCGTTCGGGCCGAACTGCGTGGGGTTCACGAACACGCTGGAGACCACCCGGTCGGCGTGCCGGCGTGCCAGCGTCACCAGCGAATAGTGGCCGGCATGCAGGTTGCCCATGGTGGGCACGAAGCCGATGCGCAGGCCCTCACGCCGCCAGCCGGCGATGGTGGCGCGGAGTTCTTCGAGTCGGGTGATGGTCTGGATCACATGGGTCGCCTGGTTGGCCGCTGGCGTTTCCGCCCGGGAAAGCGCGGGGCTGGGCTGCTAGCTGTAGGAATGCGCCTTGTCCGGGAAGGCGCCGCTGCGCACCGCCTCGGCATAGGCACGCACGGCACCAAGGATGGAGCCGCCTTCGGCGAGGAAGTCCTTGACGAACTTGGGCTTGCGGTGGCCGGTATCGATGCCCAGCAGGTCATGCAGCACCAGCACCTGGCCGTCGCAGCCGGAGCCGGCACCAATCCCGATGGTCGGGATCGGGCTTGCCGCGGTGATCTCGGCGGCAAGCTCGGCGGGCACGCCCTCCAGCACCAGCAGGGCTGCGCCCGCTTCGGCCACGGCCAGCGCTTCCGCGCGCAGGCGGTCGGCGGCGGACTGTTCGCGCCCCTGCACCTTGAACCCGCCCATCTTCAGCACCGACTGCGGGGTCAGGCCGAGGTGGGCGCAGACCGGGATCTCGCGATCGACCAGGAAGCGGATCGTCTCCAGCTTGTGGCCCGCACCCTCCAGCTTGACCATCGCCGCGCCGGCCTGGATGAAGCGCACCGCCGCCGCATGTGCCTGTTCCGGCGTGGCATCGCTGCCGAACGGGAAGTCGGCGATCTTCAGCGCGTGGCTGGCACCGCGGGCCACCGCAGCGGTGTGGTAGACGATGTCCTCCACCCGCACCGGCAGCGTGGAGTCGTGCCCCTGCACCACCATGCCCAGCGAATCGCCGATCAGGATCAGGTCGATGCCGGCATCGTCCAGCACCCGCGCGAAACTGGCGTCGTAGCAGGTCAGCATGGTCAGCCGACGGCCCGCCTCTCGTGCCTGGGCGAGCTGCGGCACGCTCCAGGACTTCTGTTCGGCATGTACGCTCATCGCGGTTCCCGGCAGGTCAGGGGCGGCATTATCGCGCAGAACCCTTGTCGGGCCGCTTGCCCGTGGTCAAACACCCTGGATCGCTTCCACGCCGGCGACATCGACATGCCGCAGCGCCTCCTCCACGCTGCCGTGGCCGGGGAACGGCTGGTCGGCGGCGATTTCGGCAAGCGGCACCAACGCGAACGCGCGTTCGTGCAGGTGCGGATGCGGCACGCGCAGGCCGGGCTGGTCGATGGTGATATCGGCGTACAACAGCAGGTCCAGGTCGAGCACGCGCGGCCCCCAGCGCGCTGCAGCCGCCTCGCCGTCGCGCAGCCGGCCGGCCGCGCGTTCGATCGCCAGCAGCTGCGCCAACAACACCTGCGGCGCCAGCCGGGTCTCCAGCAGCGCCGCGGCGTTGACGTAGTCCGGCTGATCGGTGCGGCCCCAGGCGGGCGTGCGGTACAACCGGGAGGTCGCCAGCAGGCGACTGTCCGGCAGCGCCGCCAGCGCGTGGAAGGCAGCGCGCAGCGCCCGTGCGGGATCGCCGAGGTTGCCGCCCAAGCCAATGCAGGCCCGAACCGGCATCCGGGCAGATTGTTGTTCGCTCACGACCTGCGACGGCGGCGTCGACGGCGAGGCGCAGCGGCAGCGTCAGGCCCCACCTCGGCTTCGGTGTCGTCATCGTCCGGATCGCGCGCCTCGTCGGCCTCGCTGGCGGCAACCGCCACGGACGGCTGCAGCTGCACCTCGCGCCAGAACGCCACGTCGTCGGCGTGCGACTCGGAGGCGGCCAGGCGCAGCTCGAGGAAGTCGATGGCGGCGCGGAAACGCGGATGCGCCAGCAGCCGGAATACACGCTTGCGCTGGCGCTGCGAGAAACGCGGCTGCATCAGCCAGATTTCCTGCATCGGCAGCGAGAAGCGCCGCGGCAGCGCGGTGCGCGCGACCTGATGCATGGTCACCCGATCAGCGGCGCGGCGCTGCGCCTCGACGGCGTGCACGCCCTGCGCCTGCAGCAGCGCCAGCGCGCGACAGTAGGCCGGCCACAGCAGCACCGCGTACAGGAAGGCCGGCGAGACCGGCTCGTCGTTGGCCACCCGCGCGTCGGTATTGCGCAGGCCCTGCACCAGCATCCGCCGCAGCGCACCGGATTTGTTGGAATCCAGCGCCTTGGCGGTTTCCGGCAGCAGCGCCGGCAGCAGGCCGTGCGCCTCCAGGTGTTCGAAGCTGGCGACCGCGTGGCCCGACAGGAACAGCTTGAGGGTTTCCTCGAACAGCCGCGCCGGCGACGCGTCGGCCAGCAGCGGCGCCAGCCGCGGCAGCGGTTCGGCGGTGGCGGCCTCGATGGTGAAGCCCAGCTTCGCCGCCAGCCGCGCCGCGCGCAGCATCCGCACGGGGTCTTCGCGGTAGCGCGCTTCCGGCTCGCCGATCAGGCGCAGCAGCCGCGCCTGCACGTCGGCATAACCGCCCACATAGTCGCGCACCGAGAAGTCCTCGATCGCGTAGTACAGCGCGTTGGCGGTGAAGTCGCGGCGCACCGCGTCGTCTTCGATGCTGCCGTAGATGTTGTCGCGCAGCAGGCGGCCGCCGTCATCGGTCTGGCGATCACCGTCGTCGTCACCGCCGTTGGCGCGGAAAGTGGCGACTTCGATGATCTCGCGGCCATAGACCACGTGCGCCAGCCGGAACCGGCGGCCGATCAGCCGGCAGTTGCGGAACAGCGCCTTGATCTGCTCGGGCGTGGCATCGGTGGCGACGTCGAAGTCCTTGGGTTCGCCGCCGATCAGCAGATCGCGGACCGCGCCGCCGACCAGGTAGGCACCGAACCCGGCTTCGCGCAGGCGGTACAACACCCGCAGCGCGTTGGGACTCATCTGTTTGCGGGACACGCCGTGGACATCGCGCGGAATCACGCGCAGTTCCGGTACGACGGGGAAAATGGAGCGTTCGAGTTGGGTCATGCGCTGCGATTGGCTGAAACGGGGCGTTGCCAGAGGCGAACGCAGCCTTTTATACTAGCAAGCTCGGCAGGCCATCCGGCACTTCCGGGCCGGCCGTCCAACCGGCTGCAACCAATGCTCCCTTCGTCTAGAGGCCCAGGACGTGGCCCTCTCAAGGCTAAAACACGGGTTCGAATCCCGTAGGGAGCGCCATACATCAAAACCCCGTGTCGATGACACGGGGTTTTTTGTTGTTCGCCCTTCGCACGCCCGAACCCGCAGGGTTAGACAGATTCGCCGGAAGCGGATCCTGACAGCCGAAGGCAGCCCCAAGGAGTGAGCCCGGAGGCTATGCCGGAGGGCCGGAAGATCACATGGATGTGTCGCGTCTATCCCGTCGCGTCCGAAGCACCCGCTCACCTATCGCGCCGTCACCGCGCCAGCATCACCCGTGCAGCCCCAGCGGATCCGCCATCGGCCGCGATCCCGGCGCTTGCGATGCCCTGCCCTGCGCGCCCGGCTCCCGAAGCAGCGCCACCTTTGCCGCGTGCGCATCGGCGGGCGGCAGCCCGGGCAGGGCGCGGAACTCGCCGCCCACCAGCGACGCCACCGGCACGCCGTCGCGCAGCAACAGGCGCGCACCCGGCTGGCGCGGCACCTTGTCGCCGGCCAGCAGGGTGCCGGCGAGGTTCAGCGGGTCGCTGGCCGATACCGCGATCATCGTCCCGTCATGCGGGCGCTTGCGGATCGCGCGCAGCGCGGCCACCGCCTCCGGCAGGGCGAACTGCTGGCCGACCACGCCGGACAGGAAGCGCCCGCCGCGGATTTCGCCGCGCGCTTCCAGGCGCTGGTATTCGCGCAGCAGCTCGCGCCACGGCGGCAGCCATGCCGCCTCGCGCTCCAACAGCCGCCAGCAGACCACGCCGTAGCGGCGCAGCAGCACGCGGGCGACATGCTCGATGGCGGCGGGATCCTGCGCAGCCTCCGCCTCCGGCCGCCACATCAGGCTCCACCGCCCGGCATCCGCGATCCCGGTCAACGAAGCGCGGCGACCGTTGCGCGCGTAGCTGGACGGCTTCTTCGCCGCCGGCAGCAGCAGCGCGCGCAGGCCGGAGAAGCTGTCGCAGCTGGCGCGGCCACGCGCGACCAGCTCGGCCAGCGCGCCCTCCAGTTCGGTTTCCAACAGGCGCGCGGCGTCCAGCAGTTCGTCGAAGAACAACGCGCCGCGCTGGCGCAGGCAGTCCTCCACCTTCTGCGCGCGCGACGACAGCGGCGCGTCCTCGCCGGGCTGCTGACCGGCCGCCAACCCGGTCCACCGGCCCAGCTCCCGGCGCGGCAGCAGCACGATGGGCGCGGCGCGCACCAGCGTCGCCCCGCCCTCGCCACCCGTGCGCAGGCGCGTCCATGCAATGCGCCCGGCGCCGCACAGGTCGTCCAGCCAGGCGATGGAATAGTCCTTGATCCTGGAAGGCAGCAACTCGCTCTCCCACGCACCGGCGGCAGCCTCGAAGCCCTCCAGCTGTGCCAGCACGCCGGCCAGTGCGTCCGGCCCCTGCACGCGCGTGTCCGGCGACAGCCGCTGCCAGTCGCAAAGGAAGCGCACGTAGTCGCGTACGTCCACCGGCTCGATCTCGCGCCGCAGCCGCGCCACCGTGTTGCGGTGGATGCGCGCCAGCAGTAGGCGCTCACACCATTCGTCGCAGGCGGCATCGGGACGGAAGCGGCCGCGCATGGCGTAGCCCTCCTGCTCCAGCGCCATCAGCGCGAAATCAACCTCATCCGCGGGTGCCGCCAGGACGGTGGCGAGTGCCTGCGCGGTGGTGACCCCGGATACGGACAGGCGGCTGCGCACCAGTTCGCGTAGGGCATCCTCGCGCGACCAGTCCGCGGCATAGCTGGCGGGGACCGCAACATCCGGTGCGACGGCCGCGCCAGGATGCAACGCGCGCAGCTGCGGCAGGCGCTCGGTGGCGGTCCACAGCCCTGCCCCGCCGGCACCCAGCAAGGTGGCGCGCGCTTCTCCCGACAGCCGCTCCAGCAACGGCAGCCAGCCCGATGCCTCGGCCTCGCCTGCCGCCACCGCACCCAGCGCCATCAGGGCGTCATGCATCTCATCGGCGCTGCCGGCCAGCGGCCAGGCATCCTCGGCCACCGCGTCAATCGCCCCCGGGTCGAGCCGGCCGAGGTCGCCAGCCTGCTGGCTGGCCCCGCCACGGCCGCGCGCGACCACCGCCTGGGTGCGGCGCTCCTCCAGCGGTGCGTCATCGAGGAAGGCATACGGCCGCGCGCTCAGCACCTCGGCGGTGAACGGCGAGGGGCCGGTCAGGTCGCGCGCGGTCACCTGCACGTCGCCCGATTCCAGCCCGCGCAGCAGCGCCAGCCAGCCGTCCACATCCATCGCCTCGAACAGACAGTCCTGCAGGGTCTGCGCCACCAGCGGATGGTCGGGCACCTCGCGCTCGCCGACGATGTTTTCCAGGCACGCCACCTGGTCGGGGAACACCGTCGCCATCAGGTCTTCGGACTTCATCCGCTGCAGCTGCGGCGGCACCTTCTTGCCGCCGGTGAAGCGCGGCAGCGCCAGCGCGGTGGTGGCATTCCAGCGGAAACGTGCCGGGAA
>ERZ778017.1247-NODE-1247-length-26398-cov-5.503967_pt1 | contig 26398 bp, 14 predicted proteins | sample MGYA00375747_ERZ778017 | MGnify/ENA primary metagenome ERZ778017 (study PRJEB29350, sample SAMN05509838) | bioreactor metagenome | biome: bioreactor; material: wastewater | place: South Africa: University of Cape Town | collected 2014-03-17 ...
CATACGAGATATTGGCGTGACTGGAGTTCAGACGTGTGCTCTTCCGATCTACCAAATGCAAATGTGATATAGATCCTAGCAAAGGCTTAAATACACAGGGCTGGTGTCAATTTTACTTCTCACCATCGGTATTCTTAAACACCATGTCCGAAGAAGATATTACCTACGAAGTCAGAGGCAAGACTGCCATCATCACTCTTAACATTCCCAAGGCATTGAATGCTTTGAACGGGGAACAATACTTGAAGTTAGGAAAGTTTGTCGAAGAAGCCAATGAAGAAGAAGAAACCGTTATGACCCTTATTCAGAGTTCCGGTAGATATTTCTCTGCTGGTGCCAACTTTGTAGACAACAGTATTGCCAATGCTAGTGCGGCCGATATGTTCTCCCACGAATTCTGGTTGGGAAGATTCGTTGCCAGAAACGTGTGGCTCACCGATGTTTTCAGCAACCACAAGAAGATCTTGGCTGCTGCTGTTAACGGTCCAGTCATTGGGTTAAGTACCGGGTTATTGGCATTGTGTGATTTGATTTATGTCAAAGAAGAAAAGGACTTTTTCTTGTTAGCCCCATTCGCCAACTTGGGGTTGGTTGCTGAAGGTGGTAGTTCGGCCACCTTATTCCACAGATTGGGTTGGTCATTGGCCTCGGAGGCATTGTTGTTGGCCAGACCTATCTCCGGAAAGGACTTGAACCGTGTTGGTTTCATCAACAGAACCTTCGACGGTCAATTCAAGACCACCGAAGAATTCAACGAACACATCTACAAAATGTTGACCGAACAATTTGAAACCTTGCACGAAGACTCCATCTTCAAGATCAAGCAATTATTGAAGGCCAACAGAGATCAAGTTATCAACAGTGCCAACTCTGCTGAAGTCGTTAGAGGGTTTTACAAGTGGCTTGAAGGGGTTCCTCAATCCAGATTTGTTCAATTGGCTCAAAAGGACATCAAGCACAAGATGTAATCACTCTTGGTCCAAGTATTGCCTATGGCTAAACGTTATGTTTCAACGATGAGTTTAGAGTAAGTAAATAAATACAAATGCAACACTAGCAAGAACAATCGTGTAATCGTACCCTGATCGGATTTATTCCTGTCAATGCCCCGTAAAGTAATGTGCCTGACTTGTCACTAGATCGTCCCTTCGCACAAATCACTTCGCACAAACTAAACCATCGCACCTGCAACAAATTATCCCGCGTTTCGTAATCTGACATCACGACTTCTGCATCTTCAATACTCACTCACTGTAAAATAGTTGCCTTGTTTTTTCAATTCATTTCGCACAATCAATTGAATACATTCTTTACAACACTTTTTTGTAGCGACAACAATAAACCACCACAAGCATTGAGCCTTGTGTCTGAGTATTTCCCGGCACCATCATGAACCATGAGTTTTAACTTGCCCAATCCATGTTTACTAGGCATCATCTTGGTGATATCCACCCACAGTGGTCCACTCATAGCATTCAATTACCCACCAGATTTGTCGGAAGATGATACCCATACTCAGTACGAGTCGTCAGACGACGAAAATAACGAGATTCAGGTGGAGCAAGACGTCGACGCAGATGACGAGTATGGGAGAGCAGTACAGTACCAGTATAGACTGAGCGACTCCAATCACCTCAAGCACTTCATGGGCACAAAGAAAGAGTTGCTCCAATGTCTAGACGAACTAGAGTTGTCGAGAAAAGAGTCCACGACAAACAGCACGTCTAAGTTGCGTAGTAAGAAATCAACAAAGACGGCAGGCAATGGCACCATTTTTGGCATTGAGCGTGGTTATCTCTGCGAAATGCTTGCACCACCTCGGAAGATGTGCAACAGTAGGTTCGAAATCACTATCGACGATAAAATCTTCATGGGCCTACCAGTTCACAAACTAGATAACGGGTCGTGGAGAGAAAACACAAGCAAACCACCAAAGAACACTACAGATTCGGCATCGTCTCCTCCAAAATCAAAGGTTAACTTGAACATGTTTCATTTGGTATTTGTCCTCAATCCTCCGATGATAGAATGCAACTATAGAATCGACGAGATGTTTCATTATGTGATCTCGAGACTATCATTAGTATTACGATATGAACAGCTGAAACACGAATTTGTTTCCAACCAAATTCGATTGATCTATTCCTTGAAGGAAGAACTTTCTACCAGCAGTCCATCAAACGAAAATAATCTCCTCTATTCCGCGCTTATTGAGAAGTCCTCCCTCTGTAAACTAATAAGTGATTGCTACAACGCCATATCGCAATCAAAAATCGCAAACTTATCAATCAATAATCGCTTAAGATCATTTCAAATCCCAATAAAAACAGAGTTTAATTCATTACCAGAACCATCGGTGCCATTTTTACCTGGGTCTTATTTATCGTCGACTACAAAGCTACTTTTGAACTCGGGGTTGATCAACATTGGAGAAACTACTCGTTATGGTCAAACAACAATTACGCAAGAACAAGACGAAAATTCCAATTCGTTTGACGATGTAGTGCACTTCGCATTGCTCTTACTAGATGATCCAGAATCGATAATTCGGGATATTAAAGCTGAACAGGACGAAGCTATGGCTAGCTTTATACGACTGATTAACCCTACTCAACCAATTTCGACTTTGGCTGGCAAAAATCCCAAAAACATTGCTGAGATAAAGTCATTCGTATATCATCTAGTTTACTGGAGAAAAGCTCGCATCATTCAACCTATCAGCACGAGATCTGTCTATATCGTGTCACCAATGGCACCTATTACTATATCGTTATTCCATGATATAAAACGGTTTCGTGAGCAATTCCCAACCTTGCCTTCTTTACCACACTTCCTAAAACAGCTTTCACCACATTCTAGAAAACCTCAACAGTTTGCAACCATGATTCCCTCTAGAGACCACCGTAGCACTTATCTTGAAGCTTTGGCTTGGTTGATTTGCAATGGATATGTTACACAATTACAAACATTTATCTGGTTGAAGATTTCCCAAAAAATAAAGATGAAAGTCGAAGAAGACTTTGAAAATGAGGCAGCACAAACAAAAAAACGAACTAGTGCAAAGAAAATTGCTGTGGGTGGAACCGATAATAGTTCTAAAAGGAAGGAAGACCAGGAAACAGCAAATACGACATTGTCACAAAACGAACAGGATATCGAGGATTTGCAAAATCGTCTAACATCTATTGGACCAAAAGTTACGTTGGGCGATGAAGAAGAAACGATTATTCTTGATCCCGGTAGAGCTACAGCATTGGAAAGAAGGTGGATAAACAAAATAGTCCTAGAAGAATGTAAATTGTCTCAAGAATTGCTGGTAATTTTTTACAAGCTTTTGAAATACATGAACGGAACGAACTCTTTGGAGTATTTGCTTTTGAAAGAGAATGTTTCACGAAACGAATTAAGAAAACTATTGCTGGAAATTGAAGATCATATCATTACAGTACGGCATTGGTAACGTCATTAATATACATTATCATATTATAATAAAATACATGTAGCAATTGAGCTTAATTTCTTATGCAAACACATCAGCTTGAGTTGCTTCCACATCATTACTTTCGCTATCATTAAAAGTTGTGAAATGGATCGGACGGTGTAGTTCGTGATAAAATGGTAATGGTATGTCAGCCTTCAAGGAATAGACATTGCTGGCGTTCCAGACACTCCCAATGAAGAAGTAGTTCCAAATATTGTCGTCTGGAACCATGAAAGCTCCCGCAATTTTATCAGATAGCATCAATTGACCTTTTTTACTGAACAGCGAGGAAAAACCTTCTGGAACAGTCGACATTAGATCTTTGTTAGTTTTTCCCCAATCATATCCTTCATTTGTTAACTCATAAGCAGCCAAAGATACTGAACCAGGAGTGAATGACACAACGATGGACACAAAATTAGATTTGTAGCCATCAAAGAAGCCTAGTTGTGTATTGATATCATTTGGTGACAAACAATTCGTTTCTTGAGATTGCGTGTGTATCCATCCAAGAAGTTCCATGTTTTCCAAATCATCGCTGTGACACTCTGTCAAGTTTTTTGGAAGTTGAACTGAGTCATTACTACCTAATTGTGGTACTAATGCAATGAATTTAATTTCCTTGATTTCAGAATTAGCTGAAGCAGAAACACCATACACCAACCCAGCAACTTGAATTCTTAAGTCCGATATCTGCACAAATTTCTTGATTAAGTTTTGTGGTAAAATGTACGTGAATGAATCATCCTCTATGAAATCATTGGTGGAAATGTACATGTTTTTGGTTCTTAAATGTAAGTTGCTTGTCGCAATAGCCCTATTTCTCCATTCATTCTTTGAGGAAAACGACAGTTGCTCATAATTTGTTGTGGTCACCGTTACAATCTCTTCACCATGCACATTAACTGTCGTAGTTTTCATCGCAGTTAGTTCTTTGTTTTCAATCTCTTTTGGTTTGTTCTCAATTTCAGCTATTTCTTGTCTCTTTGCAGATGGAGCCTTAATTTCTTGTCCTAAAATCAAGTCCCGAATTTCTGATTGGGTTAAGGACTGGATGGTAACGTTGTGTTTCTTAGCAAAGTCATCAAGAATCAATTCAGTTAACTGAGATTCTACATCAACCCATTGCTCATCAGAGAACGACGGCCAAAGATGATGTAGAGCAGTAACTGTGGAAGAATCAGGATGCAAAATCAAGTTGGTTCGTTCTTGGTTTATACCTAACGCTCTCAATAACAAAATCAAACGAGAGAATGCTGTATAAGCTGTAATGGATTCCAACCAGTCATCGTACAAATTGAATAAAACCATTTGTGGTTCATTTGCTTTGAGCACCAAGTCTGATAACTTGTCAATTTTCAATGCTGAGGCAAATGGCAAGTGTAATTCCGAAGACCGTATTGCAATGTTTGGAAAGTCCAACATGTGTACTTCTAATGGGTCTAACATACCCTTTCTAGTTACAATTAACTGTTTAGGTTGTTCTTCATTAGGAAGAGACCGTATCAAGGCAGCAACTTCTTCGGCAGTCTTCCACTTAGCCAACTGACCCAAACGTTTTTGTCCAGACCACAATGAAGTATGAATAATTTTCAAGAAAAGCTGCCCTGTCTTAGCATTAAGAATGAAAATTGCACCATTAATTGGTTTTGTTGTCAAATTTCCCTCAAACGTTTTATGGACTGTCACCCTATAGACGTTGGTATCATCAATGAAGAGCTGGGTGTCACTATTGAACAAATCAGCATAATTATCAGAATTCAAAAATGCTTCCTGAGGTTGTGATTGATATAATTGCAAACCTTTCCGGATACGTTCACGAAGCACCAGTAACGCAGGATTAGCTTTCATAATTTCTTTCATTGCATTTTGCATTAATGGCTTCAAACCTGGAAACCAGTTTCCATAAACGTCATACATATTGTATGCCAAATCAATTGCGATAATTATACCTGTTGGTGATGGATAGGAACTAGTACTATCAGTAGTGTAGTCCAAAAATTTGGATCTAGCATATCTGGATATGTCATGAGAATCATAGTCACCATATCTTAATTGAACATCGATCCAGAACTTATTAGTTGATATTTCCATGGAATCATTTTTGTCATTCAACAATGATGGGCGTGAAACGTTCCATTTATGACTACTAGTCAACACAATATCTGCACACGATGAATTCATCTTGTATGACTTACGAGGATGAATTGCTTGTTTTTCAACTGTGTCGATATGTAAAACCTCCAACTCTTTGTCCAAGACTTGACATATATCCTGTGTTACACTTTCATGAATCTTTTGCCATAAATGGGCTCTGAAGATTTGAATTAACGAGATCTTCAACGTAGGAATCTTACCATGTAAGAAAATACCAGTCAAGTCAAGTTGAACTAAGAAACCGACATAAACGTTTGCTCTATTGATTGTTGGAGACCACCAGAGTGTGAAACGTCTGTTTGGAATTTGACTCAATCCGGACCTTTGAGCGTTGGTAAGCTTCTTGAATTTCAACGAATCTTCAAACCCAGATGCCTTTTCCCAAAACAATCCTTCCCAAGAAGCAAAACCTGTTCCTTTAAACAACGTGTGTTCCAAGATTGTTTCAATTCCACCTAAGGCTTGAATAACATCTGTTCTGTATGCATTAAGGTTCCAAAGCTTACCATCATGACGGTTACTTGTCCACCAGAATGGATTAAAACGAGCTAAACTGTATTGTTTGAATTCCCTTCTCAAGCGATGACCCTTATCGTAAGCTAAAGTATGTCTGTCCTTCTGGAATAAAGTACTGATACGTGGAATACCTCTATCCCAATTGTTTTCCATATCATCAAAAGTCAATCTACGGTTTTGCTCCGCAGCTTCTTGTCTCTTGATAGCATATTCAGCCCAAACTCTTTGAGAATCTAAAAACTCATTTTCCCAAGTAGTTACATATCTGAATATAGTTGGAATTAATTTTTCTTCCTGGTGATTCATACCAGCCCTAAAATGGGTTATTCCAGTATCAGTTTGTTTTGACCACTTTAAATCAGAAGCAGGGATTAAAATATGAGAAGCACTCAACATACCCAAACCACCTAGCTCCTTAGGTGTATAAAATACTGCTGGTGGAAACCTTGATGGCATTTTGGAGTTGAGTCCCATTTTTACTCTGTTCTGAATCTTGGTTTCACATTTAACCAACGTATCAAGTAAAGCTGGCGTAGCTACAACTGCTTCTCTGTAATATGCAAAGAGTGCAATCAATGCTGTATTCCATTTGGATGCAACTTTTGTAAAGGTAGTTGACCCAGAAGACATCAAGATTTGTCTGATTCTGTTATTAAACCGGTTCACTTCATCCTGTGAGACCTGGAGATAAGCCTTTGCACTTCTCTCCTTTGTAGCTTGATCAATCAAATCCCAAACACCTTCGTTTGATGAAGTGTCCCCTCTTGCTCTGCATTTAGGTAAAATCCTGACTTCAAAACCACACATAGAGAATAACAAATTTGGATTATCTCTGGAATAAACAGATGCGTAGGACTCTTCCCATAAAATACTTGTGATTGATTTGGGGATTCGACTAGAAATTTCCCAAAAGACAGCCCTACCAAGGTTAACATCATATCTTAATAGTCTCATTCTCGAGTCTCTTGGCCAGCAACGGTGATTATTATAACCAACAACGTTTTCAAAATTTGGATCTGGGTTATGCATGAGGTAATCCAGAATCAATTCACTAGATTCATGTTCCTGAAATCTGAAAAATATATGAATTTTGTCCAAGTATCTTGAGTACACCCTAATCGGACTGGAACTTTCTTCTTCAGTACTACTGAACTGAAGAAAGGCATTTGGTTTCAGAGGAGGTCCAGCTAACTCTGTTGCCCTATCCAAGCCTAATATCAACAAGTCAACAACCAAACCGTAGAACTGATACACAAAAGACGCAAATTGCAAACCTCTAATTAAACCATATTGATTGACGTGACTCATGTCTTTATAGGTTAAGTTGATGTTATTCTTTGAGGTGATATAATCTGCAATATTAGGATCCAAAATTAACCGCAATAATCTATTCAACAACGTAAAATCAATCTTCTCTGAAAACTTGGACAAGCTCGTTTCAAGCATAACATTTGATTGTCCTTCAGATGTTTCCCATACATTACTAATGTTGTTTATACCCTGACACCATTTGTAAACCAATAATGGGGGAACTTCGTCATCACTTGGTTTAATCCAATTGGGGAAAAGTTTTCTTTTATCAGCCTCGTAGCTCAAGTAGTGATCTAAGTATGCATCAGTAATTTTTTCGAGGGGGTCAATAGCATATGTTGGAACAAGATGACTGTAGTAGTCCATCATTTCTAAACCAACTTCTTTGAAAATTCTTTGGGTTAACAAAAACTTCTTAATTCTAGCAAGGCATTCATGTGGGTTATCATATGCCTGTTCGATAAGTGCCAACTCTTCTCTTTGTGCCGAATTCAATCTTGCATCGGCATTATATTGTTCTTTAAGGTTTTCTAACGCGAGTACCAATAATTTTGTATCATGTTTGTAAGATAATGGTGGAAATGGAATTGGACTAAACTTACGACTTTCTAACCAATGAACCATCGTTTGGAAAATCGTTACAGCTTCATCAGGAGATACATATGGCCCATCTTTGGCAAAGTTTGTTTGACGTTCTTGTTCGTTCTTGATCCATAATCTGGTTAAACGGCCAAGATTCTTTTTAGCAACAGTCTTCTCAACAGTAGTTCCTTTCATGATCCTGTCTCTATTGTAATGTGCAATGGAAATCCAACCGTCAGCTTTTGCTTGAATATACCTCTCTATTATCTTTTCAATTGGTTCCGGCAAACCTGGAACTTTCCAAGGAATATTTGCTTTCCAGCATCTCCATGCTTCACTCAAATGCTGTAAAATGGTTTTCGATTTACTTTGTTTCAATCCATCTGGTATCATATCCAAAATATCATGCATGACTTGAGCTCTTAATTCAAGATCATAATACGAATCAACTCTTTGCTTCGTAATGGTTTTTGCAACATCGTTACTTCTTCTACCTTCGAATTGTCTGGCCAAAAGATTTCCAAGCCATCTTTCCAACAATGGAGCAATACCACGCATAAAGAAAATCCATACTCTCCATGCTGGTTGCCAAAAACCACATCCTGGACCTTTTCCAATAACTTGATTGAATCGAGCATATACAACGTGTTTCAAGTCTTTACATTGCCTTATCTGATGCATGACTTTGTACTTGTATCTGTAGATACCTGTCAATTGACCCAAATGGTTTAATATGTAATAAATTCCATCAGCCAACTGGAATGCGTCAACATTGCCAAGTCTATATTGAACGTGAGAGTCGACAAGGATTTTGACCACTCTCAAAATTTCTCTGATCAAATGGAACGCGTTACCAAACCGAGACTTCTTTCTTTCCTTTGTAGTTAATGTCTTGGTAGGCTTTAAGTTGAAATTGTAATCTAAATGCAAATATGTCAACCCCTTTCTATGAATCAAAAGGTTTAACATGTTGAAACCCTGACGACAAACCTGGATACCTGCCTCAACCCAATCAATCGAAGTTTGCTGGAAGTATTTGGTTGACTTCAAACTCTTGACAAGTTTTCTTTTGTTGTTTCGTCTTGATTTTGACTTTCCTGGAGGATTATGCAATTCATTCAAAACGTAATTCTTTAGCAATTTTTGATAGGACACCCTTACCTTAACAGGGTAATCTCTTTTTGGATGTTGTTTATACCATGATTTAACAAGTGCAACGTCTTCAGCCCTCACCATTCTTCCACTACGCTTATTGAATGGGTATGGTGCTTTTAACAACGTTAATGCATCTCGAGTACCCTTGGGCTCTAATGACACCTCACTTGGATAAGAATCGGATTCAAAATCAGAATCATCAATATACTCATCGTTGAAATCAGTTAAAAATGGCTTTAAATAACCTAATAAAAAATGTTCATTATCAACAAACCTATCATTCAGTTCTATTGGAATAATAGGGGTGAAGTTGCTATTGAAATGAAAAGCTGGTAACGAGTCATCGGTACTTTCTTGATAGCAATTAAGTGGATCATGGTATGGACTTGTATGGACCTTTTTCACGAATGAATTATACAAATACGGAAATGCAACCTTATATTCTGTTCGGGTAGGAATTCTGATGATTACTCTATCAACGGAATTGAACTCAGTGAAGTCTTCTAGTTCTGGGTTGTTGATTTTGTCCTTGAATAACGGTTCAAACTTCGGTCCACCAGGCACCGCAACGTTCAAACTCTTGGCTGTGAAATATGACTTTTTGTCAAACAAGTAAAAGTAATTAGGATCAGTGGTATCGGGCATTAGTTGTTGAGAAATTTGATACAATGATGTCATGATAGGCAAATCAAGATTCCATTTTCTGTACGAATCTCCATTCACCTTATCAGGGTCCTCTACTAGGGGTTTTTCATCATACAACCAATCTCGCACATTATCGAAGTTCTTCAAGTCTGCTCGAATTGCATCTAATGGCTCTACATCATCCAAGTTTTCCAACCAATCCAACGGAGGTTCTTCATCATCAAATGGTGGAAATCTTAAACGTTTGAAATGCTTTCTATCTCTCTTTTCTCGTCTCATCATAGTCCATACTGTTGACCATTGTGAAAAGTACACTGGTTCTATGACTCTAGGTGTTTCGTTTACAAATGTAATCGCACCACTAATATGATACAAAACCTTCACTTCTTTTGTTTGTTCCCATGGCTGAGGCATGTTTTCCAAAAGTTTCAAGATGGCATGAGGTACGTACTTCAATGCCCCCAAATGGGACCGTTTATTATATGCAACTTGCTTAGATGAGAGGTCTCCATGATCAATGATGATTTTCCGCAAATGCTCTGGTGGCATTTCTGGTTTCATTGGCTTAACTACACCACCTTTGCCCTTGATAACAACGCTGTACCTGCTCTTCTGGACCTGAAGCCATCGCTTCTTCTTGTCGTCCAAAACTTCGGTAGAAATGGCCCTGGAAACATCTGGCAGCACCAAAGTTGTGTTTGATGGCGGAATTGTTCCAGGCAGTAATCGGGTCCTTTTGAAACTCTGTGGTGGAGGCGGTGGTGGAGGTAATGGAGATGCTCTTGACTTTCCAGGTGGAGGAGGAGGCGGAATCGGAGTACTTTTTGGTTTCCCAGCAAGTGGTGGAGGTGGAGGAGGAACCATAGAACGCAGAAGCTTCTTCAGTGGAGGTGGAGGTGGAGGTGGAGGTGGAGGCAACGCAGAATGCTGTCTGCGTTGGTGTGTCTTCTTCTGGGTATTATTCTGAGTACTGGGACCAGTATTCACGTTGCTCTTGGGGGAATTTCCAGAGCCATTGGAACCTTGGCTCGGCGCTCCTGGAGGAGGAGGAGGTAGCTTGCGGCCCATAACTGGTCTATCGATAATTTAACGATACAATTAGTTGTCGTCTCACTTAATCTACTGTAGGAAAGGTTCATCTCATCAGGCAGTAAAACTGTTGCGACATTTCGGCGGCGCGACGATTTTCCGCGACATTTCGCGAAATCGCGCGCGACATCAAATCACCCATCTTTATCACACTACAAGAATTACCGTACTATCCTGGAGGAGAGTAACATGGCTGGCAACGCTACTGGAGGGTTAAATGGGTCGGTGAAGAACACTCTGTCCAACACAACAGTAGAATGGACGGCATATCTGCTTGCGTCGGCGTTTGTGACTGCTATCGTGGAACAAAGTGAACATTCAAATGAGCTAGCATTCCTGTTCAATAAGTTGGGGTCCATAACCAAGTACTGTTGCTCGATCTACGGTGTGACGTGCTTGGTGATGGCGTTGGTATTGAACCGGACACTAGTGATAGCGTCGACCAACAATACACGCACACAGCAGATTCTCCTAAATAGAAACCGTGGTGTTCGGTCTGGTGATAAGCTGGGAGAGTTCTTGAAGAAGGTCAGTATTGTGAGTTTTCGGCTTGGGGTGGTGGTAATGTTGTTGTACCAGGGATATAATTGCTTAGTAGCATTGAGTCTACTCGGTTCTATCGGTTTACCTGGTGGTTCTTCCCGTACGTGGTTCTATGACGTCTTACTGTACTTTCCCATATTTGACTATGATAGTGAAAAGTTCTCGGGAATCAAGTATATGGCTACACCAGACGATCAGGTGATGCTCGGACCAACTACTGATATGTACTGGCCGATTTTCTTGACGTTTTGTCTTTCTAGTTTTATGGAAACTTTCGTTTCTGCTATCCAGGGCAGAAAACCATATACCGAAAGCGGAATTACCATCTTCGAACACTCACTAGCATTTCAGGAATTCAGCACAAACGGATCGCTTTTCTTTGGAAGCTCAAAATTCCACGAACGGCCAACTGAACAGGTGCTTGTCGCTACATTATTCCTGATCTGTAACCATTTGAACATCCATATCGGAGGATTGTTGAATAACAATAAATACAGATTGATTCCATCGACTGTATTTGGTTTAGGATTCTTGTCATACTTTGTTTCTTCCTTCTTCAATCGCAAAATCTTTGGTTTCCCATTAATTTTAATCATTACGTTTATTCCTCAGTTGGTGATATTTCAGATAATCGCTCTCAGTGGAGCCATTTTTATTTTGGCAATCATTGCAAATGGATTCAGGTTGCAAGACTTGAATTATGCTAGTTTCTTGAAATCTGAAACTACAGATAATGAAGTGGAGTACTCAGTTCAGAATTTGAATATTCATTTGAATGATGATTTTTATACTGCGTTACTCAACCTTGTAATGATCTCGATTATATCAGCAGGAAAATCAAGCTACATCACAGAACTTAGTATTGTGAATATGGACAACCAAACATGGGTGGAGAGAAGTATGTGGCTGGCTATTCGTGGAGACATAAATCCAGGAATTGCTGATGACAGTAATGAAAATTTAATGAGATATTTCAAGCAAAATAACATATCAGGATATGCAAACATCATAAATTCACCATCACAACGCTTAATTTCAGATGCCAAAAACGAAGAAAATGAGAAATACGCATTTGAAAGCTCTAGCATCTTTATTAGAAGATTCAATTATATGAAAAACCTGCTTGTGGACATTTCTCAGTTGCTTGTTGGATTAATGTATAAATTATCCATGAAATTAATTTCCCGGGCTTTTGGGACTGAGGTTCAAGTCACAGATTTCGAGACAGAGGAAGAATTTGAAAAGCGTAAGCAAAAAGTGCCAAAGTTTTTACGCAAGTACATGAGACGTAAAGGCTCAGATAAACAGCTTATTGCAAGAAGCTACCAGAGATCAACGATTGATTTGAATGAATATACAGACGAACAGATAGAAGACAAGTACATTGAGTTGTTGGCTGGCCAAGACATACTGGAAAATGACGACTCTAACGATTACCAGGATGTATATGAATCTGAGATAGAATCAGAAATAGAGACGGAAGAAGTAACTCCGATCAACGATTTAATCACCGGATCAAGTTTCATGGAAATGGTTAGTGCTACCCCAGGAAACAAATATCTTCAGGTGCACATGAGTAACAACACAAGAGTGACAAGATCTCAATACCAGAAGATCATACTGCAAGAGAATGAAAACGCCGATGTATCAAACAAGTTGATCCAGTTACTTCTCGAAAGACAGATGCACACGACGAAGAAGTCTGGCGAAGTGAACACAGATTGTGTCATCTGCCAAGTTAATACAAGAGAAATCATCACATGGCCATGCAAGTGTTTTGCGATATGTGAACCATGCCGATTAAGTTTAGTGGCCAAAGGAATGGAAGGATGTGTGTGTTGTAGAAGGGACGTTCAGGGTGTGTCCAAAGTGTTTATTCCATGAGTCCAAAGATATTCCATGAGTTTAGACACCATGATGAACCAGTACAGAATATACAGATACGGGCTCCAATGTAGCAAAATTCTACACTCAGCTTGGTTTACGGTAATCACATTATGGAAACAACTACGTTGTATATACGGTACGAAATACTACCCAGCAAACATAAATAGTGTAGGTATCGTAAGCCATAAACTTTAATTAGTGCGTACAGAAACAGCCGGCGAAGCCAGAAATAACCACTGTGTCGGGAACGAGCGACAGAAACTACGCGTCGACAGTCCAAGGCTCAATTGCGCTGAACATCGTGAACAACCTCAGCCCCAACATCCTGAAACTTCCTAAACTTCCTGGACTCTGTGGGGCTCCGAGATCACCATGCCAGAGCAAGCAAGTCTTAAACGGGCCATTTGCCCAAGCTGTGAAGTTCATGCCAAATATAGGGGTAGGAGACCCCAATCTAGTGCGACGGTAGTGAAGGATTGGATGCAGCACGAGAAATATTACTACGGAAGCCGCGGTATTGACGAAGATCGCGACAATGTCTCGGAATCTAGTGGATGTCGCACGAAAAAAATTATTAAAATGGAAACGTAAAATTGCAGCGGTTTTGAATTATCGTTTCTTTGCAACACTTGTGTTAACGGCAGTTTTTTTAGGCAACCCGGTGATTTAGAAGGTTTCGACGATTTGGTGGAACTGCCTCATTCGAATCACGAAAAGAATTACCTGAAAACCAGACCCCCACTCACAGTAGTCTCGGATCCAATCCACGGTTCATTTGAATTGATTTGTCAATTATCACCCACTTTTAGAGGCATTCTCCCTGTTTAACAAGTTAGTATTTACTTGAACCCATTTTTACACACTTTTCAGTTTTTTCGTGGTGTTTCTGTCTTACTATGTCCAATATCATTATCACAACCACCACGACCACAACCACCACGACGGTGCCACCAACGTTCGAGTTGCTCGGTGCCACTCTTGCCGACCACTTTGTGACATACTTGAACATGTTGGAGAAAATTCCATTTGGAAAAATCATCTTGCGGTACATCAAGTCGTCACACAAGAATGATCCAGGAAGAACGTTATTCGAACTAGCATTATTTTTATTCGCGTTATACTACTTTTTATCGTCCAAGAAGAAAGAGAACAAGTCCGATTACATCAAGTTTACCAAAAAGGAAATCGATGAACTTTGCGCAGAATGGACTCCTGAACCATTGGTACAAGAAATGGGAATATTAGAGAAATGGCAAAATAAGTCAACTCCGGTAATCCATGGTGCAAATGGGTCTCATGTTACTTTGAGAACTGGTGAGAAAAACGTCGCCAATTTGGCTACATTGGACTTTTTGAACCTTAATGAATCAGAAGAAATCAAAAAAGTAGCCGTGAACGTAATTGAATCGTCAGGGGTTGGTGCGTGTGGCCCACCTAATTTCTACGGAACCCAGGATGTTCATGTTAGATTGGAAGAAGACTTGGCAAAATTCCTCGGTACCGAACAAGGTATTATCTACGGACAAGATTTCGTCACTCCTGGTTCCGTTATTCCTGCGTTCATAAAAAGAGGTGATCTTTGTGTTGTTGATAGTGGAGTTAATATTGCAATTCAGAAAGCACTTATAGTGAGTCGTTGTGATATCGAATGGTACGACCACAATGATATGGAACACCTTGAACAAATTCTTACTGAAGTGAAACCGGTAGTTGAGAAACAAAAGCCATTGAAAAGAAGAATGATTGTTACTGAAGCCATATTCGCCAACACCGGTGAATTAGCTGATTTACCAAAGATCGTTGAATTGAAAAACAAATTCAAATACAGATTATTTTTGGACGAATCGTTATCAATTGGTGCCATTGGTAAAACCGGTAGAGGTTTGGCTGAACACTACGGTATTCCAAGATCCGAAATTGGTATTACCGTGGGGTCATTGGCCAATTCATTAGCCAGTTCCGGTGGGTTCTGTGTTGGTTCCAAGGTCATGGTTCATCATCAAAGAATTGCGTCAAATGCATTTGTTTTCAGTGCATCCTTACCTCCTTATTCAGCTAAAGTAGGATCTCAAGCCATCATAGAAATTTCAACTAAATTGGACTCAAATGGAGAGTCGTTATTGATCAAAGAGTTACAAGCTAAAACAAAGCTTGTGTTTGATAAATTATCTGCTGTTGAAAGCCCATACTTTCAAATTTCTTCGTCAACTTATTCACCAATTATCCATTTAGCATTAAGACCAGAGTTTAGAGATAAGTTGAACTTGCCACCTTTATATGGAAACACTATTTTCTTGTCAACCGGTAAGCAATCGAAAACCTTGAATGAATTTGATCAATACTTCAATGGTGAATCATTCCTCTTGCAAAAGATTATTGATAAAGTGTTGGCTAAATCCAATGTTTTGATTACGAGAACCAAGCAGATTTTGGAACACGTTAACTTACCAGTTTTACCACCACGGTTGTTGATCAATTTGAATACTGGGGTGTCTGAAAAGGAATTGGTTCATTTGACCAACATTTTGCCTAATATTTTTGAAGAGATCTGTTCCAAACTTAATAACGAATCTGACTTTTTGAATTTAAATAACGAGATTGCCCAGTATTAATACAACCATCACGCTGTCGTCAACTATGCTCTTAATTTAATTACACAATTGGGATTTAATGAAAAACGTAACCATCCCATAATATACACCATTAATATACATCTATTCACATTCTCAACTGCGTACAGCTCTATTTCAGCATTCTACTTCTTGCCTCTCGTGCAATTGACCTAGCTTCCTCAATATCGTGAGCATTATTATGATTCAAATCCTTCGCAAGTTCGTACGCGTCATCAAACCTTCGATTTTTCAATGAGTACTTTGCTAACCATAATCTTGCTTTTGACGTTTCTTCGCCAACACCCCATTCAAACTCTTGATCAAGACACAATTTCATGTATCTATAAGTTTGTTCTATGTCATTTAACTTTTCAGAGATTATTGCCAATCTGTAGCAAATATGAGGCTCATAAATTCTCGAACTAGCCACACCATCGCCATTATCAAGAATCGATAACGACTTGTTCAACTGCTCCGTGGGATCAAAATCCTGGTTAGTATAGTTATCTATGATCAATGCTTTTTCAAATGACTTTCTGGCATCTTCCAATTTCTCTGTCTTTTCGTAACAGTTCCCTAGAGCCTGCCACATTCTTTTATCAAGAGGTTGTAAACTTGTGGCTCTTTGGTAGTAATAGAGAGCATAAAGATGCATATCAAGAACTTCATAAGCTTGTCCCAACCCGTACCATGCCCGGAAATCTTTGGGGTTGGTATCTACTGCTCTTCTGTAACTCTCAATTGCTGCGTGACTATTCTTCAATTCGACAAATTCATGTCCCATCAACGTCCATGCACTCAAGCAGTTTTTATTAAGCGAGAGAGCTCGTTGGTAGTACATGATGGCTTTTTCATGTTCACCTTTCATGGAATGATAGTTGGCAAGAATACAGCATGTTTCCGGTCTAAACTTGTCAATTTGGCTAGCAAATTGAGCCAAGAACGATAATTTCGATCGCTTTTCCATGACGTACAACATATTCGAGTACGTATCCAAGTCATCGAGTCGTAATGGATCGTTCACCAAAATTTCATCGAATATCGATTCGGCCTTAAAATAGTCCAAGTTATGGTACGCAATGGAGAATTGCTGGACCTTCAAAAAATTGAAATTGGGAAAGATTGCCGACAAGTTCGTCAACGTTTCCAATAGCTGTGGGGACTGCTGATAGAACTGTTGTAGCACTACGATTTCAAAGAACTGAAACATGATACTCGATGCTAGAGGAGACTTGGACGACTTCAACTTGTTGACGAATCCAATTGCATCGTCAAACGACGACAACGATGCAATCAATTCCTGCCAGCACCCCCAATTCCACGGAAACAATTCCAACGATTTATACAAATTTGACCGTGCCAACGACGACTTTTTCTTTTTATTGTAGATGATTCCCGCAAGATAAAGCAAGAAGGGATTTTCCGGGTACGTGGTGTGGAAGTTGTCTATTTCTAGTAAGATTTTCGACAATTTTGAATTCAAGGAATCGACGACGTCGTTCTTGTAGGAAGCATCAGCAATGTCTTCGTCGTGAGATTCTATCGACGCCCCGATATTAATGGAGCCGTCTGTTTCTTCGTTTGCCTTTTTATCAATGGAGATCAAGCTGGAGTAGAGCCGCAAAAACACCGCTTGGGGCGATTTGCACGGCCGCAAAATAAGGTTGGCCCGGTCGAATTCCTTGACGTTGAAGTAATCACGGCCCTGGACAAATAACGGGAGCTCTTGAGAGCGTAGTGGGGGATCTACGCCGTCCAAAAGATCGATTGCGGGATACTCGACGTAGTCGCTAGGCGGTAGTCCGTTGAGGGCCTCAGAGCACCATTTGGCTGCCTGGTACAAATTCAAGTTGCTCAATTTGACACTAGCGGTGTACAAGTCTACCCGGAGGGACTCGTTTGCCATGGTGGAAGTGAGTTGAGGAAACGGTGGAGGAAATGGTGGTGGGAAACACACTGGTGGTGGAATAAGAAGAATAGAAAAGAAGTTAGACCAGTCGCGCTTGAAAAATAGCGATAGTGAAGATGAGATTTGTAGTCCTAGCGTAGTGGACCAAAATTAGGCAGAGTAGGGAACTGGTCAGTGAAACGGTAGTAGAAGAGTGAGTGCGAAATGGAGATATTAGAACGACAGAATAGCACCAGTGACAGTAATTGTGTAGGATGAGGATGAGAGAATGAGAGATGAGTGGAGAACAGGTAGTGTTGTAGACGGTAATGGGGCATTTTACTGGTGGAGTGGTGGTGGAGTGGTGGTGGAGTGGCGGGAGAGTCGTGGTGGAGTGGCGGTGAGTTCGCGGTGGAGTGGTGAATGCGGTGGTACTCCGCGCACCATCTCTTCTATACCTGTTTTTCACCACAATCTAAACCATTATAGTCCCTAAACCCTGTGTCCACCATGTCTTCCGATGACGCCGTCGACGAGCTCAGGACGTCCTTGACCCAGTGTTTGGACACATTCAAATCGGCGTACCAGTTATTGGACCTGGACCCCGACACCCAAGACCGCACCCTGATGAGGAAAGCATACATCCTAGACTCGTTCAAAGTCAACAAATCCATCAATAGCTACAAGCAATGGCAGAACTCAAACATCGAATCGTTCATAAAATCCGATATTGTCAAGTATAATACCACCACCAACGAAGTCAGCAAGTTGACCCAAAGCTACTCCCAGTATGTCACCGACAACGAGTCGTTAACCAACAGCATAGTGATTCCGTCGTTCCAATTCTCGTACCAAAGCTTGAAGAAGTTGGACGACGAAACGTTGCTTGCACGAATAGACCACCACGAAGACGACGATTTGATCGACATCAACGATCTCTTCTCGGTGTCGGATAAAAACTTGCCGTTTCCAGACTATGAAGTGATTGAAAAATTAGTGTCGAACGAGTTTGCACTTCGAATGGAAAAACGGTTGAAGTACGAACTCTGCCAGGCTGTAAAACACCAGATTGTGCAAAACAACTCCAAATGGAATAACCGTGCTAACACCATTGACGATTTCCTCTCTAAGAAATTGTCGGCAATAATTGACGATGTAGCCGGGGGCATGGACGAACTAGAGACAATACGACCAGACTCCGACGAAGACGACGACGATATCGAGCAAGAACTTGAACAAGAGTTGGACAGAGAGTTGGAAGACAACGAGCTCGACGACCACGACTTGGACCACGATGACATCGACAGCGGCCGTGCCGATGCCGATGCCGATGACGTAGACATCGACCAGGACGACGACGAAATGAACGACGTACAAAACGACCACGACAATGACGATAGTCTGGTACCACAATCTCACACTGACGAACGCAGCCACCACGGCGTCGACGATTCTCCCCGTGGTGAAGCAGACGACTACACCGGCAATTCCAACGATGGGTCAAACGACTCAGACCAAGAAATGCAAGACTAAGCGTCGCCGTAATTCTGTACTATATCATTTATTACGCATGAATATATAAACTAGAATAACATATCTAACAAACCCATCTACCCAGCGCCATTAGTTCTCGATTGCTGGGGGAGCATCAGCAGTCTCGGCAGTTTTACCTTCGTACAAGTATCTGACAATTTGACCAGCAGAATCACCTTCGTCGTGTCTGTATTTGACGATTCTAATCACCTGGTACCCAGCAACAGAACCCAAAAAGAAGTTGACAGAAGCCAACAACGCATTTCTAGGCTTGATAACAAACCCGGCCCAACGGGTCCAGATAAGCCCAGTGGCCATCAATGCCATCTGTTGTGTTCCACTAACCTTTTCCACTGGTCTTTGCGAATCGCTAAACCCGGCAATCACCAAGGCCCATTTGAATACTGGGGCCCAGAAGTGGACAGTTTTAGGTCCGGTTTCAGAATTTAAAAATCTGGTAAACTTGGATGCATGTGCTGCTGAAGATGCCATGTTGATTTGTATTAAAAAGTGAAACTTGGATCAAAATACGCCAATGATGGTTCAAGGAACTTTTCTTCCGCTTTTAACATTTCTGTTGTTCCATACCCAACTCCACTTCATCATACAGGCCCACCATAGAAATTTTTCAAATTTGAAAATGGCGACTTTGCAATCTTTTCGCGAACCTAGGCCGCCTGTGAGCCGCTAGGAACCAGCGGTTCGTCTCCAGTACTGTTCCGGTCCAGTTTTCCCGGACAAAATGCCGGCATTTCTGACCGAACAATCCCTTCTTTTTCGCAGCCACGTCTAGTGCCTTATCAGTAATAAAAGATTGCTACCAACCACAATAACATTTACTGCCACCGGACGGGAGACCGGTCTTCAGACTGGAGTTTCGCCGGGATGTAGTAATGAAGCTGTGTAGATGTGTGTAGATTTTGTAACACAACTAACCATCATCGTCCCCATCGTCATCGGTTGCAATCTCAATTTCGTCCTCATCGTCATCGGTTGCAATCTCAATTTCGTCCTCATCGTCATCGGTCGCAATCTCAATTTCGTCCTCAACACCGCTGTCAGCATTCTCTTCCAATTCCCCAGTTGGAACCGTGTTCTCGTAGACAATGGGAAGTAACTCCATATTATTTACTTGTGTTTCGTCAGTGTAAATGGAAAAGTATTTCCGAAGTAACGAGTCTTTCTGACCATCACTATACGTCGATAGGGACATAGTAATCTCCAGCAAATACGTTCGATATGCCTCTAGTCTCTTCTTCACACGCTCATATCGATTGGGCCCGACAAGTGGTTGATTCATAAAGTACTTGTCATCTAAGTTGGCGTCGTAAACTTCTTGAAGAATACTATACTCGTTCTCAAATACAATCTTGAAGATTTTGCATTTATCAAATAACCACCTTTTAGACTTGACTGCCATCTGACTGATAGTAGAATGCAGTAGTTGTGGATAAATACAACCAGTACCGTGGTCAGTACCGTTCATGTACGACACAAACCCCAACATGAGATTGTCAAGGTTCCATGACGGTATCCATGAAGAATTGTGAAAACTGGAATTGCTCAAGCACAACGCGTTTCGTCTGCGGAACCTTCCTGAAGGACTGATCATCTGGATCTCTGGAGGATTGAACGGGAAATCGCATGGCAAAATTAGCATTCCAAGATAACATCCCAAATGAAATGGTGTTTCTTGACTTCCGTGGATTAGAAAATACCATACTAAAATATTAGCCTCATCCGGCTTCAAAGTATAGCCATCGTTTGGATTCTGACAGATACGCTCGTACTCTTTAGTAAGGTACTTTAAAGTAGACGGCTTAGGTGGCAGGGAGAGCGAATCTGTATGGTGGAATGGTTTTGGTTTCACAATAAAGTCACTTGCTTCGTCCATTCTGCCTCTGTTTTAATGATATGCTTGTCACGTTTCCAGACAATACGTTATTTACTTGTCGTCCTTGGGAGATATTCCTTCTTATTTGTGGTATTTATAGTCTAGTGGATGTATTCCACTTTCCTTCTTTATTTTTTTTTTTTTTGCAGCCGTTACCACCTTAAGTGCAATTTCTACCCCAACTTCTCTATTCGTACATTTCATGTCCTAATTTTAACCAAAATAATGTACATTATAGATGTCTATATATAACCACCTTGTTTACATAAACTATAGAAGATTCCTTCCTTATTCTCAAGTAATGCCGTAGGGGTATCAAACTCCTGAACAACCCCGTTGTCCAAACTCAAAATTTTGTCACTGTCCATTACTGTATCTAGCCTATGGGCAATGGTGATAATCGTCTTATTTTGAAACTCATTTCGAATGGTCTGTTGAATGATCTTGTCGGTTTGAACATCGACAGATGCTGTAGCCTCATCAAGCACTAATATTTTACTGTCATTCATCTTCAACAACACCCTCGCCAAGGACATAAGCTGTCTTTGTCCTTGACTGAAATTTGAACCGGCCTCTTTTATTTCATACTCAAGTCTTTCCGGTAATTCCTCTACTGTGGTTTTTAAGTGGGCCAATGCTAAGCTTCTCCAAATCTCGTCGTCACTATAATAATCAAACGGATCAAGATTCTGTCTTATTGTTCCTGCAATCAACTGTGAATCTTGTGGTATGATGCTCAATTTGTGTCTCAAAGTACTCAAGTTGACTCCCTTGGTGACCAAATCGTCGATGACTATTTCCCCTGCACTTGCCTCAAGGATCCGGAAAATAGACAACGCCAACGTACTCTTTCCTGAACCAGTTCTACCAACAACCCCAATCTTTTCTCCTGACTTTATCGCCAAGTTTATGTTGTTCAAAACTAGTGGTAGATCGCTTCTATATCTCGTAGAATAATTACGGAACCGAATCCCTCCCTGAACCGGCCACAGCAATGGTGGTTGTATTCCACTTAGCTTTTCTGTTGGTAAATGACAGTACTCAAAACTTCTTTCCAATGCAACAACTGAAATTTCAACCTCTGCAGACATTCTAACTACCATTCTCAACGAATTAGTCACTTGCATCGCATATGTCATGACAAACCCCGCCATGGACGAACTCAATGGATGTGAAGTAAGTCTTGAAAGAACCGATAATGTAGATGCAGATAATATTCCAAGAGACCCAATCAATTGTAATCTAAAATACAACCAACGGTTGATAGATCTCAACATGTATACTGCCTGGATATTAAAATCAATGTTCGCGTGATTAATGAAATTGAACCGTGCAAGTTGTTTAAATGCTTTAATAGTTTCTATTCCATTTATACTTTCTCCCAAATGGGCATAAATTGGCGACCTTGAAATTGATACCAATCTTTTCAACTCCCGTGATGCCGTTACGTAGCTTATTTCATAGTAGACATAAACTATAGATAACACAATAATGACGAGAATAAAGGGTGGCATAATATACCCAACGACTCCCAATGTCATTATTGTGCTAACTATCCTCGAGAAAAATCCAGAAAACACCCCGGAAATCGATGAATCAATTTTACTGATATCGTTTGTAAACCGATTCATTATTCGTCCAGCAGGGTTTCCTTCAAAAAACGACATTGGTGAATGCATAACTGTCTCTGCCATTTGGTTATGAATGACTGTAGATGCCTTAATTGCCAACCACAATTGCATGATGGACGAAGAAACCGCTCTCACAATAACAGAAGTGAAACCAAAGGCGGCATAAATTAAGATAAATTCCCACACATTTAAGTTTTCGCCTGCTTGAGAATTTTGTTCAGTCCAATTCTTTAACCAGTAGTTCGATGCAACAGATAATAACGATGCAAGGATCAACATCACAAACCAGATAAATATACCAAGAAATGAAGTGGCTCTAAAATATTCCAAGTAAACTGCCCATTTAACCTTACCCTTTGCAGAAACTTCTGCCAGGCTATTGAGATTTGGTAATAACTTCTGTAATGGTTCCCACGTAAATGTTTCAACACTTGCTTTCCTAGTAAGCTTATGTTGTGTAGTTGGTGTTGGTGTGCAAGAACTTGAACTTTCTTCCGAAGAATTTCCAAACTCTTCCAATAATGCAAATAACTTGGGGTGTTTGTCACTTTCCAAGTCTATAGATGAGACAGTCTCAACAAATTGTCCGTTTTCTATTAAACTAATTTTGTCAGCATATCTCAAAACAGAAATAGAATTGGTACATAATATAACTGTTTTGCTCTTCAATAAGCCTAATAGGACCTCCTGAATCAAGTTTTTACCAACATGTGAATCTACAGCACTTAAAACATCATCCAAAAGATAAACATCTGCTCTAGCATAAACAGCACGAGCCAATGCTAGTCTTGCCTTTTGACCACCAGACAAAGAAACGCCTTTTTCACCAACTAAAGTCGCGTCTCCTTCATTTAAAATATTCAAATCTGGTGTTAATTGACAAGCTTCTATTGTTTGTTGATAATACTCAGGGTCCCATCTGTGCCCGAACAATATATTTTCTTTTACTGATGCATTCATGATCCACGGTTGCTGATTACAGTATGCAACTGTACCACCGATTGCAATAGATCCATCATCAATGATTTTAAGGTTTCCCAAAATTGCTGAAAGTAGTGAAGATTTACCAGAACCAACTTTACCAACAATACAATAAAACTCTTGGGGGTTCACCGTAAGATGTATGTTATCTAAAACAGGCTTATCTTCCCAGGCATATGACCCAGAAATTTCAACTTTCTTGTCGTCGATGTTTTTTATCAAATGTGGGTTCAACTCCGACTTACTTAAAAAGTTGTTAATTCTACCCAAAGATACAGTGGCTTCAATCATACTGGTAATGACTTGAGGCAAACTAAGTAACGGATTGGATAAAAGATTTAACAATGCAAGGGCAGGGAAAACAATATCAGACGTTAATGGAATATCAGATGTCAAAGCAAATGTCGTGAACAGAGTGAAAGACACCAAGAATGGAATTATGTTCCAAATCAACATTGCACCCTGTCCCACAAACCTAATTTTTCTCAAGTTTTTTAATTCTTCATTGTTTCTCACATTCGAAAGTTTTTCCAACATTGGTGTTTCCCAAGCAAACAATTTGATTGATTTTATAGACGCCAATATTTCTTGGATCAAACTCGAACGTTTGTCTTTCAATTTCATTTGGGTTTTATTGAGTGACTTGGAGTACTTGACAACAACTGCATTCAAAGGAACTAATAAACACATTGTACCTATTGCTGACAATGTTGATTTCCCTAATAATGGCCATAATGATATGATGCATATAGCAATATCAGTTGGAGCCAAGATCAACGTTGAAAGATCCTGACTAACGCTCTGAATTCTATTTACGTCCACGGACATTAGATTAATCACATCACCAGTACCAGCATTATTAACTCTCAAACTTTTTTGGTAAATCAACGATGTCAATGAAGACCGGCAGTTCAAGCCTAATTGCAAGTTGGTTAAGAAGTACTCGTTGTAGAAAAACGTTTGCACAAGTGTCACCGCGAACATCAGCAAACAGATCAATATACCATGCAATATCGGTGAGTCTTCTTGGAAATACAAAATGAGCAACCTCAATAACTGAGGTTGCAAGAATCCTAACAACTTGCTAACAAGTTCGTACGCAAACGAGATAAGAGCAATCTTCCCAAATGCTTTGCTCACAGCAACAACAAAGTGCCAGTCGCTATTATTGGGAATGTATTTTTTCAAAAATATGCTTGCCGAATCTTCTGCCGATAACTGTGTTGGAGAGTACTCTGGTAGCTGGGGCAAGTAGTCATTATTAGATGCATTAAAAATGAGTGGATTCATCCAGCAAAACGTAAACTTGTCAATCACATTAGGCGTGAACAACTGTCTTTTCAAATTTGCATCACCATGATAGTGTTTAATCAAGGCATGAGTAGGTTTCCAGTACTTGTATTCTAGGAAAAAGATGATACAAGAATTAAGTAGCAAAAACTTGTTAATGGTAACTATCTTATAGGAGGTAAACTGTTGGAAGAACAAAAACCCCTGGAATATCGACAACCATGGCCAAAACACTAGGAGACTGTCGTGTGGTACTGGTGACAAAAATGGTTCCACGATGTGTAAAAATGCCACAACTGATAAGTTGGCAGGGATAAGGAAAAGTTGGTGTGATTTCCATGCTGCAATATACCACGAAGTGGTGTGCAAAATAACGAGAGTTACTCGTACAATATAAGTTAATCCCGTCTCCTTGGGAGCAAGGTTCCCATGACGCTGGTTTCTTGCAATGCGAATTCCATTATAGATGTTCCAAACAAGAAATATCCACCCAAACACAGCAGCCCACGACGTGAGAAAGCACGGACTAAAGGCGTTCTCCTTTGTCGGTACTAACGGCTCAAATAGGTCCCACCGTGTACATGTACTATTGCCATCCATGGTGGTAGTAAGATTGTGGTACTTTCCGATAAATTTGAAATAAAGTATACTGCGCTACCATAAGCTCTAGCGTTGTTCCAATCTGTGCTGGATAGCTTTCAAATGTGACCAAAAGCAAAAGAAACCTCAATGAGTCTAAGGAAACAGAAGTAGAAACGTACAACGAAACTGAAAGCACACAAAAGATAAAGAGCAACGGAGTCAAGTCGAGGGGGGGAGTTAAATCGTGGGGTAGACGGTAGCGCCAATCGGAGTTTGTTTGGTCGTACGGTTGAGAGGTGGTGTCACTATATATTGTTACCACCAACGAGCTCGCCAGTTGCTATTTGTCTAGTGGTAAGCACACTGATAGAGGGTGTGAGTCTACATGGTGAAAAATGGTTCTAGGGCTCTGGCACAGACATTAAGTCACCAGTCACTACGATTCATGGATGGTAGCACCACAGGACCCCATGATGATTTATAATGATGCACCATTGTAAAACACATGGTAGCGCAGCACGCACTGAGGTTTGTGGCCAGGAGATCATATGATACGGATGGTAGCGCGTGGAAAAATCTTCACTTAATTTTCGATGGGTAGCTGAAGACGGTAGCGCCAAC
>ERZ778017.1248-NODE-1248-length-26385-cov-7.898139_pt1 | contig 26385 bp, 19 predicted proteins | sample MGYA00375747_ERZ778017 | MGnify/ENA primary metagenome ERZ778017 (study PRJEB29350, sample SAMN05509838) | bioreactor metagenome | biome: bioreactor; material: wastewater | place: South Africa: University of Cape Town | collected 2014-03-17 ...
CAATCTGTAAATATACATATAACTTATAGGTATTACAACTAACAATAGATAGAGACCAATTAGTCAGACCTATAGCTCTAAGAAACATTAGAATTTTTACATTTCTATAAGTTGAGAATCCAACGAATTGGCCGTCAGAATATCGATCTACAAATATACCCACATGCCTTACGGTATAGGTATCATGACTAACAGCAAATAGAAACCAATTGGTCAGACTTCTAATCCTTAGAAACATTAGAGACCTTACATTTCTATAGGTCAGAGAACCAAAAACATCAGTCAATAACAATATACATAAGGTATGTATATTTATCTCCAAGTCATCCAGCTCAGACTGCTAGCCTTCTTATTGTGATTCTTCACAGCTCTCAATGTCTCACGATTATAACCACCTCTAAATATGAAATGTACATGAGGATAGTCTCTCATTACCTGATAGCTTCCAGGAATGTAATTACCATTCTCATCAATATCCTCCTTCTCTTGCAATTTTATAGTTGTAATGTTAGGCTTTGCAAACAATATATGGCTGCTAGCAATAGGTCTATCATTCTGATCCAACAATGTAGCATTAAAAGTATTGAGAGTATCTGGAATATCGGCAATGGTCATGCCTTGCAATTTGCCCACTACATCCAAAACTTGTAATGATTTAAATTCAGCCAAGTAATCAGCATGTTGTTGATCATAATTCAAGCTGTTGAATTTAAGGCGACTCAAGTACTCTTGGAAATCACCATACACGTAAGAATTGTAGTGATCTATATACAATTCTTCCAAATAGTTGCAATTAAGGACTAATACCTTTGCATTTCTATCAATCAAGGAGAATTCTCTCAAGCTATCAGTACAATAAATGGTACCAACATGATGAGTATTACCAGGATGAGACGCAATGCCAAATTGCTCAACAGATTCTGACAATTCCAACACATTTTCAGGCATTGCTACTTGCAATTCCCTTGCTTTGAGCAAAGTAAGAGAATCCTGAGACATGTCAGTCTTGAAGCTAACATGATTGGGTATAGACTCAACGGCATCTCTTGTGAGAACAACGCCATATAACAATACATCGTCTCCTCTGAATCCTGAGAAAATATCACCAGCAATTACTAATCTCTGTTGTGAGAGTAATGTTACTTCTTCACTGTCTGTTTCATCAATGAGTCTTTTCAACTCATTGTTAATTTCATCGTTAGACAAGTACAGAGTAGTATTTATTGTTATCTGTAAAGAATCATACACATTGTTAAAGGTAATTTGTGCCATGTTTGTAACTACAAGAAAAATATTAATCAATGACTAATATTTATTCAGATCTTTATCCAGATATGTTCTTGTTATGAAGTCTAATCGATTTCATTGTTCTGCTATCATGATAGTTGCCATGTAGTATAAACTGTACATTGGGATATCTATCAAGAGCTTGATACATGCCAGGAATAAGCTTACCTTCATGATAGATATCTAATTTCTCATTGAATCGAATAGATGTAATGTTTGGCTTCTTGGCCAATATGTCACCACTGGTAATAGATTTATCATTGTTATCTAGCAAAATGGCATCAAAGGTTTCAATGCTGTCTGGAATGTCTTGAATGCGGAAACAGTGTATATCTCTCCAGACAGTCAATTTTTTGAGATTTGTGAAACTGCGTATGTACTCTGCCTGATTTACCATTTGGAGCATTTCAAGACTTTCAACTTGTGATTGGAATTCTCCATATACAAATGTATTATGTCCTGTTAATTTTAGTTCTTTCAGGTCATTGCAATTAGTCAGTGTCACAACAGTATTCTTGCCATCCAATTCAAAAGTTTTGAGATTATTAGTACATTGAATAGTAGCATTTCCTCCTTCTGAATAGATGGATAACTCTGTAACAGAATCTTGCAACTTAAATATTCCTTCTTGCAAGGGAATACCTAGTTTCTCAACATCAAGCTGTTCTACCAATGCCTGTTGAAGATCAGTTTCAAATGATTTTACTGTTTTTGGTATAGACTTGAGTGCAACTTCTGAAAGAATAATACCTTCCGGTCTTAGCTTGTTGCCAGTAAAGTCTGAAAAGAGAGGTTCTTCAATAGTTATACCTTCATCACAAATTATATAGACATCTGGAGCTAGATTCAACAGTTCCTTTAGTCTGACAATCATCGCTTGTTCGCTTGACCACGAATCAATGTTTATTTCTATCGAAGAAGAACATCCACTGAATCCAATCTCTGCCATTGTATTGTCTGTTGATGAATGGTACAGCGCAAACATTTCTCACTGGCAAGTCAATCTTACAAATGTAGGTAACTTACCTATATTCTCTTTCTCTCTAACAAGTTACTCCCGAGCTAGTCTGCCCAACTCTACAACTCTATTGTTGTGATTTCTAATTGCCTTTAGCGCCCCATTGCTCACTGGACCAGATGGCATGAATGTAACTGTGGGATACCCCTTCAATGAATCAACAGAATCTTGGAATCGAATAGTTGTGATATTGGGCTTTCTGGCCAAAATTTCACTACTAGTAATGACTCTACCATTGCGAGTCAAAATGCCATCAAAGATTTCAACAGTATCTGGAATATCATCAACAGAAAGATTGCTGCCAAATGCAATATCCAATCTTTTTAGTAGCTTGAATTCACTAATATATTCCTTGTCTCCAATATCCACATACAGTCTAGACAGATAGTTCATAAAATCACCCCAGACGTATGAATTTATTCCTGATATTCTGAGATATTCCAGATTATTGCAGTTTTGCAAAGTAATGAGTGCTTCACTATCATAGACTTCTAGTTGTTTGAGATTGTCACTACAAAAGAGTGTACATTTTGTTTCACCAGGTGTTGGCAAAATGTCCAACTTCTCAACAGATTCAGGCAACTCCAAAAATCCATTGTTTGGTAGTGGAATTTCGAGATTTTGCACCTTTAGTGAATGCTGGGACATGTTCACCATATTAGTGTTAAAGAACTTTACACTTTCTGGTATAGATTCCAAGGCAACTTTTGTAAGAATGACATTGTCCAAATCAATGGCTATACCCTTGTAATGTTCAAAGATTGGAGCATCTATTACCAATCTTGATTCACTAGCAATCAATATTTGGTTGGCAGGAAGCATCAAAGTAACAAGCTCTTCATTCATTGCATCATCAGACACTGACAGATTGGAAAAAATGTCAATCTCGAGCAGATCATCATCATAGCTGTGAGTAATTTCGGACACCGACATTTGGAGGAGGGATGTTGGTCACCGACCAATATCATTATCGTAAACACTTTTTGTTGGCAATCCATTTTTCGATTTTATACTACCATACCTTGGGTGACCTTTACTAACGGTTAGCATTCTGCATACTTGTGATCAATGGCAATCTTGTCGGACATGCGCATTGTTACATGCTTGGTAAGCAAAATGTTGGTGAGAGTAACCTTTGAGCCCATGTACTCTGAAAAGACCTGATCATTGATTACCAAGGCATCATCACATTTCAAGTGTACTTTGCATGTTTCTCCATCTAACAATTGTCTTAGATGGTAGACAGCATCTTGATCAGCAGTCTGACTAATCGTAGGAATAGGAAGAATGGTAATAACCAATTCGCCTTCAACAAATTCGGAAGTAACTTTGGACATGGAATTGCCTAGTCGATGCAAGGTGAAATGAGTCAATAACTTCCTTTAGTAAATTAATCACATTTATTCCCATCTTTTGTATTGCTATTTGTCAACCAAGAATTGTTACTACAAAGACAGACAATCATGGAATTCATCAAGTTTGTTATTCTATCATGTAACAGGTGAAATAATAGAAATAAATAAAATGGTAAGAATTGTTGGACACAACAAATAATGGAAGAACAAGTTATGAGTCAAGTTGATCAAGAAGGATACAAGAGGTTATGTTGCTCTAACATGGATGAAGTCTGCAGAATAACAGACTACAATTGGCACTTGCAGTTAGATGAAGCACTAGACAGAGAAAGGTTACTTTCTGGTGAATTAAGTACTAATGACCAATTGCTAATGCTTTGTAGCAAGAGTATGATGAATAACAATATCGTCAAGTATAAACTCGATGATCACACTTTGTTGGTAGAAAAGATTGAGGAAAATATGGTAGAATATGGAATCGGTCGATTAGTTCGTGACATTAGGCCATACTTTGTCTATACATATGTCTCTGATGAAGATGGCATACTAATGGAATGGATCGATGGAGTTACTCTGTCAAAGTATATACTTGTTGCTACTGTTCAAGAGATTGTTTGCATATTGTTGCAATGTGTCAGTGCTTTACATATGGCATATGTAAAGTATAGATTTGTCCATCATGACTTGAATCTAGATAACATTATCATTCAAAGGCTGGATCAAGAGATTTCAGTACCATTAGCTGATGGAAGATTCATAAAGACAAAACTGGTCGCAAGAATCATTGACTTTGGATTCTCTCGAGCGATGAGTGGTGAATATGAGCTATATAATGATTACATTAAGGGTTGTCCTGAGTGTCGAGACAATCCATTGCTAGATGCATATACATTGCTAATGTGGTGTGGAAGTAGAGGAGAGAACATTGTAATGTATAAAACACTATTGGATGGTATACTTGGTAAAGACAAGGGCAATTACTGGGACGTTCAAGACACTAGATTCTGGCAGAAACTAATGAGCAAGAGACAAGTATTAAAGAATGGTGATTACACCCATTTAAAATTGTTTGAAATGCTTCTACCATTGTACAAGGGTGACATTAATGAATATCCTATTGCTGTGAGGGAAAGTAGCAATTTGGTATATACCAACAAGTGTTCAACAGTCGCAACATATACAAAGGCTGAAATAGAAAGAGGAATAGAGAAATTTAATACAATGAGTGAACGATCAATAGAATTCATTGTATTGTGCAAAAGAGTATCACAAATGTATGGACATCTCAGGAGATGTATAATACTGGATTGTGGTGCTGATGAAGGTATATACATTACTAGATCAACAGCATTGAATCTTATTTCCGAGTTGGTAGAAGTTGCAAAGAGAAAGAATAAATCGAGTTATAGAGCAGTAGAGTTGAAGTTGTATGCAATAATCAATGACAAGTGTTCGTGACAAGGTATTGTAATGATATACATGTTAGCATGTATATAGATGACAGAGAGTAGGTCGACTTCTTGATCCTTAGAAATGTTAGAGACAGTATGTTTCTAAGGACTGGTAATCTGTCTACTTGACTCAGAAGTTCGAACATGGCTAATATGCATATTAGTATGTATATTGTTGTAGATGATAGAAAATAGGTCGACTTCTTGATCCTTACCGTAAGGCATATATAGATCCTTACATTTTCTAAGGTTGATAATCCATTTAACTGTGACTTCTGATTAGAGTTGCATATATACATACTAGTAGGTATATTATTGTAGATGATAAAAGTAGGTTAATCTATCGACTTTTCAATCCTTAGAAATGTAAGGATCTATATGCCTTACGGTAAGGATTGAGAATCTGTCTATGATCTCAAAAATTCGATTCGAGTAATATACATATCAGTATGTATATACCTTGATTAGACAGAATCATGACTTCTGATTAGAGTTGCATATATACATACTAGTATGTATATTATTGTAGATGATAGGAGCAATTAGAATTATATACCTTGTGATAGGTATATTATTGTAGATGATGGAAGTAGGTTAATCTATCGACTTTCCAATCCTTACCGTAAGGCATATATAGATCTATATATGCCTTACGGTAAGGATTGGTAGTATGCCCAACTATGACCTCAGAAGTTCTATCTGATTGACATACATACTAGCATGTACATTTGTAATGATAATAGAAGTAGGTTGGTTCATTGACTTTCCAACCCTTAGAAATATAAGGATCTATACATTTCTAAGGACTGACAAGCCAACCAAATCATGACTTCTGAATAGAATTACATATTTCTAACGACAACAAAGTAGGTTGACTTCCTGATCCTTATCATCATTACAAATATACATACTAATATGTATATATATATATCTTGATTAGACAGAATCATGACTCTGATCGAATTACCAACTCTACCGTAAGGCATGTTAGAGATGATACATTTCTAAGGATTAGAAAGTCGATAGATTAAACCACTTTCTATCATCTACAATAATAGGTATATCAACCAAACAGAACTTCCGATCTTGCAGTTAGATAGATTCCTAGTGCTAGAAAATGTATAGATCTATATATGCCTTACGGTAAGGATCAAGAGATCAAGCTACTCTGTCATCTATATACATGCTAATATGTATATACAATCGGATTGGAGAGAATCATGATTCTGGCCTGGCTACCAACCCTTAGAAATATACCATCCCTAACATTTTCTATGATGAAGCAGTTGCCAGACAGTGACGAAGAAGAAGAAGAATATATTGAAGTAGGCGAAGATGAAGAAGATGCTGGAGAATATCTCAATGCAGAAACGATACTTGAAGCAAAACCAAACATTAGAGCCATTGAACTCTTTGTTGAAATAGTTCATGAACAAAAAGATGACGAAGAGATTGCTGAAATACTAAACAGACATCCAAGCATCAAGTTCTTTGTGCCTGAAGAAGACTGTTCTGAAGAATTACTAAATGTAATCGATAATCATGACAAAAAGTTGATGAGCCTCGAGGTCTTTGCCTGAGCAATAGAATAAATATGCCTAATATAGGTATATATCTTTCATGTAATATGCCTTGTAGGAGTCATATTCGTTCATTGTTATAAATAATATATCTGACCATTACATCCATCAACACAAGGGCAACAGACCGATGACTCAATTCATCAATTCTGGAAGGATATACCACAACAATGTACCAAGAACGATTGTAACAATCATTCCTGGTGAGAGCAATACTTCCAACGAAACAGATATTGCCTATCTGAGAAAAGTCATCTCTGTTGAGAATAATCGCATAGAATTAAAATCTCAGAGACTCTTTGTATTGACTGCCGATGTATTCAGCAGATTTATTGGCAAGAAGATAGTTCTGGATAATGTTATTGTGACAACTCCTGTTACTGTTGATCGCATCTTTACCAATCGTGATGATCAAGATTTGCAATTATTCAATACTAGAATATTGACGATTCTCAACTTTGATGAAATTGTTGAGATACCAAAGTGTGTTGAAGGCTTGAAGATTATTGATCAAATGGGAATAATGACTATAAAATGTCATGACAAACTGACACATGTAGCATTGTATGGTTATTGCACCATTGTCCATCTTGCCAATTGCAACAAACTCAAAAACTTGCGCATACTCGGCCAAGAAAGTTACGTATATGGTAGCTTCATGAATTATCTTGGCAGCATTGCCCTTGAGGGAACTTACAATCCTAGGGAAAACCTATACAATTACTTGGGCAGATTCGGCAAATTGGTTAGATATAAAGGAATGCTTGACACTGAGGTAATGAGTCTATTTTCAGACATTAAAGAAGTATATAGTGATGACTATGAAATTACATCAATGGACGATATTCCAGATTCGTTGGAGATATTGGATACATCAGTGTTTATGATTACCGATCGGGAAGAGGAAGAAGGTTACTATCTCATTACTGATCGAATCTTGAAAGCGAAACCTAATATTAGAAAGGTACAACTCTATGTTGAAACATTACCTGGCAACATTGAGAGATCTGAATTGTTGCAACAACTGTTGGATAGCTATCCAAATGTAGAATTTACTGTACCAGAGGAAATAACACTAAAGTCATTGTTGCTAATGGTTGGAGAGCACAATGAAAAGGCAAGGTGAATAAGGTAAGATAAATATGTGCCAATGGCATATATTACATGAATCGATCTAGCTCTATAATGTGCAAGTCTTATAAATATTCTTAAGGTTGACCTAACATCTGACACTATCGATATAAACCTAATAAGCAAATATGGATGGACGCATAACATATTGTAGAGAAGAATGCGACATTAATGAGTTCAAGACAGTAATATACATTAACACTTATATCAATAGCTTTTCCATTGATGATGATATTTACTACTTTCAGTATATCATCTCTCAAGAGAAGAATTGCATTGAAATAGGAGCCAGTTCATTATATTCAATACCAGGAGAAGTATTTTATGGATTCGCTGGTCATTCAATAATGTTAAAGAATGTCATTGTTACGAACTCTATCACTACTGATTACATTTCTACAAACTGCAAAGAACAAGATTTATCACTGTTGAATGCTAGAAAGCTGAATATTTGCTACTCAGACGAAATCATTACAATTCCAGCATCAACAGAAGAATTAACAATAAATATTGAGAATGATTCAATAGATGTATGTGGTCATGATAATCTCAAGTATGTATCACTAATTGGGAATAACTGTACTGCTCATCTCATTGAATGCAATAATCTCGAAAAGGTAACAATGCATGGGAAAAGTGCATATATTCATGGAGAATTTATGAATTATCTGAGTACTCTTGGCTTTAATTGTCTTTGCAGAGCTGATGAATGTATTCTTGACCACCCAGCATTATTCAAGAATATAAATAGATACGAAGGTGACATTATTAATCCTGAAATACTGAAAGCACTCGGAAATATTAGAGAAATGCAGAGCAATCATTGGTATGTCATTAATTCAATAGATGACATACCTGATTCAATAGAAGTTCTAGATACAATTGTAATTAACATTAAGACGTATCTAATTGTTGAAACTATATTGAAATCAAAGCCAAACATTAGAATGATAGGCTTCTTTGTGAATAAATGGGTTGAAGATGGAGAAGATAATGATATAATACCAATGTTGAAGAAATATCCAAATGTTGAGTTTCTGATAGCCAACAAGACTGAGATTTCTCCCTATTTGCTAAGATCATTCAATAATCATAAAAGTTGAAGAGACTTGTTAACATTGCTTGAACAGTGATGAAAAGAATATATACCATTGGTATATATTGAGATTAATTTTGAGAATGGTTGTATTATCATTCTTTCACCTTATAGAAATATGCCTTGAATAAGGTATATTATTGAGATCGATATTCTATGGTCGATTTCTTTGAGTTTACCAGCTCTAAGAAATGTAAGACTCTTACATATTCTAAGGATTGGACAGATTCGAAAGTTAGACTATTTCTAAGAGTTGAAAGAAATATACCTAATATAGGTATATTATTGAGATCGATATTCCATGATCGATTTCTTTGGATTCTCTGACTCTAGGAAATGTATAAGTCCTTACATTTCTTAGAGCTAGAGAGACTATCAACCTGTCGTGATTTAACAGGATGAGAAAAGGTATATATTTCATAGATCATAGAACTTTGTAATTTCATTGAGTTATTGATTTATATCACAATTATATGCATTTCTCCTCTTGTTGATTAACAGTAACGACTTCATCACAAAAGGTATATAATTGTATTGCTTTCTCTCGAGGGTAATTCTTCAAAGACTGGGCTGAGAAAGTGTCTTCAATGGTACGTAAAGGTAAATGAAGGTCGATTTAGCACTTTTGATATTATCGATTTTAGACATGTAATTGTAGCTATTATTGATAAATGGAAAATGGTCAGAAACACGTGAAAAAGAGGTCACGTGCTACTGTTCACAAGCTTTTTCAAGTGCTATATTTAAGTGACAATAAAGAAATTGCTCTGGATGAAGGTCCATATTTATATAGAGATTCGAACATTGATAGACTTTAGGATCTCGATCTCAATAATATACCTTATTCAAGGCATATTTCTTTCAACTCTTGAGAATGGTCAAAGTTTCGAGTCTATCAACCTATAGAATATGTAAGAGCCTTACATTTCTTAGAGCTGGCAAACCCAAAGAAATCGATCATGGAATATCAACCTCAATAATATACCTAATATAGGTATTTATAACAGTCCAAATAGATTCAACACAGATCTACCAATCTTGTTAGTTTCTTATTGTTACGCACAAGAGCACTTACATCTTCATGACATGGACGTAGATAGAAATAAATGTCAGGATACATTTCTGCCATTCCTTCTGCACCAATGTTACTATTTCTGTAATACAGTTTCTTAATGTTTGGCTTTCTTGTCAAGATGTCAATGGATTCAATATCGTCAGCATGATATAGTATAAATTCCATATCTTCGAAAGAGTCAGGAAGATCATCAATAGTAACATCAAAAAATGCATTTCCAGATATTCTCTTTACACCTGCTAGGGCAGACAATATCTCTCTATCAATATGTCCTTCATAGCATTGAAGATTCTTGAATAGTGAGAGATAGTAACAAAAGTAATCATCTTTACCAACAATGCTATATTGGTTTATCTCAACCTGACCAATGTAATCAAGGAATTCTCCATGGACGTAAGATTCATTATCTAACACAAGCTTTCTGAGATTGTTGCAATTAACAAGAATTGCTGTTGCTTTTGCAGAAAAGTAGAAAGTCTCAAGATTATCATGACAATATATTGTTATATCATTTTTACCTTTGATTTTTAGATTTCTGATATTATCTGGAACTTTATAGTATTCATCATTCAAGTAAACAACTACCCTTTGTGGCATTAATGTGTGAAAGTAAGGTTGATCACAGTTGATTCTAATCTCTCTGGTTCTGTCAGAGATGGAATCTATTGCTTTTTCTGATAAAATAACATTATCTAGCACCAATTCATTGAAGACACAATTGTCAAAGACTCCTTCTGTTATTGTAAATGTCTTGACGGATGTTAACTTTATTACTATTAAACATGTATCCTTTAATATATTCTTTATTGCAGCAATATCTTGCTCTTTTGTTGAATCATTAGGTTTTGCATAAATCTTTATTGATATAAAGATTTTATCATAATGTTCTGTCTTGATGACTGCCATTTTGGTTTGTGTTGCTAGGTAGTTAGGTAGTTATTACTGAATCAGTAATATATTCAACACAAATCTATCAGCGAGATTAGTTTCTTATTGTTAAGCTCAATGATGTTCATGTCTTTGATGGTACGGTTTCTATAAAAATACACGTTAGGATACTTTTGTATCAACTCTCTTGGTTCAAGTTTAGTTCCATTGTGATATATACGCCTAATGTTTGGTTTCCTATCAAGTATATCACTACAATCAATGTCTTTTATCCAAAAATTCATGTCTTCCAATGAGTCAGGAATATCTTCAATGGTAACATTTACTACCACTGTTGAGTATACTATCTTCTTGATGCCATCAAGAATCTTCAATATATCCTTGGTAACAGGTCCATTGTATTCACGCAGATTCTTGAACAATGAGAGATATTGACATACTCCTTCAGTACAATTACGCACTGAGATGTATCCAATATAGTTGGTAAATTCTCCATAGACCCATGAATTTGCTCCATTTAAGATTACTTGTTTGAGGTTGTTACAGTTGGTAAGAGTAACTATTGTATCCCTCAAGAAGATTTCAACCTTTTCAAGATTGTCATTGCAGTTTATAGTTAGATTACTTGGTGAACTTTTGAAATAATGAGCTGTTAATTCTTTGACCTTGGACGGGATAGTGAAATGCTCATTCCTTGTAAAAAATGTTAAGCTTGGTATATCCAATTCATTGAGATGAGGTTGTTCGCAATCAACGTTGATTGTCTTGATATTGCTACAGATAGAATTTGCTGCATCTTTTCCTAGTATAACATTGTATAAACTTATAATTGTAATGTCAGAATAATCATCAAAGAGAGATTGTGTGATAGTAAATGTTTTTGTTGCAGTTAACCTTAATATTGTTGTCCCTTTTTTGATGAGCTGTTTTATTCTATCAATGTCCTTCTGGCATGATATATCACTCTTTGGAATTATCAATAGAGAAACAGCAGTCTTGCATAAAATTGTTCCATTGTATTCTATGTTGGCCATTTTCTTGCTACAAGTAGATAGATAGGTTCAATATTGGTCAAGACATTAGTTTCTTGTTGTGACTTCTAATGTTAGTTCGATCTGTCGGCTCTATAATGTGTTAGAGAGATACATAGAGTCATGGTTAAGGTTAGCTAGATCTATCAGCTCTATAATATGTATTAGGAATGTGTGTATTTCTAAGGTCATGACTCTGCCTAAGTCGATCTGTCAACTCTATAATATGTATTAGGAATGTGTGTATTTCTAAGGTCATGACTCTGATTAAGTCGATCTATCAACTCTATAATATGTATGACTCATATTTCTAAGGTCATGACTCTGATTAAGTCGATCTATCAACTCTCCAAAATATTGTTAAAGTAACAATATTCAAGCTAAATCTACCAATCTTGTTAGTTTCTTGTTATTAATCTCAATGTCTCTCTCCTCTTCACCTCTGAATAGGTAGAAATATACATTAGGATATCTATTCAATAATGATATAGGGTCCAACTTTATCTCAAAGTACATTATCCTCTTAATGTTAGATTTCTTTTCCAATATGTCACTACAACTATAACCACTTATTCGAAAATTCATATCTTCTAGTGAATCAGGAATATCATCAATAGTTGCATCTACTTTTACACGTGATTTTATCTTCCTAACATTGACAAGCATTTGTAATATCTGTGGTCTAACATTACCATTGTATTCGCGCAGATTCTTGAACAATGAAATATACTCACAAATGCTATCTATATGTCCTCTGCCATTGAATACATACATTGAATCATAGTTCCAAGTAAGACATCCAATGTATTCAAGAAAATCACCATATACACGTGATGCTTTATTCGTAATCTTGAGCTTCCTCAGATTATTGCAGTTGACAAGAGTAGCAGTTGCATCACCAGATGAGAATATAAATTTATCTAGATTGTCATGACAATATATAGTTATATCTTTACTGTCATAAATCATTAGCTCTCTCACTCCAAGTGGAACATTGAATTGTTTGGATCCCAGAGCTATCAACAATTTATGTACCCTCAGCTCATCAATACAAGTTTGATAGCAATCAGTATCCAAACAATAGACAGTTTCAGGAATAGATTTTATTGCATCTTTTAATAGTATTACATTCTTCAATATTATTTCTCGACACTGACATTCATCAAAGATTCTGTCTGATATCATGAATAAGGAAGATGCAGACAATACAAGATTAGAAACATTGCATTTAACCAGTTGTCTCAATGTTTCAATATCTTCTGGATAGGAAACGCTATTACTTCTAACAGTTATCTTTATTTCGGCATTGTATCCATATTCTTGATATGGAAGTAACTTTATATCAGCCATTATTATTGATTATTATGATTGGATGAATGTTCAAGTTTCTGAATTGGAAGTCATGTCTTTGTTTGGGATCATGTTGATTCAGTAAGTCTATAATGTGTTGGGAACATATTGAGAGTCATGGTTCTAGCTAGAGTTAGTTAGAATCACCAAGTCTATAATGTGTATGAGTCATATATATATTGAGAGTCATATATATTGAGAGTCATGACTCTGGTTAAAGTTAGATCGATCTATCAACCTTAGAAATATATACATATATTGAGAGCCATGATTTTGATCAGAACTAACTCGATCCATCAAGTATATGTACATACCTATTGAGAATCATGACTCTGATCAAAGTTAGATCGATCTACCAACTCTATAATGTGTATAAGATATACATATTTCCAAGACCATGACTCTCAATAGAATTCTATTCCAACCTATGACTTCATCATTTACATTACAAATATGGACATTTTTCTACTCTCACTAAATCACAACAATGACTCATCACAAAAGGTATATAATTATATACCTTTCTCTCAAGGTTAATTCTTGAGAACTGGTCTGAGAAAGTGTCTTCAATGGTACGTAAAGGTAAATGAAGCCTGAATTGGCACTTTCATTATTATCGATTTATGTCCATATTTGGTACCTAAAACAGGTAAATACAAAATGACCAGAAACACTCGAAAAAGAGGTCACGAGCAGTAGATCACAAGCTTTTTCATTGTCATTTCAAAGTGACATTAAAGAAATTGCTTCCTGTCAAAGGTCTACCCAGATAGTTAAATTCATCATCCTCCTTACAATCGACAAATCAAAAGTTGCAACTCTACAGATACTATATACTTAACACGTCATACAATTCAAGACAAGTGTTTCTCATCACACACAGCACAACTGCAATATGGCTCGACGCTACGCTGATTACTTTGATGATGATACAATCTACATTTCAAGTAGATATCCTACCGTCTCTATGAGTGGATTTGTGGTATTGAAACAAAATATTTACGAACTAAAGAATTTGGTACAGTCCAGAGATGAAGTAACTATATTATGCAATGAGCATTTTACAATTAGTACTGACACCTTTGAGAACTTTACTGGACATTCCATCACCTTGATTAACATATTGCTAGAAGGAGACAAACTTCCTGATTGTGTGACTCACTTTAGTACTGATCGTCATGACCAGAAACCTTTCAACGTCAAGAAACTCACTATTCGTGTACCAAAAGAGGAATTTACTGTACCTCCATCTGTTGAATCCTTGATCTTGTCAGGAGGTAATGATGCTACAACCATAATTGGTCATGACAATCTGAAGGAATTCTCATTGTACTATTCCGAATCTATTGTCCATCTCTCGAATTGCAACAATCTTGAGCGAGTAATTACACTTTGTCCAAGTGTATATGGTGAGTTTGTAAACTATCTTAGTGAACTTGTTGTGATTTCTGGCGAAGATATAGAAGAATTGTACAAGTATCTATCACTATTCAAGAGTCTGACCATCTACTCAGGTTACATTGATAAGACTGTGCTGGGATTACTTCCCAATCTAAGAGAAATACACTCTAATCTATTGGATATAGAATCTCTTGATGACATTCCTGACTCACTAGAAGTAATGCATTCAACAGTAAGAAGAAATGGTGGTTACATTACACCAAGAGCAGTATTGCAAGCAAAGCCAAACATTAGGCGCATCAAGGCATATGGAGATGACTTGTACTACCTATTAGAAGAGCGTGATGACGTTGAGATTGTTCTTCATGATGACTATTACGAAGGCGAAGGACTTTATGCAATGGTAGAAAATCACAACAAGAAACTAAAGAGTTTGTCTGCATTGGCTTGATCTTGAGAGAGATATGTTGTTAGAGATATATTACTGGAAACAGTAATATTCAATAGTAAGAACATAGATCTGTCAAGCTTGATAGCTTTTTATTGTTGAACCTGATGACATCAATATTGCTATGAGTATAGAAATGTACATTCGAATACTTTTCTATCATCTCGCGTGGGCTGATTGTAGCTTCTTGATAGTACAATCTTCTAATGTTGCGCTTCTTCTTCAATATATCACTACTATTGACATTTCTAATGTAAAATCTCATGTCTTCTAGTGAATCAGGAATGTCATCAATAGACAGTTTGTCATATGGTTCATAAGATATTATTCTCTTAATGTTAGGAAGATTCAAAAGAATTGTCTTGTTAATGTATCCTTCATAGCTCCACAGATTCTTGAATCTTAAAAGGTATTTACAAAGGCTAACAATTCTACCTACTCTTTGTTCATTGTCAACATATAATATTCCAATGTAATCAAGAACAGGCCCATATACCCTAGAAGTAACATTTATTGCCAATTCTTGCAAGTTGTTGCAATTTACGAGCTTAGCCTTTGAGTTGTGATACATGAATGATAATGTTTCAAGATTGTCATGACCGTATATAATTGTCTCTTTGGTGCAATAATCGATTGTTAATTTCTTGACCGATAGTGGAACAATGAATTCTTTTTTTGTTAGACCAATCTGTAATTCTGATACCTTTATCAAAGATAAGGTTGTTCGCAAGTAATATCAGAATAGCTAACATCACTGGGAATAGAAAGTATTGCCTGTTCTCCTAGTATAATATTCATGATGCGTAATCTCTCAAAGGTACAATTGTCAAAGATTCTGCCCTCGATAGCAATTTCATAATTAGATGTCACTGTTACTGATCTTAATTTGCCAACCAATGAATTTCTAATTGCCTCAACATCTTCCTGCGATAATTCATACCGTTTAGATGTTATTCTTATAATAATACCAAGTGTTCCTTCTCAATCATTGTGTTTACTCTGTCATGAATTATATCAAGAGTCATATAATATTACTAAGATAGCAATATTAACACAATTCTAACAAGGTAACCAACTTTTTATTGTTATATATAATGGGTTTCATAAGACTTTGATGATAACCATCTGTATAAAAGTATACATTTGGATATTTCTCAACAAATGCATCTAATTCTAGGTGTTGTCTCGTATACTTTATTCTCTTAATGTTTGGCTTCTCATCTAGCACGTCATTACATGGTACACCTTCAATGCAAAACTTCATGTCTTCCAATGAGTCAGGAATGTCATCAGTCGTCATGTTATGAGATACGCAAACAGAGTCTATTTTTCTAACAAAAGGTAAAAGATTCAATACCTTCTTGTCAATGCGTCCAATATATTCATGCAAATTCTTGAACATTGGAAGATATTCATGTAGTTCAGTAAATACATTGAATGCAATTTCATGTTTGTATTCAAGATGTCCAACATATTCAAGAAATTCTCCATATACATAATGAGCATTATCTTTTAGTACTAATTGTTGCAAATTATTGCAATTCGTGAGTATAGCAGTACCATCATGTAAAACAAATCTTTCTAGATTATCATGACAATATACAGTTATATTGTCATTACCCTTGATTGCAAGATCTCTCACTCCAGGTGGAACATTGAAATGGTCATCGTTACAAGAAATAATGAGTTTTGGTGACCTTAATGAGTTTAACTCTGGCTGAAAAATGTTACTCGAGAAGCATGTTACAGTTTCTGGAACAGATTCCATTGCATCATCCAATGACATTATATTCTCAAGTTCAAGCAAATCGCAATTGCATTCATCAAAGACTTTACCTGAGATGATGAATTTGTCTGCTGATGTTATTTTAATATGCCTTCTCTCTTGTATTACATGACTTCTTATTTGTTCATTGAGTCTTTTATCTGAAATGTCATTATAATATGGAGTTATTGTTATCAAAAGGTAATTCTTTGTAATTCTATCTCCAATAGTAATCATGGATTGCCTTTGATCGCTTATTCATTGTGGTCATATTTCTCATTACACAATTCTATCAAACTTGATAGCTTCTTATTGTGATTTTTCAGAACATCCAAATCTTTGCTGGGATAGAACTCTCTAATGTAGAAATACACGTTAGGATACTTTTGTACCAATTCTGTAGTAGTCATTGTTGTCTCTGAATAACAGATTCTCTTGATGTTTGACTTCTTATCGAGAATGTCACTAGAATTGATACCTTGAATCTCAAAATTTATATCTTCTACTGAGTCAGGAATGTCATCAATGGATAAACCAAATGCTGTACCATCAGATTGTAACCTCTTGACATTGAGAGATTTTACAATCTTGACTTGCATGAGGCCACTATATGTCTGGAGATTCTTGAATGATTGAATATATTGAGCCATTTTGTCTAGTGATTCAATAGAAGAAAAGAAATTGTCGATTTCAAAGTGCTCGAGATATTCTGTGAAAGAACCACGTATGTAACAATTAGTATGCCCTACTGTGAGTTTCTTTAGATTGTTACATTTAACAAGAATAGCAGTGCCTTTGGAAATAATGAGTTCCTCAAGATTGTCATGACAATATATGATTAAATTAGGTTTTCTGGAGCAAAGTTCTAACTTCTTGACTGAAGGTGGGACAGTAAAATCATTGTCAGCAGGTTTTATTAATGTTGATGACTTTAATAAGTGTAAAAATGGTTGATCGATATAATTAGTTTTGAAGCATTCGACGGTTGATGAAATAGAGTTGATTGTCTTCTTTGATAGAATAACATTGAAGAATTCCAATTTTTGACAGTTGCAATCTGAAAAGACATCTCCCGGTAGCACAAATTCGGTTGAAGAAGATATTACCATTTCACTTCCAGGGCCTATACTTTTGATGAATTTCCTTATCTTGTCAATATCTTCTTTGCAGGCTCTATTGCTACCATTGGGAGTTATTCTGATGGACGCCTCTACTATTCCAGGGTAACCTTCTTCGAGCTGTATAGTTGCCATTTTGGTTGGATGAATTGTATATCGCGTAGCGTCATCTCTGAATTAATCTTGTTGATTCATATATTGTTGAATTATGGATATACATATTGATGGTCACGATAGAATTCTATCAGGCTCTAGAAAATATAAGGATCTATACATTTCTTAGAGTTAGGAATCTGGCCAATTGGACTCAAGAGAGATTATCGTTATATACATACTATGTAGTGAGAAACATGATAGAAAGAGAGTTCCACCGATCTGTCAAGTCTAACAAATATACAGATCCTTACATTTTCTAGAGCTAGGAGTCTGATCGGTCGGAATCAGAAGTTCAATGTCATTATATGCATACTATGTATTGAGAAACATGATAGAAAGAGTTCTATTTCATCGATCTGTCAACTCTAGAAAATGTAAGGATCTGTATATTTCTGAGGATTAGAAGTCTGGCCAATTGGACTCAAGAGATTGTTTATCGTTATATGCATACTATGTATTGTGAGTCATGATAGAAAGAGAGAATTCTATCGATCTGTCAGCTCTAAGAAAATGTATACATGCCTTACGGTACATTTCTTAGAGTTAGAAGTCTGACCAATTGGACTCAAGAGAGATTATCGTTATATACATACTATGTATTGAGAATCATGATAGAAAGAGAGAATTCTATCGGTCTGTCAGCTCTAGAAAATGTATACATGCCTTACGGTACATTTCTAAGAGTTAGAAGTCTGGCCAATTGGACTCAAGAGAGATTATCGTTATATACATAATAGTATGTATATATCAAGTTTCATGAGTTAGATGGATCTGCTGAATTCTGTCGATTCTTAGAAATGTATAGATCTATACATTTCTAAGAACCAAAAGTCTGACTAATCAGGTTCATGACCTTGTTGAATCTAATTAACATTATAAATATGGACCTTCATTCAGAGCAATTTCTTTATTGTCACTTAAATACAACACTTAAATGCGCTCGAAAAAGCTTGTGAACTACTACCCACGACCACTTTTTCACGCGTTTCTGACCATTTTCCAATTACCAGTTTATACCATGATTACATGTCTAAAATCGATAATATCAAAAGTGCCAATTCAGGCTTCATTTACCTTTACGTACCATTGAAGACACTTTCTCAGGCCAGTCTTCAAAGAATTAAGCTTAGGAGATTTCAATATAATTATATACTTTTGTAATGAGATCATTACTGTGATTTAACAAAAGGAGAAATGCATATAATTGTGATGTAAACAAGGTAATTAATAATTTGTTGAAACTGCAATGTCATAAAGTCTATAGAATCATGGATATGTCAAGTCTGCGAATCTCGTTAGATCTATTTGTCAACTCTGTAATGTGTAAGAAGTATATATATTTCCAAGGTTGGTCAGAGTAGGATCGATCTATCAGGATTATGGACCTACCAACTCTATAATGTGTAAGAAGTATATATATTTCCAAGGTTGGTCAGAGTAGGATCGATCTAACGAGATTACGATTAGGTCAACTCTGCTAAATATATTGCTAAAGTAGCAATATTCTCATTATGACATGCAATTACCTCTATCGAGTCAAGAATACCTTATCCCTGTCAACTGTAGAAATATACATTTGGATATCTCTCAACTAGTTCAGCTTGTGCTCCTGACACCATATCTTCTTGATATTTGGTTTTCTCTCTAATACATCACTGGAGTTAACACCTTTGATTCGAAAGTTCATGTCTTCTACCGAGTTAGGAATATCAATGGTAGTTATCTCATTAGAATGCAATCTCCTCACCGAACCAAGAGATTTCAAAATGTCACTATTGATTATTCCTCTATAATTCTTGAGATTCTTGAAAGATTGGATATATTCACAGAAGAAGGAATTCAATTCGTTACTGCATACCAATGTTTCAACACGCGCAAGGCAATCTCCATAGATTTACTTCCTTCAGATTGTTGCAATTGTACACTGTAATTACAGCTTCTCCTGCACAGATTCTCTCAAGATTATCATGACCATATACATTCGATCTTCTAGTGTGATAGACAGATAGATCTGTGACTCCAAGTGGGACATCAAAATCACCATTTTGGATAAATGGTCAATCTTGGTACCTTTAATTTGTCAATAGCCTGTTTTCCTATAACATTGTAGTCAATGTAGGCTTCGAAATCTCTTAGCTCTCGAGACATGTTGGCCTTTGTGTTACATCGGCAGGAAGTCAGACCTCAATGAATGATGGTAATAAATAACATTACCATTCACTGCTGAGATAATTGTCGCAAAGTAACCAGCTTGCTATTATGCCTTCTAATGATATCACAACGATAAACTAGATAAAAGTATACATCAGGATACCTCTTAACTAAATCATCAGGTTTCATAGTCTCTTCGTAGTGATAGATTCTCTTAATGTTTGGCTTTCTATCTAATATATCACTAGAATTGGTATAAACAATGTAAAAATTCATGTCTTCTAGTGAATCAGGAATATCATCAATGGTAATGCCACCAATTGTATCTCTTGACTTTATCTTCCTAACATTGGGTAAATTTCTCAATATATCTCTATTGAGAAAGCCATTGTATTCATAAATGTTCTTGAATAATGATACATATTTGTGAATTCCTTCAATAATATTGTAATTATAAAGAATCTCATAAATGTTATATTTCAAGCTGAGACAACCAAGATATTCCATAAAATCACCATATACACGCCCTTTTGTATCTGTTAGTACCAATTCATTCAAGTTATTGCAACTCATAAGATTGACAGTGCTGTCAGAATGCAGAGTGAATTTCTCGAGATTATCACTACAATAAATGGTACTAATTCGACTGAATACAGTTAATTCACTGACTTTGGTTGGAACATTGAAATAGTCAGCATCAAAGGAAATGGCTAGTTTTTTGGTAGATAATTCACTCAGATAAGGTTGATTACAGTTGATGGTGAGTGACTCAGTGTGATCAGGAATGGATCTTACTGCTTCTCTTGATAGTATAATATTACTGAGCTTAATTTCTTTACAATTACAGTCATCAAAGAGTCTGCCAGCAATCGGAATCTGTTCAGAAGAAGATAGTTCTAACAGGTCAGCATCTTTATCCATATTTAATAATGACACATTAATTTTGACAATGGTCAATATCATACCTTGAAATATTACTGCTATCAGTAATACCTTGAAATGTTAGCATTCATTAAATTGTGTGATAGTAAATGGACAAGGAGCGTGCTTATATAGATGTAGTTGATTCAGTCATTACCATATCTACCAATGAATCAGTACTTCACCAAGAAGATGCTATTGCATTGAAAGAGATTATCAAGGGCATCAAGAATGGCCTTGAAATCTTTTCCAACAATTACCTTATTATAGATGATGATATCTTTGGTGATTATTCAGGAGTTGACATCTTTCTGATTACCATCTATTTAACCAAGAAGGCAATACAATCTATACCAAAAACAGTTCAGATATTTGAAACTACTCTTCAACAAGACAACCTGAGTGACTTGAACATTAAAGTTCTTACCATCCATGATATCAAAACTCGATTCTTTGAATTGCCAGAAAGTATTGCAAGTGTTTCCATCCACTTAGAACCTGGTGACAATCAGGATTTAACAATATATTGCACTGATAGTCTAAGAGAGGTCAAGGTTTATGAAGGAGCGAGACGAATCGAGCTGGTAAACTGCAACAATCTGGAATCGTTACAAATGTTTGAAGTTGAAGAATACGTATATGGTGATTTTATGAATTACTTGAGTAATTTGTCTGTATATGACAGTAATGTTCCGTTGAATTATCTTGACAAGTTTAGAAATCTCAAGAGCTATGATGGTTATATTGATAAATCAGTGTTGAAACATCTTGGTGGTGTGAGACAATTAAGTAGTAAAGAAGATGTACATATCAATATAAGAGATATTCCCAATGTTGTTACAAAGTTTAATGCTAGAATAGTGGACAAGGAAGGAGAATACATTCATAGTGATAAAATACTACAGTTGAGGCCAAATATTGAAGAAACGTGGTTAGTTGGTGGAGACGTGTTGGATAGGTATCCTGCTGTGAGATTTGTATACGACAATAAAGAAGAAGCATCAGGTGTGAATGAAGCAATAGAACGGCATAATAAGAAGCTGGTTGACTTGTTGACATTGAGTTGATATACCTTACTGTAGGTATATATTGTGACTGGTTGGTCGTCTCTCTAACCTTAGGAAATGTACCGATAGGCATGTTGATGTTTCTTAGAGTTGGAAGTCTAGCTAACTTGATCGTTGGGGTTCAATATTGTTATATACCTTCCTTACGGTAGGTATATATTATGAATCTTGATTTATTCTGACTAGTTTGGTCATCTCTCTAACCTTAGAAACATCTCTTGATGTTTCTAAGGATGGGAAGTCTGGCTAATTTAATCTTAGGAAGTTAATATCGTTATATACCTATTACAAGGTATATATTGTGAATCTTAATTTATCTTGACTGTTTGGTCGTCTCTCTAACCTTAAGAAATGTTAGTCTCTTGATGTTTCTTAGAGTTGGAAGTCTGACTGTTTGGTCTCTTGATGTTTAATATCGTTATATACCTTCCTTACGGTAGGTATATACTTTCTGATCTCGAGTTATTCTGACTGACTGGTCATCTCTCTAACCTTAGAAAATGTACCGATAGGCATGTTGATGTTTCTAAGGATGGGAAATCTAACTATTTGGCCTCTTGATGTTTAATATTGTTATATACCTACCGTAAGGAAGGTATATATTATGGATCTTGATTTATTCTGACTGACTGGTCATCTCTCTAACCTTAGAAAATGTACCGATAGGCATGTTGATGTTTCTAAGGATGGAAAGTCTGATTATTTTGTCTCTTGATGTTTAATATTGTTATATACCTTCCTTACGGTAGGTATATATTATGAATCTTGATTTATTTAACCAGTTTGGCCGCCTCTCTAACCTTAAGAAACATACAGATCCTTACATTTCTTAGGGTTGGGAGACTAACTACTTAGTCTCTTGAAACATATCGTTATATACCTACCGTAAGGAAGGTATATATTGTGAATCATGATTTATTCTGGCTAGTTTGGTCGTCTGACCAATCCTTAGAATATTCATAGTTCTAACATTTCTAAGGATTGAGAGTCTGACTAGTTTGGTCTCTCGATGTCTAATATTGTTATATATCTACCGTAAGGAAGGTATATATTGTGAATCATGATTTATTCTGGCCAGTTTGGTCGTCCGTCTAACCTTAGGAAACATACAGATCCTTACATTTCTAAGGATTGGAAGTCTGACTAACTTAACCTTAGAATGTTAATATCGTTATATACCTTCCTTATGGTAGATATATATATTGTGAATCATGATAGAAAGAGAGAATTCCGTTGGTCTGACCAATTCTTACCGTAAGATATGTCAAGAGTCTTACATTTCTAAGGGCTGAAAGTCTGACCATTTGGCCTCTTGATACTTAATATCATTATATACCTATTACAAGGTATATATTGTGAGCCATGATTTATTCTGACTGGTTTGGTTGTCTCTCTAATCTTAGAAAATGTAAGGATCTGTACATTTCTAAGGATTGGAAGTCTGACCAACTTAACCTTAGAATGTTAATATCATTATATACCTTGTAATAAGTATATACTTCCTGATTTCGATTTATTTGGCCAGTTCGGTCGTCTCTCTAATCTTAGAAAATGTAAGGATCTGTACATTTCTAAGGATTGGAAGTCTGACTAACTTAACCTTAGAATGTTAATATCATTATATACCTACCGTAAGGAAGGTATATATTGTGAATCATGATTTATTTGGCCAGTTCGGTCGTCTCTCTAGCCTTAAGAAACATCAACATGCCTATCGGTACATTTCTAAGGATTGGAAGTCTCACTAATTGGTCTCCTGATATCTATATCGTTATATACCTACCGTAAGGAAGGTATATATTGTGAGTCACAGTAGAAAGGGAGAATTTCGTCTGTCTACCAACTCTAAGAAATATCAAGGGTCTAACATTTCTAAGGATTGGAAAATCTAGATACTTGGTCTCTCAATATCTATATCGTTATATACCTACCGTAAGGAAGGTATATACTTTCTGGTCTTGATTTATTCTGACCAGTTTGCCGTCTCTCTAATCTTAGAAAATGTATACATGCCTTACGGTACATTTCTATGAGTCAGAGAATCCGATAACAGACTCTCAGAACATTGATAATGTATATCATTCCTTATGATATTTACTTTCTAATCACCATCTCTAACATGACAGAATCATTGTATCGATTATTTAACTGTAATAGCGAGAAAGTTAACAACTCAATGTCATTAAATATAGCACTTGAATGACATTGAAAAATCTACCATGTTACTACTCATGACTCACTGTTTCGCGTGTTTTCACGTGTTTTTGACAATTTTGTATTTACAACATTTAACCTTGATTTGTATGTCATAAATAGAAATGATACATCTACTAAATCGATCTTCATTTACCTTTAATGACAATCGGACAATATTCTAGACCAGAATGGAAGTGTCTGAAATTATGAATTTTCACTATATTTTATGAGGTAGTATGATAGGTAAATTTACAACTTGTTGTGATGTGTAACAATACATAAAACATGATGATTTCCATCTTGATGAAGTTCTGACTTGGATTCTCTACCCTTAGAAACATCAAGATGCCTATCGGTACATTTTCCAAGGTTAGAGAATCAACAAATTGGTCAGAATAAATCATGATTGAAAAGTATATACATTGTAGGGCATATTTCATTATCAATGTTCTGAGAGTCTGTTATCGGATTCTCTGACTCTAAGAAATATCAAGAGTCTTACATTTCTTAAGGTAAGGATTGATAGACCGATGAAATTCTCTCTTTCTGTCGTGGCTCACAATATATACCTTGCGGTAGGTATATAACGATATTAAATGTCAGAATACGAGTTAGTCAGACCTCTAATCCTTAGAAATATATAGATCCCTACATTTCTAAGGATTGGTCAGACAATTAACTAGTCAGAATAAATCATGACTCAAAATATATACCTTCCTTGCGGTAGGTATATAACGATATAGACATCGAGAGGCCAGTTAGTCAGACTTCCCATCCTTAGAAATATATAGATCCCTACATTTCCTAAGGTTAGAGAGACAATCAGCTAGTCAGAATAAATCAGACTCAAAATATACCTTGTAATAGGTATATAACGACATAGACATCGAGAGACCAGTTAGTTAGGCTTCCAATCCTTAGAAATGTAAGGATCTGTATATTTCTAAGGATTGGTCTGACGACTAATTGGTAAGAATAAATCATGGTTCAACAATATGTACATATAATGTATGTTTCAACATTGAATTCTAACGACCAAATAGATAGAACCTCAACTCTAAGAAATGTAAGGATCTGTATATTTCTAAGGATTGGTCGGATGACTAATTGGCAAGAATAAATCATGGCTCACATTATATGTTTTGTAATAGGTATATAACAATATTAATCTCAAGCGACTAAATGGTTGGATTTCTCATCCTTAGAAACATCAAGAGTCTTACATTTCTTAAGGTTAGAGAGACGACCAACCGGTCAGAATAAATCATGACTCACATTATATGCTTTGTAATAGGTATATAACAACATAGACATCGCGAGACCAAATGGTCAGACTTCCAATCCTTAGAAATATACAGATCCTTACATTTCTAAGGATTAGTCGGACAATTAACTGGTAAGAATAAATCAAGATTCAACAATATGTACATTATATAATGTATATTTCAACATTGAGTTCTAACGACCAAATGGTCAGACGTCCAATCCTTAGAAATATACAGATCCTTACATTTCTTAAGGTTAGAGAGACGACCAAACAGTCAAGATAAATTAAGATTCTCAATATATACCTTCCTTACGGTAGGTATATAACGATATTAAACATCAAGAGACCAAACAGTCAGACTTCCAACTCTAAGAAACATCAAGAGACTAACATTTCTTAGAGCTGATAGAACGACCAAACAGTAAAAATAAATCAAGATTCAACAATATACCTTGTAATAAGTATATAACGACATAGACATCAAGAGACCAAACAGTCAGACTTCCCATCCTTAGAAATATACAGATCCTTACATTTCTTAAGGTTAGAGAGACGACCAAACAGTAAAAATAAATCAAGATTCAATATATACCTATTACAAGGTATATAACGACATAGACATCGAGAGACCAA
>ERZ778017.1252-NODE-1252-length-26256-cov-149.463150_pt1 | contig 26256 bp, 26 predicted proteins | sample MGYA00375747_ERZ778017 | MGnify/ENA primary metagenome ERZ778017 (study PRJEB29350, sample SAMN05509838) | bioreactor metagenome | biome: bioreactor; material: wastewater | place: South Africa: University of Cape Town | collected 2014-03-17 ...
GCCAACGACATGATGGCGGTGGGCTGCCTGGCGGCGTTCAAGGACGCCGGCGTGCAGGTGCCGGAGGACATCGCGCTGGCCGGCTTCGACGATATCCCGATCACCCGCTACGTGACACCGGCCCTGACCACGGTGCGCGTGCGCATTGCCGACTTCGGCCGTCTCGCGCTGGAGCGCCTGGCCGACGTCGTCGAACGCCCCGGGCAGGAAACACCTTCCGCCGACACGCTCGGTTTTGAAATCGTGGTTCGCGACACCTGCGGCGGAAACAAACCAGAAAAGAACTCCTGAACGTCTCAGCAAGCTGCCCGGGGAGGGGAGCGATGAAAACCTCAACGCAATTCAAGAAGAACCTGCTGGCCGGATTGATCGGCGCGTCGATCATGTCTCTGGCCGTCGCACCATCGTTCGTGATGGCCGCGAGTTCCGACGCGAACCTGCGCGGCCATGCGCCTCCGAACGCCCTGGTGACCGCCAGGAATATCGCCACGGGCTCGACCCGCGTGACCAAGGCCAACGGCGAAGGCAGTTATGCGCTGGTCGGCCTGCCACCCGGCACGTATACGGTCGATGCCGGCCCGGGCACGACACAGACCGTCACGCTCAGCGTGGCGTCCACCGCGACCCTGAATCTGACGGCCGCGGCCGCGACCAGCACCAGCGCACCCGCCGCAGCCAACGCGACCAATCTCGGCGCCGTCACGGTAACTGCAACGGCCTTGCAGGAAGTGAAGACGTCCGAGGTCGGCAACACCGTGTCGCTGCGCCAGATCGACGCCACGCCCCAATCCTCGCGCAACTTCCTGCAATTCGCCGACGCCGTGCCGGGCATGGTCTTCACGCGCGATGCGAACGGCAACACCAGCCTGCGTTCCGGCGCCCAGGCCACCAGCGCGATCAACGTGTACATCGACGGCGTGGGCCAGAAGAACTACGTGTTGCAGGGCGGCGTCACCGGCCAGACCGGCAGCCAGGGCAACCCGTTCCCGCAGCTGGCCATCGGCGAATACAAGGTCATCACCTCGAACTACAAGGCCGAGTTCGACCAGGTCTCGAGCGCCGCCGTGGTGGCGCAAAGCAAGTCCGGCACCAACACCTTCCACGGCGACGTCTTCGGCGACTTCACCAACACCGCCATGCGCGCGAAGACGCCTTCCGAAATAGCCAACCACAAGAAGACCGATTCGCACGAAAAGGACTACGGCTTCGACCTGGGCGGCCCGATCATCCAGGACAAGGCGCACTTCTTCATTGCCTACGAGGGCAAGGAATTCGACACGCCGACCACGGTGGTTCCGGGCCTGATCGGCGGCGGCTACGAAAGCCAGCTGCCCGCCAGCGCCAGCGCGCAGATCGGCCCGGCCAGCCTGCCGTTCAAGGAAAACGACTGGTTCGGCAAGATCGACTGGGAGCCCACCGACCGCGATCGCTTCGAGCTCAGCGGCAAGTATCGCGACGAAACCCAGGTGTCCGGCATCGGCGGCGTCACCACGCCGTCGGCGGCCATCAACACGAACAACACCGACAAACGCTATGACCTGCGCTGGGATCACAGCGCCTACAGCTGGTTCAACCGCTTGCAGGTAACGTACGAGGACGCGTTCTTCTCACCCACGCCCGCCATGCACGGCGCCGGTGCGCGGTACACGCAGGACATCAACCAGAACCAGACGATCCTGCAGACCGGCAACTCCCCGCTGGCCCAGCAGAACAAGGGCCAGAAAGGGCCGGCGCTGCAGGACGACCTGACCTTCAATGATTTCGAGTGGCACGGCGACCACGTCATCAAGATGGGGGTGAAGTACAAGGAAGTGAAACTCACGGCGCAGGACGCCGGCGATACGAATGCCTTGTTCAGCTACGCCGTCACGCCCGATGCCGGCACCGAGGCGACCCCCTACGAAGTGCAGTTCGGCTCACCCACGCCGGGGCAAAGTCCGGTGGCGACCAGTCGCGACAAGCAGTTCGGCGCCTATATCCAGGATGACTGGGCCGTCAACGACAAGCTGACCCTGAACCTGGGCGTGCGCTGGGATTACGAGGAAACGCCTTCCTATCTCAACTACGTCACGCCAGCCAACGTGGTCGCCGCCCTCAACAGCCCCGATCCCCACACGGGTGCGCCCGCCGGTCAGACCTACGCGCAGACACTGGCCCTGGGCGGCGTGGACATCAACGACTACATCAGCACCGGGAACAATCGAAAGGCGCCGAAGAACAACTTCCAGCCCCGTCTCGGTTTCTCCTACGACCTCAACGGGGACGAAGCGCATGTCATTTTCGGCGGCATCGGCCGTTCCTACGATCGCAACCTGTACGAGGCGATCCAGGTCGAGCAGACCAAGTCGGTGCTGTCGCAGCCGACGATCCAGTTCAACACCCCGCTCCATCCGTGCACGGTAGGGGTCGGTACCTGCTACGCTTTTGATCCGTCATACATGGACATCGCGACCCTGCAGGCGCTGGTGGCCGGAACCAACACCGGCAAGGAGGTGGACGCGGTCAACAACCACCTCAAGACGCCCTACTCCGACCAGATCAGCCTGGGCATGCGCAACACGATCGGCGAATGGAACACCAGCGCCGCGATCGCCAACATCCGCAGCCACGACGGCCTGGTCTACACGCTGGGCAACCGCTATCCCGACGGCAGTTTCTGGCAGAACGGCAGTCAGCCGTGGGGCAACGGCATCCCCGGCTTCGGCAGTTTCATCATCGGCAACAACGGCCTGGAAACCCGCACCACCCAGGTCCTGCTGTCCGCGGAAAAGCCCTATACCAAGGAATCGCACTGGGGCCTGACGATTGCCTACACCCACACCCATTCGAGTCAGAACCACAACAACAACGACCCGACCGACCAGTACGCGTTCGACTTCGAGACCGTCGGCCATTACCCGTTTGTCGGCGGTGCCGTGGCCAAGAACCGGCTCGTGGTGACCGGCAACATCGATGGCCCCTGGGGCTTCGTGTTTGGCGGCAAGCTGACCCTGTCCACACCCGTTCCCAACGTCGGCATGGCCTTTTATGGTGCGCCGGCGACGAACCAGGACAACGGCGTGACCAACGGCGCCGGCGGTCGCGTCGTCGCCATCGCGCCACCGGGCAACGGCCGCTTCCTGATCGGCGGCAAGGTCTTCGGCTATCGCGACCTCGACCTGCAGGCCACGAAGAACTTCAAGATCTACGACAACGTCAGTGGCTATGTGCGCATCGACCTGATCAATGTGTTCAACTTCAGGAATACCGTGGGCTACATGACGAACTACGGCAGCGGCGGCGTCTACAACCCGCAGGTGTTCTACAACCCCACCGGCGACATCACCGGTTACACGCGCACCCTGAGGGCCACGGCCGGCATCAGCTTCTAGGGCGGAGCTTCGAGCCGGTGGACGGCACCGGAGCGGTCTCATGCAAAGCCCGCGTTTCGCGGGCTTTGTTCTTCACGCCGAAGCACTCCCTTGCACGAGCGGGTTTTCCATGACTGATCCACGCATCCGCAATATCGTGATTGTCGGCGGTGGCACCGCGGGCTGGATGGCTGCAGCGGCGTTTGCGAAGGTACTCGGGCCGGACTATGCAATCCGGCTGATCGAATCGGAAGAAATCGGCACGGTCGGCGTCGGCGAGGCGACGGTGCCGCACCTGAAGCTCTTCAACAATCTCCTGGAAATCGACGAGATCGAGTTCATCAGGCAGGTGCAGGGCACGTTCAAGCTCGGCATCCAGTTCAACGACTGGGGCCGCATCGGCGACACGTATATCCACGGCTTCGGCACGATCGGCCACGATGTCAGCCTGCTGCCGTTTCATCAGTTCTGGATCAAGGCGAATCAGCTGGGTATCGCCGAGGACATCGGCGCCTACTCGCTGAACACGGTGGCCGCGCCGCTTGGCAAGTTCATGCCTTCGGCCACCGATGTACCGGCCGGCTCGCCGCTGGCGGACATCGCCTATGCCTACCACTTTGATGCTGGCCGCTACGCCAGGTACCTGCGGGGCTACGCCGAGCGGCGCGGCGTGCGTCGTACCGAGGGCAAGATCTCCCAGACCCTGCTGCGTGCGCATGACGGCTTTGTCGAGGCCGTCGTCCTGGAAAGCGGCGAGCGGATCGATGGCGAATTGTTCATCGACTGCTCCGGCTTTCGTGGCCTGCTGATCGAGCAGGCGCTGCATACGGGTTATCTGGACTTCACGCACTGGCTGCCGTGCGACCGTGCAGTTGCGGTGGCTTGCGAGAAGGTGGGACCACCCACGTCCTACACGCGCTCCACCGCGCGCGATGCCGGCTGGCAGTGGCGGATTCCGTTGCAGCATCGCACCGGCAACGGTTACGTGTATTCAAGCGGCCATGTCAGCGACGACGAAGCAGCGGCAACCTTGCTCGCCCATCTCGACGCACCTGCGGTCGGCGAGCCGCGCCCGTTGCGCTTTACCACCGGCGTGCGCAAGAAGTTCTGGAACAGGAACGTGGTGGCGCTGGGACTGTCCAGCGGGTTCCTGGAACCGCTGGAATCGACCAGCATCTACATGATCCAGTCCGGTATCGCGCGCCTGCTCAATCTTTTTCCGCAGCGCGATTTCAGCGAGGTGGTGATCAATCGCTACAACGCGCAAGCCGTTTTCGAGTACGAGCGCATCCGTGACTTTCTCATTCTGCACTACCACGCCACCCGGCGGGACGACACGCCGTTCTGGCGCCAGTGCCGCACGATGTCGATTCCGGATCAACTGCGCGAGAACATCGCCCTGTTTCGCGACAGCGGCCGCTTCTTCCGCAATGCCGAGGAAATGTTTGCTCTGGTCAGCTGGGTACAGGTGATGATCGGCCAAGGCATCATCCCGCGGGGCTATCACCCCCTGGTTGACCAGATGCCCGAGCGGGACCTGCGCAAGTTCATTGCCGGTGTCGGCCAGGTTGTCGCCAGCTGCGTCGATTCGATGCCGATGCAGCAGGCCTTCATCGATCGCTACTGCACCGCTGGAGCTGCGTGACCCGGGTTTGCACCATCAACACAAGAACCACATCCTTCATTCGTCGCCACGGATATTCCGCTCGATGAGTCTTCTGCGCTTCCGCTCCTTCCTCGCCCCATTGCTGCTGGCATTCGCGCTCACCGGCCTGGGTGCATGGGCACCAGCCGCAGCGCAGGACATCACCACCGAGGCCACGCGCCACGCGCCGCTGGCCTTCACCGCCCTCCCTGCCGACCAGCAGGCGCAACTGGACGAGCTGGAACACCGCACCTTCCAGTTCTTCTGGGACACCACCAATCCGGTCAACGGGCTGGCACCGGACCACTGGCCGGGGCAGTCGTTCTCCAGCATCGCGGCGGTGGGTTTCGGCCTGACCGCCTACGGCATCGGCGCCGAACGCGGTTGGATCAGCCGCGACGAGGCGGCGAACCGCACCCTGGTGACCTTGCGCTTCTTCGCCGACTCGCCGCAGAACGCCAGCGAGGACGACGCCACCGGCTACCGCGGCTTCTACTACCACTTCCTCGACATGCAGACCGGCCTGCGCCACAGCCGCGGCACCGAGCTGTCCAGCATCGACACCACCTTGCTGCTCGGCGGCGTGCTGTTCGCGCAGAGCTACTACGACCGCGACACGCCGCAGGAAAAAGAGATCCGTGCGCTCGCCGACATGCTCTACCAGCGCGTCGACTGGCCGTGGATGCAGGCGCGCCCGCCGCTGGTCAGCATGGGCTGGACTCCGGGCGGCAAGTTCATCCCGCACGACTGGGAGGGCTACAACGAGGCCAACCTGCTCTACATCCTGGCGCTGGGCTCACCCACCCATCCGTTGCAGCCCGAGGCGTGGCAAGCCTGGACCCGCACCAATCCGCGCTACTGGGGCACGCTCTACGGCGAAACCTTCCTGACCTTCGGGCCGCTGTTCGGCCACCAGTACAGCGCCGCGTGGATCGACTTCCGCGGCATCCGCGACGATTTCATGCGCGGCCACGATTCGGACTACTTCGAGAACGCGCGCCTGGCCGTGCGCTCGCAGCGCAACTACGCGATCGCCAATCCCGCGGGCTGGACCGGCTACGGCGCGAACCTGTGGGGGCTGACCGCCAGCAACGGCCCCGGCGACTTCAGCATCGCCGCGGACGGGCGTCAGCGGTGCTACTTCGGTTACGCCGCACGCGGCGTGGGCCTGCGCCACGTGGTCGATGACGGTACCATCGCGCCGACGGCAGCGCTGGGCTCGATTGCCTTCGCGCCGGACCTGGTGATGCCGGAATTCCTGCACATGAAACAGCGCTACGGCAAATACATCTACGCGAAGTACGGCTTCCGCGACGCGTTCAACCTGACCCTGCACGACGCCGACGCGCCGCTGCGCACCGGCCTGGTGATCCCCGGCTTCGGCTGGGTCGACACCGAGTACCTGGGCATCGACCAGGGCCCGATCCTGCTGATGCTGGAGAACTGGCGCAGCGGCTTCGTGTGGAACGTGATGAAGCACAACCCGTACGTGCGCAAGGGCCTGCAGCGGGCGGGCTTCCGCGGCGGCTGGCTGGATCAGGCGGCGGCCACCCCGTGAGCTGGCGGTGCTGGCGACTGCTGGCGCCCGCCCTGCTGCTGTTCGGCGTCACTGCCTGCCGTGGCAATCACGAGGACCGCCACACGCTGACCTTCTGGGCGATGGGCCGCGAGAGCGAGGCGGTGGCGCAACTGATGCCGGCGTTCGAGCGCGAGCATCCGGATCTCCGCGTCGACGTGCAGCAGCTGCCGTGGAAGGCGGCGCACCAGAAACTGCTCACCGCGATCGCCGGCGACACCACGCCGGACGTGGCCCAGCTGGGCAACACCTGGCTCGCCGAGCTGCACGCGCTGGATGCGCTCGAACTGCTGCAGCCCTACGTCGAACGCTCGCGCGTGGTACAGCCGGCGGATTACTTCCCCGGCATCTGGGCCACCAACCGCATCGACGGCAGCCTGGTCGGCGTCCCCTGGTACGTCGATACGCGACTGCTGTTCTACCGCAAGGACCTGCTGGCCGCCGCGGGCTTCGACGCGCCGCCGCACGACTGGGCCGCCTGGTCGCGGCAGCTGGCCGCGCTGCAGGCACATGCGGCGCCCGACCACTACGCGATCCTGCTGCCGACCAACGAGTTCGAGCAGTTGCTGTCGCTGGCCCTGCAGCAGGACGAGCCGCTGCTGCACGACGGCGGCCGCTACGGCAATTTCGAAAGCGCCGGGTTCAAGCGCGCGCTGGCGTTCTACGTGGAGCGGTTCAAGCGCCACGAAGCGCCGTTGCTGGCCAACACCGAAGTGCCCAACCCGTGGGCCGAGGTCGGCCGCGGCGTGTACGCGTTCTACTTCTCCGGGCCATGGAACATCGGCGAGTTCCGCCACCGCCCCGATGCCGCGCAACAGGACGACTGGGCCACCGCGCCGCTGCCCGGCCCGCACGGCCCCGGCGCCGGCATCGCCAGCGGCTCCAGCCTGGTGATCTTCCGCCACTCGCCGCGCAAGGCGCAGGCCTGGTTGCTGATCGAATACCTGTCGCGCCCGAGTGTGCAGCAGCAGTTCTACGCGCTGCTCGGCGACATGCCGCCGCGGCGTTCGGCCTGGCAGGGCGAGGCGCTGCGCGACGATCCGGCGGTGCGCGCGTTCCGCGAGCAGCTGGAGCGGGTCAAGCCGACCCCGCCGGTGCCGGAATGGGAGCGCATCGTCACCGAGATGCAGCTGGTCGCCGCGCGCGCAGCGCACGGCGAGCTCACGGTGGACCAGGCCGCCGCCGAGATCGATCGCCGCGCCGACGCGATCCTGGCCAAGCGGCGCTGGATGCTCGACCGCGGCGGGAGCGCGCGATGAGCCGCGCGACCACCGCCTGGCTGTTCCTGACTCCCGCGCTGCTGGTGCTGGGCGTGTTCTTCTTCGTGCCGGTGCTGGGCGCGCTGGGCCTGAGCCTCACCGATTACGACCTGTACGCGCTGGCCGACATCCGCAACCTGCGCTTCGTCGGCCTGCACAACTATGGGGAGTTGCTGCAGCGGCCGCTGTTCTGGACCGCGCTGGGCAACACGTTCTACTTCGTGGTTGTCGGCGTGCCGCTGTCGATCGGCGCCTCGCTGGGCACCGCGCTGCTGCTCAACTCGCCGCTGGCGCGGATGAAGGCGTTCCATCGCACCGTGCTGTTCGCCCCGGTGGTGACCACCGTGGTGGCGGTGGCGGTGATCTGGCGCTACCTGTTCAACACCAGGTACGGGCTGGTGAACCATGCACTGGCCGTGCTGGGGCTGAACCCGGTGGACTGGCTGGGCGATCCGCACTGGGCGATGCCGACGATCATCGCCTTCGCGGTGTGGAAGAACTTCGGCTACAACATGATCATCCTGCTGGCCGGCCTGCAGGCGATCGCGCCGGAGCTGTACGAGGCGGCGCGCATCGACGGCGCCTCGCGCTGGCGCCAGTTCCGCCACATCACCCTGCCGCTGCTCAAGCCGACCATGGTGCTGGTGACGGTGCTGACCGTGGCCGGCTATTTCCAGCTGTTCGCCGAGCCCTACGTGATGACCGAGGGTGGCCCGTTGCAAAGCACCATGAGCGTGCTCTACCTGATGTACGACGACGGCTTCAAATGGTGGAACTTCGGTGTGGCCTCGGCCGTCGCCTTCGCGCTGTTCGGCATCATCCTGGCGGTGACCGTGCTGCTGTTGCGGTTGGCTCGCCGCGGAGCGGCGGCATGAACCCGCGTCTCGCCCGGTGGCTGGTCAACGGCGCCCTGCTCGGTTGCGCCGCGGTGGCCGTGCTGCCGCTGCTGTGGATGCTGTCGGCGTCGCTGATGCCGGCCGGCAGCGCCAGCGCGCTGCCGCCGCCGCTGCTGCCCGCGCAACCCACGCTCGACAACTACCGCGCGCTGTTCGCCCGCGCCGGCATGGGTCGCTACCTGCTCAACAGCCTGGCGATCTCCGGCGCGATCGCCGCGCTGGCGCTGGTGTGCAACCTGATGGCCGGCTACGCCTTCGCCAAGCTGCGCTTCGCCGGGCGCGAGCGCCTGTTCCGCGCGCTGATCGGCGCGCTGCTGATCCCCGCCCAGGTGGCGATGCTGCCGCTGTTCCTGCTGCTGAAATACGCCGGGATGGTCAACAGCTACGCCGGCGTGATCGTGCCGGGCATGGCCACGCTGTTCGGCATCTACCTGGTGCGCGAGTTCGCCCGCAACGTGCCGGATGAACTGCTGGAAGCGGCGCGCATCGACGGCGCCGGCGAATGGCGCATCTTCGTGCAGATCATGCTGCCGTTGCTCAAGCCGGTGATGGTGACGCTGACCGTGTTCACCTTCCTCGCCGCCTGGAACGATTTCATGTGGCCGCTGATCGTGCTGACCGGCCAGGAGCACTACACCCTGCCACTGGCGCTGGCCTCGCTGGTGCGCGAACACAGCGAGGACACCGAACTGATGATGGCCGGCTCGGTGGTCACCGTGCTGCCGGTGCTGGTGCTGTTCCTGGCGCTGCAGCGGCATTACCTGCAGGGGTTGTTGCTGGGGAGCGTGAAGGGGTGAGTGCCCCCGCTTTAATGGAGTGACGCGCTCCTTGCGTTCGCTCCCTCTGGGAGAGGGGGCGAATGCAAGGAGCGCTTTATCTGATTAGAACCGGCCCGCCCGGAAATCCGCGATCGCCTCGTGGATCTGCGCCTGGGTGTTCATCACGAACGGACCGTAGCGGGCCACCGGTTCGCTCAGCGGCTTGCCGGCGACGACCAGCAGGCGCGAGGGTTTGTCGCCGCCGGCCAGCTGCAATTGTTCGCCATCGGACAGCACGCCCAGCTCGCTGCGTTGCAGCCGTTCGCCACCGACCAGCGCCGATTCGCCCTCGAACACGTAGGCGAAACCGTGGTGGCCGACGGGCAACTCCAGCGCAAACTGCGCACCGGGCTGCAGGCTGACGTCGAGATACACCGGCGCGGTGGCGATGCCTTCGACCGGGCCGGTGGCGCCGGCCAGTTCGCCGGCGATCAGCTTGACCTCGACGCCCTCGGCCGGGCGCACCACCGGAATCCGCTCCGGGCCGATGTCCTGGTAGCGCGGCGCGGTCATCTTGTCCTTCGCCGGCAGGTTGACCCACAGCTGGAAGCCCCACATCAGGCCGTTTTCCTGTTGCGGCATTTCCGAGTGCAGGATGCCGCGGCCGGCGGTCATCCACTGCACGCTGCCGGGAGTAAGGTCGCCGCGGTTGCCGTGGTTGTCGCCGTGGCGCATGTGCCCGGCGAGCATATAGGTGACCGTTTCGAAGCCGCGGTGCGGGTGCTCGGGGAAGCCGGCGATGTAGTCGTCGGCGCTGTCGGAGCGGAACTCGTCCAGCAACAGGAACGGGTCGAGCATGTCCAGCGCGGGCTGGCCGATGATGCGCTTGAGCTTCACGCCGGCGCCGTCGGACGTGTCCATGCCGCGGATGCGGCGGGTGATGGTGCGATCGCTCATGGGGTGCTCCGGCTGGGAAGACATGGCCGCCAAGATGGCCCTGTTCGCGCTGCATTCCAAGCGGCGTGGCCGGAACGGATCGTTCCGCTGGCGCGACGCCGGGCTCAGTCGAGCCAGCGAAAGGCCCGGCGCAACTCGGCCATGGCGTGATCCGGAAACCAGCGCCCGTGCGCCAGCACCACGCGTTGCGGCTGCCACGCCAGCATCCGCGCCAGGCACTCGCGCGCCTGCCGTTTGCGGCCCAGGAAGGTCAGACGCATGTCCGATGGCGCCTTGCCGTCGGGATCCAGCACGCCGCCCAGCCGCGCCAGCCAGCGCATCGGGCCGCGCAGCCTGGCCAGTTCGAAGTTCTCGATCAGGTCGGTGAGGATCAGCGTGCCGCTGGCGCGATGCAGGAACACGAACTCTTCGATGACGCGGCTGCCGCGGAAGCGCAGCTGCTCGATGCTGCCGGCCCAGTCGGGCGGCGGCGCGTCGTCGAGGTCGGCGTCGAAAGCCACCTCGATCCGCTGGCTGGCCGCGCGCTGGCGCACCCCGGGCGAGGCCCACGCCGTGGCCTGCGGGTAGCGTCGCTTCCACGCGGCGATGTGGGCGTAATGAAGCAGGTTGGGCGACACCAGGTGGCGCACCGGGCCGAGCGCCTCGATCGCCTCGAACAGCGCCGCGTCGGGCGCGATCGGCGAGTGGCACCACAACCCGCCGTCGGGCAAGCGCACCACCGTCATGCGGGTGGGAAACGGCATGTGCATGCCGAGCGCCGCCATCGCCACCACCGGACCGTCGACGATCCAGATCTCGACGGTCACCGGCTTCAACGTGTTGAGCGGGGTATACAAGCCGAGTTCCGTCACCATGACCTCACCGTTGGCAGGCGCCCGCTCGCGGACGATGGATCTGCTCCGAATCCCGAATCCCGAATCCCGGCTGTCAATGCACCCAGTGACCGCTGCGCTGGCGCGGCGGCGCGGCCTGGCTCTCGCCCTCCGCCCCGTGCTGGCGCACCATCGCCTCCACCTCGGCCTCGGTCGCGGGGTTGGCCTGCCAGTACTGGTTTACCGCGTGCAACACCGCCGGCACCTGGGCCAGGCAATCGTCGTATTCGTCGTCGCTGAGCTTCTCGAACTCGGCCTCGGCACGCAGGATGCCCTCGTCCACCGCCAGCGCCATCACCGGGCCGAGCAGTTCCATCAGCTGGGGATCTTCGGCCAGGCGGCCTTCCCACAGCGCGGCGCGCAGATCGATGCCGCGGCTGAAGCCCTCGCACCAGCCGGCGGCGGACAGCACCGGGCCGGCGTCGGACTCGACCTCGCCCAGGATCGGCTCGTAGGCATCCACGTCGAGCTCGGCGCTGATCGAATCGTTGAGCTTGGCCAGCAGGGCCAGCACGCGATTGCCTTCGTCCTCGTCCTCGAACGGCTCGTGCAGCACCTCGCGCAGCCATTCTTCGGGCAGCACCAGCAGCGGGCCGACGGCCAGCGCCGAGAGCAGGCCGTGCACGCCATCGAGCAGCAGGTCGCCCTCGCCGGTATGCGCGCGCAGGTAGCGGTCCAGTTCGTCCAGTTCGCTGTCGTCCAGCGAACTGGGCCATTCGTTCTTTGCAGTCATTTCGTTCAGATGTCCAGTTCCAGCGTTACCGGGGTGTGGTCGGAAGGGCGCTCCCAGCGCCGCGGTTCCCGGTCGATCCCCGCCGCCTTCGCGGCCGGCTTCAGGGCCTCGCCGATCAGGATCAGGTCGATGCGCAAGCCCATGTTGCGGCGGAACGCCGCCTGCCGGTAATCCCACCAGCTGTAATGCCCGGCCGCGGACTCGAACAGTCGGAAGCTGTCGTGCAGGCCCAGGTCGGTGATCGCCTTCAGCGCCGCGCGCTCGGGCGGCGAGCACAGGATGTCCTCGCCCCAGGCCACCGGGTCGTAGACGTCGCGGTCGTCCGGGCAGATGTTGAAGTCGCCCAGCACCACCAGGTTCGGGTAGCGCTCGTGCTCGCGTGCCAGGAACTCGCGCACCTTGGCCATCCACTCCAGCTTGTAGGCGTACTTCTCGTCACCGACCGCCTTGCCGTTAACCACGTACAGGTCGACCACGCGCAGGTCGCCGATGGTGGCGGCGAGGATGCGCCGCTGCGGATCGTCCAGATCGGGGATGTCGGTGACCACGTCGACCGGCTCCTCGCGGGCCAGGATCGCCACCCCGTTGTAGGTCTTCTGGCCCGAGTACACGGCGCGATAACCGGCGGCGGCCAGCTCGTCGACCGGGAACTTCGCGTCCTCCAGCTTGGTTTCCTGCAGTGCCACGACGTCCGGCTGCGCATCGGCCAGCCACTGGCCCAGGTGCGGCAGGCGCACCTTCAGCGAGTTGACGTTCCAGGAGGCGATTTTCATGGGCTTATTGTAAAGGATTGCCCCGCCCGGCCCGGCGGCCCCGCTGAACGGTTGGCGCGCAGCCGCCTTCAACACGTGGTGGGAAAGCCACCGAAATCGCGATTTCCAGTGTATGCTGCGCGGGCAAGCCGCCCGGAACACCCGGTGCGCTTGCCCACCTTGCGGTCAAGTGCACTCGCTCCGAGCCGCAAATCATCCATGCTTCAAAGGTAACGTTACATGTCGGATCGTCAGAGCGGTACAGTCAAGTGGTTCAACGACGCCAAGGGTTTTGGCTTCATCACCCCGGAAAGCGGTGATGACCTGTTCGTGCATTTCCGCGCGATCCAGGGCACGGGCTTCAAGTCCCTGCAGGAAGGTCAGCGCGTCACGTTCATCGTCACCAAGGGCCAGAAGGGCCTGCAGGCCGAGGAAGTCCAGGCTGCCTGAGTCGCACAGACTCAGCTCCTGAAGGAAAGCCCGCTTCGGCGGGCTTTTTTTTGCCTTGGGGGCGGGGAATAGGGAATGGGGAATAGGGAATAGGAAGAGCGGCAACGCTTCGCGACCGACCGCTTTTGCGATTCCCTATTCCCTATTCCCCATTCCCGGCCCTTCACGCCAAACCGTAGCTGCGCAGCAGCGCCTCCGGCTCGGGTTTGCGGCCGCGGAAGGCGATGAAGCTCTCCAGCGCCGGGCGGCTGGCGCCGACGGCGAGGAACTCGCGGCGGAAGCGCTCGCCGGTGGCGCGGTCGATCACGCTGCCGCTTTCCCCCGCCTGCTCCTCGAACGCACCGAACGCGTCGGCGCTGAGCAGTTCGGCCCACAGGTAGCTGTAGTAACCGGCCGCGTAGCCGCCGGCGAAGATGTGGCTGAAGCCGTGCGGGAAGCGCTGCCATGCCGGCGGATGCAGCACCGCGACCTGCTTGCGCACCTCTTCCAGCACCGCCAGCGCACGCGCCCCCTGCGCCGGGTCGTACTCCAGGTGCAGCAGGAAATCGAACAGCGCGAATTCCAGCTGGCGCACCAGGAACAGTCCGGCGTGGAAGTGCCGCGCGGCCAGCATGCGTTCGAACAATTCGTCCGGCAGCCGCGCGCCGGTCTGCCAGTGCTTCGCGAACAGGTCCAGCGCCTCGCGGTTCCAGCCGAAGTTCTCCATGAACTGGCTGGGCAGCTCCACCGCGTCCCATTCGACGCCGTCGATGCCGCCGATCGAGGGCAGCGCGATCGCGGTGAGCAGGTGGTGCAGGCCGTGGCCGAACTCGTGGAACAGGGTCAGCACGTCGTCGTGGGTGAGCAGGGCCGGCTTGCCCTCGGTGGGCGGCGCAAAGTTGCAGGTGAGGAAGGCCACCGGCAGCTGCAGGTGTTCGCCGTCGTCGAAGCGGGCGCGGCAGACGTCCATCCACGCGCCGCCGCGCTTGCCGTTGCGCGCGTACAGGTCGACATAGGCGCCGGCAAACACGCGGCCGTCCGCGTCGCGCACGTCGTAGTAGCGCACCTCGGGATGCCACACGTCGACGCCGGCGCGCTCGACGAGGGAGATGCCGTAGAGTTTTCCGGCGAGGCCGAACAGGCCGTCGATCACCGCCGGCAGCGGGAAGTACGGCTTGAGCTGCTCCTCGTCCAGTGCGTACTCGCGCTGGCGCAGTTTCTCCGACGCGTAGGCGACATCCCACGGTTCGAGCGTGTCGAGCTTCAGTTCGGCGCGGGCGAACTCGCGAAGGGTGGCCAGTTCGCGCTGCGCGACGGGCTTGGCGCGGGCGGCCAGGTCGTGCAGGAACTCCAGCACCTCGGCCGGCGAGGCGGCCATCTTGGTGGCCAGCGACTCCTCCGCCGCATTGGCGAAGCCGAGCAGGCGCGCAGCTTCGTGGCGCAGGGCCATGATCTTCTCGATGCGCTCGCTGTTGTCGAACTTGCCCGCATCCGGACCCTGGTCCGAAGCGCGGGTCTGGTAGGCCCAGTACACCCGCTCGCGCAGGCCGCGGTGGTCGGCGTAGGTCAGCACGGCCTGCACGCTGGGCTGCTTGAGCGTGACCAGGTAGCCGTCCAGGTCCTGGTCCTGCGCGTACTGGCGCAGCACCGCGCGGCCGGACTCGGGAATGCCGGCCAGGTCGCGCTCGTCGGTGACGTGTTCGTGCCACGCCTCGCTGGCGTCGAGCACGGCGTTGGAGAACTCGGTGGACAGCCGGCTCAGCTCCACCCCGATCTCGCGAAAGCGCGAGCGCGCCGGTTCCGCCAGCGAGACGCCGGACAGCCGGAAATCCCGCAGCGCATGGCCGACCAGCGCGCGCTCCGGCCGCGGCAGGGCGGCGAAATCCGGCGCGTCGGCCAGCGCCTGCACCGCCGCGTACAGCGCGCGGTTCTGGCCCAGCTCGATCGCGTGCTCGGTGAGTTTTTCCTCGGCCGGGCCGTAGACCGCGCGCAGCGCTTCGCTGTCGGCCACCGCCTGCAGGTGCGACACCGGTGCCCAGGCCCGCGCCAGGCGCTGCTCCAGCCGTTCCTGGGTCAGCATCACGTGGTTGAAGTCGCGCGGCGCGCCGGGGGCGACCAGTGCGTCGATGGCGGCGCGGTAGTCGGCCAGGATCGCGTCGATCGCCGGTTGGACGTGCTCGGGGCGAATCTGCGAAAACGCCGGCAGGGTGTCGTCGGCCAGCAGCGGATTGTCGGGGCTCATGCGGTCTCCTTTGAGCCGCCAGCGTGGCGATCGCGCCGGGCGAAATCAAGCGCGGCCGCGTGACGAGGCACCGCGCGCCGCTAGAATGCGCCGATGAATTCCCTGCGCAGCTTCAAGGGCATCGCGCCCACGCTCGGCCAACGCGTCTACGTCGACCCCGCCGCCACGGTGATCGGCGACGTGGTGCTCGGCGACGACGTCTCGATCTGGCCCGGCACGGTGCTGCGCGGCGATGTCAACGCCATCCGCGTCGGCGCCAAGACCAGCATCCAGGACGGCGCGGTCGTGCACGTCGCCCACGCCGGCCCGTACGGACCGGGTTACCCGTGCCTGATCGGCGAGGGCGTCACCGTCGGCCATGGTGCGGTGGTGCACGCCTGCACGATCGGCGACTACTGCCTGATCGGCATGCACGCCAGCGTGCTCGACGGCGCGGTGGTGATGCGCCACGGCTTCGTCGGCGCCGGCGCACTGGTGCCGCCAGGCAAGGTGGTCGGCGAGGGCGAGCTGTGGCTGGGCAACCCGGCGAAATGCGTGCGCGTGCTGGGCGAGCGCGAGATCGAGCAGTTGCACTATTCGGCCGGGCATTACGTTCGGCTGAAGGACGTCTACCTGGCGGAGGCCTGATGGCCATCCGTCGCGTGCTGTTCCTGTGCAGCCGCAACCGCCGGCGCAGCCCGACTGCCGAGCGGGTGTTCGGCGCATGGCCGAACCTCGAGGTGGATTCGGCCGGCCTCGCCGACGACGCCGACGTGGTGCTGAGCACGGACCAGCTGGACCGGGCCGAATGGATCGTGGTGATGGAGAGCAGCCATCGCCGGCGCCTGCAGGCGCGCCATCGCGCCCGGCTCAAGGGCAAGAAGATCGTCTGCCTGGACATTCCCGACCGCTACGCCTTCATGCAGGCGGAACTGGTCGCGGCGCTGCTGCGGAAGGCCGGGCCGCTGCTGCGCTGAGCCGGCCTCACATCGCCGCGCCGCGCATGGCGTTCACCTGGCGGATGCGCTCGGCTTCGGCCTCGTGCTGCCGGGTCAGGATGTTGCGCGCGGCGGACAGTTTGCCGCCGAGCAGGGACAGCGTGAAGTTGTTGCTGTCGAATTCGCGCAGCAGATCGATCTCGCGGCGCGCCTCCTCCAGTTCGTTGCGGTTGATGGTGCGCTCGATCTCCTCCGAGGCGCGGCCGAAGGAGTCCCGCAACGCCTCGTGCGCGGTGCGGTCGTGCGGCTCCAGCTGCAGTACGCTGAGGTAGAACTCGAACGCGTTGCTGCCGGCCGGCGCGATCAGGCGGCCGTCGCGCATGGCGTCGCGCGCCAGCCCGAGCAGGATGGCGCGGCCGCTCTGCGCATCGTCGAGCGGTGTCCCGGCCGCTTCGACAGCGGTCGTTCCAGCGGGCGAAGGTGCCGCCACCGGGCCCCGCCGGAAGGTCGCAGCGGCTCCGCCCAACACCAGCAGCAAGACGACGGCAAGCGCGTATCGGTGCGATACGGTGGAAAGAAAGCGGGACATGACACCTGCTGCGCAAACGATGGCCGCGCGCTGGAGCCGTCGTCATCGGCGCGCTCCCGGCGGGGAGCGCCATGGTGCCTGCGCTTTGTTTCAGTCGTGTGGCGCGGCGGCGACCGGTGCGCTCAGGCCGTTTGCCGGCGCAAGGTCTGGTACACCGGCTCGGTGTCCGGTCGCTGGCCGTGCCACAGCGCGAAGGCGTCGGCCGCGGTTTCCACCAGCATGCCGAGGCCATCGCAGGCATGGCGCGCGCCGCCCGCCCGGGCCCAGTCGAGGAAACCCGCGGCGGCCTGGCCGTAGGACAGGTCGTAGCACACCGCGCGATTGCCGAGCAGGGTGAACGGCAGTTGCAGTGCCGCACCCAGCACGCCGGCCGAGGTGGCGTTGACGATCAGGTCGAAGCTGCCGATGGTGGCCAGGTCGTCCCAGTAGCGGGTGCGCACCCGCGCCGGCTCGCCAATGGCGTCGGCCAGCGCGTCGGCCGCCGCCGGCGAACGGTTGACGATGGTCAGCGACCGCACGCCGGCATCGAGCAGCGGCCAGGCCACCCCGCGCGCGGCGCCGCCGGCACCGAGCAGCAAGGTGTCATGGCCGCGCAGGTCGATCTCGTGGCGTTCGGCCAGATCGCGCACCATGCCGTCGCCGTCGGTGTTGTGCGCCGCCAGACGGCCGTCCTCCAGCCGGGTCAGCACGTTGGCCGTGCCGGCCCGCGTGGCTGCCACGCTGTGCTGGTCGGCCAGCGCGAACGCGGCCGCCTTGTGCGGCAAGGTGACGTTGGCGCCGCGGCCGCCATCGGCGAAGAAGCGCCGCACCGCATCGGCGAAGTCGGCCGGCGGCACGTCGATCGCGCGGTATGCCAGCTCGATGCCGCACTGCTGCGCGAACGCCTGGTGGATCGCCGGCGACAGGCTGTGGCTGATCGGGTGACCGAACACGGCGAACTGGGCGGGCTGCATGGGGGTTCCCTGAGGAGTACTGGCTGCCAGTCTACAAGCCACCCCTCAGCGTGCATGGTCGCAGGCGGTGAGATGAGCGGCAGGCACGCTGGCGGCACTTTCACGGGAGATGCCCCATGCGCACGTCGAGCCCGCTTTCACCGCATCATCCACGCCTGTTTGCCGCCGCCAGCACCTGGCTGCTCGGAGGTGGCGTCTTGCTGCTGAGCACCCTGGTGCCGGCGCACACCGCGCTCCTGGGCTGGACGCCCGCGTTCTGGCTGCTGGTCGCGCCCTTGCTGGTGCTGCTGGCGCTGGAACCGGGGCGGCCGCGGCGCTGGCTGGCGCGGCGGCGTCTGCGCGTGGTCCACACCGTGCACGGCGCGGCCTGGCGCTGATGGCTCAGGCGGCGCCCTGGCGTTTGCGCACCATCCGGCGCAGGAATTCGCGCATCACGCGCAGGTACAGTTCGTCGCCGAGGTAGGCATCCTCGACGCCGGCGTCGATCGAGGGGTTGTCGTTCACCTCGATCACCACCGGCCGGTTGCCGACCCGCTTCAGGTCCACGCCATAGAGGCCGTCGCCGATCGGCTGGGTGGCCTTCAGCGCCAGCTTCACCACGTCGGCCGGCGCGTCCTTCAGCGCGATCGTCTCGAAGCCGCCGGACTTGGCCGTGCCGGTGGCGCCGTGGTTGTAGATCTGCCAGTGGCCGCGCGACATGTAGTACTTGCAGGCGTAGATCGGTTCGCGGTTGAGCACGCCGATGCGCCAGTCGAACTCGGTGTAGACGTATTCCTGCGCCAGCAGCAGCGCGCTGTGCTGGAACAACCCGCTGGCCGCGCGCGCCAGCGCCGCCTCGTCCTCGACCTTGACCACGCCGCGCGAGAACGAGCCGTCCGGGATCTTCAGCACCAGCGGGAAGCCGAGCCGGGCCACCACTTCCTTGATGCCCTTGCTGTCGTCGCGGTAGAGGATCTCCGTACGAGGGACAGCCAGCTTGCGCGAGACCATCAGGTCGTTGAGGTAGATCTTGTTGGTGCAGCGCAGGATCGAGCTGGGGTCGTCGATCACCACCATGCCTTCCTTCTCGGCGCGGTGGGCGAAGCGGTAGGTGTGGTTGTCGCTGGCGGTGGTTTCGCGGATGAACAGGCCGTCGTACTCGGCCAGGCGCTGGTAGTCGTTCTTGCCGATCGGGTCGACCTCGATGCCCAGCTCCTTGCCGGCGCCGATGAACGCCTTCAGCGCCCGCTTGTTCGACGGCGGCATCTGCTCGGCCGGGTCGACCAGCATGGCCAGGTCGTAACGGAACTGCCTGCGCGCGCGCGGCTTGCGCCACAGCTTGCGCGAGAAGCGGTCCAGTTCCTCGGCGAAGGCGTCCTCCTGCGCGTCGTCCAGCGAGTGCAGGCCGACCGGCTTGATCGAGCTGACCTGCCACACGCGGTCGCGCTCGAACTCGATGCGCAGCAGCGGGCAGGGGAACATCTCGAACACCTGCCGGGCCAGGTCCTGCAGCGCCGGGTAGGCGGTTTCGCCGAAGTAGACCAGGATGCCGAAATCGGTGGTGTCGCGGCCGCCGGCCGGCAGGAAGTGGGTGAGCTTCTGGTTGAGGTCGTCGATGTCCAGGCCGTACAGCGAGCGCCGGCGCAGGTCGTTCACCGTGCGCACCGACGGCATCACCTTGTGCCCGCGCGCCTCGGCCAGCAACGACACGTAGTAGCCGGTGCCCAGGTACTTGTAGCTGCGGCACAGGTTGATCACGTGGGTGCGTTCGTCGTCGGCACCGACCGGCGTGCGCAGATAATCCATTGCGCTCATCACATCAACGGAGGGGTAATACGAGCTCCAGTCGGAGGCTTTCTCGACAACGACGACCAGGCGGGCCATGACACCTCTCGATCCCAAGTGGCATGCGCGGCCGGTCGCGCCCGGGGCGGGCGGCGGCGCAAAGTGCGCAGTCTGGCACAGCGCCGCGACGACACAAGGGATGGCACTGAAGGAGACGTAAATGCCCGCCCGCGCCAGCCTGTGCAGCGCCTGCTAGAGTCCGCGGGATTGCCCTGCCTGATGCCACGGATACCACCCTCGATGCCGTCTTTGCCCGTCACCGCACCGGCGCGCGTGCGCCGCGCGGATCTTTCCGATCTCGACGACCTGGTGACGCTGGAACAAAACGCGTTCGACGGCGACCGCCTGAGCCGGGCGCAATACCGCCGCCACCTGGACAGCGATTCGGCGCAGGTGCTGGTGGCCAGCGGCGGCCGCCACGATTTCTTCGGCAGCGCGGTGCTGTTTTTCCGCAAGCGCAGCCGGGTGGCGCGCGTGTATTCGCTGGCGACGCGACCCGAATCGCGCGGCCTGGGCATCGGCGCGGCGCTGCTGCAGGCGGCCGCGGCCGCCGCGCGACGGCGCGGTTGTGACCGGCTGCGGCTGGAGGTGCGTCCGGACAACGCCGCGGCGATCCGCCTGTACGAGCGCGCGGGCTTCCGCCGTTTCGGCGCGTATCGGCGTTACTACGAGGACGGCACCGACGCCTGGCGCTACGAGCAGGCGCTGGATTGATCGTGTCGCGCGTCAGCCGCCCAGCGGGTGGCGGATGCGCTGCTCGGTGGCGTCGTCCGCCCGCGCCACCAGCGCGCCGGTGCGCATCAGGTTCACCGTGTAGTGGCCGCCGTCGACCAGCGGCAGAAACGCGCCGCTGCCGTAGACCGTGTCGAGTTCCGGCAGCCACGCAGGGTGCGTCTTGCCCAGCTTGACCAGGTCGAACGCACCGGCCGGCTCGAAACTGATCACCGTGCGCGGCGCGGTCATTTCCTGCGCGGGATCGTCGTAGCGGCCGGAGAGCCGATCGAGCCGGTACAGCGGTGGCACGCCGGCCAGCAGCGCGGGCAGCTTCCACTTCAGCACGACCGCCTCGACGCGCCAGGCATCGCCGGCCAGTTCGACCTCGCGCGTGCTGCCGTCGGGCCAGGTCAGGTTGAGCGCCCAACGCTGCGGCGACAGGATGCGCGCGTCGATCTCGACCACCGACGCCTCCTCGCCCAGCAGGTGGTAGCCACGCAGCGCGGCGCCGGTGCCGGCCAGCAACAGTGTGAGCGCAAACGCCGCCACGCACAGCAGCGCCCGCCAGCTGGCCGCTGCGCGACGACGCGCCTGCAGGTGCCGGCGCAGCATCACCAGCTGCGCGAGGGTGACCAGCGCGAACACCGCGGCCAGCACCAGCAGCACCGTCATCGGCATGCGCAGCAAGGCGCTCCAGTCCATCGCATCCACCCTCGTCGTCGCGCGGCACGCGCCGCCGCCCCATGATAGCCGGCGCACCGCGGGTGCCTCGCTATACTGGCCACTTGCTGAGGAACCCCGCCATGCGCCGATCCCTGTTGTTGCTGCCGCTCGCCCTCGTCGTCGCCCTGCTTGCCGGCTGCGGCAACAAGGGGCCGCTGGTGCTGCCGCCGGCACGAACCGCACCGCCGCCGACACCGGCAACCAGCGCACCGGCGCCGGCGACGCCGGCCAGCGTGGACGCTTCCGGCGAGGCCTGAGATGGCATCGGCGCCCCTGCACTTTTCCAAGATGCACGGCAGCGGCAACGACTTCGTCGTGCTGGACTGCCGGCAGCAGCCGTTCGCGCTCGACGCGGCGCAGATCCGCGCGCTGGGCGATCGCCACACCGGCGTGGGTTTCGACCAGCTGCTCAGCGTGGAGCCGGCGCGCGATCCCTCGTGTGCGTTCTACTACGGCATCTGGAACGCCGACGGCTCGCCTTCGGGCCAGTGCGGCAACGGCGTGCGCTGCGTGGCCGCGTGGCTGCACCGCGCCGGCGTGCTGGTGCGGGACGAGGCGGTGCGCATCGAGAGCCCGTCCGGTCCGGTGACGGTGCGCGTGCTCACACCCGGCGAGGTCACCGTGGACATGGGCGAGCCGATCTTCGCGCCGGCGCGGATTCCGTTCGCGGCCGAGACGACCGCGGCGCATTACCCGATCGACGTCGACGGCGACACGCTGGACATCGGCGCCGTCTCGATGGGCAATCCGCATGCGGTGATGGCCGTCGACGACCTGACCGATCCGGCGCTGGAACGGCTCGGCCCGCTGCTGACGCGGCATCCGCGATTCACCGAAGGCGCCAATGCCGGTTTCGTGCAGCGGCTGGGCCGCGGCCACCTGCGCCTGCGCGTGCACGAGCGCGGCGCCGGCTGGACCCTTGCCTGCGGCACCGGCGCCTGCGCCGCGATGGCGGTGCTGCACCGGCGCGGCGAAGTCGACGATCGGGTGACGGTGGAACTGCCCGGCGGCAGCCTGCGCATCGACTGGGCCGGCGCCGGCCATGCGCTGTGGATGACCGGCCCGGCCGCCTTCGTTTTCGAGGGCGAATGGACGCCGCCCCACGCCGGGGCGTCGTTGTCCGGTTGAAGCCTGCGCGCGTCCATCGCACACTGCGGCAGGCAAGCCCCGTCCCCGCCCCAGGATCTCCGCGCATGACCGCCACCCTGCTCGACGATGCCACCCAGGCCCGCGTGGTCGCCGCCTACCTGAAGCGGCACCCGGAATTTCTCAGCGAGTATCCCGAGCTCGCCGTCAAGCTGACCATGCCGCCGCGCGAGAGTGGCGGCGCGGTGGCCTCGCTGGCCGTGTACCAGATGCAGAGCCTGCGCGACAAGAACGCCGAGCTGGAGCGACGGCTGGCCGAGCTGGTCGAGATTGCCGCCGAGAACGAGAAGCTGATGGAGCGGGTGCACGGCCTGACCGTGGCGCTGCTGCGCGCCAGCACGATGGAGGTGACTGCACGCACGGTCATCGCGCGACTCAGCGCGGATTTCCACACCGAGCGCGTGAGCCTGCTGCTGTTCGGGGCCGAACCGAGGCTGCCGCGCGCCGACTGGCTGCAGCAGATTGCCGGCGGCGCGGCGGCACTGCCCGAGTTCGCCGATTTCCTGCACAAGGGCGAGCCCAGCTCCGGCCGCCTGTCGGCCGACAAGCTGACCCGGCTGTTCGGCGAGCACGCGACCGGGTTGCAGTCGGTGGCGCTGATGCCGCTGGGCGACGCCGGCATCCTCGCCATCGGCAGCGCCGACCCGAACCGCTTCCAGCCCGGCATGGGCACGCTGTTCCTGAAGATGATTTCCGCCACCATCACCGCCGCGCTGGCGCGCTCGCGGGATGTCTCCTGAGCCGACGATGACCCCGGCCGGCCAGGTCGACGCCTGGCTCTCCCGCCTCGCCGGCGAACGCCATGCCTCGCCGCACACCGTCGCCGGCTACCGCCGTGACCTGGCCAAGCTGCTGCGCTTCATGGCCGCCGGCCAGGTGGAGACATTCGAAGCTCTCGACGGCGCGCGCATGCGTGCGTTCATCGCCGGCGAACATCGCGCCGGGCTGGCGCCGAAGAGCCTGCAACGCCTGCTCTCGTCCTGCCGCAGCCTGTTCCGTCAGCTCGGCCGCGAAGGCGCGCTGAGCCACGACCCGCTGCTGGGCGTGCGCGGCCCCAAGGTGCGTCGCAAGCTGCCGCAAGTGCTGGACGTGGACGAAGCCGCCGCGCTGGTGGAGACCGACAGCGGCGGCCAGCTCGCCGTGCGCGACCGTGCCATGCTGGAGTTGTTCTACTCCAGCGGCCTGCGCCTGTCCGAACTGGTCGGCCTGCGCTGGCTCGACCTCAAGCTCGACGACGGCGAGGTGCGCGTGCTGGGCAAGGGCGGCAAGACGCGCATCGTACCGGTGGGCCGCCACGCCGTCGCCGCGTTGCGTGCGCTCGGCGCCGAGCAGGGCATGCCGCCGGATGGCCCGGTATTCCGCGGCCGCGGCGGCGCGCCGATCCACCCGCGCACCATCCAGCTGCGCATGAACAAGCTGGCCTTGCAACAAGGCATCCCCAAACACATCCACCCGCATCTGCTCAGGCACACCTTCGCCAGCCACATGCTGGAATCCTCCGGCGACCTGCGCGCGGTGCAGGAGCTGCTCGGTCACGCCGACATCGCCACCACCCAGATCTACACCCACCTGGATTTCCAGCATCTGTCCAAGGTGTACGACGCGGCGCATCCGCGGGCCAAAAGGAAGCCGTAGGAGCGCACCCTGTGCGCGATGCTCTTGCCGTCACCTGACGAAGAGCGGTCGCGCACGGGGTGCGCTCCTGCCGGCGGCGTGTTGAAGCCTTGCCCGACCACCCCCATGTCGTGCGCTCAACCCATGGAGCTTCATATGGAATCCTTCCACGCCACCACCATCGTCTGCGTGCGCCGCGACGGCCGCGTCGTGATCGGCAGCGACGGCCAGGTCACGCTGGGCAACACGGTGATGAAGGGCAACGCGCGCAAGGTGCGCCGGCTCGGCAAGACGGGCGAGGTGGTGGCCGGTTTCGCCGGCGCCACTGCCGACGCCTTCACCCTGTTCGAACTGTTCGAGCAGAAGCTCGAGAAGCACAGCAACAACCTCACCCGCGCCGCGGTGGAGATGGCCAAGGAATGGCGCACCGACCGCCGCTTCGGCCGGCTCGAAGCGATGCTGGCGGTGGCCGACAAGGACACCTCGCTGCTGATCTCCGGCAACGGCGACGTGGTCGAGCCCGAGCACGGCCTGATCGCGATCGGCTCGGGCGGCCCGTTCGCGCAATCGGCGGCGATGGCCTTGCTGGAGAACACCGAGCTGGACGCCCGCACCATCGTCGAGAAGGCGCTGAAGATCGCCGGCGACATCTGCATCTATACGAATCACAACGTGTCCATCGAGGAGCTGGGAATAGGGAATAGGGAGTAGTCAGAGCACTCCCCGATAGCCACGCCTTTTCCGATTCCCTATTCCCCATTCCCTATTCCCGGCGAAGCCCATGTCCGAACTCACTCCCCGCGAAATCGTCAACGAACTCGACCGCTACATCATCGGCCAGCACGACGCCAAGCGTGCGGTGGCGGTGGCGCTGCGCAGCCGCTGGCGACGCATGCAGTTGCCGGTGGAGATGCGCAACGAGATCACCCCGAAGAACATCCTGATGATCGGGCCCACCGGCGTGGGCAAGACCGAGATCGCGCGGCGGCTGGCGACGCTGGCGAACGCGCCGTTCGTGAAGGTCGAGGCGACCAAGTTCACCGAGGTGGGCTACGTCGGCAAGGACGTCGAGTCGATCATCCGCGACCTGGCCGACGGTGCCTACAAGCTGACCCGCGAGCAGGCGATCAAACGCGTGCGTTCACAGGCCGAGGACCGCGCCGAGGATCGCATCCTCGATGCGCTGCTGCCGCGCCGGCAGTCCCCGCCGACCGACTGGAGCCACGACGCACCGGCCGCTCCCGCCATCGACAGCGACACCCGCCAGAAGCTGCGCAAACAGCTGCGCGAGGGCGCGCTGGACGAGCGCGAGATCGAGCTGGATTTCGCCATGAACGTGGGCGTGGAAATCATGTCGCCGCCGGGCATGGAGGAGATGGGCGCGCAGCTGCGCCAGATGTTCCAGAGCATCGGCGGGGCCAAGACGCAGAGCCGCAAGCTGCCGATCAAGGCCGCCCGCCCGCTGCTGATCGACGAGGAGGCCGGCAAGCTGCTCAACGACGAGGAGATCCGCGCCCAGGCGATGGAGAACGCCGAGCAGAACGGCATCGTCTTCATCGACGAGATCGACAAGGTGGCCCAGCGCAGCGACCACGGCCATGCCGGGGTCAGCCGCGAGGGCGTGCAGCGCGACCTGCTGCCGCTGGTGGAGGGCTCCACCGTGTCGACCAAGTACGGTCCGATCAAGACCGACCACATGCTGTTCATCGCCTCCGGCGCGTTCTCGCTGGCCAAGCCGTCGGACCTGATCCCCGAGCTGCAGGGCCGGCTGCCGATCCGGGTGGAGCTCTCCGCGCTCAGCGTGGACGACTTCAAGCGGATCCTGCGCGAGCCGAACAACGCGCTGACCAAGCAGTACGTGGCCCTGCTCGGCACCGAGGGCGTCACCATCGAGTTCGCCGACTCCGGCATCGACCGCCTGGCCGAGGTGGCGTTCCAGGTGAACGAGCGCACCGAGAACATCGGCGCCCGCCGGCTGCACACCGTGATGGAGCGTCTGCTGGAAAAAATCTCCTTCGAAGCTGCGGATAAATCCGGCGAAAAATACCAGATCGACGCCAAACATGTAGACAACTCCCTCGCCAACCTGGTTCGTGACGAGGATCTCAGCCGCTACATCCTGTAAAGCCGGCAGATCACCCCGATCTGCTAAAATGGACATCGTGAACAACGTTATCGAACTGAAAAACACCGGCCAGCGCGCCCAGTTGCGCGAGGCGCAACAGAAACAGACGCTGATCCGGTTGTGGCGTGAAGACCTCGAACACGGCAGCTTCTGCGGTTACGTGGGCGGGGTGGGGCGGGAGT
>ERZ778017.1253-NODE-1253-length-26232-cov-6.419299_pt1 | contig 26232 bp, 21 predicted proteins | sample MGYA00375747_ERZ778017 | MGnify/ENA primary metagenome ERZ778017 (study PRJEB29350, sample SAMN05509838) | bioreactor metagenome | biome: bioreactor; material: wastewater | place: South Africa: University of Cape Town | collected 2014-03-17 ...
CGGTGGTAGTCGAAGAACAGCGTCTCGGCGCAGCGCTTGCCCTCGTCGTAGCAGGCGCGCGGGCCGGTCGGGCTGACGCTGCCGCGATAGTCTTCCGTCTGCGGATGAACGGCGGGGTCGCCGTAGACCTCGCTGGTCGACGCCTGGAATATCCTGGCCTTGGTGCGCTTGGCGAGGCCGAGCACGTTGATGGCGCCGTGCACGTTGGTCTTCACCGTCTGCACCGGGTCGAACTGGTAGTGAACCGGCGAGGCCGGGCAGGCGAGGTTGTAGATTTCGTCGACTTCCACATAGAGCGGGAAGGTAACGTCGTGGCGCATCACTTCGAAACGAGGGTCGTCGAGCAGATGCATGATCGTCTCGCGCGAGCCGGTGTAGTAATTGTCGACGCACAAGACGTCGTTGCCCTCCTTCAAGAGCCTTTCGCACAGGAACGAGCCGACGAAACCGGCGCCCCCCGTAACCAGGATCCGCTTGCGACCGTTCATTTTCATTCTCCCTTGTCGGTTGTGCCGTGAAGGCGGCGGCCACCCCGGCTCAGTAAGCTCCGCTGCGCCTGAAAACCGCCGGTATCGTGCTGAGAAGGATGTGCCAGTCGAACCACAGCGACCGGTTGTCGATATAGAATTCGTCGAGCTGCCGTTGCAGGTCGAGGTCGGCGTCGCCCCGCTCCGAGATCTGCCACAGGCCGGTGAGCCCGGGCGTCACCGAGCGGCGCTTGTGGCGGAACTCGGCGTTCATCGCGTTCAGGTGGTATTCGGGGAAAGGCCGGGGGCCGACGATGCTCATGTCGCCGGCAATGACGTTGAGCAATTGCGGCAGCTCGTCGAAGCTGGTGGAGCGCAGCAGGCCGCCGACCAGCGGCAGGACGCGCGGGTCGCGCCTCAGCTTGAAATGCCGCGCCCATTCCGCGGCCGCCGCCGGGTCGGCGGCGAGCAGGGCTTCGAGCCTCTCTGCGGCGTCCCGGTACATGGTGCGCAGCTTCAGGACATGCACGGTCCTGCCGGCCAGCCCCTCGCGCGCCTGCCGGAAAAGGACCGGTCCCGGATCGGCCGCGTAGATGGCGGTGGCGGCAAGCAGCATGAACGGCAGGAACAGGAGGACCGCCGGGACCGCTATCGCCAGGTCGATCGCCCGGCTCACGCCCGGCGAAGGCGGCCGCCGGGCGCCCGCCGCGAGCCGGATGCCGATCTCACCGTCGATGTCGGCGGGGCGCAGGCCGGCCACCTTCATGCACGGCGTGTCGGCAAGCAGGATCACCTCGGCGAATTGACGGCGTGCGGCGGCCAGTTCTGCGAGCGGCGGCGCGGCTTCGTAGGCGATGACGGCAATGGACGGGCCGTTGCGGTTGCGTGTTTCGGGAACGGCGGGCAGGAACGCCTCGGGGTAGAGGCCGTATTGCCATCGCCGCCTGAAATAATCGACGAGAGCCGGGCCGCGCTCGGCGTCGGCGATGACGATCACTCTTTCGCCCCACAGCCCGAGCTGCCGGCACAGGTGCATCGCCAGCCACCGGGTGAGAGGCTGCAAGGCCAGCGCGCAGGCAAGCATCCCCGCCACGAGCAGCCCCAGATGCCATCCGGCCGACAGAAGCGCGGTGGCTGCGGCGGCCAGCAATGCCGCCTTGAACGACGCCATGGCGCGGCGGCGCAGCTGCTCGTGGGGCTGGAGACGGTAGCCCGGATAGAGCTTTTCCGATCCATGCAGGACAAGCACCGCCAGGGCGACCAGAGCCGCCACGCGGGCGAATTCGGCGGCGTCGAGCCGTGCCGGGCGCAGCGGCGACAAGAGCAGGCAGGCCGCGGCGAAGGCGCCGGCATCCCCTGCAATCAGGATCGCCTGCGTGGCGAGCCGCGACGGCAGGGCGAGCGCGTCGCCCAGCGCGCCCGGCTGCGGGCCTGCCGCTTGTCTCGTCGCGGAAGTGAATGAGGCCGAGCGGATTTCACTCATCGGCGACCTTTGTCGTTGCGGCTTGTCCGGCATGTGGGCCGGCATCCAGCGGAAACTGCCGCAGGCCGAGCCTTTGCAAGGCGCTGAGGAAAATGAAGCCGGGCACTACCACGGCATAGCGCCGCCATAACCGGCGCGGCTCGTGCAGCAGCCGGAACGCCCATTCGAGGCCGCTTTGCTGGATCGCCTTCGGCGCTTGGCGCTTCAGTCCGGCATGAAAGTCGAACGCCGCCCCCACGCCGACGAGCATGGCGGCATCCAGCCTGCCGCGCATCCGCGCCATCCACAATTCCTGCCTGGGGCTGCCGATGCCTACCCACACGATGTCGGCCCCGGAGCGGTTGATCCGTTCGGCGACAGCCTCCTCCTCGCGCGCGGTGAGCGGCCGGAAAGGCGGCGACCATGTCCCGACGATCCGCGCCTGCGGAAAACGTTCCAGAAGCCGGGCGCGAAGGCTTGCGAGCGTGTCGTCGGTTGCCCCGTACAGGAAATGGCGCGTACCCGTCGCCTCGCCGGCCTCAAACAGCGACAGCATGAGATCCGGTCCGTAGACCCGGCCGCTGCCGGCGTGGCCGGCGCGCTTCAGCGCCCATACCAGCGGCATGCCGTCCGGGGTGACGAGGAAGGCACGATTGTGGACTGCCCGCAGCCCGGGGTCCCGCTGGCAGCGGATGACGCCGTGGGCGTCCCTTACGCAGACATATCCCTTTTCGCCGCGCGCGACGGCTGCTTCGATCCGCGCGGTCGCGCTCGCCAGGTTCACCGCCGAAATGCGGACGCCGAGCACGTTCGTCCAGTCCGGACAGGCCCGTGGGATGGTGGCTGGCGGCGCTAGGCCGCTGGCTGGAAGCGTTGTTGCCATCGATGCTCTCTTGCGACGTGTCCCGTCGTTTCGGGCCGTCGAACCAGGGAGGGATTATATTTTCGCGGGGGGCGCCGCCCTACCTACCCTTCCGGCTATCCGGGATAGGAAAATCACGCCGTCGGCGCCGCCTACCCTGTCCTTTCGAGCGAGCGCTACCCCAAAAGCCTGATTTGACGGCGGCCGGCTCGCAGGCGGATCGTGACCGCCAGTGCGTCCATGGAGCGTTGGGAGAGTGGACATGCTTGACCGATCGATCGAGGCGGAAACATCCGACGGGGGAAACGCAGGCTCGCCCGGCCGGCCGCCGGGCTATCCCAACCAGCTCCAGCAGGAACTCGACGTGGAAGGCTATGCCGTCGTCAAGGACGTGCTTACGCCAGAACAGGTGCAGTTCCTGCGCGGCGTCATGAAAAAGCACCTGAAGTCCGGCGGATGGTTCAATTACGGCGGCAAATTCCAGGTGCAGGCCATGCACGCCGTTCCGGGCATCGCGCAAGTTCTTACCTGCGACGCCGTTCTCGACGTCCTCAAGCAGGTCACGCAGCCGCTCGAGGTCGTCCTGACGGGCGAATGCGACCTGATGATCAACACCACCTCGACATGGCACAAGGACATCACCCACCATCCGGTGTATTCGGACGGCCGCGTCTTCGAGGACGGCGGCCTGCCCATCTACAAGGTCGCCTTCTACCTTCAGGATCAGGGCGAGGCGTCGCGGGCGACCCTGAAGGTCAGGCCGAGGTCGCATCGGCTGGCCAATGGCGACCATATGCCGGTCAGCAAGGCGGCGGTGAAGGCCGGCGACGCGCTTATCTTCGATATCCGCATCGACCACCTGGGGCAATTGCCGACGCTTACCGACAAGATGCTGCGCAAGGCCCTGGAAAGGGTGTGCCCGAAGCTGCATGTCGACGCCCAGAAAGTGTTCACCCGGTCGCGCTCGGTCATACGGTGGTTCCGTCGCGCCGCGCAGGACCGCATGGCGATCTTCCTGACGTTCGGTCCCTTCAACGAATGGACGCTGGCCTATGCCGAAGTGTCCGGGCACCGCCATGCCTCGATTCCGGAGACGCTGGGCGCCGAGGTCCTGGCCCGGCTGGCGCTTTGCAAGGTGATCCTGCCGCCGGCCGGGCTGGGTCCGCTGATCTGAGGGGGAAGGTCCTAGAATCGGCCGGCGGGCAGCGTGCCCTTTGCTCCATAGGCGGGGCCATAGAGCGAAAACATGATGACCGCGGCGGCGAACAGGACGAACAGCGTGTCGTTCTGGACCAGAAAGAAGCTTTCGGTCAGGTTCATCACCAGCACCATGACGATGAAGACGTTCAGCCACAGCCAGCCGTCCCCGGGCGCGCGGCATTGCAGCACCGCGCCCTGGCGGATGGCGCGCAGGACGACGACGGTAAACAGGATCATGCCGCCGATGCCGAAGCTCAGCAGCGTGTCGCGGAAGCCGTTATGGGCGTGGGGGGCCATCCAGCGGATGGCCGACCAGATCGACCACGCTTCCGGATTGGCCTCGGTCCAGAATGCCTGGTAGCCGAAACCGAGCAGGAGGTGGCGGCTGATTTCCATGTCCACCAGATCCCACAGCGCCACGCGGCCGGTCAGGGTCGCATCCCTGCCCAGCCATTCCAGGACCGACACGAGGAATTCGTGCAGCGCGATGAGCAGGGCGGCCGCAGCCTGGACGAAGACCAGCACGAAGACCACGCGGGCCACGCCATGGACCTTGGGCAAGGCCGAGTAGAACCAGATCAGAAAGCAAGCCGACAGCGCCGCCACGATCGAGGTCATCGACGCCGAGGCGGCAAGGCAGACCAGGCTTGCCGCCAGCAATGCGCCGGCGGTGCGGCGCAGGCCGAGCGTGGCATCTCTCAGGACGATGAAGCTCACCAGCGCCAGGATGCTCGAATACCAGCCCAGCGTGTTCTTGGTCAGGAACACGCCGCGCCAGGCGCCGTCCGCCGGCGAGCGCGCGAGGCCGGGCGAAAGCGCCAGCATGGCGAGGCTGAGCAGGATGCATGCCCCGAGCGTCGCCATGACAAGGACCAGCAGCTGCCGCGGCGTGAAGCGGATGGCGAGCAGATAGGCGAGGAACAGGCTGAACAGCAGGCCGATCGCGCGCCGCAGGCTGATCGAGGGGCTGACCGACCACAGCACGGACAGGAACGGCATTGCGATCAGCAGGTGGAACGGCAGGTTCCGCTTCAGCGCGATGACGAGTTCCCGGACATGGCGCGACAGGATCAGGCCGACGAACGCGTAGACCGGCACGGACAGAAGCCTGAGCTTCGCCTTGGCGGCGTCGTCGAGGTCTCCCTGCGCCCCGGCCATCAAGAGCGGGAAGACCGCGCTCGTCTGGATGAACAGGCAGAGGCCGGCGCCCCACCACTCGATCGTGCGCCAGCGGATCGTCAGGCCGCCCGGCCTTGGCCGTCCCCGATCCCGCGCCTTATGAAGGACGTCGACGGACATGGCGCGCCTGAGGCGGGGACGAAAGATTCTTCATGGCTGGCTCCGGATCAGGGAGGCAGGATCGGCCGGGAGCACCACCGATAAAACAGCGACAAACGGACGGCGGCCTACCTCGAATGATCATGGCGGCCGTCCAAAGGCGGTAGCGCGCTCGAAGCGTTCGCGCCGATCGACCGAAGGGGGGATGGCTTCGGCCCGCCGATTGCCCATAGGCGTAATTCCCGCCGGCGTTTCTTCCCCGTTACTGTGGGCGTCGAAGCAATCGCAAATGTTCGTCGAAGGGGTGCGAACGACCCGATGGTTCTACGCTTTCGTTCCGTCAGCTTATGTCTTGCCGCCAGGGCCTTGCTGCTGGCCGCCGCCGCGGTGACGGCTTCACCGGCGCTCGGCGAAACGCTGATTGCGCGCGGCGACACGGTTCGCGTCTCGGTCGCGCAGGCGCCGAAGCTTGGCGGCGACAGCAAGGTCGATGCCGACGGCAACATCGTGCTGCCGCAACTCGGCAGCCTTCCGGTGGCCGGGCTGCGGCTCGACGCGGCGCGAGCGCGTGTCGAGGAGGCGCTTGTCAGCCAGGACATCCTGAAGGCGCCGATCGTTCTGGTGGAGATCGCCAGATACCGTCCGTTCTACGTCGGCGGCAAGGTCGGGCGCCCCGGCGCCATCGACTACGAGCCGGGGCTTACGGTTCGCCATGCGCTCATCCTCGCGGGCGGAGCGGGGCGCGCCGCCGACGAGCGCCTGTCGGCGCTGGACGTGCCGGCCATGCGGGCCAAGTGGCAGGCGGATTCCTACCAGCTTCTTCAGGTCAACAGCCGCATCGCCCGGCTCCAGGCCGAACTTGTCCGCGACGAACGGGGGCCGGCGGCCGTTTCGCCGGGTTCGGTTCCCGCCGCCGAGGCGCAGGCCCTTGCCTCGCTCGACCAGCAGATATTCCGCGACCGGCTGCGCACATGGACCGGCAGCCAGGCTCATCTTCGCGACGGAATGGCGCTGCTCGACCTGGAGATCGACGTGCTCGGCCAGCAGGCCGGCCTTCAGGAGAAGGAACGCGACCTCGACAGGAGCCAGGTCGCGACGGCGCAGGCGCTGGTCGACAAGGGCCTGATGCCTTTGCCGCGCCTGCAGGAATTGCAGCGCGACGCGTCCAGGGCCTCGCGCGACCTGCTCGAAAACCGCGCCTTTGCCGCACGGGCCAGGCAGAACCGTTCGACGGTGGAGTACGAGCTCAATTCCGCCGACGCCAAGTGGCGCATCGAAATCCGCCAGCAGCTCCGCGAGGCGATGCTCGACCGGGTTCGCCTGAAGGCGGAGCTGGACGCCTTGTCGGCGGCGATCCTCGATGCCGGCGCGGCGTTGTCGGAAAGCGGGGAAGGAGCGGCCCGGCCCGTCGTGCTCATCTACCGCTCGGTGGAAGGGCGCGAGGAAACGATACGCGCGCAAATGAACACGGAGGTCCTGCCCGGCGACGTGCTTGACGTCTCCCTGTCCGCGGCTGCCGCCGGATGAGCCCCGCCCGGCAAAAGCCCGCCTGCCGCCGCCGCGCCGCTTGCCGGCCCGGCTTTGGGTGAGAAGCGCCATGCCGACCCGGCTCGTCAGCGTTCTCGTCAACAATCACAATTACGGGCAGTTCGTCCCGCAGGCCGTCGCCAGCGCGCTGGCGCAGACGGGCGTCGATGCCGAGGTGATCGTGGTCGACGACGGCTCGACCGACCGTTCCCGCCCGGTGCTGGAGGAATACCGCGGCCGCATCGAGATCGTCCTTCAGGACAATCTCGGCCAGGCGGCGGCGATCAACGCCGGGGTCGGTGCAAGCCGTGGGGAAATCCTTTGCTTCCTCGACGCCGACGACTGGTGGGCGCCGAACAAGCTCGCTTCGGTGGTGCAGGCGTTTCGCGCCGATCCCCGGGCATCGCTGGTCTATCACCGGTTGCAGCCGGTGCTGATCGACGGCGAGCCGGCGCTGAAGCCGATCCCGAGAAGCCTGTGCGCGGGCGATCTTTCGCGGCGGCTGTCGCGCTCGGCCGGCTGGTGGCCGTTCCCGATGACGTCGGCCGTCGCGGTAAGGCGCAGCGCGTGGCGGGCGGCAGGCGATATCCCCGAGCATTTCCGGATTTCCGCCGATGCCTGGCTCACCGGCGTCTATCCGTTCATCGGCCGTGTCGCGGCCCTGCCGGAGAGCCTCGGCTACTACCGGCTGCACGCCAACAACTGGTATCGGGAAGCCGACGACGCCGCCATGCTGGCGAAGCGGATCGCGCATTGGCACAAAAGCGTGGAGGCGACCAACCGGTTCCTGGCCGGGCATGCGCTGCCGGCAAGGCTGCGCATGGCGGATCACTATCCCTGCCGTGTCGCGGCGGCGCGGCTCGCGGGGGCCGGCCTGCGCACGCGGCTTTGCCTCGCGCTCGAGGGCCTGCGGTTTGCCGGCGAGCCGAACCCGCTGCGGCGCGCCCGCGATGCGCTGCGCACCGCCTTAGAGCTTCCCGGCGTCGAGCGGCGCGCCGGCCTGCCGGAGGCGGTCGAATGAAGGCGCTGCTTCTCGTGTCCGAGCTCGAGGACTACACCATCTCGTTCGTGAACGGCCTGGTGCGCCATCTGCCCGTGGTGCTCGGCGTTCCGCGCCGCCGCTATGGCGGGCTGGCTTCCTGGTTCGACCCCGCCGTCGACCTCAGGCTGCTGGATTGGCCGAGGCACCGGGCGCTGTCCAATCCGTGGTTCCTGTTCAGGCTGACCCGGCTGATCAGGCGGGAGCGGCCGAGCCTCATCCATCTGCTCAGCAATTCGACGCTGTGGCTGAATTTCGCCGCGCCGTTCTGGCGGCCGATCCCGCTCCTGACCACCGTCCACGACGTGCGGCTGCATCCGGGCGACGCCGACACGCGCATCATGCCCGACTGGGCCTCCACCTGGATCGTGAGGCAATCCGCCGACGTCGTGGTGCATGGCGAGGGGCTGAAGCGCATGGCGCTCGACCGCTATTCGAAATCGCCGGACCATGTGCATGTGCTGTCGCATCCGGCCATCCTGCGCTATGCCGAACTGGCGCGGCGGCTGAAGCTGGCGCGCCGGCCCGAGGACGGCACCGTGCGCGTGCTCCTGTTCGGCCGCATCTTCGCCTACAAGGGACTGGAGCAGCTGGTTCGCGCCGAAGCGGCGCTGAAGGACGTGCTTCCCGGCCTCAGCGTGGCGATCGCCGGGCGGGGCGACGACCCGCTGGCGTTCCGCGCGCTGATGGGGCGTCCCGACCGCTACGACATCCGCAACCGCTTCATCGAGGATGCCGAGGTGGCGCAGCTTTTCCTCGACGCCGACATCGTCGTGCTTCCCTATACGGAAGCTTCGCAAAGCGGCGTCCTCAACCTGGCGGCGGCGTTCGGCAAGCCCGTCGTCGCCACCGACGTCGGCGAGTTGCGCGCCAGCGTCGAGCCCAACGGTCTCGGCCTCGTGGTTCCGCCCGGCGATCCCGACCGGCTGGCGGGCGCGATCCGCGTCCTTGCTGAAAATGCTGCGCTCAGGAAGGAGATGGGAGCCAGGGCGCTCGCCTGGGCGAGCGGGCCGAACGCCCCCGAAACGGTCGGTGCCGAGGCCGCCGAGCTCTACCGCAGGGTGGTGCGCTCATGTGCGTGACGACGCAAGGCAGGGATTTCCTCACTGCTGCCGATGCGGATGCGGCGGCCCGCGCCGGCCTGCCCGGCGGCCGTCCGCTGACGGTCCGCCACTATGTGCCCGGCGGCCGCGAGAACGGCGGCGGCATCGGCCGCCTGGTCGGCTACATTGTGGATTCGGCGTGCGTGACGGGCATTGCGCATCTGGTCACCGACACGCGAGGGCCGCGCTGGTCGGTGCCGGCCTCGCCCATCCGCCTGGCCGGCGCCGTCATGGCGATGGCGAGGGACCGGCTTCTCGACGCCGGCCGCATCCATCATATCCACATCGCCGGCCGCGGCAGCACGGCGCGCAAGCTGGTGCTGGCCGCCGCCGCCCGCCTGCTCGGCTCCACGCATGTGCTGCACCTGCACGACTATGATTACGCCGGCGATTTCGCCGCCCGGCCGCCGTTCCAGCAAAGGCTGGTGCGCACGATGTTCAGGGGCGCGGACCGTGTCGTGGTGCTCGGCGGGCGTGACCGCGCGATGCTGGAGACGGTGCTTGGCGTCGACGATCGGCGCATCGCCGTCGTCCACAATGGCGTGCCCGATCCCGGGCCGTTGCCGTTCCGCGTCGCCGAGGCGCCGCTGATCGTTTTCCTCGGCCGCCTGAGCGAGCGAAAAGGCGTGCCGGAGCTTCTTTCCGCGCTGGCCGACCCGGCCATGGCCGGGCTGCCGTGGCGGGCAGTGCTGGCCGGCGACGGGCCGGTCGAGACCTATCGCAAGCAGGCCTCGACGCTCGGGCTTTCGGGCCGGGTGGACATGCCGGGCTGGCTCGATGCCGGCCAGACGCGGGCGCTGTGCCGCCGCGCCGACATCCTGGTGCTCCCCTCGCGTGCCGAGGGCATGGCGATGGCTGTCATTGAGGGCCTTTCGCACGGCCTGAGCGTGGTGACGACGCGCGTCGGCGCGCATGAGGAAGCGATCGTGGACGGCGAGAACGGCCTGTTCGTGCCGGTCGGCGACAAGGACGCCCTGGCCGCGACGCTGGCCGGGCTGGTCGGCGACCCGCACCGGCGCGACACCCTCTCGGCCAAGGCGCGCATGAGCTACCTCTCCCGTTTCAGCATGGCCGCCTACCAGCGCAGGCTCGAAACGCTCTACCGGGAGATCGCAAGAAAAGACCGGAGAAAGGTCCCCGCCCGATGACAGTCCTGATGCCCGCCGGGGGTGGCGTAGCGCGCACCCTCATCGACCACGAGCCGCCGATTCCGTTCGAGCCGCGGGCGGAGGATTTCGACCTGACGGCAGGCTTGCGGCTCGTCCGGCGGCGGCTCGTCATGATCATCGCCGTCAGCGCGTTGCTGACCCTTGCCGCCGTTCCGCTGATAGCGCAGATGAAGCCGGTTTATCATGCCGCGTCGAGGCTGATGATCCATGGCCCGCAGGCGCCGGCGCTGGATGCCGCCGATCCCGGCCCGGAAGCGCTCAACATCGTCTCCGAGACCGAACGGTTGCTTTCGCGTCCGATCGCCGAACGGGTGATCGAGGATATGCGTCTCGCCGATCGGGCGGAATTCAATCCGGCCTTGAGGCCGGCCTCGCTGCTGGACGAGGCGCGCGCGATGCTGCGCGGATTGATCGACGGCGAACGACCGGCCGCCGCCGCGGCAGAGGGCATCGAGCGCATCATCCCGGAGTATTACGGCGCGCTCGACGTGCGGCGCGAGGCGGGGTCGAACGTTATCCAGATCGGCTTCAACTCGCAGGACCCGGAGCTTGCCGCCGCCGTGCCCAATGCGCTGCTTGCCGTCTATCTCGACGAACGCAAGGCTGGCGCCCGCGAGCAGCTGGATTCGACGATCGCGTGGGTCCGCCGGCGCATCGACGCGCAACGCGAGCGGGTCGACGCCGCGCGCGACGCCGCCGACCGCTACCGGGAAACGGCAGGCGACGTTTCGGCCGACGCCCGGACCGAGGAAGCGAGGTCGATGGCCGAACTCGGCGCCCGCCTCGACGAGACGGCGCGCAGCCGCGCCGAGACGGCGACGGCGATCTCGGCCCTGGAAACGGGAAGCGACGAGGCGCTCGGCGGGATCGAGGTTCCCGACGGCATCGGCGCGCTGCAACGCGACCTGCGCGTGCAGAACAAGGAGCTTGAAAAACTGCTGCAAACCTATGGCGAGCGGGCGGACGAGGTGGTCGCCCTGCGTGCGGCCATGCTCAAGACGAGGACGGACCTCGATTTCGAGATCGACCGCTATCTTCAGGCGCAGCGCGCCAGGCTGACGACCTTCGATCGGCAGGAGAGTGCCCTGAAAAGCGCTCTGGCCGAAGCGCGCGCGCGCCTGTCCCGGTCCGCTGCGGCGCAGGATGAACTGACGCGGCTGCTGAACGGCGCCGACGCCGAGCAGGCGACGCTGGACAAGCTCGAACGGCAGGCCCGTGCGCTGTCGGCGCAGGCGGCGTTGCCCGCCGTGGAGGCGGAAGTGCTTTCCGCCGCCGCGGTTCCGCTGCAACCGCAGGGGCGCGGACGCCTGTTCTACCTGCTCGGGGCGATGCTGGCGTCGGTTTTCCTGGCGGTCACTGCGGCCTTCGTGCGCGAGATGCTGGACCGGTCCGTGCGCAGCCACGAGCAGTTGCAAGGGATCGCCGCCATCGCTCCGGCCGGCCTGTTGCCGAGGCTGGGCAGGCGGGCGGCCAGGAATCTGCCGGCGACGCTGGGCGGCGGCGGCGCGTTCGCCGAGGCGGTCCGTGCGACGGCGATGGCGCTGAGGCGTGCCAATGGCGGCAAGCTTCCGGGCAGCGTCGTCGTCACCTCTGCTCGCGGCGGGGAAGGCGGGACGCTCGTCGCCCACGCGCTTGCGATCGAGCTCGCCGCTGCCGGACAGGACGTGCTGCTCGTCGACTGCGACCTGACGGGCGGAAATCCCGGGCCGTTGCTGAAATCCGGCGCGAAGCCGGGCGTGAGCGAATTCCTGGCCGGCGAGGCGACTTTCGATGAGGTCGTCCACCGCCACGGCGCGGGGCTGGATTTCATCCCCCGGGGCGCCATTCGCCCGAACGAGCGCCCGCGCCTGGCCGGCATGGCAGAGATCGTGAAGCTGGCGAAGGCAAGCGGCCGGTTCCTCATCCTGGACAGTTCGCCGGTCCTGCGCTCGACCGATGCCGCGTATCTGGCCGAAATGGCCGGCTTGACGCTTCTGGTGGCGCGGTGGGGCAGGACGAGCCGCCATGCCGTCGAGGCGGCCGCCGAGCGCCTGGCGGCCTTCGGCGCATCCCCGATCCTCGTCGCGGTGAACGACGTCGATGTCGACAAGCACGCCCTGTACGGATTCAAGGACTCCGAGTTGTTTTCAAGAAGGTAGGGGTGCGCCCCCGCCGCTTCGAATCCATGCCGGGCATCCGAACATAACTGGTCGAAGGTGTCACGATGAGCAGACCGAGAGCGCTGATAACCGGCATCACCGGCCAGGACGGAGCCTATTTGTCCGAGCTTCTCCTGGCCAAGGGCTATGAGGTTCATGGCGTCAAGAGGCGGTCGTCCTCCTTCAACACCGGCCGCATCGACCATCTCTACCAGGACCCGCACGAGGGAAACGGCCGCCTCGTGCTCCACTATGGCGACATGACCGATGCCACCAACCTGATCCGGATCGTGCAGGAAGTTCGGCCGGACGAGGTCTACAACCTCGCCGCGCAAAGCCACGTGCAGGTCAGCTTCGAAACCGCCGAATACACGGCCAACGCCGATGCGCTGGGTACGTTGCGGCTGCTGGAGGCCATCCGCCTGCTGAAGTTGCAGGACAGGACCCGCTTCTACCAGGCCTCGACCTCGGAACTCTACGGCAAGGTTCAGGCCGTCCCGCAATCGGAGACCACGCCGTTCAACCCCCGCTCGCCCTATGCCGCGGCCAAGCTCTATGCCTACTGGATCGTGGTGAACTACCGCGAGGCGCACGGCCTGCACGCTTCCAACGGCATCCTTTTCAATCATGAAAGCCCGATCCGGGGGGAGACCTTCGTGACGCGCAAGATCACGCGCGCGGTCGCGGCCATCTCGCTCGGCTTGCAGAAGTCCCTCTACCTCGGCAACCTCGACGCCGAGCGCGACTGGGGCCACGCCCGCGATTATGTCGACGGCATGTGGCGCATGCTCCAGCAGGAAACGCCCGGCGACTACGTGCTGGCGACCGGCCGCAAGCATTCGGTGCGGGCCTTCGTCGAGGCGGCTTTCGCCGAGATCGACGTCAAGATCGAATGGAAAGGCGACGGCGTCGAGGAAAAGGGCCTCGACGCCAAGACGGGAAGGACGCTGGTCGCCGTCGATCCGCGCTATTTCCGGCCGACCGAGGTCGATCTCCTGCTCGGCGATCCTGGCAAGGCGAAGCGCGTGCTCGGCTGGTCGGCGTCGGTCGGCTTCGAGGAGATGGTGCGGGAAATGATGCGGTCGGACATCAGGCTGGTCGCTCGCGAAGCGGCCTACAGGCAGCTCGACGAGGATGTGTGGCAAGCCGCAAGCTGAAGCGAAGACCTGCCGATCGATTCGGATCGGCAGGCCGTTTTTTTTCCGACGCCTCGTCAGTTGTTGGCGAGCGTTTCAGGCAGAAGCAGGTCGTTTATCTTGTAGGCGACCTCGGTACGGTTGGTTGCCCTCAGCTTCCTCATGATGTTGCGAATATGCACCTTGACCGTGCTTTCGCGCATGTTGAGTTCGTAGGCGATGATCTTGTTGGCCTTGCCGCGCCGCAGCGCCATCACCACGTCGGCCTGACGCGGGGTGAACATGCCGGCGAAATGCTGGCCGGCATCGCCGCCCTCGATCACCTTGCTCATGGCCATGACCGGATTTGCCGGGATGAATATTCCGCCTGCCATCGCCAGCTTGATCGCCTCGATGCAGACGGCAAGGCCGACGGAGGAGGGGATGTAGCCGCGGGCGCCGCATTCGAGGGCGCGCAGGATGTGCTTCAGCTCCTCGCCGTCGCCGAGCACGACGACCGGGACGGGAGCGAAATCGGAGGCCGCCCGCTGAACGGCGGCGGCGGTCGGCGGATCGCAGAGCTTGGAGCCGCCGATGCTGAAAACCACGACCGAGACGGGCTGCGAGGCGCCCCCGCCAGCAAGCCATTCTTCCCTGGACCCGAAGGCCGTGACATGGAATTTCTGCTCATGGGACGTGAGGAAGCCGCAAAAGCACTCCCGGTCGAGAACGCGTGGATCGATGACCAGTATGCTCGGCTCGCCGGCGGGCGAGGCGATGTTTTCCGCAACCTCATTCAGGGTCATTCTGGTTTCCGCGACGGCGATATGATTCAGGTCGTGACCGTATCCGCCCGGTGATATTTTACTCATGATCTCCACCCATTTATTTGTTTCTATTATTTTTCCTATAAGAGTACACCTGTGGTTGTATCATGGCATGTCCGGTGGCGATGTTTATAACATTTATCAATAATAAACTATTTTTGTTAGAATGTTGTTAACCATTGCTCCCGGTGTTGTTCGCCGGAGGCGATGCTTCGCTTTTGAAATACAGCGATGAAGAACTGGCGGGTAGCCGTGGTCTAAGGCCGGATCAGCAGGTCCTGGCCTTGAGGACCTGCGCCGCGGGATGCCGGACCAGGATGGGCAGGTAGCCGGGATCGTCGAGGAATTCGGTGTCGAAGTCGGCGAACTCGACGGTCGCGGCATAATCCAGGAACACGACGTGGCCGCGGCGGAATTCATACAGGCCCAGCGTACGCGCGCAACGCAGCATCCTGTTGGCGTGGATCGCGGTGAGGCCGAGCGCGTCGGCAAGGTCCTGCTGGGTCAGCGGGCATTGAAAGCCCTTGCGGCTCGATACGCCATTGAGGGAAAGGCGCGCCGCCAGTTCCAGCAGGAAATGGGCGATGCGCATGCCCGCGTCGCGTTTGGTAAGGTTGACCAGCCTTTCGACGAGGGTGTTGCGCCTTCTCCGGCTTGCCCGGGCCACGAACGAGGCCACCGCCGCCTCGGATTCCACCAGCGCGTGCAGCCTGGCGGAAGGGCCTTCCCACAGGACCATGTCGGTCAAGGCCGAGAACTCTTCCTGGCAACCGACGGTGGCCGCCGAGAAATCGAGGATGTCGCCGGCGATCGGAAATTCGATGAGTTGGCGTTCGCCGCAACGCAGATTCTTGGCAACGGTGCCCCAACCCTCCTTGACGAGGAAAGCGCGGGTTTCGTCGTCGCCCTGGGCGACGATGGTTTCACCGGCCCGGTAATGCCGGAGGCCAAATCTTCCGCTGGAAACCAGGATCCTGACACATTCCTCCTGCTCGCGCCGCAGCAAGGAGATCGTTGGATGGGGGTAGAGATCTACAGACATTGATATCGTCCCGCCCGGATTGCGAAAGCTTCCTCTCCTAAAAAACATATCCAGTACAATCGACAATTAATTACAGAAAATTTTCATTAAAGTATGATTGTTCTAGTCATATTATTATTAACAATGGAAAAGATACATAATCGTATCTTATGGTCCCCATGCAATTAAGTATAATTCTTTTCTTGTACGTCATTCGACGTAGCCCGGCTCGATAGGGGGTCTTCCATCCAGCCCCGGCCTGTACTTTTGATCCATCTAGTCAATAATGCTGGAATTGCCGGTAAACACAACCAGCGGTTAGAATCGAAATGAATCGAAAATCAACCGAAATGGATCGCATAGCGGGAACTTTGTCGGCACAAGCGCGTATTAGCGCCAATGGGGAAGAACGTGGGTCTTGCGATTGGCATCTTCGCATATAGTCATCGTGGATGACGACGACGACGTCAGGGACATCATTCGTGCCTGCCTTGAGCCCGAGGGATACAGGGTCAACGAGGCGGCGGGCGGAAACGAACTGATGGCGATCCTGCGGCGGGAACCGGTCGATCTCGTCACCCTGGATTTGAAGCTCAAGCGCGAGGACGGCCTCGTGATCGCGCGCGACGTCTGGCAAAGATACAACGTCCCGATCATGATCATCACCGGCAAGGGCGAGCCGCTCGATCGTATCGCCGGACTGGAACTCGGAGCCGACGACTATATCTCCAAGCCGTTCCACGTGCGCGAGGTGCTGGCACGGGTCCGCAGCGTGCTGCGCCGCCATGCGCCGCAGGCCGCTGCCGACGCGGTGCCCATCCGGCGCTACGGTTTCGGCGGCTGGGTGCTCGACTGCCTGACGCGCGAGCTTTCTTCCCCGAACGGGCGCACGCTGCGGCTGACCGCATCGGAGTTCGAGCTCCTGGCGGCGTTCCTTGCCAATCCCAATCGCGTGCTTTCGCGCGAGAGCATCATGGAACTGACGATGGGCACGCCCCGGTTCGGAAACGATCGCCTGATCGACAACCAGGTGGGGCGCCTCAAGCGCAAGATGACGAGCGTCCACGACGCCGACGGCATCATCCAAAGCGTGCGCGGCGCGGGCTATATCCTCACCGCCACCGTCACCCGATGACCGAGACCCGCACGCGAAAGATGGCGGCAAACGCCTCGCTCGAGAGCGAGGCGCGGTTGCGCGCCATCATCGAGAGCATGCAGGGCGCGATGATCGTCGTCGACGCCTCCGGCGTCATCGAATTCTTCAATTCCTCCGCCGTCGCCCTGTTCGGCTATTCGGAGGAGGAACTGCTGGAAAGCAACCTCGACCGCCTTGTCAGCGATACGAGCGACGAGAATGCGCATCCCGCCGGCGGCGACCCCGGCGAGGGCGAAGAGGGGCGGTTTCTGGATGGAAACCGCGAAGCCGAGGGCCGCCGCAAGAGCGGCGAGACGTTTCTGGTCGACCAGACGGTAACGCAATGGAGCGATGCCGAGGGCAAACGGCACTGGACGGTGGTCATACGCGACATCTCCGAGCGCCGGGCCGGCGAGGAAGAACTCGGCCGGATATTGCGGATGGAGGCGGTCGGGCGCCTGGCGGGCGGCGTCGCGCACGACTTCAACAACCTCCTGTCGGTCATCATCGGCAACCTGGAACTGGCCGAAACGCAGATCGCGCCCGGTAAAGCCCACATGATGGTGCAGAAGGCGCTCGGCGCGGCGCAACGGGGGGCGAGCTTCACGCAGCAATTGCTGCGGCTTGCCAGGAAGCGCCAGACGGAGTTCTCGCAGGTCGACATCAACCGGCAGGTTTCCAACATCGCCGTCCTGCTGGAGCATTCGCTCGGCAGCAATGTCCGCCTGCGCATCAGCCTTGCGCCGAACCTGTGGCCCACCCGGGCCGACCCGATCGAGATCGACAGCGCCATCATCAACCTGGCGATGAACGCCAGCCATGCGATGCCGGCCGGCGGAACGCTCCACATATCCACCCGCAACGTGACGATCGACAAAAGGCGCACCCGCCTGCACACGCCCGAGCGGGTGGGAGAGTTCGCGGTTCTGTCGGTGCGCGATTCAGGCGTCGGAATGACCCGCGAGGTCCGCCGCCGCGCTTTCGAGCCTTTCTTTACCACCAAGGAGGAAGGAGCCGGCACCGGTCTCGGCCTGTCCAGCGTCTATAGCTTCGCGCAGGCCGCCGGCGGGTTCGTCACGCTGGACAGCGCGGTCGGCAAGGGAACGACGGTGGAGATGTACATACCCCGTTTCGCCGGAGAGGAAACCGGGCCGGGTGCCGGGGAAACCAAGGCCCGCCGCCAGCGCGGCCATGGCGAGATCATCCTGGTCGTCGAGGACGACAGGGAGGTCAGGGAAGTCTCGATCGAGAAACTGAAGCATCTCGGCTACGCGACGCTTTCGGCCGGCTCGGTGCAGGAGGCGTGCCAGATCCTGAACGAGAACGCCGAGATAGCCCTCGTGTTCAGCGATATCGTGCTTACCGGGTCCAGGACCGGTTACGATCTGGCGCGGTGGGTCGAGCGGCACCGGCCCGACGTCGCCATCCTTCTGACCACCGGCTACGATGTCGGCGACAAGGAGCTTGCGCAGAGCCGGGACAATCCGTCGATCACGCGCCTGGAAAAGCCTCATTCGACCGCGCAGCTCGCCGCGGCGATCCACAGGATGCTGGAAGTCGATCCGCCCAAGGACGCCTGAAAGCTCACGGCTAGCGCCCGGTCTCCGTTTCCCTATCCGACATAAGGCGTAAGCGGCGTTCCCAAACGGGCAATGCCCGTTTTGGTCTCGTTTCATCGCCGTTCAAAGCCGCTAGGTGAGAGGCTGCGCGTACAGGAAACGCGCGGCGACAAGCCAGGGCCAGGGGGTGCCGATGCCGATCACGTCAAGCTCCATCGCGGACGATGTCGTCATCGCCTATCCCGACCTGGTCAACATCTACGGCTGCTCCATCGGCGCGGGCAGCCGGATCGGTCCCTTCGTCGAAATCCAGAAGAACAGCGCGATCGGCGAGCGCTGCAAGATCTCCTCGCACTCCTTCATCTGCGAGGGCGTGACGATCGAGGACGAGGTCATGGTGGCACACGGCGTGATGTTCACCAACGGCCTTTATCCGCGCGCCACCAACGAGGACGGGTCGCTGCAACGCGACGGCGACTGGGAGTGCACCCCGACACGGGTGCGGCGCGGGGCGGCGCTCGGCTCCAATTCCACCATCGTGTGCGGCGTCACCATCGGCGAGAACGCGCTGGTCGGCGCCGGCGCGGTGGTGACCCGCGACGTGCCGGACCACGCCATCGTCGCCGGCGTTCCGGCCCGCATCATCGGCGACGTCAGGCACAAAGCGCCTGCGGGCGCTCATCCGGGTTCCCTGCGCAACGGCGAAGGCAGGCAGTCATGCCGGGCATAGGCGTCATCGGCTACGGCTACTGGGGTCCCAACCTCGCGCGGGCCGTGGTCGAGGTCGACGCGGTCGCGTTGCGCGCGATCGCCGATCCTTCCACTGCCGCGCTGGAGCGGGCGGGTCGTCGCCACCCCTCGGCGCGGCTCGTCACCGATTGGCGCGACCTCGTCACCGACCCGTCGATCGACGCCGTGATCGTCGCGACGCCGGTCAGCACCCATTTCGACATCGCGCTTGCCGCGCTCAGGGCCGGAAAGCATGTGCTGGTCGAAAAGCCGATGACCGATAGCGTTTTCAAGGCCGTCCGGCTGGTGGAGGAAGCGGCGCGCCGCTCGCTCGTCCTGATGGTGGACCATACCTTCGTCTATACCGGCGCGGTCAGGACCATCCACGACCTGATCGAGGCGGGCCGGATCGGCGAGGTCTATTACTACGATTCGATCCGGGTCAATCTCGGCCTGTTCCAGCGCGACGTGAACGTCATCTGGGACCTCGCGGCGCACGACCTCGCCATCCTCGACTTCCTGGTCAGCGCCAGGCCGGTGGCGATCTCGGCAAGCGCGGCCGCCTTCCTGCCCGACAGCCCCGAGAACATGGCGCATGTCTCGGTCTATTTCGACAATGGCGCGATGGCGCATCTCAACGTCAACTGGATGGCCCCGGTCAAGGTGCGCCAGACGCTGATCGGCGGCAGCCAGCGCATGATCATCTACGACGACATGCAAAACAGCGAAAAGGTGAAGGTCTACGACCGCGGCGTCGATCCGGCCGGCGGGCCGGACAGCCTGCGCGAGAAGCTCGTCTCGTACCGCATGGGCGAGATGTCGGCGCCGGCGATCTCGCCGAAGGAAGCGCTGATCACCGAGATCGAGCAGTTCCTGCGCAGCATCGACACGGCCGCGCGGCCGCCTTCCGACGGCGAGAGCGGGTTGCGGGTGGTGGAGATGCTGGCCGCGGCCTCGCGCTCGACGGCGCTGCGTGGCCAGCCCATGGAACTCGGCTCGCTGAGAAACGCGTCATGATCCCCTTTCTCGACCTGCGCGCACAGTACCGCGTCATCGGCCCGCAACTGGAGCATGCCGTGCTCGACGCCATGCGCGGATGCGACTTCGTGCTCGGCGACAAGGTGGCGGATTTCGAGGCCGGCTTCGCCCGCTATTGCGGCACCGGACATGCGGTGGCGCTGAATTCCGGCACGTCCGCCCTGCATCTGGCGCTGCTTGCCGCCGGCATCGGGCCGGGCGACGAGGTGATCACGGTGCCAATGACCTTCGTCGCCACCACCGCTGCCATCCTCTATTGCGGCGCCAGGCCGGTATTCGTGGATATCGATCCCGTTACATGGACGATGGACCCACAACGTATTGCCGAAAAGGTGACCAGCCGCACGAAAGCCGTCGTGCCGGTTCACCTGCACGGGCGGCTCGCCGACATGACCTCCATCCGCGCGGCCGCCCGGCGTTTTGGCCTCGTGGTGATCGAGGACGCCGCGCAGGCGCATGGCGCCGAGCGCGACGGCGTGCGGGCCGGCGCCTTCGGCGACATCGGCTGCTTCAGCTTCTACCCCGGCAAGAACCTCGGCGCCTGCGGCGAAGGGGGGGCCGTCACCACAGACCGGCCCGAGTTCGCCGCCGCCGTGCGCTCGCTGCGCGACTGGGGACAGGAAGGAAAATACAACCACGTCCGCCATGGCTTCAATTTCCGCATGGACGCGGTGCAGGGCGCCGTGCTCGGCGTCAAGCTCGGCTATCTCGACGGCTGGAACGGCGAGCGCCGCCGCATCGCCAACGCCTACCATCGCGGCCTGTTCGGGGAACTGGGCCTGCCGGCAGGGCCGTTCGGGCCCGATCATGCCTGCCATGTCTACGCGGTGCGGGTAAAGGAGCGCGACCATGTGCGCGGCGTGCTCGCCGAGGCCGGCATCGCCACCAACATCCACTATCCCGTGCCGGTCCACCTGCAACCGGCCTATGCCGGGCTCGGCTATCGCGCCGGCGATTTCCCCGTTTCCGAGGCGCTTTCGCGCGAAACGCTTTCCCTGCCGCTCTATCCGGAGCTGGCCGACGGCAGCGTGGCGAAAGTCATCGGCGCTCTCAACGAGGCCACCGCGCGCAGGTTGGCCAGAACGGCCTGATTTCGAGGGGAGGCGGTAGCTTGCGAAGTCTTTGCGGAAAGCGCGTTCTGGTGACGGGCGGCGCCGGTTTCGTCGGTTCGCATATCGTCGATCTCCTGGTCGCGGCCGGCTGTGGCAAGATCGTCGTCGTCGACAATATGGTGCGCGGCAGGATCGCCAACCTGGCGTCCGCCATGCCTTCGGGGCGCGTCGAGGTGATAAGCGGCGACATCCGCGACCGCGCGCTGGTGCGCTCTGTGTTGGCGGGAACCGACTCCGTTTTCCATCAGGCCGCCCTGCGCATAACCCATTGCGCGGCCGATCCGGACGAGGCCATGGCGGTGATGGTCGATGCGACCTACGACCTGCTCAGGCAATGCGTGGAGGAGAAGGTGCGCAAGGTCGTGATGGCGTCGTCGGCCTCGGTCTACGGCATGGCCGAAACCTTCCCGACCGGCGAGGATCACCATCCCTACGCCAACCGCACGCTCTACGGCGCGGCGAAATCATTCGGCGAGGGGCTGCTGCGCTCCTTCAACGACATGTACGGACTGGACTATGTGGCGCTGCGCTACTTCAACGTCTACGGGCCGCGCATGGACATCCATGGCCGCTACACCGAGGTGATGGTGCGCTGGATGGAACGCATCGAGGCCGGAGAGCCGCCGCTCATCTTCGGCGACGGCTCGCAGACCATGGATCTCGTCCATGTCACCGACGTGGCGCGCGCCAACATGCTGGCCGCCACCTCGCCGGCGGGCGACGCCGTCTTCAACGTCGGCTCCGGGACCGAGACCTCGCTCGTCGATCTCGCCCACGCCTTCGCCCGCGTCATGGGCCGCCCCGACCTGAAACCGCTGCACAGGGAGGAAAGGGCGGTGAACCCGGTGCCGCGGCGGCTGGCGTCGGTCGAGGCCGCAAGTGACCGGCTCGGCTTCGAGGCGTCGGTCGCGCTCGAAGACGGCATCGCCGGTCTCGTTCGCTGGTGGCGCAGCGAGACGCAGGCCGCCTTCGAGGAGATGGCGTCGTGATCCCGATCGCGAAGCCCGTTCTCGGGCAGGAAGAAGCCGAGGCGGCGGCGCGCGCCGTGCTGTCGGGCTGGCTTACGCAGGGGCCGCAGGTCGCCGCCTTCGAGGAGGAATTCGCCGCGCGCGTCGGCGCCCGCCATGCCTGCGCCGTCGCCAACTGCACGGTGGCGCTGCATCTGGCGCTCCTGGCGCTCGGCGTTGGGGAAGGCGACGAGGTCGTCACCGTCAGCCACACCTTCGTCGCCTCGGTCAATGCGATCCGCCAGTGCCGGGCGGTGCCGGTGTTCGTCGACATCGAGGCGGACGGCTTCAACATCGACCCGGCGCTGATCGACGCGGCGATCACGCCGCGCACCAGGGCGATCCTGTGTGTGCACCAGATGGGCATGCCCTGCGACATGGCGGCGATCATGCCGATCGCGCGCGCCCATGGGATTGCGGTCATCGAGGACGCCGCCTGCGCGATCGGCTCGAAAATGCGGGTCGGCGGACGATGGATGCCGGTCGGCGGCCCGCAGGGCGACATCGCCTGCTTCTCGCTGCATCCGCGCAAGGTGCTGACGGTGGGCGACGGCGGCATGCTGACGACGGATAATCCGCAATGGGATGCGCTGTTCCGGCTGTGGCGCCAGCACGGCATGTCCGTTTCCGACACGGTGCGCCACGGCAGCCGCGAGGTGATTTTCGAAACCTATCCGGTCGTCGGCTTCAACTACCGCATGACCGACGTCCAGGCGGCGGTCGGGCGCGAGCAACTGAAGCGGCTGGACGGGATCGTTTCGCGCCGCCGCGCGCTTGCCGGGACCTATGCGTCGGCGATCGCCGCCATCGACGGCCTCGCCGCGCCGGGCGAGCCGGAGTGGGCGCTTTCCAACTGGCAGAGCTATTGCGTGCGGCTTGCTCCGCATATCGACCAGCGCGGCCTCATGCAGGCGATGCTCGACCATGGCATTTCCACCCGCCGCGGCATCATGTGCATCCACATGGAGCCGGCCTATGCCGGCCTGCCGCTGCCGCACGCCCTGCCGCGCTCGCAAGCGGCGCGCGACCATTCGATCATCCTTCCGCTCTACTCGCAGATGTCGGACGACGAGCAGATGCGGGTGGTGGAGGTGCTGGCGCGGACGCTCGCCCCGTCGCGCCGGCCGCTGCGCGCGGCGGTGGCCTGAGGCCGGCGGCGATGCTGGAACTGGTCCGCCGCCGGGACGACACGCCCGAGACGATGCTGGAAAGCATCGAACGCCGCATCGGCATCCTCGGCCTCGACCTCAGGGGGCTGAAGGTGGTGACGGAGGCGGCGACCGGCGCCTATGCCTCGACCGCCGTCATCGCCGCCCTTGCCGGCGCCAGGGTGCACGCCTGCGCGCGCCATGCAAGCAGGCACGGCAGCGCCGCGGAAGCCATCGCGGCGACGCGGCAACTGGCCGGGCAGGCCGGCGTCGGCGACCGCATCATCTTTTCCGACGTCGTTTCCGCGCCGGTCTTGCGCGGGTGCGATATCCTGACCAACTCGGGCCGCCTCCGGCCGATCACCGCCGACATGGTCGGGCTTCTTTCGCCGCGGGCCGTTATCGCCCTGATGTTCGAGGCGTGGGAATTCCGGGGCGCCGACCTCGATCTCGCCGCCTGCCGCAAGCGGGGCGTGCGCGTCGCTGCCGTCAACGAGCGCCATGCCGATGTCGCGGTGTTTTCCTTCCTCGGCCCGCTTCTCGTGTGCCTGCTGCGCGATGCCGGCATGATCGCGGCCGGCAAGCGCATCGCCGTGCTGTGCGACAACCCCTTCGCCGATTATCTGCTCGCGGGCCTGACCGAAGCCGGCGCCCACGCCTCGCTTTTCCCCGGCGTGCCGGCATTGCCTTGGGGGAGGTGGGATGCGGTCGTGCTGTCGCTATTGCCGAAAGAAGAGCCGCTCGGGCACGATGGGCTGGCGGCGATCGCCGCCAGGGCGCCGGATGCGCTGCTTGCGCAGTTCTGGGGCGACGTCGATCGTGGTGCTGCGTCGGCGCTTGGCCTGCGCCTGTGCCCCCGGGCCGAGCCCGGCCGCGGCCATATGGGCATCCTGCTCAACAGGCTCGGCCACGAGCCCATCGTGCGCTTGCAGGCGGGAAGCCTGAAGGCGGCTGAAATGGTCTGGCGCGGCGTCGCGCCGGAGAAGGACGGAATAGCCTCGCTGCTGTGAAAGGCCCTGGGGGAAGCTCCCCTGAATCTATTGCGTAAGGTTTGTCACGCTCGGGCGCTGGTTGAAATCGCACTTTCCGGAGACCTTGTAGAAGAAGTCGGCGTCTTTCAACGTCATCTTCGCCTCCTCCGTTCCACCGTCTTCCCACGCCTGGGAACTGGGATCCTTGCTGCCGCAGGGAACGGCGGTGAAGATGTTGACGATCTGGTTTTTTGCGACCTGCTTGCCGTCGATGAACAGCCGGTTCGATTTCGCCGGATCGTTGGTAGCGAAGGAGTCGATGGTGCCGGTCGTGACGTCCATTTTCAGATAGAGGTCGTTCATCCGGCTGACGTCGACGGATGAACCGTCCGGGTTACTCACGTTCATCGTACAGGTGGTGACGTTGTCGCCATCCACGAACGGACCCGGAAAGGAACCGGTGGGGGTGTTGCGGCCCTTGGCTTCGCTCGTGCAGGTCTGTTGCTGCGAGACTATGAAGTTGCCGTCCGCATCCTTGGTGTAGACGGTCGTGGTGCCGTAGCCCTTGTTGCCGCCCTTTCCGTTGTATTTGTAGTCGATCTTCATCAGCGGATCGGCGTCCGGCTTGGATGGGTCGGTGCCGAACAGCGTGATCGTCTTGTCCCAGTAGCCCGACGCCTTGTCGATCTGGAAGGTCGCCTCGACCAGCGCCGGGTTCTTGCGCACGGCCGTTGCCACCCGGATGTCGACGCTGTTTATCTTGGCGAGGGCCATGAAGTCGGTCGGCATCGCGTAGGTGGCCGAGGTGCTGGCATGCATCGTGCCGTCCGCGTCGAAGCTGACGGAATGCAGTCTGGCCGTTCCAGGCCCGCCGTTGGCGGCATAGACATCCTGCAAGGTCTTCTGCCGTTCGCCGTCCGTGGCGGTCCGCGCCATCGTGGTGATCGAAAGGATTGCCGAATCGAGCGCGTTCTGCATCTGCGCGCGATCGGTCGTCGCCGAGGTGTAGTCCACGGCGATGCCCATCGCCAGCAGCACCGGCACCAGCGTGATGGCGAAAGCCGGCGCGAAGGAGCCGCTTTCGGAACTCAGGAACCCGGAAATGTTACGCATATTGACCTCCGGCCAAATGTAACGAGCCCACCCGTATAGCTTCAACAAACGAAAACCTCGCTAATGCATTCGTTAAATTTCTAGATGTCGCCGGTTTCCCGGCTGGCCGGAATGCCTTAACCCGCCCTTAAACCGCCGCATCTAGTGTCCAACCGGGGAACGGCACCGGGGGCTTGAAGCCGCAGCGCATGGCGAAACGCACGGACAGACGCATCGAGCCAAGCTTCGAGGAGCCGTCGCGGGCGCGTTCCTCGCGCGGGTTTTCGGTGAGCGAGGAGGACCGCGTCGTGCCGTCGAACCGCAAGGCCTCTTCCCGGGCCGCCTCCGGCAGCCGCTCCAAAGGCAGAAAGACCGGCCGCCGCCGCGCCGGGCGGGGGCGTGGGCTTTTCGGCCTTGTCGGGCGGCTCGTCTACTGGTGCTTCGTCCTTGCCATATGGGGCGGCATCGCTGCCGCCGGCATCGTCGTCTATTACGGTGCCAAGATGCCCGCCGCCACCACCTGGGCGATCCCCGACAGGGCGCCCAACATCAAGATCGTGTCGGTCGAGGGCGAGCTGATCGCCAATCGCGGCATGAGCGGCGGCGAGGCCGTCGGGCTGCAAGCCATGTCTCGCTATATCCCGGAGGCGGTCGTGGCCATCGAGGACCGCCGCTTCTATTCGCATTTCGGCATCGATCCGATCGGGCTGGCGCGCGCCATGGTCAACAACGTGCTTGGCGGGCGTTTCAGCCAGGGCGGCTCGACGCTGACCCAGCAACTGGCCAAGAACCTTTTCCTGACGCCCGACCGGACGCTGGAGCGCAAGGTGCAGGAAGTGCTTCTGGCGCTGTGGCTGGAGCACAAGCACAGCAAGGACCAGATCCTGCAGATGTATCTCAACCGGGTCTATTTCGGCTCGGGCGCCTACGGGGTCGAGGCGGCTTCGCGCCGCTATTTCGGCAAGAGCGCGCGCGACGTGACGTTGTCCGAAGCGGCCCTGTTGGCCGGCCTTCTCAAGGCGCCGTCGCGGCTGTCGCCGGCGCGCGACCCCAAGGCGGCGGAAGCGCGCGCGCAACTGGTGCTGGCCGCCATGCGCGACGAAGGCATGATCAGCAGCAGCCAGGCGGCCGGTGCGCTGAGCGCGCCCGCGACGCGCGCGCCTTCCTACTGGACCGGATCGGAAAACTATGTCGCCGATACCGTCATGGAGGAACTGCCGGACCTGATCGGCG
>ERZ778017.1255-NODE-1255-length-26206-cov-7.107453_pt1 | contig 26206 bp, 11 predicted proteins | sample MGYA00375747_ERZ778017 | MGnify/ENA primary metagenome ERZ778017 (study PRJEB29350, sample SAMN05509838) | bioreactor metagenome | biome: bioreactor; material: wastewater | place: South Africa: University of Cape Town | collected 2014-03-17 ...
AGTTTAGACATAATAAATATGAACTATCAAGCTACTAAAGTAAGACTTGAACAACAAATAACTCAAACTCAATGATGGAAAATGATTCACCAACACAAGAACTGGGAAAAGATGAAGTCAGAGAGGCCTCGTTCATTGATAAAATATAAAGATTACTCATGAATCTGGATAATGATGCTCCATTGACCTGTCGTGTACAGATCTCTAAAAGCAATTTGTTTGATAGTACGATATTTATGTGGTCAAATGTTTCATTAGGTTTATAATAGATTTGCATTTACTAGGATGGTCCTTCTATGTAGTAACAATTCGGTTGTCAAGTACAATTATGCTGGTCTGCTTACGAATCGTTTTTGTGTCAGAATTTTTTGGCTGCAAAAAGTCTGATCGCGAGTACAAAGAAGATTTAAGTTTTGTAAGTGCTCTACTCTTTGCTAAAAATGCTAGATATACTTCTGGCTATTGCTTCTCTGCCTGGTATTGACCCGAAAAGTTCGTTTTGTTTTGTTGACTCCGGGCTATCGATAGGTCGTTTGACTGACGGTACTGATGACGAGATCAAACACCATGTTTTTAAATTTGAATTGCCATTCTACTCTGACAGTTCTGTTGACCATGTATTAGACTTGTCAACAGATGAACTTTTGTCTAATGGGCACAAAACATCCAAATTTGCTACTGATAATATTATTGATTACTTTTCTGTCAAGATTGTTAGCTCAAATGCTAAGCAGTTATCAAGAATGTTTCAGCTTTTATTTGGGTTTGAAGAAATTGCCTATAAAGGCTTAGAGACTGGATCTACTTTAATTGGTTCTCATGTTGTTTCTTCGGGGAATATAGTAATTGAATTCATTAACACACTCGAATCAATTCTGAAGGAAGTTGAATTAAACTTAGAACATCCGGATTTAGAAACTACAATTGAGTCATTATTTGGCAAAAAATTGGTGAATCAGTTAGTCAACGATTATGCGAACTACAAACTATCAAATACACTAATGAATTGCAGAAATCCCTCCAATCAATTAATGCAAACTATTTTAAAATCTCGTGAAATCAAAGTGCTTTCTCAGAAATTTCAAGAGTTAGCAATCAAGACAGTTGATATTGCGGAACCAATTTATAATGACTTTGTTGAAGCGAAATTGATTCAAGACTTTCTAGAAAAACATACCGATGGAGTAATGGATATTTCTTTTGTGACAAATGATCTTGAAAAATCATTTACCAGAGCGATCAATGGAGGAGCAAAAGCAATTAGACAGCCATCTATTATTTCAGACGACTTTGGATCGGTAAAGATTGCGACCATTGGAGTTCCTAATACAGATCTTCATCATACAATGGTGGAAAATATAAATTACATCGGTTCGTATTTACCTGGATTTCACGCAGATGATTTTGATACTGAAGATAATTTGTTTCGGAAGGTGGCTCACAACAATGTTCTTCCAGAAGTCCCATTAACTTGTATTGATCATTGTGTTGAAAATTATATCTGGAATCAGAGTTTACCTCAAGTCAAATTCTATGCTGAGGCATTCGGATTTCACAAGTTTTGGTCAGTTAGCGACAATGATATTTCCACGGAAAACTCTTCGTTGATATCAATCGTTATGGCATCTTCTAATGGAAAGATTAAGATTCCAATTAACGAGCCAGCCAAAGGTAAAATGAGAGGTCAGATTGAAGAATTTTACGATTTCCATCATGGACCAGGTATTCAACACATTGCATTCAAAACGAACAATATAATTTCCGCCGTCAGAGGGTTGAAAGAAAGAGGAATGGAATTTAACCTGGCCCCAGTGAAATATTACAGTAATTTAATTAAACGTATGAGAAATGATGATGTTGCTATCAGAGAGTCAATGGAAGAAATTATCGAGTTGGGAATTCTCGTCGATTACGATGCAAGTTCAAGAAACAAACTGACGAGAAAATGTAACTACATCTTACAAATATTCACCAAACCACTCCACGACAGACCAACGCTTTTTATCGAAATCATACAAAGACACCACCATAATGGGTTTGGGAAAGGTACCTTCAAAGGGTTGTTCGAAACCATTGAAGAGCAACAAAAGCTTAGAGGTACCTTGATTCCATACGAAGATGACGAGGTGAATGTCGAAGGAACGTTGTATCTTATGTAGGTTTTTATTTGCTATATAATCAATTAATATACAAACTAGAACATGAATCCAATTTTTAAGAAATAGCAAAATTCCTACAAATACTATCAAGAATTCGTCATAAAGTATTGTTGACGAAATGTGCTGTCCAATTGACCACCACCACTCTTTCTAAAACTATAAAACTGTACTTGATTTTGCTTTTCTGACCGGTGGTGGTCCTGTTTAGTGAAATCAGGTTTGGGCTTGTGGACAATTTCTGGCTTCACCGAAGATGAAGGGTTAGATCGCAATTTATGCCCTACTTTTGCAAAATATGATTCGAAATCTTTCAAAAATAAGGGAAAGAGAATTTCGTCCACCCCTTCATTTCGAGCAATCTCATAGGCCCTATCAAATGGTATCCATACACCTTTCAAATTTATGGAGCCGACCTTGACAACGGCTTTATTCTTTTCTGTCTTAAGAATACCATCTCTTTTACCTCTTGTCATCCCAATAACGTTTAACAACTTAGTACCGTTGATGTAATTGTTATCTAATCTCCGAGAAACTGTGTATCCATTTGCTGTAACCTGATAACATGTGGTATTTTGGTCTTCCCAGAATACGGTTTGAATTTTGGGCTTTTTGATTTCATGTATTTCTGAAGGCTGAGCATTCAGAAAAGTGCCAGATGTATTAGCTACTAGGAAATTCCCTACTCGCGGCCCAGTTGAACTGGGATGCTCTCGTTTTATATTGGTTCTCTCATTTGCAACTGCTACACCTATAGGCTCCAGAAACGCATTCCCATATTGCATGTTTCCTGAAACTATTGACGGATTGTATTCTAGTGTTGAATCTTCAGGGGTCACTGAATGTTGAGTATCGTGGTTTTGGCTTATATTGGGTACTGTTTGGTATGGTTTGGAATAGTTGGGTTGATATGGACCTTCACCTTGGGAAAATGTTTGCAAATAGTAATTATCTGCAAAGCTTTTGCGTTTAGCAAACGGAGGATCACTTGATTGACCATTACAATGACTATGGTCTTGAGAAAAATACACGTTACCAGCAGAAGTTGTTCCGGGATCATTTGAGGGAACAACCTGAGCTGAGGAATTTGAAGAATCAACCAAATACTCTTGCAGATAATAGATTGGATGGTTGGGAGTTGTCATATCCATATTATTCATAGACAATGATCAAGGAATTGAAGATTGAAAACCACCAGAAAAGTTGGGATACTGGGTATTTATAAATCTAGCGGTGAATTTCAATATCCACGAACACCAAAAATTGCATCAAAACTTTCTATAAACTGGAGAAAGCTATACGAAAAAATAAAAGTAATTCTTGAGTTGCAAATGTGCTTATTTTTCTTAGATTTGGACGAAATTCACAGGAAGAAACTCTTATACTGCTTGGTTTATTTGGGTTGATTATTCTGAAAAATTTTCTAAATCAAAAAATAGGCTTGTTATACAGAGTGGAAACTTGAGCAGCACCAAAAAAATATTACCGGGTATAATACATTATATTCAAGCAGCCAACACCAAGTCATTTAATGACCTGGACTGGCTCGAGGCCGCCCAATATGTACAAAATTTCAAATCACGAAGTGCAACTAACACTCAGTAACTGACTAATCCCTAGGATCCTTAAAAATTATAAGGTCTAGTGGCCACAGCAAACAAGTTACATTTGAATGATGGAATCACTTACCTTTAAGCACCGTTCAACTTTCCTAAAGATTCGCAACTGAGATTTTTCGAAGCAAATCCACTATTGAGCTTTCTAATTAAACCAAAATTATCAAAAATTAATTTACGAACAAGAGGACTGACCTATCAAATTGCTCTCGAGTCTGCGATGGCTGCACGGGCCCCATTATCATTTCTGAAGTTGTTGCAGCATTTTGCAGCAACATGCCAAAAAGCCGCACTTTCTGCGGCGCTCAGATTTATGCAGTAGTGGAAGAAATTATTCTGGAATGTGAAACCAGCAGCTTGAGATAGCGGTAACATGGGATGCCAATGAGTCATTAATAGCACTTAAATTTAGGGTTAGGTTATTTCTATATGTTAAGCTTGGAACAGCGGTTCATTGGTGGTATCTGAAAAACAAATTTTCTGGACCTGAATCGAGAATACAGCTTTTACCAGACTACAGCATAAGTTTACATGAGAGTACAATGATAATGCAAGGGAACAAAACTAGCAAAATATCTATCATAATATGTCGAGGGAAAAGCACCCTGAAATTATTGTAGGTTTACGAGTGAGAGCACTTGATTTTGCGAATTAGTTATGAAAATGATTATGTTGAACGGTTGGAAATCAGTCACATTACTCTTTTCAAACGAGGCTGAATGTAATCAAAGAGTAATAAAACAAAAGTTGTGCCGAATTATGCTGGTATTTTCTGAGTCATATCCAACATTGTTGTGGTAACATGAGTGTTGTAAAGAAGTGTCTACAATTTAGATCAATCTCACATAATCCTCAAGTTGATACGGAGCCTATACATGCTTAGCGAGATGCTAGATGGTGCACAATTAGTAGACAAGAGATGTAATGTATCTTGCTGTCAAGTCAAGTAGCATGTAGATCTATTGCCTTCAATACTAAATTTAGTTTGCATCAATCAAGCTCGTGTGCGAACTTAACTTGCATTCTGATTTTTACTAGGAGCAGTCGCTTTTCTATGATGTATGGTGAAACAAAATAATAAATTGAAGCATAGACATTGTATTTGCTAGTTCCGAGCCACTGGGCATAGAGCCTTGTAGTCGTTGCCCAGATTCTTGATAGACTCCATCTTCAAGAACCATGCAAGGTTGGCTACAGTCAAAGTAAACGAAGAAGAATGAAAACCATAGAATTATTTCTCTAGGGGCTATTAATAACCCCACCTGGCCCTTAGTGTAAGAAACGCACTTTAGGCCCATGACAATTGAACTTGTTGGGAGCCTCTTCTAGGGCTTGGTTCTGCCGCGGTGCGGTATCGGAGGTGATACGTTTGTATGGTGCAGGATCGAAGCAAGGTTTGTCTATGAATCATCTTCTCTTGCATGCATTGTAAAATGACAGCATCGATTGTGAAACCAAGTACGTAATAGATCAGTTTGCAGTTTTCTCGTTAACAGCAGCTAGCTCTCAACGGGAACACTAAAGATACTATACACTATTTACCAAGAGTTAACCGAATTACAGTATTATATTGCATCTTTGGCGTTTCTCAAAATTTGAAACTCGATGTCTACCGATATTCCTAATAAAACAAGACGAAAATCGTTTCTAGATGTCGGTGGACCCAATTCTCTCAACAACTTTGCATCATCCTATACGAGAGCTCAAAGTTACATTGGGTCTACGTTTCTAGAATCGCCTGTCCATGACGCAATCTCTCCCAATACATCTCCTTCGCTCTTGAACACAGATGAGATTGTGGAAATCCCACCCATTCCTCAGGGATACAACCATATTAAAACGTTTACATTCCCTGAGGCAGACGAGGAAACACGGCTATTACTCGAAGGAAGAACTTCTGCTCGGGGTTCTGTTTCGTCATATCATTCAGGTAATTCAACAGCTCCGCAAACATTATTTAATGCAGTAAATACTCTCATGGGCGTAGGGATGCTTTCGTTGCCGTTTGGAATGAAATTAGCTGGCTGGTACTGTGGAACTATAATTATCATTGCTACCTCTATGTCATGCTGTTTCACAGTCATCATTCTTGGACGAATTATAAAGCTACATCCTCACTTGAAAACTTATGGTGACATTGCTCATGCTTACGGAGGACCAGGCTTCAGTTACTTCGTGACGTGTGTGTTCTCAGTTGATTTATTGGGAGCATGCTTATCGTTGATTCTTCTCTTTGCTGATTCATTTATCAATTTAGTACCAGGAATCTCATCTGCTGCATTCAAAACGATGGTTGTTAGTGCTGTATTCATACTATCGTTTTTACCACTATCAATTTTATCAATGATTAGTTTATGTGGTATTGTTTGTACATTCAGTATTATCGTTGTCATAGCCATTTGTGGACTTATTACCCACACCACTCCCGGCTCATTGTTTGTACCAGAAGTTACAAATTTGTACCCTACAAATTTCAACTCATTGATGTTAAGTTTGGGGTTGTTTATGGCTCCATGGGGTGGCCATCCAATATTTCCTGAGCTCTATCGGGACATGAGACATCCATCAAAATACTCAGGCTGTTGTAAGGCATCATTCGCAACTACATTTGCATTTGACTATACCATTGCGGTTCTTGGGTTTTTGATGTTTGGGATCTTCTGTGAAGATTCTATTATCAAAAACTTGATGACAAACGAGAACTATCCAACTTGGGTCAACCCTCTCATTTGCATCTTTATGGGGTTGTTACCTCTTACAAAGCTACCATTGGTAACAAAACCTATCATTACAGTTTTTGAAAATGTGATGGGAATCCAGACAATGTCGGAAAAGTCTTTCCAAAAGATTTCGGCAAGGTTTGCTTTCTTTGTCTTTTTGTTGACCGTGTCATTACTATTCAATTCATTTGGGCAAGTGGTATCGTTTTTAGGAAGTGCAATTTGCTTCACTATTTGTTTAATATTTCCATTATTGTTCTACTTGCACTTTTTCAAAGAAGTTTCTTTCCACACTAGAATTCTAATCAAAACTGGGATCGTCTTGTGTATTTTTGGTGCTTTGCTAGGAACTTATGCTTCATTGACGATGGAATCTACGAGGTAGTTCAAGTATTTGATGGATCTTGTTATTATTATATACTCATGACTATAGATACATATGACCCTTTTCGTTTTAATTACAATTATCTTTTAGCACGGTACATACGGCCTTCAAAATTATTACTACGATCACGTCTAGCGTAATGTTCCATGTAATAATCTTGTTCTTCACCAATACCATCGGAATTCTCCATTATAGATGCAGCATATAACAAATTATCATGTTGAGATTTGGCAAGATATTGTGCCATTACTTGTGACCCCGATGATGCGTTAACACTCTTGGGAGTCTGTTGGAATCTGTGATGGTAAAATTGTGGTGACAGAGGTTGGGGAGGGAATGGTGCACTTGGAGTATAGTATCCACTTCTATAACCATACGAATGTGGTGGATATCCCCCGTTTGCATAGTTTCCGTTCATGTATCCACAGTTGAAAAAACTGTTTTGCGAGTTGCTGCTGTACATTGGAGGTCTTTGAGATGGAACATAGTACATTTGCTGTTGAGGAATGTAAGGGGATGAATTAGCATATTGTGGCATTGAAAATGGCATATTGTGTGGTTGAGATCTTCCATAATGTACTGAACCACTTGAACTCCTCGACGATTTCCTTAATGGAACAAACGAATCAGATGAGCCAAATCTCGATTGGTATACTTTTCGATTATTCATTTTGGGAACCTTCTCATTCGTAATTGAATCTTGGTTCTCTTTAGAATCATCGTTTGACACTTTTTCTTCTGCGTCTATGATGATTGAGATTTCATCTTCATCGTTATCTTCCAAGTCTTCTGGCCCATCTACCAAAGATTCAGCAGACTTTTCCGTTTCAACCTTGTCTGGATTGATAGACTCGTCATTATCATTGGTTGGAATTTCTTCCTCTTTGTTATCAGAGTCGGATTTTTCAGGTTCTTCACTACTCCCTTTTTCAGCATCTGATTTGGCATTATTGCTAATAATTCCAAATACCATAGCAGCTTCTTCGTTAATGGTGTCCTCCATGAAGCTTTGGTTTTCGCTAATTCTGGTTTCCTCGTCATACTCTTCATGGTATGGCTTTTTATTTTTCCTTTTACTGGTGTTATTATGTAACAAATGTTGGTACTGTTGGTAAGTTGTTCCAGGGATGTTTGACATTTTCTTCTTGAAAGAAAATTTGGGAGGATTTCCACATCTATCTTTAGCAAAACTGATCTTGTACTTGGAGTACTTATCGTAGAACTCATCACTATTTGAAATCATTTTTGATAACCTCATTCTACCGGTTTCTTCGTCCATTTCAAATATTTCGACAACCTTAATTGCATCAACGATATTCAAAAAGTTCAAGAATCCACAATCTCTATTGTGATAGAAATTGATTTGTTCCAATTCTCCAAATTGACCAAAGTCACGACGCAACTCATTTTCAGAAGGTAACGCCATCTTTTGTTCAGGAACCTGGTCCTTGACTAATTTGATCCCGATATAAACATTTCTAGATGCTCCAGCAGTAACTGCCAATCCAATTTCACGGCTCAATGGACCCGAGTGATTCTTTGCCCATCCAACCGTAACGTCATAACCATGAACAATTAACTGATGTAACACCTGATGATTCATGTAAAATTTCAATGCGACCATTGGATCAACAAAGGTGAAAAAACAAACTCTTTTGTCAGGGTGATACTTGATCGATTCGACTAAACCACCTGCCCTGACATTGTTTGCGATTTCTTCCACAGTGGTGTTTGGATGCAAATTACCAAGGTAAATTGTACGGTTGTTCATATTGAGAGGATCAGGATTAACTTGGAAGTTAGCAGCAGCAGCGGCAGCAGCAGCCACATTTACAGCCACATTTGCAGCAGCAGCAGCAGCGGCGGCATTTGCGTTCATTGTGTCAACACCATTTGGATACCCACTAAGACCAAAGCTGTTTGGGTATCCATTTCCTAAAGGAAATGGTTGAGTTGGTGCCACATTTGGATGAAGGTGAGGTGCCGAATGAGGGACCAGATGACGATGAGGATATAATTGACGATTAGGCATTGGACCAGGATACACTGGATGTCCTCCATAGGTTGAATATCCATCAATTGATCCATTCAATGAACCATTAATGGAGCCATTACCAGACGTATCATAATTCGGATAGCTGAATGATCTGTTGAAATGCTTTTGTGGTGGCGAACTAGATGTACTCAACAATGGGGAATCAGGAGGACTAAATACATCTTTGTCCATCTCATCAAGGCCTAAACTAAGAATTTCTGAGTTTGAAGGTTTCTTTTTCGTCGATGAGTTGGATGATTTACTGTCACGGGAACTAGTGGTTTTGTCACATCTATCTTTAGAGAAGGTCACATAGGAGAAGTTAATATCATACCTCAATTTGGATTTTCTTTTATTGCCTTCTTCAAGATGTTGTCTATCACTCAAAACTCTTCTATGATAGTACTCAAAACTTTTGATGGCAGAATCAATTGAGGTAAAATGAATCAATGCAGAACCAGATTTTTTATTGATGGACAACTTAAAGTGTTCAATGTCACCGAATTTGGAGCATTGAGTAATGATAAAGTTTCTAATTGTTAACAATGGTGACATGGTATCCTCAGTACTAATGTTGAGTGTGTGATCATTAACAAAGATATCTTCTTTTGTCAAAACCAACTCTTCGTCGTGTTCATCATCATTGGAAATTTCTTCTATTAATTTTGCTGGTGATGATTGTAAAATATCGTCAGGTAAAGAACCGGAAGAGATAGATTCAGACAACGGTGGAGTTTGTTCAGTTCGAGATACTGGTGCTTCTGGTAAGGATTCTTCAAGTGATCCAGTTGGCGCAATATCAAGGTCCTGACAGGTTCCAATAACCTTTGCATCATCGGCCAAGTCAACTGATGATAAACTTGTAAGTAACGAATATTCTTCATCAATTTTATCAAAAAAGAATCTCAATTTGATACATCTTGTAGCACCAAATTCGACAATATAGTTCAATGTCTTTAATTTGATGTAATCCTGATTGGTACTTGAGTTGGTGACTTCGTTCATTTGAATTTTAAGATATTTTGAGTCAAGTTTAGACTTCAACTGGTTGAAGTTGTGCAAGTTTTTTACGAATTTGCTTTGGAACTGCAATGCGACTTTACAATTTATAAAGCTGATAAAACATACCTTCAAGGTTTTCGAAAAATCAGGATCTTGTTGTAAAATCGAATTTGGAGTTGGCTTTAAAATCATTTTAACGTATTCGATAGGACCATATTCAATGTTATCAAGCAATTGTGATAACGTAACTGATTCGTTGATACATCTGATGATGATAGTTCTGGACAAATTCAACTGATCTAAGTTGGAGTTGCTCATATTGGTCAAGGTCAACATTGGATTACTACCATTAGGAAGATTATGCAAACTGGTATTCGACATGTAAGGCGATTTTCTTGTATTGGGCAACACTCCAGGTCGTTGGTAAGCCGAATAGTCCTGGTGATCTTGGCGATAATGGTAAGGATGCATCATTGAAATAGTGGAAACGGAAACTCACAATCTGGATTCGTAGCGATAGCGATGACTGGGAGAAGGTAAACTATCAATAGTACTGATTTTGACACAAGTAAAAAATTACTGGTGAAACCAAACGATCGGGATATTATGGGGAAACGCCTCAAATACGACAGGAGGTGCTTTATGCAAAAGCAAAACTAACAGGCAATCAGCACTAGGCTCAACAGCACAAACACCGGACGTTCAGACGTGAAAAGGACACGCGGATGTGATCAAGTAACACTGGTGACTTTAGATTATCCGCAGCGGAACGTGTTGCAAATATAGTTTCCAGGTAAGCTATAGGAAACGGCACGAGAAGTGGGCTTGTAGCAGCAAACTCTACGAGCCAGCGACGAGTCTAAACGATAGCAACGACTAGGCAAATAACGAAAAAAAACCTAAGACCCCACGAGAGATCCCGCTCTTATTCAATAGAAACGAATGAAATTTATGACCCAGGTTGTGACAAGCTACGACAAACCACCCGACAATCAAAAATTTTCACAACGAATGATAATACCACGAAAATCAATAACGTGAATTCAAAGACGTGAGCGCTTCAATAAAGAAAAATATACTATAAAATTAATCCCAAGTTGCAACATAAATTTCTTGCTGAAAAATGCTTTGGGTTGGGCAGGTGTGCGTGTGTTCAAGTTTTCCAGAGATGAATTCACGGTATGTGAATAATACAGCGGCCTACGACTAGCTGCACCACTACTAGGGTCCATCGTACATGGCGATTACGGTACAGTGCTTTGTGTTACAAAAGTGTGATTTTGACGGGTCAAATTCTCGTAATCCCATGGTGTTGTTTCACAGGTAACACGGGCACAGGTGGTGTGATAGGTGGTCACGGTGCCAAAGATGCCATGTCAACGTTTAACCTTGAAACAGGGAGGGAGAGGGATTGCAGATACAAGAATATTTTTGTCCTTGAGGATACACCAATGTTGTATTTTTAACGTTCCCTGTTGAGAGATTTGTCCTCCCTTTATTGCCCAGGGACAATAGTGGGAGGATAATACTTCGCCGTCTATGCATGGAATCTCCCTACTAAAAGTTCCAACTTTTGCCGACAGTGAGTGATTTGCGCGACTGCGCGCAAGAGCTCCTGGTGTAGTGTTTGGTGCCCTGGGGTCATGACAAGGGTGTTTTGTCTTTGATGGTTGATGACTTCTGACTCCAGTTATTGCTTTGGTTTGGTTTGGCAATATCCATGAGCTAGATCCTGCTGTCGGTATGAGGCGGTGGAAATCTTAATATCGCATTTGTTCGGATGATTTTTTCTGCTTTGGGTTGGATTTCGCCTCAGATTGAAAAAATAACCTAAAACTTTTAATTTATTTTTTTTTTGATTTTCTTGTACCTGGAAGTTACCATGCGTGTATTAGGCCCTTAAAGTTGGCTGGGGTGCTTTGGTTCGTACCAATTTGAAGCGCGGGTAGATCCCTTTACCTATAATGTCCCAGTTGAAAGGGTTAATTACCCGTCAAATACGTATATTCTACCGCAGAGTTATCTTTTACATCAATCGTGAACAATCGTATTGCACATGGGAATCGTGATTTCACGTCTCTACTTGGTGATGGTTCGTCATATTATTCTGTATTCGGTCTCCCTTTATCGCTCGTAATGTTGCCTATTACGCCAGAAAGGGTTAAACACCAGTAATTTACGATAGATTCGAGAACCGAGAATTGGCAAACGAACTCGCCTATGTTCCACTTGTCTATGCAACTAGTGAAACGTAGTGAATTGTAGACGCTGCTTGTGTCAGACGATCTTGCGAGATTGCTGGTTCGAGAAGGTGCTTGGCGTACCGGAATTTAACCCTCCTGAAATTGTGAGTTATATGTCGGCCTTACCACCGTATTTCGACTCAATCGAACAATGTGGCTGACACTTGGCCCACAAGCAGTAGTGTCAATCGTTAGTGTGGTTAATCTTGTTCTTGGTCATGATTTGCCACGTAGCACCGAATATCGTATCTACTCGGTAGCACAAAGGTTATTTTTGGTAACAATTACAGTTTTGTAATTAAGGTAGTGGCCAGGACATAGCTGGTGGTTGGAACTTGCATGTAGCGGCGAAGCAGGTGATTGTAGACATGTGACTAAGCTAAGACGAGTCAGATTTGCAATTTGAGAAAATCAGAGTCAATATAGTAGAACTACGCTACCATCTGTCATCGGATGGTTAATGCAAATGCTGCTGTGTACCATTGGCTAGTGCGAATAATGCTGATAGACCAGCAATGAAAGTACGCAAGAAAAAACAATCAAATCCCGCAACTTCTCCCTAAACCAAATATTTCTCTCGTGGAGTTCCGGGATTTTAACACCGATGTATCTGACTAGGGTTTCAAACGATAAGGTAACATCTGGGTATATTGTTCAGTATAATTTTCCGAACTTGAAGATTCGGGGTACACAAAAAATACAATGTACAATATTGTTAAAGATCAAAATACAATAATATACGAGTATAACCATTTTTTCGTTACATTGTGATATAATGTATGCAACTACGAAGACATTGAATTTTGTTGAGTCGTCAGTCGTCTGTAGGTATGAGTCGACCGATTAAACGTGGTTCCTAAAAAATTTTCTTCGTAGTTACGACCCGCCTATCTTTAGACACGTTAAACACTGGGGATTTTTCCGTTTCGGAACATTAGTCTTGGAGCAATTCTCTTCATCTACCAATCAAATGGTCTCAATTCGGATAATTTTGAAAAATATTTTTCCATGTTTATCCAGTGGAGCAACAAAATCCAGCTGCGGAAACGCTAATTGATCCCGAGTATTTTATGAAGGTATACTTGCGTTAGAAGACGTCTAGTCCTGAAACCTCAATTGGTTACCCTTGGCGAACTTTGAGTATGTTCTGTCAGTCGAGCCTAAATGGGATGGAAATCTCCACTCACCTGAGCTTAATTGTATATTAAATGAAGTAAGGTCGCATCAACAACGAAAGGCTAGAACACCATTACACAAAGCTATACTTTACGACAGTTGACTTCAACCCAGAAAATACTACTGCGAGATGTGTCTTGCCTTTACGGAATAAATAAAATGGAGAATTGTATTTTTGCGGCATTAATCCGAAAATATTCAATTTCTCCATGTCGAAACTCAGCTCTCTACCAATCATATCTTTTAGGGCGGATAAACATACGTACCCCAATCGTATATGCACCACTTTCCCACCACTTTCCTTTGTTTCTCCGCGCCTGTTTCAGAATATTTTATTGCTGGAAATTAAGCATTTTTGCTTGGTAAAATTTTTCCGAACATGTTGCAGAGATTTGTAGTGGTGGGACTTCCCCACGGTGTCAATTATCAAAACCGACGGAAATGTGGCATTTTTTTCCCAAAGTATTGTAGTTTTACTGTCTGTACTTGGTTCAATGGTCTTGAATGCCTTGTAGTTTGGAATAGCTGATAATTCTGCCAGAGTAACAGCCGCGCGTGACAAACAATCTTATACTGCAGATACACGGGGCTAATAATTTTGACTACATTGTAGATTACACCAACGGATGGACGACATCCATTGGATCGATCGTAAGGACCTTGACCAGACGTACGATCTTCAACCAAGTGGAGTATATCTCCCAATTTAGAAATGAAGCTTTATGACGTTTGTATTCGTGTCCCTAATAAATTACACAGTCTGAGACATGACCCAAGAATATTTTTTATTTCAAAAATGGAGTAAGGTTAGATAAAGACACGGCTAATAACCAGAATTTGCGCGAAAACGAGTTGCAAACTAGCGAATTTACACTGGAATGATACCTGTTTCAGTAGATGCCAGTTGAACATAAAAACCATGAACTTGAGCATGTTTGTATCGTGGCACCACTAGTTGAATCAATAGTGCCGTGTGACATTTCTCCATTATTTTTTAATTTCCCCAAGAAAATAATTCCCGGATTATTTTTATGTATATAGCAATTCAAGCGGATTTTCGACTCTCTACCAATATTGTGTTGAGACAATAAGATGGGGAATAGTATAAATACTGATTGAATTACCCTTAGAAATCTAATCTCAAACTACACTGTACAATATTGGTTTTGCAAGATGGGTTTAGAAGATTCCAAATTATTACAAAAGTACATTAACTTTGGGGAGAAGAAAGCTGGGTCAACATGGATGGGAATCTTTGTTGGTTTGTTTGCTGCTTTTGGTGGTATTCTTTTTGGGTATGATACCGGTACCATTGGTGGTATTATGGCGATGCCTTATGTTACTTCACATTTTCCTGACAACAAAAAAAGTTTTACTTCAAGTGAGACATCTTTGATCATTTCTATTTTGTCTGTTGGTACCTTTTTCGGTGCATTATCAGCTCCACTTATGTCCGATAGACTTGGTCGTAGATGGACTTTAATTATTGCCACATTAGGGATTTTCAATCTTGGGGTCATTTTGCAGACCGCTTCCACTTCCATTCCATTGTTGGTTGCAGGTAGATGTATTGCAGGTTTTGGTGTTGGGTTTATTTCCGCTGTCATTCCACTTTATCAAGCCGAAACCACTCCAAAATGGATTAGAGGTGCAGTTGTTTCTTGTTATCAATTTGCCATTACTATTGGTCTTTTAGTTGCTTCTTGTGTTAATCAAGGAACCCACAACAGAAATGATACTGGTTCTTATCGTATTCCAATTGCTGTGCAATTTGCTTGGGCTCTTATCTTGGGTGGTGGTATGATTATCTTGCCAGAAACCCCAAGATTCTGGGTTTCGAGGAACAACGAAACCAAAGCTAAAGAATCACTTTCGAGATTGAGAAAGTTGGATATCAACCACCCAGACTTGATTGATGAATATGAAGAAATTCAAGCTAACCACTTGTACGAATTGCAATTCGGTAAAGCTTCCTGGTTTGAAGTTTTTGCCACTAAGAACAAGCAATTGAGGAGAATTATCATGGGTACTTCTTTACAAGCTTTGCAACAATTAACTGGTGTTAACTTTATTTTCTATTTCGGTCCAACTTTCTTCAAGAGTTCAGGTATTGAAAATGAATTCCTTATCTCATTAGCTACCAATATTGTTAACGTTGGTATGACTGTTCCTGGTATCTTCTTGATTGAAATCATTGGTAGAAGAAAATTGTTGATGTCTGGTTCCGTCGTCATGGCTGTTTCCCAACTACTTGTTGCCATCATCGGGGTGTCTACCGACTCCCTTGCAGCAAACAAATGTTTGATTGCCTTTGTCTGTATCTTTATTGCTGGTTTCGCTGCTACTTGGGGTCCATTATGTTGGGCTGTTGTTGCTGAATCCTATCCATTGAAGGTTAGACAAAAATCTATCGCTCTTTGTACTGCTTCTAACTGGTTATGGAATTGGGCTATTGCTTACGCTACTCCATACATGGTTGACAGTGGTCCAGGTAACGCAGACTTGAAATCTAAAGTGTTCTTTATCTGGGGTGGATGTAACGTCATTGGTGGTATCTTTGTCTACTTTATGGTCTACGAAACTAAGGGTTTGACTTTAGAACAAGTCGACGAAATGTACGAAGAAGTCGACCACGCCTGGAAATCACCAAGTTTCATTCCAAAGGATCACGTCTTCAGAGACCACAACGTCGAATCTATTACGTCTGTCGGAAAGGCCGAAACTGCTGCTTACGAAGAGTCAGTATAATTCTCCGACACCGCATATTAAATCACGGATATTACGATTTGTATTTTAATTTACACTAATGTTTGATGCCCCAACGTAGAAAAAAGGCAAATGTACAAAACAGCAAATGTAAAAAAGGCAACTACTCACCGTGCAGAAAGCTCTTCCCTTGTGAAACCAATATTCGAATCAGCCGTTCAATGCCTGTACCTTTATATTCGTACTCCAAATATAGGCAATTACTTACAGATTCCCGCAGCTACAGCGCACCACGGCGCCTAACCCACCATAGGACGTGCCTACGGTGCTGCTGCCGTGGCAGGCTAGCTCGGGCTCCGTGGGCGGTTACACGTGAGTCTAGCTGCATCAGGAAACTTCTGTCAAATACGCGTCTGCCATCAGGTTTAGTGAACGTACATAACCCGCGCTACCATATACACTTCCCACGAGTTGCCATATCATTTGATGGTACGACTGGGGAATTTGGGAGTGCACACGGCCCTTTGTGGAACAGCATGGTGACTAATAATAGCTGGCCTAAATATAGGACTGAGTCTAGAATCGGCATTATAAATAGAAGTGCAACCAGAAACAGCGTAGTCCTCAGACACAACTACCCCATTTTCTATCTCATGGTGGCCACAAGATACCATTCCTCACCGACAAATATTTCGTGCCGTAGACACTCGATGGAGGCTAAGAACAAACCAGGCGTAATTGTAGTAATCCCTGACGAAATACAGGACGGCCACTCATCCGCCCCGCGACAATAGTTGTGCGTACTGTATAGGCAGCACTACACCTTGACACAATGTTACTCACTGATCACAGATTTTAACGTGTTTTTTCTTAGCCGCCTTCACAGATACTACGCGCCAGACAAAAATTTTACCACAATTGATATCAAAAGCCCACCAAAATCAGTTTACGCTTGCAGCGATTACAGGCGAATACGGTAGTGCTCCTATATATTGTTTTATTTCTGTCACAATTATATAGAACATTTATTTCCTGTAACATTTTCTCTTCTGTTGGCTTTTGTCACTGTTTTGTGTGGTTTCAATCTACAACAGATTTATTACCTTGTCCCCACTGACCGCTATTGTTGTTGACATTGCTATTGAATCTCGTGGGCTATTCGTCGTTCCCCGTGCTTTTTGAATAATCTCGTTTATCGTGGGAACTCAATTTACCTTGTCGTTCCCTTCCGCTCGCTTTATTTGTTCCTTCCCCAGATTACCTGGAACCATCACCAGGCGCTGCTGCACACTTGTTTCGGAAAGTTTTTCTTCTGTCCATCCCTAGTGTGTTGGATCCCGTGTTTTTTTGCCGTGCCGCGTTGTTTCTGGTGCACTAGCAAATTGCCTACTGCCACCGTCCATTCTCCCACCGTTGCTGTTGTTAACTACTACTTTTTTCAACAGTCACGTATTTGATATCCCAGACGTTTCCGGTTGGTTGCCACACTATACCACATTACGTAGGCGTACAGAATTACGTAGGCGTACAGACCCACTAGTTTGTTGCCTCAGCCACGTCGATCTCTAATCTCGCCGCTGTTCCAAATATCCTCCCGCTCTGCGCCTTTTGGCCTGTACTCGGTGTTTCAATTTTCCTACACCTGTTTGGCGTGTGTGATCATCGCTTTTACTAAATATCTTTCTTATCAACGCACCGGTGAATTTACCCAGAAAGCCTATAATGAGCCAGCTGCCATCGCCTACTACCAGAAGTAGTATATTTGGCTGGGTCAAGAACTTGAAGAAGGCTACGTTGTCGTCGGACTCCGTCAACGATATAACTTCTGGAGACGACGATGCTCACTCAACAAACCAGTCGGTACTGGGATTAAGTAATACCAATGCTAAGCCCATCAGTATCCATCAAATCCACTCCGATGCTTCGTTTCAGCCTAACTCGTGTTACTCCTTGAACACTCAGTTGGAGTTGTCACAGTCTCCCAAGTCACAAGAATTTTTGCGTCCATTGTTGCAACACAAAGCTCGATCAGCAAATAATGTCGATAGAGTTAGACTGAACCTGGAAACGAGCATATCCGTCACATCAGCAAACTTGCGTAGACACCGTGACTCGTTTTTGCAAACCAACGCATTAGTAGACGAAAACTCAAAATACTTTGGTGTTCCGTTACACGAAGCGATCGACCAGGCTTGTGCTAAAATCTCGATTTTGAATAATGATTCGAATCTCGACCAAGTGTTACAATACGGGAAAATTCCGATTGTTGTAGCCAAATGCGGTGTTTACTTGAAAAAGAAAGGATTAACTGTCGAAGGAATTTTCAGAGTAGGCGGTTCTTCTAAGAGATTGAAAGAATTACAATTAGCTTTCAACTCTCCACCTAGTTTCGGTAAGAAACTTAGTTGGGATGGTTATACGGTTCACGACGCTGCGTCTATTTTGAGAAGATACTTGAATGCGTTGCCAGAACCATTAATTCCTCTTGAACTCTACGAAACATTTAGAGAACCATTGAGAACTCGACCCAGAATAATCAACTACATGAAGTTCAAAGCGGAAAATCCAAATAAATCATTGAGAGATTCCGATAATCCAGTTGATATTTTACTGACAACTTCGCCTGAGCCAGACTTAGAGAATGCTCTTGCTGTAAATGAAGACGAAAAGAAAAAACAAAGAAAAAACTACAGAAAGTTGACTCGCGATGTTCACAATTCGATTGAAGAGTATAAGGTATTGGTTGATCAATTGCCTATTTTGTCTAAACAGCTCTTATTCTACATCCTTGATTTATTAGCAATGGTTCAAAACCATGCTGATAAGAATTTGATGAGTTCAAGAAATCTTGCGGCAATCTTTCAACCATCGATTTTATCTCATCCAGACCATGATATGGATCCTGAAGAATATGCATTGTCTCAAGTTGTAGTTGAATTTCTCATTCAATATGCCTACAAATTACTTCCCAACCATCAAGAAATGAAGAAAAATGTGTCAAGCAACAAGTTGTCGCAACTTAATGCTGCCAGCCAGGCCGCGGCTGTCCCAGAGCCAAGACCTGAAACGGAATCTACCACGACGTCGACTGCGACAACGCCACTCGATTGTGGCGGAGCTGAAGAGAATGCAAAGCTGAAAGTCGAACTGCCCGACGCCAAACTGAAATTGTTACAGGCTCTGAAACCCGTCAAACGTCAGCACTCCAAATCAGTTAGTTCCAATAACGAAGATTATGTTTTGAGCAATTTCGACCAACTTGAGAAGCCAATTATTGATCCATCACTTACGTTTGATCTTGGGTGCTCCAACGGAGCTGACGGCAGTAGCGAAGAAGAAATGTCGCCCAAAGTAACGCCTGATATTTCCTCCACACCGAATGTTTCAACACCGAATATCGTAGTTCACACCACCACGTCTTCGGCGAGCTCAGTAGCGAAAACCAGTGCGCAACCGGTGACTGCTTCAGCCACTGCCGGCATGGATAGAACGTGAAACGACAAGATGACAATGATGTTTACGATTTACGGAAGAAATGACGTTGTAAAATTTGTATTTTAGGGTATCAGGGTTGACAAGTACCACAAGAGTTGTTGGGTGGTCTCGCAAAGCGAGAATGATAGAGTAAACTGGGATTTTGTTATATTGTGTATAAATAGTAAATTATCGATCGACGTTGCTGTAAGCCGCCATGCTGTCATCAAGCTTTCACCAAGCACCTGCTGAACTATTACAGTGGCTACTCGTCTTTGTTTGAAAGCTCGAAAGTAAAATATCAAAATAAGACTGGTAGTGTTACCTGCAGTCGCAGATTATATTTTTCATTATAATGTTGAATACAAAATTAAACAAAACCAAACTATAGCAGGCACAATGTCATCGGAAGACGAGAAACGGGAATTGGAAAACGAAGTAGACGACTTGTTTGGAGAAGACGAGCAAGTTCCCGAAAAGGAAAATAACGAATTATCTCAAGATGAAGGTGGTGATGATAATTTGGGTCTTGGAGATGATGACGAAGACGACGAAGAAGAAGAACACGAGTTGAAGACCGTTGATATATCGTTGCCACGTCATGCGATTGCTGAGGAGCCGGAATCAGACACTTATGCCCTCAAAGTGCCGGTTTTTTTGAATGTTGAGTCTCATCCTTTTGACCCTAATGAATTTAAGGAAAAAGTCAAACAATCAGAGGAATCCAAGTCGGGATCAGAGGTACAAATCCACTCGCAGATGGTTTCCGAGAAGTTGCTTAACGAGAACACCATCAGATGGAGATATACCAATGTTGGTGAAGAGATTGTTAAGCAGTCTAATGCTCATTTTGTCCAATGGGACGATGGTTCGTTATCGTTAAAGATTGGGCTGGAGTTGTTTGACTTTAAAGCTATTCCTCTTGTAGACTCTTGTTTGGTGAAGGCACACGATTCTAAGGAGATTTTACAGAGTGATTCCATCATTAACAAGTCTGTAAACTTGTTACCGGCTTCTACACATACGTCGACACATAAGCGTCTTACAGCGGCAGTGAAGTCGTTCCAACGTAAACACAAGATTCTCAATACTTTGACGAAGGACGATCCGTTGTTGAAACAGAGAATTGCCGATGAAAACGAGAAAAAGACGTTGAAAGCAAGAAGACAATTAGATGCCAAACGGAGAATGCAAGAAGAGCGCATGGAACGTAATACTAGTCCATCGTTGAACGAGCCAGCATACCAGAGGTTTGCAAGAACGTATGGTGAAGAAGAGTACGACGAAGAGGACGATTTTGTTGCTGGTGATGACGAAGAATTGGTCGAAGATGAAGACGAAGACGAAGAAGAAGAAGAGGAGGAATTTGAAAGAGGTGCACAAAGATTGAAACAGTTGAAAGAAGAAGGTGCTGCGAACTACAAGCAGACTTCTGAGGAGCCTGAACAACGTAAGAGAAGACGTATCATCGAGGACGACGAGGACGAAGAGTAGGTTTGTCACAAACGACAGGAAATGAGAAATGGTGTTTTCAGATGACGAAAATTACGCTAATGAACACAGTTGAGCTCTTGAGATCAAGGTACATGTTTCAGTACGGTAGTTGAGGTTTCTGGGCCGGATGTAGGGGCTTTTGGGTGGTTGTGTCTTTCACGCTTGAGAAGCTAAAATATGGCATTCCAGCACGATAGTAACATCCAGCGTATTGACAATATGCTCTAGTTATCTTTCTCGCGGTCCGGTGTTTCTTAGTGCTACAAAAAGACGCTATTTTCTACTATCCTCTGCTACCCTCTGGTGTTTTGGGTGAAAAATAGCGGTGAAACCGCGATTTCAACCGGAACCAACCAGAATCCTCCATATATAATTACATCTTCTTGTAGGCACGAGTCGGCAGAAGATGCTAACACGACGAAAACCACCGGTTGCTACATAAAAATCCAACATTTTGCCCAAAAGTTGGTTCGCACCATCTCGCACCGCTTGACCGGATGTGGAAAATCCTCGGTGAAGAAATCATAATGTAAATTTTATATTTGTAGAATAAAAGCCATGCTAACCAAACCCCTCAGATTGCTCTTGTTAGGAGCACCCGGGTCCGGCAAGGGGACCCAGACATCACGGTTGTTACGTCGATTTCCCGCTATCAACACCCTAGCCAGTGGTGATATCTTACGTAGCGAAATTTCACAAGGAACCAAAGTTGGCATGGAAGCCCAGAAGTTCATCAAAAACGGTGAACTTGTGCCAGATAAGACCATGGTGGAGCTTATCACCAGCCAGATGCTCCAGAGAGAGCTCCTTAACGGCAATTCTTCGTGGCTCTTGGACGGGTTCCCACGGACTTTACCCCAGGCCCAAGTGTTACACAACATGTTGGTGAAATCTCACGCCGATATTAACATGGTGGTGGAGCTTGACGTGGACCAGAGCGTAATCCTCGAGAGAATTGAGGCCAGATGGGTCCATGGCCCCAGTGGCCGTCTCTACAACTTAGACTATAATCCACCTAAGGTGCCATATACTGACGATATAACCGGGGAACCTTTGACGAAAAGAATCGACGACACAGCCGAAGTGTTCCAGAAACGGTTGGACAAGTACAATGCTGAGCTTGACCCATTGAAAGACTTCTATCTGTCTCTTGGTGTGCTTCATACCGTATCCGGCAATACATCAGACATTATCTATCCAAAATTGGAGGAGTTGGTTCTTAAAACCTTTGGGTAACCACCACAACGAACACCCCGTTGTAGTGGTGCCATCGCCGTGTCGGTGACGGCAAATTGCTTGTCCCTGGTGGATTCTATAGATTTATGTCTTAACTGCCTGTATATACCAATAGATTTTTGATACTTAACCATTGTAAGATTTATATTTCTTTTACAACAGGGGCAAGTTTGCGGTTTACGGGAGTTCTTGCAGGAGTTTGTGCTATCTTGACGTAATTGAATTGTGGAACTGTCGAAAAATCCCCGGTTTCCGTTGATTTTACCGTATTTTTCACTACTTCTACGCACTTGATCTCATCAGGTACTGAAACTAAAGGAGCAAAGGTTGGTGCTAATTGGTGATTTATCCACGAAATGAAGTTCTACATCGACGACTTGCCGGTGCTATTTCCGTATCCACGGATCTATCCCGAGCAATACGCTTATATGTGTGATATAAAGAAGACTCTAGATGTGGGTGGGAATTGTATTCTAGAAATGCCTTCGGGGACCGGAAAGACCGTCAGTTTGCTTTCGCTTACCGTGGCGTACCAAATGCACTATCCAGAACACAGAAAGGTCATCTATTGCTCTCGTACTATGTCGGAAATTGAAAAGGCATTGATCGAATTGCACTCTCTCATGGAGTTCAGAGCAAAGGAGTTGGGGTACGTCGAGGAGTTCAGAGGCTTGGGACTTACTTCGAGAAAGAACCTATGCATTCATCCGACTATTTCCAACGAACGGAAAGGGACGGTTGTGGATGAAAAATGTAGAAGAATCACCAATGGCCAGTTGAAGGATAGACTTGACAAGGGCCTTGTTTCAGAAGAGTTGCAGAATTCGAATCCAGAAACGTATTCTCTTTGCGAATTCCACGAGAATTTGACTCCGATGGACCAGCACGATTTGATCCCCCACGGAGTGTACTCTTTTGATGCTTTGATCAATTATTGTAAGACCAATAGTACTTGTCCGTATTTCACTGTCCGGAGAATGATTCCATTTTGCAATATTATTATCTACTCATATCATTATTTGTTGGACCCAAAGATTGCCGAAAGAGTGTCGAAGGAGCTTTCGAAAGATGCTATTGTCATTTTTGATGAGGCGCACAATATCGATAACGTTTGTATTGAATCGTTATCTCTAGACTTGACGGAAGATACGTTGAAACGAGCAACACGAGGAGCAACTAAGCTTGGAGAGGCAGTAACAGAAATGCGACAACGAGACTCGGAAAAGTTACAGATGGAATACGAAAAACTAGTGGAAGGATTGCGACAGGCAGAAATTGATCGAGAACAGGAACTTTTCATGGCCAACCCAGTATTGCCAAAAGATTTGCTTGATGAAGCCATTCCTGGAAATATTCGGAAAGCAGAGCACTTTATTTCATTCTTGAAGAGATTCATTGAATATTTGAAAACGAGAATGAAAGTCCTCCATGTCATTTCCGAAACCCCATTATCATTTTTACAGCATTTGAAAGAACTCACATTCATCGACAAGAAACCGTTACGGTTCTCATCAGAACGATTATCGTTATTGGTGAGGACTTTGGAGCTCAACGACATTGAAGATTTCACAGCATTAAAAGACATTGCTACTTTTGCTACGTTAGTCAGTACGTACGAATCAGGATTCCAGTTGATTCTCGAACCTTACGAAGCAGAAGAGTCGTCTGTCCCCAACCCCACATTGCATTTTACCTGTTTGGATGCCTCCATTGCCATCAAGCCAGTGTTTGAAAGGTTCTCGTCTGTCATCATCACTTCAGGAACTATTTCTCCTTTGGACATGTATCCAAAAATGTTGAACTTTGAGACAGTTATTCAGGAGTCGTATTCAATGACGTTAGCTCGGAGGTCGTTCTTGCCAATGATTGTCACTAAAGGATCGGATCAAGTGTCGATATCGTCCCGGTTCGAGATTAGAAACGATCCTTCTGTTGTTCGGAACTATGGATCATTATTAATTGAATTTTCCAAAATTACTCCAGACGGAATGGTGGTTTTCTTCCCATCTTATTTGTATATGGAGTCGATTATTTCCATGTGGCAGACAATGGGTGTGTTGGATGAGGTTTGGAAGTACAAGTTGATTCTAGTCGAAACTCCAGATGCCCAGGAAACATCGGTAGCGTTAGAAACTTACCGTAAAGCTTGTGCCAACGGAAGAGGAGCAGTTTTATTATCGGTTGCTCGTGGTAAGGTGTCAGAAGGAATCGATTTTGATCATCATTATGGGCGTACCGTCCTAATGATTGGTATTCCGTTCCAATACACGGAATCCAGAATCTTGAAAGCGAGATTGGAATTCATGAGAGACCATTTCCAGATCAGAGAAAACGATTATCTTTCTTTCGATGCCATGAGACATGCGGCCCAATGTCTAGGAAGAGTCTTGAGAGGAAAAGACGACTACGGGATCATGGTTTTGGCCGATAGAAGATTCCACAACAAAAAGTCTCAACTTCCAAAGTGGATAGCCCAGGGTTTGAATGAGTCAGACACAAGTTTATCCACTGATATGGCACTAGCAACGGCAAAGAAGTTCTTACGGAGCCTTGCACAACCCACAAACCCCAAAGATCAAGAAGGTGTTAGTGTGTGGAACATAGACCAGTTGATTCAATACCAAAAACTCCATGAAAAGAAAGAACCAGAGCAGCCACAACCTGAAAAACAACAAGAGGACTTTATGGACATCGATGATGATGATTTCGACTTGTTATAATGACATTGTGCTATACAAATTGGTACTAATATATGCAAATCAACGTTTCATGGCATTATAGTATATATGCGAAAATGTACTAGTAGCGAAAAATCTAGTTTTGTAAAATCACGATCTATGAACCCTAATGAATATGTACCCATAATACTAGATATTGGAGATAGAGCTATTCGTGCTGGTATAGCTGGCGAACATCGGCCGTCTGTTCAGATTGCAGCAAATTTGGTTGCGTCTTCAAGTACCAAATCCTTGTTTCCTTCATTTCTAGAAACTGAAGATCATTCATTAACAGATATTCAGCGTGAAGAATTGCATAAAACACTTGAAAAAAGTGCTCATTACACTCAATTATCACAGATCTATGGCCATGATCAACGACAGTGGCTCAACTGTAACGACGACGTCAAATTGAACCTTTTGTTATTCGAGGTATTTACACAAATGGCAATTCCAACCAGGAATTGCAAGGTGGTTGTAATTGACCGCAAGTTTTCTAACTTGTGGAAACTCAAGATATTGAACGTGTTGTTGACGAGACTCAGAATCAAATCTGTCATATTTTACGACGAACCAATCTTGTCTGTAGTAGGAGCAAACGTAAGAAATGGGCTAGTAGTGAACTTTGACTGGAGTTGTGTTACGACCAACGTTGTTGTTGATTTGCGTATTATTAATACCTATGAATTCTCCACTGAATGTTCGGGTGCTGGTCTTCATTACTTGACTGTGCTCAAATTAATTCAAATGGAAAGTCCCGTAGTCAAACACAAAGACCTCTTCCATATCGTGGAGAAGTTCCTCAACGATGTTTTATATGATAGTCATGGTGTTAATGAAGAAAGTGAAGGTATGAGTGGTATTCCCAGGGAATTGTATGGCTTTATGACTGAGGAAATTACTGTTAAGTTTTCAAATTTAGTAGAAGAAATTGTATCGATAGTGGCTCTCCAGACACTCGACAACAGGGCTCAATTGCTTGATAATGTCATAGTTACGGGCTCAGTAGCATCTATTCCAAGGTTTAAGACCAAGTTTCTAAATCAACTAAATGAGAAATTGAATTCAAAAGGTATATTTACGCTTGGGAGCTGGAGTGGTGGCTCCATGTTCGTTTCTACTAAACTAATCAACCAGGACGATCAATGGAGAAAGCATCAGTATACTCGGGAGAGGTTGAATTCATTAGTGGACAACAATGGTTACAAATTGGCTGCGGTACAGGATTAATGGGCATTAGATAGGT
>ERZ778017.1257-NODE-1257-length-26170-cov-8.385794_pt1 | contig 26170 bp, 21 predicted proteins | sample MGYA00375747_ERZ778017 | MGnify/ENA primary metagenome ERZ778017 (study PRJEB29350, sample SAMN05509838) | bioreactor metagenome | biome: bioreactor; material: wastewater | place: South Africa: University of Cape Town | collected 2014-03-17 ...
GGGCGGCGGCACCGGCACCGGCGCGGCGCCGGTGGTGGCGCAGCTGGCCAAGGAAATGGGCATCCTGACCGTGGCCGTGGTCACCAAGCCGTTCCCGTTCGAGGGCCGCCGCCGCATGCAGGTCGCGCTCAAGGGCATCGAGGAACTGAGCCAGCACGTCGACTCGCTGATCACCATCCCCAACGAGAAGCTGATCACCGTGCTCGGCCGCAACGCCACCATGGTGCAGGCCTTCCGCGCCGCCAACGACGTGCTGCAGGGCGCGGTGCAGGGCATCGCCGACCTGATCGTGCGCCCGGGCCTGATCAACGTCGACTTCGCCGACGTCCGCACCGTCATGAGCGAGATGGGCCTGGCGATGATGGGCACCGGCAGCGCCCGCGGCGACGACCGCGCGCAGGCCGCCGCCGAGGCCGCCATCCAGAACCCGCTGCTCGACGACGTCAACCTGTCCGGCGCCAACGGCATCCTGGTCAACATCACCGCCGGCCCGGACTTCACCATGGCCGAGTTCGACGAAGTTGGCCGCACCGTCGAGCAGTTCGCCGCCGAGGACGCCACCGTGGTCATCGGCACCGTGCTCGACCCGGACATGCAGGACGAAGTGCGCGTCACCGTGGTCGCCACCGGCCTCAGCCGCGCCACCGTCGGCCTGCGCCAGCCGACGACCGGGAGCGACCGCCGCGAGGTGCGCTTCGAAACCGCACAGGAACCGCAGCGTCGCCCGCACGTGCAGCTGATCAACACGCAGGTGAAGCGCGATGGCACCACCGGGCTGCCGATCGACGCGATCGCCGATGGCTATACCCCGGCCGCGCCGGTCGGCTTTGCCGGCGGCCTGCGTCGCAACGCCGCCGAAGCCGCCCCGGTTGCCGCCGAGCTGCCGAAGGACGACTACCTGGACATCCCGGCGTTCCTGCGCCGCCAGGCGGACTGATCGTCCGGCTCCCTTGGCCGCGTGGCAAGGGGAAGTTCCGACGCCTCCCGCTTTTGCGCAAGGGAAGGGGAGGCCGGGAGGGAGCGCTTCGCGCCAGCAGGGGCGGGGCCTCCCGAACCCTCTCTTCGCCCCCGGCGAAAGGGGGGCGCTATCCGTGTCCCATCGCGCGCCGGGTCGTCCGCCCGGCGCGCCTTTTCGTTGCAGGCCCACTGCTGGCCAGCCCCATCTGTTTCATGAAGCGTGCTGCTTCGTATCCCGCGCTGCTCTTCCGGTAGGAGCACCGCAGGGGCGCGATGCTCTGTGCGTGATCCTGCGAAAGCGTTCGCGCCCTTTCCGTGCGCTCCTGCAAGGGAGCTTTGCGTCCATTTGGCGTTGCGATTTTTACGTCAGGGTTCAGCAAGTCGCGTGATAATCTGAACCGATGCTCCGCCAACGCACCCTCAAGAACGTGATCCGCGCCACCGGCGTGGGTCTGCATGGCGGGGAGAAGGTCTTCCTGACCCTGCGGCCGGCGCCGGTCGATACTGGCATCGTGTTCCGCCGCATCGACCTGGAGCCGGTGGTGGAGATGCCCGCCGCCGCGGCGCTGGTCACCGAAACCACCCTCTGCACCGGGCTGAGCCGCGATGGCGCCAAGGTGCAGACGGTCGAACACCTGATGTCGGCGCTGGCCGGCCTGGGCATCGACAACGCCTATGTCGAGCTGAGCGCGCCGGAAGTGCCGATCATGGACGGCTCCGCCGGACCGTTCGTGTTCCTGCTGGAGTCGGCCGGCATCGTCGAACAGCACGCGGCCAAGCGGCTGATCCGCATCCTCAAGCCGGTGGAAGTGCGCGATGGCGACAAGATCGCGCGTTTCGACCCGCACGACGGCTTCCGTCTGGGCTTCACGGTGAAGTTCGACCATCCCGCGATCCCGGATGCCCTGTCGCGGGTCGAAGTGGACTTCTCCACCAGCGCCTACATCAAGGAAGTCAGCCGCGCCCGCACCTTCGGCTTCATGCGCGACCTCGAGTACATGCGCGACCGCAACCTCGGCCTCGGCGGCTCGATGGACAACGCCATCGTCCTCGACGATTTCCGCGTCCTGAACGAGGACGGCCTGCGCTACGCGGACGAATTCGTCCGCCACAAGATCCTGGACGCGGTCGGCGACCTGTACCTGGCCGGCCACGCCATCCTCGGCGCCTACGAGGGCTTCAAGTCCGGGCATGCGCTGAACAACAAGCTGGTGCGCGCGCTGCTGGCCGATGCCGAAGCTTGGGAAGAAGTCAGCTTCGCGGAGGCGGACCAGGCTCCCCAGCTGGGTTACGGGATCGCATTGCCGGCGGTCTGATCCTGGGCAGAAACCGTGACCATGCTCACGGAATCCGCCGCTCCAACATCGATTTCTTAACAAAACCGGGGGCCCGCGCGGCTAGGATGCGCCCTCGGCCGGTTCGGCGGGGGGCCTCGGTGCCCGCCTCGTCCCCGCCTTGCGGTCGTCCGCGGCGTGTTCCGTCGCCTCCGGCCGCAGCATCGCCAAGGCCGTCTCCAGTCCTGCACGGGCGGCGGCCGACATCGGAGCGTGGCGTGCGGCGGCCGGCGGTAGCGGCCGCAGCGGTGCGGTGGTCGTCCTGACACCCACGTCGTTCACTTCGAGCCCGATGGAGCGGGCGGCGTCGATCAGCGCGGGCGCGGCAAGCCGCAACCTGGCATGCCATACCGGCGAGTCGACGACGAACACCAGCTTGTCCCCGCGGACGTTGGCCAGGCGCGCATGCGCCCCCAGCCCCGCCGGCAGGTGGGGCCGCAGCAACCGGTCCATCGCGTCGAGCCACTGGGCCCGGCGCAGGGTGCCACCGGCCGAACCGGCGAGCAGCGCGTCCAGCGCCGCGCGCGGGCTGGCGGCGGCACGGCCCCCGTCGGGGTTGGATCGAGAACCAGGCATACGGATGATCGAAAGCAGCAACCTACACGATACCCGCCAGCGCGCCATCGCGCAGGCCCAGCACTTGCGCCGATGGGCGCGGCGCAGGCCGTGGGCGGCGCTGGCGCTGCTGCTGGGGGCGGGCATGCTGTGTGGCGCCGCCGTGCGCAGTGCGATCGGCATGGCCCAGGTGGAAGCGTTGCAGGCGGCCGACGCGGCGCGCCAGGCCGAACTTGAGAAAGTCCGTCGCGATGCCCAGCGCGACATCAACGCCCTGGCCGCGCGGCTGGCTGAACTGCAGGCGCAGGCCAACCGGCTGAATGCCCTGGGCAGCCGCCTGACCCGCGCCGGCCAGCTGCAGGACGGCGAATTCGACTTCGAGAAGCCGGTCGGGCAGGGCGGCGGCGGGATCACCCGCGACATGCCGCCGGCCGAACTGCGCGCGCGCCTGGTCGCGCTGGAGAGCGATTACCGCCGGGCCGGCATCCAGTTGTCGGTGCTGGAGACGCTGCTGTTCAATCGCGAGCTGGATCGGAGCACGCTGCCCTCGCGCGAGCCGATCGCCGGCAGCTTCGTGACTTCGGGCTTCGGCGGCCGCGCCGACCCGTTCGGCGGCGGCAGCCAGTTCCACAAGGGCATCGACTTCCAGGCCAGCATCGGCGACCCGGTGCTGGCGGTGGCCGACGGCGTGGTCAGCTATGCCGGCACCCGCAGCGGCTACGGCAACACCGTCGAAATCGACCACGGCAACGGCTACGTCACCCGCTATGCGCACAACTCCCGCCTGATCCGCCAGGTCGGCGACCTGGTGCGTGCGGGGCAGGAGATCGCCAAGGCCGGTTCCAGCGGCCGCTCCACCGGCGCGCACGTGCACTTCGAGCTGTGGCAGGACGGCGTGGTGGTCAATCCCCGCAAGTTCCTGGGCCACAACAACGCGCTGGCGCGCCACGGCCCCGGCCGCGGCTGACATCGGGCAAGGGGCTTGCGCACGTCGCCGGCCGCCTCCAGCTAAACTAGCCGATTCCCGAACGGGCAGTCCTGCCCGCTTCCGGGTATTCCGTTGCTTTCCCGATGCCGCGCCGCCGGCGCGCATCCCGCCAGGGACACCCCATGTTCAACAGTTTGCTCACCAGCATTTTCGGCAGCCGCAACGAGCGCCTGCTCAAGCAGTACGGCGCCAACGTCAGGAAGATCAACGCGCTGGAGCCGCAGATGCAGGCGCTCTCCGACGAGGCGCTGAAGGCGAAGACCGACGAGTTCAAGGGCCGCATCGCCAAGGGTGAGTCGCTGGACAAGCTGTTGCCGGAAGCCTTCGCGGTCTGCCGCGAAGCCTCGGTGCGCGTGTTCGGCATGCGCCATTTCGATGTCCAGCTGATCGGCGGCATGGTCCTGCATGCCGGCAAGATCGCGGAAATGCGCACCGGCGAGGGCAAGACCCTGACCGCGACCGCCGCGGTCTACCTCAATGCGCTCGAGGGCAAGGGCGTGCACGTGGTCACCGTCAACGACTACCTGGCCCGCCGCGACGCCGCCCAGATGGGCAAGCTCTACAACTGGCTGGGGCTGAGCGTCGGCGTGGTCTACCCGGGCATGCCGCACTCCGACAAGGGCGCGGCCTACGGCTGCGACATCACCTACGGCACCAACAACGAATTCGGCTTCGACTACCTGCGCGACAACATGGCGCTGGCCAAGGAAGACCGCTTCCAGCGCGGCCTCAATTTCGCCATCGTCGACGAAGTGGACTCGATCCTGATCGACGAAGCGCGCACCCCGCTGATCATCTCCGGCCCCGCCGACGAGTCGCCCGAGCTGTACCTGCGGGTCAACGCGGTGGTGCCGTCGCTGCAGCGGCAGGAAACCGAGGACGGCGAAGGCGACTACTGGGTCGACGAGAAGCAGAAGCAAGTGCACATGTCCGAAGCCGGGCAGGAGCACGCCGAGCAGCTGCTGCGCCAGGCCGGCATCCTCGATGCCGACGAGAGCCTGTACGCCGCGCAGAACATCCACGTGGTCCACCACCTCAACGCGGCGATGCGCGCGCACGCGATCTACCAGCGCGACGTGGACTACATCGTCCGCGACGGCGAGGTGATCATCGTCGACGAATTCACCGGCCGCACCCTGCCGGGCCGGCGCTGGTCCGATGGCCTGCACCAGGCGGTGGAGGCGAAGGAAGGCGTGCCGGTGCAGCGCGAGAACCAGACCCTGGCGTCGGTGACGTTCCAGAACCTGTTCCGCATGTACAAGAAGCTGTCGGGCATGACCGGCACCGCGGACACCGAGGCGTTCGAGTTCCAGAACATCTACGGGCTGGAAGTGGTGGTGATCCCCACCCACCGGCCGATGATCCGCAAGGACCACCCGGACCTGGTGTTCCTCAACCGCGCCGGCAAGTACCGCGCGGTGGCGAACGAGATCAAGGAATGCGTGGCCAAGGGCCAGCCGGTGCTGGTCGGCACCACCTCCATCGAAGTGTCCGAGCTGCTCAGCGAGAACCTGCGCGAGGCCGGCATCCCGCACGAGGTGCTCAACGCCAAGCAGCACGAGCGCGAGGCGCACATCGTCGCCAACGCCGGCGCCCCGGGTGCGGTGACCATCGCCACCAACATGGCCGGCCGCGGCACCGACATCGTGCTGGGCGGTTCGCTGGAAGCCGAACTGGCCGCGCTGGGCGAGGACGCGCCGCAGGCGGAGAAGGACCGCATCAAGGCCGAATGGCAGGTGCGCCACGACGCGGTCAAGGCCGCCGGCGGCCTGCACATCATCGGCACCGAGCGCCACGAGTCCCGCCGCATCGACAACCAGCTGCGCGGCCGCTCCGGCCGCCAGGGCGACCCGGGTTCGTCGCGCTTCTACCTGTCGCTGGAAGACAATCTGATGCGCATCTTCGCCGCCGACTGGGTGCAGAAGGTGATGGCGCGGATGGGCCTGAAGGAAGACGACATCATCGAGTCGGCGCTGGTGACCAAGCAGATCGCCAACGCGCAGCGCAAGGTCGAGGCCCACAACTTCGACATCCGCAAGAACCTGCTGGACTTCGACGACGTCAACAACGACCAGCGCAAGGTCATCTACGGCCAGCGCAACGAGCTGCTGGAAGCCGAGAGCGTCAAGGACAACATCGACGGCATCCGCTACGACGTGGTGGCGGAGCTGGTCCAGCGCCACGTGCCGGTGGATTCGATCGACGAGCAGTGGGACCTGCCGGGCCTGGAAGCGGCGCTGGCGGCCGAATTCGGCATCCAGATGGACCTGGTCGGCCTGCACAAGGCCGAGGCGGAGCTGGACGCCTCGCAGATCCAGGGCCGCGTGCAGGAGGCGGTGGACGCGCTGTTCGCCGGCAAGGAGGCGCAGGTTGGCGCCGAAACCATGCGCATGCTGGAGAAGCACGTGATGCTGAACGTGCTGGACCAGAGCTGGAAGGAACACCTGGCCCGCATGGACTACCTGCGCCAGGGCATCCACCTGCGCGGCTACGCGCAGAAGCAGCCCAAGCAGGAGTACAAGAAGGAAGCCTTCGAGCTGTTCTCGGAGCTGCTGGAAAAGGTCAAGCACGAAGTGGTCACCCTGCTTGCCCGCGTGCGCATCCGCACCGAAGAGGAAGTGGCCGCGGCGGAAGCCCAGGAGCGCGCGCGCGCCGAGGCGGTGGCCCGGCAGATGCAGTTCCAGCACCCCGGCTCGGGCGGCATGGGCGCGGACGAGGAAGCGGCGCAGGTGCAGGCGGCGCGTGCGCAGCAGGCAGCGTTCGCCGACATCGGCCGCAACGATCCGTGCCCCTGCGGCAGCGGCAAGAAGTTCAAGCACTGCCATGGGCAGCTTGCGTAGCAGGCGGCCCTGATCGTTTCGATGAAGCAGGTCCACGTCGTCGCCGGCGTGCTCCGCGATGCGCGCGGGCGGGTCCTGCTGGCGCGCCGCACCGAAGGCCGCGATCTGGCCGGCCTGTGGGAGTTTCCGGGCGGCAAGGTCGAACCCGGGGAATCCCCCGAGGACGCGCTGGTACGCGAACTGCGCGAGGAACTGGGGGTCGAGACCGAGGTCGGGGCGCCGGTGGCCTGCGTGCCGCTGGAGTCCCCCGGCAGGCGCCTGCTGCTGGATGTGCGGGAGGTCGCCTTCAGCGGTCTCCCGCGCGGGCTGGAAGGGCAGGCGCTGGCGTGGGTGCCACTGCGCAAGCTGTCGGACTATCCCATGCCGCCGGCCGACGTGCCGGTGGTGGCGGAACTGCTGCGTCGGGCTTCACCGCTGCCAGCGGCGGGCAACGGCAACGCTGGCAGCGAATGACGCTCCGCTAGGAAGACTACGATCGCGCCGCGGCAAGACCCCGGTAAAGCCGATCGAGTGCAATCACCTGGCCGGGCAGTGCCTCCAGTGGCCCGTCGTTGACGATGACATCGTCCGCGATCGCCAGGCGCTCCTGCCGGGTCGCTTGCGCCGCGATCATCGCCTTTGCCAGCGCTTCGTCGATGCCGTCACGCCGCAGCAGGCGCGCAAGCTGGGTCGTTTCCGGCACATCCACCACCAGCACCCGGGCCAGCCAAGGGTAGGCGGCGCGGCCGCCGCCTTCCGCCAGCAGCGGGATCGAGGCCACGGCGTAGGGGCCCGGCGCGCCGCGGCAGGCCTCGGCCAGCGCAGCGCGCACCCTTGGATGGACGATGGCTTCCAGCTGTTGGCGCGCCTCGGGATCGGCGAACACCCGCCGGCGCATTGCCGCTCGATCCAGATGGCCATCCGGTCCCAGCACCGTCGGCCCGAATGTCGCCACCACTTCGGCCAGGCCTTCGCTGCCTGCCGCCAGCGCAGCGCGCGCGGCTGCATCGGCGTCCGCCACCACCACGCCCAGCGTGTGGAAGCAGGCCTCGACGGCGCTCTTGCCGGACGCCACCCCGCCGGTCAGGCCAATGATGTACTCGCTCATGGACGCATTATGGGGCGACGCGTCGACGGGCTGCTGCCAGCGCAGCCAGGGGCTTTGCTTACGCCAATCCGGCGAAACGCAGGTACGCATCCACCAGCTGTTGTCCCCACATGAAGCTGATCCAACCGGCCACCGCCAGATAGGGGCCGAACGGAATCGGCGTGGCCTTGTCGCGGCCCTTCACGCCCAGCCAGATCGAGCCCACCACCGCGCCCACCAGCGAGGACAGCAGGATGGTCGGCAGGACCCCGGACAGCCCGATCCATGCGCCCAGCGCCGCCAGCAGCTTGAAGTCGCCGTGACCCATGCCTTCCTTGCCGGTCAGCTGCTTGAACACCCAGTACACCGACCACAGGCTCAGGTAGCCGGCCATCGCGCCCAGGATCGCCGCCTTCTGGCCGACGTACAGGTTTTCAACCGCCGCGATCATCCCCAGCCACAGCAGCGGCAGGGTCAGCTGGTCAGGCAGCAGGCGGGTGCGGAAATCGATGCCGGACAGGGCGACCAGGTAACCGGTCAGCACCATCGCGCCGAAGCCCTTCCAGCCAAATCCGAAGCGCCAGGCGCACACCAGGAACAGCAGCGCCGTGACCAGTTCCACCAGCGGGTACTGGATCGAAATGGGCGCCCTGCAGCCGCGGCATTTGCCGCCTTGCAGTACCCAGCTCAGCACCGGGATGTTCTCGTGCCAGGACAGCGGCTTCTTGCACTTCGGGCAGTGCGAGCCCTCCACCACGATGCCCGGCGGCGGCGGATCGTAGATGTCGGGTTCTTCCAGGATCTCGCGGGCGTCGCGCTTCCACTGCCATTCCAGCCGCGGCGGCAGGCGCAGGATCACCACGTTGAGGAAACTGCCGACCAGCAGGCCCAGGCCGGCCGCGGCGGGGTAGCCGAGGCCGGGGTGTGCGTCGAGAAATGCCATCTGGAAGCTGCGTCCTGCTTACATCACCGTCATGGCGATCTTGAAGATCGGCAGGTACATGGCCACCACGATGGAGCCCACCAGGCCGCCGATGATCACCATCACCATCGGCTCGATCAGGCTGCTCAGGGCATCGACCGTATTGCTGACCTCTTCCTCGTAGAACTCGGCCACCTTCAGCAGCATGGTGTCCAGCGCGCCGGCCTCCTCGCCGATGGCGGTCATCTGCACCACCATGTGCGGGAACAGGTTGACCTGCTTCATCGCCACGTTGACCGGGTAACCCACGGCCACGTCGTCTTTGATCTTCATCACGGCATCGTGGTAGACCATGCTGCCGGTGGCGCCGGCCACGTTGTCCAGCGCCTCCACCAGCGGCACGCCGGCGCGGAAGGTCAGGGCCAGCGTGCGGGCGAAGCGGGCAATGGCGGATTCGTGCAGCACTTTGCCGATCACCGGGATCTTCAGCATCAGCCTGTCAACGGTGTGCTGCAGCTTCTGCGAACGCTTGTATGTGTAGATGAAGAAGCCGATCGCCGCGGCGAGGACAATGCCGATCAGCCAGAACCACTTCACCACGATGTCGGAGATGCCGAACACCAGGTTGGTGAACGCGGGCAGGTCGGCGCCGAAGCTGGAGAAGGTCTCCTTGAAGATCGGCACCACGTAGATCATCAACACGGCGCTGATCAGGATCGCCACCGCGATTACCGCGGCCGGGTAGAACAGCGCCTTCTTGATCTTGCCCTTGATGCTCTCGATGTTTTCCTTGTAGGTGGCGATGGTCTCCAGCACGGTTTCCAGCACGCCGGAGGATTCGCCGGCGCGCACCAGGTTGCGGTACAGCTCGTCGAACTGGACCGGGAACTGGCTCATCGCTTCGTAGATGGAGGCGCCGCCCTCGATGTCGCCGCGCAGGGTGTTGACCATCTTCTTCATGGCCGGATTCTTGTTGCCACCGCCGATGATCTCCAGCGCCTGCACGATGGGCACGCCGGACTTCATCATGGTGGCGATCTGGCGGCTGAACACGGCGATATCGCGCGCCGAGATCTTCTTCGACCCGCCGCCGAACAGCGGCTTCGGCTTCGCCTTGACCACGGTCGGGGTGATGCCCTGGCGCCGCAGTTCCGCGCGCAGCAGGTTGGCGGTGCGCGCCAGCTGCTCGCCCTTCATCACCTTGCCGCGCTTGTCGCGGCCCTGCCAGACGAATTCCTCCAGCGCGTTCAGCCGGTGGGCCTCGGCTTTCTCGCGGGCCTTGCCGATGGCGGCTCTGCGTGCGGACATGGGGCTCCCCTTCAATCCTTGGTGACGCGGTTGATCTCGATGAGGCTGGTGATCCCCTGTTTCACCTTGTCCAGCGCCGAGCGCCGCAGATCGCGGACGCCGCTGCGCTGGGAAGCCTCGGTCAGCTGCTGGACATTACCACCAGCCAGCACGATCTGCTGGATTTCCTCGGTCATCGGCATCACCTGGTAGATGCCGGCGCGGCCCTTGTAGCCGCCGGTGCAGTCCTCGCAGCCCACCGCCTCGTAGACGGTGATGCCGGCGTGGATCTCGTCGGCGGTGAAGCCTTCGGCCAGCAGGGCGTGTTCCGGCAGGTGCACCGCGCGCTTGCAGTCGTGCAGGCGGCGCACCAGGCGCTGGGCGATGACCAGGTTCACCGAGCTGGTGATGTTGTAGGGCGCGATGCCCATGTTCATGAGGCGGGCGATGGTCTGCGGCGCGTCGTTGGTGTGCAGGGTGGACAGCACCATGTGGCCGGTCTGGGCCGCCTTCACCGCGATCTCCGCGGTTTCCAGGTCGCGGATTTCGCCCACCATGATCACGTCCGGGTCCTGGCGCAGGAAGCTGCGTAGCGCGGCGGCGAAGGTCATGCCGCGCTTGGCGTTCTGCTGCACCTGGTTGACGCCCGGCAGGCGGATTTCCACCGGGTCCTCGACCGTGCTGATGTTGCGGGTCTCGTCGTTGAGGATGCCCAGCGCGGTGTACAGGCTGACCGTCTTGCCGGAGCCGGTGGGGCCGGTGACCAGCACCATGCCGTAGGGCTTGTGGATGTTGTCCAGGAACAGCTTCTGCTGGTCCGGCTCGTAGCCCAGCTTCTCGATGCCCATCTTGGCGGCGCTGCCGTCCAGGATACGCAGCACGATCTTCTCGCCGAACAGCGTGGGCAGGGTGCTGACGCGGAAGTCGATCTGCTTGGTCTTGCTGATGTTGAGCTTGATGCGGCCGTCCTGCGGGATGCGCTTTTCGGCGATATCCAGCTGGGCCATGACCTTCAGGCGCGCGGCGATGCGCGCGTGCAGCTTCACCGGCACTTTCTTGAACGTCTTCAGGATGCCGTCGATGCGGAAGCGCACCCGGTAGTCCGTCTCGTACGGCTCGAAGTGGATGTCCGAGGCGCCGCGGCGGATGGCGTCCACCAGCGCCTTGTTGACGAACTTGACGACCGGGGTGTCCTCGCCCTTGGCGTCCACGCCGGTATCGCTGCTCAGGTCGTCGTCACCCCCGCTTACCTCCAAGCCGTCAAGCCCATCCGCATCGGCCAGGTCGTCGGCCATCGCGTCGGCGGCCTCCAGCCACTGGTCCAAGCAACGCTTGATCCGGTCGGCATCCACCAGGATCGGTTCCACCGTCAGGTTGGTCTGGAACTTGATGTCTTCCAGCGCACGGTTGTTGGTGGGGTCGGACGTGCCCACGAACAGCCGGTTGCCGCGCTTGAACAGCGGCAGCACCTGGTGCTTGCGCAGCAGCTCTTCCTTGACCAGGGTGATCGCGGACTGGGCCGGGTCGATGGCCAGCGCATCCACCAGCGGCATGCCGAATTCGATGGAATTGGCGGCTGCCAGTGCCCCGGGGGAAACCAGGCGGCGGTCCGCCAGATAGGACGCCATCGGCATCTTCTCGGCGGTCGCGCCGTCCATCGCCTTGCGCGCGACGGCTTCGTCCAGGGCGCCGTCCAGCACCAGGCGCCGGGCGATCCCGGTGATGCCCATCAGATTGGCAGTGGGGGCGGTGCTCATTGGTCAGGCGATCTCCACGGGAACGGTGCGACTTTAGCGTAAACGCATAACAAGGCCCAACGCGGCCCCGCGGCTCGCGGCGGCTGTGGTCCGGCCCCCGGGGCGTGGCGGACGGCCAGGGTGGAGAGCTGCGCGCGACCGGCCCTGACGTCAGCCGTTCGCGCTAACCTAACCCCATGGGGAACCGAATACTGAGCATCATCCTGCCGGCCAAGAACGAGGCCGAGGGCCTGCGTGGCACCTTGCCGGCGCTGCGGGTGGCCTATCCGGAGGCAGAGATCATCGTCGTGGACGACGGATCCACCGACGACACCGCGCGGGTCGCCGCCGACGCCGGCGCCAGGGTGCTGTCCTCGCCGTATTCCATGGGCAACGGCGCCGCCATCAAACGCGGCGCGCGGGCGGCCAGCGGCAAGGTACTGGTGTTCATGGATGCCGACGGGCAACACGGGGCGGGCCATGTGCGCGCGCTGCTGGACAAGCTCGACGAAGGCTACGACATGGTGGTTGGTGCGCGCGACCGCAGTGGCCAGGCCAACCTGCACCGTGGCCTGGCCAATGGCTTCTACAACCGGCTGGCCAGCTGGATGACCGGCCATCGCATCGCGGACCTCACTTCCGGCTTCCGTGCCGTGCGAGCAGACAAGTTCAATGAGTTCCTGCACCTGTTGCCCAATGGCTTCAGCTATCCCACCACCAGCACCATGGCGTTCTTCCGCAGCGCCTACCCGGTGGCCTATGTGCCGATCCCGGTGGCCAGGCGGGTGGGTAACGGCAGCCACATCCGCCCCCTCAAGGACGGTGTGCGCTTCCTGCTGATCATCTTCAAGATCGCCAGCCTCTACTCGCCGCTGAAGCTGTTCGCGCCGACGGCAGCGGTGTTCTTCCTCGCCGGGGCGGGATGGTATGGCTACACGTTTGCGCTGCGGCACCAGTTCACCAACATGAGCATGCTGCTGTTCAGCGCCTCGGTGATCATCTTCCTGATCGGGCTGATTTCCGAGCAGATCACCAACCTGACCTATCGCCGTGAAAGCTGATGCCGGCCAAGGTCGGCAAACGGTTTTGATCGTCGCTTCGACTTATCCGCGTTGGCCGGGGGATGGGGAGCCCGGGTTCGTCCACGAGCTGGCCCGCCGATTGGTGGACAAATACAGGGTGGTGGTGTTGGCCCCCAATGCACCCGGCGCAAAGCGCCGGGAGAACATGGATGACGTGGAGATCTGGCGGTACCGCTATGCGCCGCGTCGCTGGGAAACCCTGGTGCATGGCGGCGGGATGTTGCAGCAGTTGCGGAAGTCGCCGTGGAAATGGCTTTTGCTGCCAACATTCGCGGCCGGGCAGGTGTTTGCTGTCAGCCGTGCACTTCGTCTAGTCCGGCCCGCCCTGATCCATGCGCACTGGTCAATTCCGCAGGGCGTACTGGTTGCGATCGCGCGTGAGCTTTCGTTTTCGCGCGTGCCGCTAGGCGTCACTTCGCACGGCGCGGATGTGATGGGGCTCTCTGGGTCCTTCTATTCCCTGATGCGTCGTTGGCTCCGTCGCCAATGTGCTTTCTGGACGGTGGTTGGTCCAGCATTGGCGGAAAGACTCGTGCGCGAGCGGGTCGGCCGCTCGGCAGCGGACTTTCCCATGATCCCGATGGGGGTCGACCTTTTCTCCCGGTTCACACGCGACGGGAAACCGCAGGCGCGGGACATCAATCAAGTGCTGTACGTGGGCCGCCTGGTGCCTGGAAAAGGTTTGGATGTGCTTGTGGACGCCATGAAACTGGTGCGCCAGCGCCATCCTGACGCGCGATTGCTTCTGGTCGGGGATGGTCCGTTGAAGCAAGCACTGAAAGGGCGGATCGCCAAGCTCGATCTGGACAGGTGCGTGCAGTTTGCCGGGTCTCTGGGCAATGCGGCGCTGCCCCCGGTTTACAGGCGCGCCTGTGTCCACGCCGCGCCGTTCACGTTGCCTCAGGGCTTTGGCCTCACCCTCATCGAGTCCGTGGGATGCGGTTGCCCTGTGGTTACGACGCCGTTCTCCGCGGCTCCGAACATCGGGATTGGTTCGCCGATGGTCGAGATCGTCGATGCAGGTGACGTCCCCGCGCTGGCCAACGCCTTGTCGGATCGCTTGGGTGGTGAGCCTCCCGAATGGCAAATGGAAGGTGCCATCGCCACCCTCCGTGATCGTTACGACTGGCGTGTCGTGACGGAGAACTACCGGGCGCAGTACCGGATGGCTTTGCGCGAAGCGGCCGCATGATCAGTCGGCCATCGCCACGCCCCTCTGGTCCACCCGCGATCTGGTTTGTCGCGATCCGCACGGGTACCGGCGCCGATGTCTTCACCGAGCGCCTCGCTGCCGGACTGATCCAGCGGGGCGTCCGCGCCGAGATCGCCTGGCTGCCGCTGCGCGCGGAGTACGCGCCATGGACGGTGGCCGTGCCGACGCCGCCGGCATGGGCAACGGTGGTGCACGTGAATACCTGGCTGCATCCTCGCTTCATTCCGGAGCGGTTGCCCGTGGTTGCCACGCTTCATCATGCGATCCATGACCCGGCGCTGCGCTTGGACAAGGGCCGGGTTCGCGCCGCGTATCACGACCACTGGATCGCCCCCGTCGAGCGCCGCATCATGCGTCGCGCTGATCGGGTCGTGGCGGTCAGCCGGTTCGTGGCGGACATGGCGCGCCAAACGCTGTGCGACCTGCCCATGCAGGTGATCCACAACGGCATCGATACCGGACTGTTCCGGCCCGGGGCCCGGGTGCAACAACCCGGGGAGCCGTTCCGGCTGTTGTACGTGGGCGCATGGAGGCGGCTCAAGGGCGCGGACCTGCTGGCGCCCATCATGCGTGAACTGGGGGACCACTTCGAGCTGCACTACACCGGCGGTCCCGCCGCTGCCCGGGATAGGGTGCACATGCCGCGGAACATGCGCGACCTGGGGCGGCTGTCGACATCGCAGGTGGTCGCCGCCATGCAGGACGCGGATGCACTTCTGTTCCCTTCGCGGAGCGAGGGCTTCGGGCTCGTGGCCGCCGAGGCCATGGCCTGCGGGCTGCCGGTGATCGCCATGCAGGGGACCGCGATGGACGAGATCGTTGAACCCGGCGTGACCGGAATGCTGTGCGCGCGCGATGATGTGCGCGGTATCGCGGCCGCGGCACGGTTGTTGGCGGGAGACAGCGAATTGCAGCGCGCCATGCGGCTGGCGGCCAGGAAGGCGGCGATGGAACGGTTTTCCAGCACGGCGATGGCGGATGCGTACGCAAGCCTGTATCGCGGCTTGTCCGGTGCCGGGCCATGACGGCGGCCATCACCATCCATTTCCGCGACGCGGCGTTGACGGCACGCTGCCTCGACAGCCTGCTGGCGGACGGATGGGCGCCGGTCCTGGTCTGGGACAACTCCGCGGACGAAGGGCGCAGCCTGCGGGACTTGCGTGCGCGCTACCGGGACGGCGGCCCGGTGCGATTCGTGCAGGCACCCGGCAACCTCGGCTTCGGGAAGGGGATGAATGCCGCGATGGTCGATCTGGCCGGCAGCGGCCAGGTCGGCCCGGTGCTGTTGATCAACAACGATGCCGTCGCGGTGCCGGGCTTGCGCGAAGCCGCGTTGACGGAGGCCGCGCGGATGCAGCCGCCGGCGCTGGTGGCGCCGCGCATCCTGCAGGACGGGCAGGAGCAGGGGTGGCGGTACTACCAGCCGTGGTTCGGGTTGGTGACGCGCAGGCCGCTGCCGGGGAGTTTCAGGTTCCTGAGCGGCTGCGCGCTTCTGGTCCTGCGTGCGGACTACGCGACGCCGCTGTTCGACGAGGACTTCTTCATGTACGGCGAAGACGTGGAGTTGTCCTGGCGCATGCGCAGGCAGGGCGGGTCACTGGCGCTGCTGGACCGCGCATGGGTCGTGCACGCGGGGGCGGCGAGCAGTGGCCAGGCCAGCCAGAGGTATGAGCGCTTCATGGTGCGCGCACACCGCCTGCTGTCACGGAAACTGGCGGGAAGCGCATGGGCCGGACGGGTGATGTCCGCGACGAAGCTGCCATTCCTGTTGCTGCGTGCGTTGCTGCGGTCGGCGCGTTATGGATCGTTGGCACCGCTGCGCGCGCTGGCGGACTTCTCGAGTCGTTCAAGCATCCGGCCGACGGACCAGGTAGCGCGTCGACAGCCGCGCGACAGATAGCGCGGAGCCAGCGCGGTCCATTCCACCGCGAGCAGGTGCCGGGCCAGCCACGGATATGCGTCGAACACCGGTTGCAGTGGTCTTGCGTCCGGAGCGATGGCGGTGGCGCGGCGGATGGTGGCCCCAAGGAACAAGGGGCTTGCTGGAAACGATGAATGTGCCTGGGTCAGCAGGGCGGTCGCCACGGCGACATTGCGTTCGGGGGTAAGGCGGCCCTTTCGTTCCAGCAGGTGGTGAAGCTGTAACAGCGCCTCCACCAGCAGGCGCGAGTTGGCGCCGGAACGCCTGACGCGAGAAAGGCGATCACCGTGATGCTGCACATATGCGCATACCGGGATCGGCATGCTGGCCCATGCCGCCTCCGCCGACGCGGCCAGGTCAAGCATCCAGAGATAGTCGTCGTATAGATCGACGTTCTCGCGCCATCGGTTTTTCAGGATGAATTCCCTCTTGAAGACGGAACCTTGCGTCAGGCTAATTCTTGCGGACTGGATTGCAGCCGCCACGAAGTCGCTGGTGTCGGGGAGACGGAGGGCCTCGCGCCTTGATCCATCCGTTGAGGTGTTTTCGAGCGGTGCGGAGCAGACATCGAGATCCTGCCGTTCGATCAGACGAAGTTGATCCGCCGCTGCCGGCAGCAGGTAATCGTCGTCGTCCAGGAACCTGAGGTACTTTCCCTGAGCATTGGAGAGCCCATGGTTGCGCGCCGCGCTGGCATTGCCTGCCGGCAGATACAGCCAACGGATGCGCGGATCGTGCGAATGCCTTTCCGCAATGGTTTTCCATGTCTCGTCGTTGCCGTTCGGCACCACCAGAATTTCCACATCGGTGCCCGCATGGACATCGGCGACGCTGGCGATTGCGCGGGTGGCGAGCTTGGCACGCCGATGCGTGGGGATGACGACGGAAAGGATGGGGTTCATTCCGGTCTACGGCTTGCTGGGAAAAGCAAGGATGTCCGTGTAGCGGAAATCTTCGGCGAGGCTTTGAGAAAGCGAAGCCAAAGATGTTTCCATTCCTTGCTGCCCTAGGTCGAAGATGCGGTAGCCATGGAGCGCATGGAGGAGCGCCTCGATTCCCCCGGATTGATTCAGGAAGGTCGGATTGAACTCGCATACCACCGCTATTCCCGTTGCGAGCAGTTCCGTAGCGCCTGCAAGCGCATGCCCCTCATAGCCTTCAATGTCCATCCATAGGAGAGAGCTCCCAGGGAATCTCAGATCATCCAGTCTGGTTGAGCGCACCGGAATGCCGTCTGCGCCGATGGCATGGTTTCCGCTGTTGGTCGCGGATTCCCGTAAGTGCAGCGTCACGTTACTGGTGTCGCCAACAGCTTGGGCCAGGACGGTGACGCGGCTTTCAACGTCATTCAATGCAATATTGGCGTGCAACAGCCGAAGGTTGCCGGGGTGCGGTTCAATCGCCGTCACCGTTTGCATCAATCCGCGCTTGAGCGCCGGAATGGTGATGGTCCCGATATTCGCGCCCACGTCGATCAGATGGCTGGGAGGTGGGCAGCCCTCGCGGGCCAATACGGCGAGTGCGGTTTCGAGTTTCGCGAAATCGAACTCGCCGTGCAGGAACAGTTCGCGACCGATCACCCGATCGCTGGTAGACACGACGAAGTGCTCCGGATGTCCCGCAACCAAATAGGGCACCGGCATCGCGTCATAGACGGCCCGGCGCAGGAGCGGCGGGCCGCTTCGAAGCGGAGTGAACAACAGCCTGCAGGTAGCCAGCAACGGCCGGCGCAGCGTCTTGGAGCTGCGAAGGAGATCGTAAAGGCCCATGCAATATTCCGGTGTAGCGAATCAGCGGGATGCGCGCAGCGCGGCGCCCACCAGCACCAAACTCATGGTGATTTCGGCAATGTAGCTGGCTATGGCCGCCCCCGCCATGCCGTGCCCCGGGACCAGAAAGGCAACGGCGAGCACGCTTGTACCGCCTCCAACCATGCAGGCCCAGCTGATGTGGTGCATGCGGCCATGGTGGATAGCGTGGAAGTTGAGCAGCGAGCGCCCCGCTTGCAGCAGGGGTAACCAGGCAAGCATGCGTAGAACTCCGATGGAGCCTTCATGCGCCTTGCCCACTACGATCGGCAGCAGGGGCGCAGCCACCCAGATCAGCGCGCCGACCGCGGTAGCGAGCAAAAGCAGCGCGGCGCCGGTGCGCCGCAGTTGGGGAAGGGGGTTCGCCTGCGCGTAAAGCTTTGGCCACAGCGCCTCCTGCAGCGCCAGCAGCGGAAGGCTAGCCATGTCCACCGCCCGTTGCGCGATGTTGTAGGTGCCGGCAAGCCCGAAGCCGGCGTGTGCCAGGACCGGTTTGTTGAATTCGCCCTGCAGGCGCATGGCCAGGGCCGACGCGCTGAAGGGCAGGCCGCTGGTCACGGACATGGCTTCTGCGGGCAGCGTTGTCGGGGCCGGCTTCGCGGGTCGCACCACCGGCCAGAGCAGCCCGAGATAGGCCAGGCTGGCCGCCGCGTACGCCCACAGCACCGAAGCGATGTCGATCTTGCCGGCAAGCAGCACCAGCAGCCCCAGCGCCAGCAGGCGCGACAACGGCAGGCCCGCATTGATGGCGCCGTAGGCGTGGTGGCGGTGCTGCGCCTGGCGGTAGCGCCCTGCCAGTTCGGTGAGCGAGGTGGCCAGCAGTTCGCCGATGACCGCCGCGCCCATCGCAACAACTGGCAGGCCCTTGGGGATCAGCAGCAGCGCGATGCCGATGGTGATGCCCGCCAACGGCAGCAGCGTCCATGCCCACGTGGACCGGGCGCGCTCCAGATACCAAGGTGCGGCCTGCGGGTCGCGCGCGACGTTGCGCAACACCATGTTGGCCAAGCCCATTCCCGCGAGCGGCGTGGCAAACCCGGCAACGGCCACGACTGCCACGAATGCGCCGTAGGTTTGGGTTGTCAGCGTGCGCGCCAGCAGGATGACGGTCGCGGCCTGGAACGCCGCGCGCAGCAGCATCCAGCCCAGCAGCGCGCCGCCGTGCCTTGCCAGTCGGCCGGGGCGCCAGACCGGGACCCGGCGGTCAGCCCAGCGCATGTTCAATCTGTCCTGCGGGCACCCGCCGACGCTGCCCGGTGCGCGCGCGCCACCGGAACCAGTCGTTCCGCCCACGCGGGGTAGCCTTCCCTGCGCAGGTCGGCAATCAGTGCTTCCGGCAGGGTGCTGTTGGGGGGCGAGATCTCCACGGCGTGGACGAAATAGCGGAAGGCATCGTCGTCCAGCCCGTTCTTGGCGGCGTAATAGCCGAACGCGGCGTACTCCTCGGGGCGGAAATCCGAACGCTTGCCGATGATGTCGATGATCGCGACCACGTTGCGGGGGGCGATCCGCTTGTCGCCGTTGGAGTAGCGCGCCAGGTGCCAGGCCACGCCGACATTGCTGGGAGTCAGGGTGACGCGGCGCATGCGCTCGAACAGTTGCTCCCAATCGCTCTGCCGCACGCTGCCGTCGATCGTCTTCAGCAGGACCAGGTTGGTCAGATTGGTGGCGCCATCGCGGAGCGTCGCGCCCTTCGCGCAGGTGGCGAGGGCCTTTGCGAAATGCGGGTCGGACGGGCGGTCTCCGCTCAGTTCGAAATGGGTCTGGCACAGGTCGATCCATGCACGTTCCGACCCGGGCGCGATCCGCGTGCCATATTCCGCGAAACCGACCCGCGAGCCCCAGGCCTGCGCGCGCAACACCGTGGCGCTGGACAGGGCGGCAATCAGCGCCACGCAAGCCAGTGCGGCGGTTCCCGGCTTCAGCTGCAGGCGTCCGAAGGCGGCCCACAGCAGATCGCCAAGCGCCAGTACCGCGCCGATCAGCGGGAAATGGTTGCGATGTTCGAATGCCAGCTCCAGGCCGATGATGTTGCTGGAGACGGCATGGCCGGCGAAGAACAGCAGGATGCCCAGCGAGAGCAGGGGGCGGCGGTGGCGAAGCCGCCAGGCCAGCGCCAGCAGGCCGAAGACCAGCAGCAAGGCGGGCAGGGTGGTCCACGGCTGCAGCAGGCCGCGCGAAGGCTGCAGGTCGTCGTAATAGAACGGCAGGTGGCTGGGCAGCGGCCACAGGACCTGGCCCAGGTACATGGCCAGCACCCGGCCCTGGGTCAGCAGCCGCTCCAGGCTGGAAAAATCCCGGCCCGGATAGCTGTCCGGGTACCAGTGCTTCGGTACCAGCACCAGCACGAACACCGCTACGCCCAGCACCACCAGCAGCTGGTAGCCGCGACGCAGGCGGTTTTCCAGTGCAGCGCTGGCGGTGCGGAACCGCAGCACGGTCAGTTCCAGCGCCAGCGTGTAGGCCGGCAGCAGGATGGCGTCTTCCTTGCTTGCCAGCGCCAGCACCCAGCACAGGATGGCAAGTACGCCGTATTGCCGGCTGCGCTCACCCGCGACCTGGGCATGGCGCATCTTCAGATAGGCGCATAGCGCCAGTACCAGGAACAGCGTTCCCATCGTCTGCATGCGCTGGACGATGTAAAGGACCGATGACACTTGCAGGGGGTGGACCGCCCACGCCAAGGCCAACAGGGGCGCGGCATAGGCGGTGCGCGTGGCAGGCCAGCCCGCACCCGCCAGCAGCAGGCGGAAGAACCACGCCAGCACCAGCGTGGTGAGCACATGGATCGCGATGTTGGTGGCCTTGAATGCCGCCGGGTCCAGCCCGCCCCGCCAATGGTCCAGCGCGAAGCTCAGCATCGGCAGCGCACGCGCGCCGCCGCCATAGCTGTAGGCGGCCTGCATCAGCCGCCCGGCGTCCAGCGTGGCGACCTGGACGGCGGCGTTCTCGGGAATGGCGGGCTTGTCGTCCAGCAGGAAGCCGCCGCCCAGGCCGGGAAGGAGCAACAGGCCTGCGATCAGCGCGCCGAATGCGGCCAGCAGCAGGAAGCGACGGGATGGGCTCATGGGAACGGCTGCTGGCAGGGAATGGCCGGCCAGCATAAGCGCTGCGCGCCCCGGGCACGCACGGGGCGTGGCACTACTGCAGCTTGCAGCTGGCGTTGCTGTTGTTGTCCAGCGCGCACTGCACCGTGCGGTCGTACGGCGTCTTCGGCGTCGCGGTGATATTGGTGCCCAGCGCTGTCGCAGTGTCTGCCGTCTGGCAGGCGGCCTGCGGCGCCGCCGTCGGCGTCCTGTCGTTGTACAGCGCCACCAGCGCGCTGTTGGCATAGCCCTTCATCTCGCCGAGGCAGGCGCTCTCGTTGGCGCGCTTGCGGTAGTTGTTGTACGCCGGCAGGGCGATGGCGGCCAGAATGGCGATGATCGCCACCACGATCATCAGTTCGATCAGGGTGAAGCCGGAGGCTGCGCGACGCATGGCCGATTCCCGTGGGTGTCTGCAACAGGGAAAAGCAAGAAGTGCGCCACTTCCCGGGTGGAATGCTGAAAGACAGGGCGAGTTGAGGGCCCACGCGGTGCGGGCGCAAAAAAAACCCCGCCGAAGCGGGGTTTTTTGAAGCCGTGCGAGCGCTGCTTAGTACTTGCAGGTCGCGGTCTGCTCCGAGCAGGTCACGGTCCGCACGCCGGGGGTCTTCGGGGTGAAGGTGGTGCCATAGCTGATCGTGGTGGCTTCGGCGTTCGCGACGGTCGGGGTCACCGCGGTGGTGCAGGCGCCCGGGGTATGCGTCGGAACGGTGAAGCCGCTCTTCGCCGCGGCAACCCAGGAGTTCATGAACGCCTTGGCCTCGCCCATGCAGGCGTTTTCGGCCGAACGGATGCGGTAGTTGTTGTAGGCCGGCAGCGCGATGGCGGCCAGGATGGCGATGATCGCGACCACGATCATCAGTTCGATCAGGGTGAAGCCTTGCTGCTTGTTCATGGTGTATCCCCTAGGGTTGGGTTGGGTGGTTCACGTGCCGCGTTTGCCCGCCGGTTACCGGTCCCGACTACGGGCGGTGACACGTGCGGAAGTTATAACGCAGGATTCATGCCAGAAGCGGACAGCGCGGCTTGGGCGCCAGTTCCGTGACCGGTATCACGCGGTTGGGGTCGTGCGCCGGCCGGAGTGTATGACAGATTGCGTCATCAAGTGACGTCAAGGGTCAACTTCCGATGCGTGATCTGGGTTGCGTGGTTCGGGGCGTTGTGTGCCGCCATGCCTGAGCCACGTCCCTCAATATAGTGTGCCGACCGGCTGCCCCGCGCATGTGGGAACGGCGCAAGGACAGGGCGGGTGCCCACCGCCGCCATCGCGGGCCGGAATGCCCGCATGTGCCATGCCTTGTCGCACTTGGACCCGGCGTGGCAACCGGTTATGGTTCCGGCAATATGAGTATTCCCCCCCGCAGCCCCCAAGCCAACGCCCCGATCTGTGCCCTGGTGGTCGATGACGAGCGCGACATCCGCGAACTGCTGGTGCTGACCCTGGGGCGGATGGGGCTGAAATGCGACACGGCCTCGTCCCTCCACGACGCGCGCGCGCTGCTCAAGCGCAACCAGTACGCGCTGTGCCTGACCGACATGCGCCTGGCCGACGGTTCCGGCATCGAGCTGGTGCAGGAAATCTCGCAGCTCTACGCGCAGACGCCGGTGGCGATGATCACCGCGTTCGGCAACCAGGAGGCGGCGGTGGGCGCCCTGAAGGCCGGTGCCTTCGACTTCGTCAGCAAGCCGGTTGACCTGGCGGTGCTGCGCGGGCTGGTCCAGCACGCGCTGAAGCTGGTGCCAGCGGCCCTTGCCGCTGGCGAGGAAGCGCCCAAGCGGGCGCCGGTGACCGGTGCGGTGGCCTCGCGGCTGCTGGGACAGTCCGCGGCGATGGCCGAGCTGCGCGCCACTCTGGGCAAGGTGGCCCGCAGCCAGGCGCCGGTCTACATCGCGGGCGAGTCCGGCGTGGGCAAGGAGCTGGTGGCCCGCACCATCCATGACGAGGGGATGCGCGCGGCCGGGCCGTTCGTGCCGGTCAACTGCGGCGCGATCCCGACCGAGCTGATGGAAAGCGAGTTCTTCGGCCATCGCAAGGGCAGTTTTACTGGGGCCCATGCCGACAAGACCGGCCTGTTCCAGGCGGCCGAGGGCGGCACGCTGTTCCTGGACGAGATCGCCGAGCTGCCGATGTCGATGCAGGTGAAGTTGCTGCGCGCGATCCAGGAGAAGTCGGTGCGGCCGGTGGGCGCCAATACCGAGGTGCCGGTGGACGTGCGGATCCTGTCCGCCACCCACAAGAACCTGGCCGCGCTGGTGGAGGAGGGCAGGTTCCGCCACGACCTGTACTACCGCATCAACGTCATCGAACTGCGGGTACCGCCGCTGCGCGAGCGCCGCGAGGACCTGCCGGTGCTGGTGGACGCCATCCTCACCCGCTTGGCCGCAGCGCAGGGGCGGCTGCGGCCGGAGCTGCATCCGGACGCGATGGAGGCGCTGGCGCACTACACCTTCCCGGGCAACGTGCGCGAGCTGGAGAACATCCTCGAGCGCGCCTTTGCGCTGGCCGACGACGACGGCATCCGCGCCGCCGACCTGCGCCTGCCCGAAGCCCGCCCGGCGGCGCCGCCACCGTCGCTGGCGGCGCAGGCCAGTGCAGCGGCCGCCACCCTGGACCCCAGCCTGATCGATCCGCGCGAATCCGCCAGCAGTGCGCTGCCGGGCTTCATCGAGGAAGTGGAGCGCAAGGCGATCGAGCAGGCGCTGGTCGACAACCGCTACAACAAGACCAAGACCGCCGCCCAGCTGGGCATCACCTTCCGTGCGCTGCGCTACAAGCTGAAGAAGCTGGGCATCGACTGAGGCCGCGGCGCGCCGTCAGGCCGTATCGATCGCGCGTGCGCCAGCCAGGCGGATGCGGAAGCAGGCGCCGCCGGCGGGGATGGCGACGTAGCGCAGGTCGGCCTGGTTGGCCAGGCACATCTCCCGGGCGATGTAGAGGCCCAGCCCGGTGCCGTGGCTGGAGGTGGTGAAGAACGGACGGAACAGCTGGCCGGTGACGGCTTCGGGAATGCCGGGGCCATGGTCCACCACGTCCAGCAGCGGGGCGCCCTTGGCGTCGCGGTGCACGTGCAGGGACACCCGCGCCGGCTCGCCGGGCATGCGGCCGTAGATCAGCGCGTTGTGCACCAGCACGGTGACCACCTGCTGCAGCTGCCGGCGATCGATCAGGCAGGGTACGGGCCGGCCGTCGGTGCGGGCGTCGAGGGTGTCGCGGTCCAGCGGATGGCTGTTGCAGTAATCGGCCACGAAGTGGCGGGCGAATTCGCCCAGGTCCACGTGTTCCGGCTGGGCGCGTTCGCGCCGCGCCAGTCCCAGCACGTTCTCGACGATGCCGTTCATGCGCCGGGTCTGCTGGTAAATGATTTCCAGCAGGCGGCGGTCGGCCTCGGGGATGTCGCGCGATTCCTCCAGCAGCTGGGTGGCGTAGCTGATCGCCGCCAGCGGGTTGCGGATCTCATGGGCCAGGCTGGCGGAAAAGCGGCCCAGCGTGGCAAGGGTCAGGGTTTCCGCGCGCCGTGAGGCAAGCTCGGCGTCGTCCAGGAACACCAGCACCTGGTCGCCCTCGGCCAGCAGGCGGGCGAAGCGTGGCAGTATCTCGGGCAGATCCGCAGCCAATTGCAGCGGGGTGGGGTCGTTCTGACCGTCGCGTTCCCAGCGGCGCAGGCGGGCCTCCAGCGCCGGGGCGGCGGTGGCCAGCAGGCGCCGGCCTTCGCCAGCTTCACCCAGCTGCAGCATCGCCGCCTCGTTGGCAAGGCGGATCTCGTCACTGCCGTCGACCAGCAGCACGCCGGTGCGCATGCGCCGGATGATCAGCTCGTTGACCTCGGCCAGATTGGCGACCTGGCTGCCGCGCTGCTCGGCCAGCGCCTGGCTGGCGCGCAGCTGCCGGCCCAGCAGGCTGGTGAGGGTGGCGATCGCCAGATAGCTGGTGGCGAACATCACCACTTCCACCGCCGGCCGGCCGTCGTCCTCGCCAACTGCGACGGTCCAGGCGTATTGCAGCAGCAGCGCCAGGCTGGCGGCACAAGCCACCAACAGGCCGCGGCGCAGCGGCAGCAGCAGGGCGGCGGCGCCGACGTTGAACAGCAGCATCATGGCGATGCTGGAGGCCAGCGACGGCAGTGCGTGCATGGCCAGGGCGGTGACCAGGATGTCGCCGGCCACGCCGGCCGCGACCTGGCTTTGCACCGCCCCACGGCGGCCGGTGGCGAACAGCAGCATCGCCCCCAGCAGGTAGGCCAGCGCCACCGCGGCCGCCAGCTGCGGGTGGCGCGGCTGCGCCAGCAGGTCGCCGACCGGGCCGAACACCGTCAGGCACAGCAGCGCGGCCTCGAACACCCGGTACAGGGTGAAGAAATAGAGCTCCCGCCGGATTTCGGCGTGGTGGACCGAGCGGGCGTCGGCGGTCGCGGCGTCAGGCGGGGCCATGGGGCCGAGTATGCGGGATGCGACGGGGATCGAAGCATGCCGCGCCGCAACACGTTAAAATGGCCGGCCGCCCGCGCCGGACCGGTTCCACCGGACACGCGGAGCGTTCCAGCCGTTATCGGCAAATTCCTCCCCGGGTGATCCATGAATTTCCACGAGTACCAGGCGAAGCAGTTGTTTGCCGATTACGGCATTGCGGTTCCGGCCGGGCGCGTTGCGTCCAGCGCCGACGAAGCGGTCGAGGCGGCCAAGTCCTTGGGCAACGGCCCCTGGATGGTCAAGGCCCAGATCCATGCGGGCGGCCGCGGCAAGGCCGGCGGCGTGAAGTTCTGCAAGACCACCGACGACGTGCAGGCTGCGGCTGGCAAGATGCTCGGCACGAAGATGGCCACCTACCAGTCCGCGGGCATCGCCCTGCCGGTCAACCAGGTGCTGGTGACCACCGCCGGCGAGATCGTCAAGGAGCTGTACCTGTCGCTGCTGGTCGACCGTGACCGCAAGGCGATCACCTACATCGTCTCCAGCGAGGGCGGCGTCGACATCGAAGAAGTCGCGGCCAACACCCCCGAGAAGATCCACACCCTGGTGGTCGACTACGTCGAAGGCGTGCAGCCCTACCAGGGCCGCGAGATCGGCTTCAAGATGGGCCTGACCGCCAAGCAGTCCAACCAGCTGGCCGCGATCATGGGCAACCTGTTCAAGCTGTTCAACGACAAGGACCTGTCGCTGGTCGAGCTGAACCCGCTGGCGATCCTGGACGACCAGAACCTGTATGCGCTGGACGGCAAGGTCAACTCCGACGACAACGCCACCTTCCGCCACAAGGACCTCGCCGCCATGCGTGACACCACGCAGGAAGACGAGACCGAGGTGAAGGCCAGCGAGCACGACCTCAACTACGTGACCATGGACGGCAACATCGGCTGCATGGTCAACGGCGCCGGCCT
>ERZ778017.1258-NODE-1258-length-26139-cov-5.417574_pt1 | contig 26139 bp, 8 predicted proteins | sample MGYA00375747_ERZ778017 | MGnify/ENA primary metagenome ERZ778017 (study PRJEB29350, sample SAMN05509838) | bioreactor metagenome | biome: bioreactor; material: wastewater | place: South Africa: University of Cape Town | collected 2014-03-17 ...
CAAACACAATAGCATCGTCAAGAACAGTGGGTCCGACCGGCGAACTGACAGCATTGACTGGTCCACCGTTGTTTTGATTAGATTTTCCTTTCTTTGGTTTTTTCAACGCAGAGGCTGGCAATTGTATAACCTTCAAATCAGCAATGCTGTTAGATAAAATTTGCAACGATGGTAGGGACTGGTTGGGGTTGGTCGATTGGACGGCATTTCCAAGGGAAATTTGCCGCGAATCAACATGAGTGATGTACCCTGTTGACCGCGTGCCGTCTTTGAGTGTGAGATCCACCTTGTAGTCGACAAACTCTGTCATGGTCGTAGTGTGGAAAGTTTCTCATAGACTGAAGCGTTTTCGAAACAAATAGTGGGGTCGTGTGGTACCGTGAAAGCTGCCACCGCAGGTGGTAGCGCTTGCGGTAATGGTGGGTGGTGAGGTCGTGGTAGCGTCGCGGTGATGGTGGTGGTACCGTGGCGGTAGTACTGGGGAATTTACGATGGAGCCACCACCAACGGTTTTCAGTGTCCTGAAATATAACAGATTATGTTGGACAACTGACACACATACGATGTTTCACAAATAACGTCCTTATACCATGTTTGACCACGTTTCACAACGTTGCACCACTAAGTGTTCACCAGCACAACGCTAGGACGGTGCGGCTGCAGGTATCGCTAATGCCTCCAACGGACGTCGCTAGCGCTCCTGGTGGGGGATAGTGGGGTCAATGATCTAACTAAAAGCACAATTCACCTCGTCGAACGAGAATTGCACCCCGTAGTTTACATAGCAGCACCACAATTCACACAAAATACTGTCCCAATTTTTCCGAAGTGTAGAGCAACTTACACCAAAATTCAAGTTCGGATAGTTTCGGCGAAATGAGTCCCCTCAACAAGACATCAAAAACCACCATCCACTAGTGATGACAGTAATCTACCGCCAAATATACCATCTCTAAACCCAAGGCCGCCACCAGCGACAAACTTCATCCCACAAAGTCGCACCAATTCTCGTTTAGGTCAAATGACATGTCCCATAAAAGCCTCGCACTATGAAGAATAATTTTTCACCTCACAAGATTGTGATAATTTTATTGCTTTCACGGTATCGTTTCTTGATCCAGTCAAGCTAAATATTGCTGCTCTTGCTGTGGAACTGTACTACCAGGCCGTGCCAGCATATCTCACCCCAAACATTTCGAACCAACTGGCCAATTCATCAACCGAGTGCTCCCTGTCTTGCTTGATTTCCTCCATGGGCACCGTTACTACTAGTGATATCTTTTGCTTCATACCCAACTTGATTGGGTATGTGCGTATTGTCACTGCCATCCTTTCCTTCATAACAATGAGAAACCATCCCATCTACACCCTTGTGTTGTACGGAATATCGGGATTCTTGGACGCTTTCGACGGATATGCTGCTAGAAAGTTCAACCAAGGAACAAAATTTGGTGCCGTCTTAGATATGGTCACCGATAGATGTGCTACTTCATCGTTCATCGTGTTCTTGTCGATGATCTACCCCAAATATTGTATATTCTGGCAATTGCTCATCTCGTTGGACTTGTCTTCTCACTACATGCACATGTATGCCATGTTATCATCAGGTTCGGCATCCCACAAGAATGTCGACAAAACCCAATCCAAGATCTTGTCCTTATACTACACAGACCGTAAGGTGTTGTTTATTGTTTGTCTCTTCAACGAGTTGTTCTACGTGGCATTTTATTTGCACTACTATCAATTCTTCTGGTTGGGTACGGTGTTGGTGTACATCTCAGCTCCATTGTGGTTATTCAAGCAGTTTGCTAATATTGTCCAATTGAAGGCAGCCTCGATCATTTTGGCAAAGATTGACGCCGAATCAAGATCAAAGTCGTAGGTTTGATTGTCTGATTCTAATTTATTCATTTCATTTCTATACATTAAATATACTGTATTTTTCTTGTAGTGTTAGAACCCGTATTTGACATACCAACCTGTTTTCATCATGGCGTCAACATGTTCCAGATTCTTCAAAGTCATAAATTGGATTTTGCTGGTATCACACACACTGGTTTATTTTCTACCGTGTCTACGTTTCTGACAGTTTTCCCAAGTTCTATGTTTATTATATTACACCTTTAGACGAGAATCTCCAAGACTATAGCCGTATATGCTTTCTTCCTGAGACTGAGATTTAAGAGATTGTAGTGACTGTTCTGTATGCTGGATCAACTCTTTATCTCCCTGTAAATTAGCAACTTGTTGTTCCAATTCAAAACACTTGGTCAACTCTATCAAATTTACACACTTTTTGAAGCCCACAATACTGAGATTCAAATACTTGAGGATCTTGGCCACAAGCATATTTTCTGGTTGTTTTTCATATTGTTTGAAATAGTTCATCGCTATCTCGTAATACCCCTGAGAGACAAGTTGTTCATTCCCCGTTGATATAATCGTAGGAATACTTTCAACTAAAATTTGTATTGCATCTTCATAGTATCCTAAACGGTTCAACATTGACACCATTATCAAGATTCCCTCACTAACTATCAGTCGGAAACCTAACTCTGTTCCTTTCTGAATCTGTTGTAGTAATAATGTTAGCCCCTTGGCATTGTTTCCACTAATATTAAAAATCTTGCACTTCAATAGATTGAGCTTTATAGCCAAGTAACTGTTGGGATTCTGTGACAACTCTTTACTAATCATTTGCAACGCATGAGAATAGTTTTCTAGCGCCATCTCAATTTCAATGTGTAGTAAAACTAACTCATTTTTCAATTCGATTTCCTTGATATCATTGCACAACAACGTGGAAATAAGCTCTTTTCCCATTTTAAACCTACCTTTAATCAAACATAGCTTGATCGACATTATAACGCTTCTCACTTGAATCGAATTGAACAAAGAAATATCACCATTGCTGACTTGGTGTTTCAATTTCTCTAATCTTTTATGAGCTCCCTCTGGATCACCAGTAACAAATTGAAGAAAACTATCTCTTATTTCAATGAAGATCGTGTCAGTCTTTTTCTTCGTTGACTGTATAGCAACCTCGTTGTATATTCGGCTGAGATGCTGATTTCCAATTCGACTCCAAATAGTAGAGCTCATTTCTGCAGCTTTGATGAAAGAAGTAGAATTATCGTCAATCGATATAAATGTAGACTTTAAAAGACTTTCAAGATATGCTGACATGGGGCCACCATCATTAATAATTTGTAGAGTTTCAAAGTTGTAACTCATCGAGCACAAATTCAATGAAACCAGTTGTGATTTTTTGATTAAAATATCTAAAAGTTGACTTTCGTTATTATTATTATAGAAGCTTTGACGGTTCCATAGCTGGGGTTTATTTTTCATAAAGTTAAATAACCACGATAAAATGTAGGTTAATGCTTCGTTATCTTTATTCTCTCTAGCAACAGAAATGGCTTCTTCAATTGAGTCGATTGCCTTTTCATCTTCGCCAAAGAACTCATGCAATGTGGCTAGGGATATTAATGCAAAATGGTAGAAATGCTTTGAGTTACTTGCAACCAGGTAGTCGAAGTACTGATGTAAAGTTTTGAATGCACCATTATAGTTTAACTGTTGCAAGCATTCAAGATATCTGATGTAATGATATTGTGGTAGTTTGTTGAAATTGCTATTTTTGATGGAACAGATGTTCGAGTTTGGTGAAGTCATCAAATCCATAATTTGGTTCAAAAGCTGTGGAGTTGGAGTTCCGTAACTCTCAAGCAAATGAATTTGATTGTTTAAAACGGCCTGCAAGTCATGCTTTGCTACAGGCAACACTTTTTCATTGACAGGACTGGTTGACAAGTTTGATGCTAACTGAGAATTTAAGGTTTTGAAGAGCTCCTCGTCTGAATTTGCCGAATTCCCAGAAGAAACAGTTTTTGATTGGCTCAGTTTATGTGGGGACTGAGATACGTCAACCAATTTGCGATGTCCAAGTAGTTTTTGTGATGGTTTAATATAGTTGATGTAGGAGTCGTACAACAACAACAACTCGTCAAACTTTAGGATCTTGAAGCAAGTGTAAATTTTCTCGATGAATTGACCCACTAACCCTGAAGCAGAAACTCGGTTTTCAGTGTGGTATATCAACGACAGCGGTTGGAGTAGAGAGTATACGTTTGTAACTGCGGTGTCTAGAGCCTCAATAGAATCAACAGACCACACTTTTTCTAGGAACTTCTCCACAAATATTCCGTTTACATCCAAGTCTAATGTACTCAACAAGTCGGTGATGCACGGAATGACGACTAAATCCTGATTAATGGTCTCAGTATCAACATGCAAATGGTTCACTATGGTAGCCAAAATCGCCATCTGGGCGTCATTTTCTATATCGCCAATTGCTACTTCAATTAAGAGCAACAATGATATCTTATTTGGAGACAAATCCTCCGAAAGAAGTAACTTGATGTCGTTATTCATGGTTTATTTGATTTATCTTCTATGGTATTCAGAAAGTTGAGATGAAAAAAGTACACCACGCGGATCAATGGACACTTGTGGTGGATCAGCAACGTTGTGGAACAAAGTATATGGACTTTATTGTGCTAAACCCAGTACCAATGTGTCGGTACATTAATAAAGAAACTTTGTTTAGTATAAAATGTAAAGGTTGCAAAACTTGCACTATCTACACTATCTACACTACTACACTAGACAATATCGATGGACTGTGGTGGTGGTTATAGTGGCAAGTTTCGTGGTAAGTGTCGGTGGTGCGCACTCTTAATGTCCTGCCAATGTAGTTAGAGCGGTGCTACGCTGCTGAACCGGCGTGTTGTAAAAAGTTGGCAAGTACTTTTAATTACTGCCTATTTTACACTTTTCTATTATAGTCTCAGTATATTCTCTAGCACAGTATACTCATTATGGTCTACTTTAACAACATTTCTGTCGTGTGAATATTACATTTACTACCAATTAATGCGACATTTCTAATCTTTCACTACTTTACTAGAATCCTCTTGAATTCCACTTCTCCAGTATCTATGCTTATGCTAAGTGTTAATTAACGTTCTATATGGCCCTAATCGTCGTCGGAATCGATGTTGAGTTCAGGCATCTCAAAGTCCGAGTCTTCCTTATCATCTGAGGCAGTTGGTGCAGATCTGGTATCAATGGTGGTAGCTTTTGTTTCTGTTGTAACCGTTACTGGCCCAGTCGTCGTGGTTGCTGTTGTTTCAGTCACTGTAGTGCTCTCAGTTGTGGTGCTTACTTCAGAAACATCGCTAGAAGCTGGCTGAGACGTGGTTGAGGTGACCACCTGGGCTGAAGTAGATTGTGGTTCGACAGCTACAGGTTTGAACAACCTCTCATCTGCAACTTGTTGAGCAACCGGGTCAAAATCGAGCTTTCTTCTCTTTGGTTCTGATTCCTCCAACATTTCTTCTTCCACTTCCATGTCTTGTTCAGCTCCTGTTTCCACTTCCTCTTCGATATCGCTTTCTTGCTGCTCAAATGTAGACTTTCTAATATAAATAGGCAATGGGGGGAATTTTGGATTATTGAACACACTGAGTAATGGATCATTCGGCAATAATTGAGAAACTATAGGAAGAATTGAAATGTTCTCATACCCTGGATAAAGCACAGAGTTAATTAACAATGTCTTCAACTCACCAGGGACTATATGTTCTTGGTTATAGTGTCTAGCATTGACAGCTTCGATAATCAAGTATCTCATGATTTTATAGTGATGGGTCAGTGGTAGACTGCAAACAGTAATGATCCTATTCAAGAATTTTCTCACCAGTTTGACAGTAGTAGATGGTATAGATTCGATAAATAGATGCTGATGAGACAATAAATCCGACAATGGAACAGATGATTGGTTCTTCTTCTTCTTTTGTTTCTTACTCAACCCATTAGGAGTGGCTTTCTTTGGTTCTTGCTTGGAACTATTTTCTACTCTTGGTTCCACCAAGAAGAGTGAAACATCAATGAACCTAAGAAGAATAGATGAATCTCCAAGATTGCCCACGAGCCCAAGATAAACTTCAACACAACCCAATAATTCACAATAGAACACTTCATTTTTGACGACAGTTTGAAAGTCTATCTTCTTGTTTTTCATTGGTATCAACACCTCAAGTGTCGACAAAACAGCATTTAAATGAGGAACCATACTTCCTTTGTATGTCAATGCCAATTGCTTCAAGAGTTTTACAGCATTGTAATGGTTTTTAGCGGTTGTGGACGTAATAATGTCCTTAAGCAAATCATCTCTGATATCATATTTGAACGATAAAAACTTGGTGTTGACGGAACAAATTGTTTCAACACAGCACAAAATTAACCCTAATGGAACTTTTACCGTGTACAAAGTTTGCTGAGTGACATAACTCTGTAAACTTTGCAACAAGATTTGGATTCTATTAGAAATTTGGTAGATTGATACTGGGTTATTGATATCGATAGCCAAATCTGGCAATAAGCTCTTGGAGTCGTTTTCATTCAAATCAGGAAGCTTGCTCAACAAACCAAGCAACTCTCCATCATCGTTAAAGTTCAAAAACTCCTGGTAGATCAAAACCACAGATTTCAACTGCTTGATCAATATTTTCACATTAGAATCCCAGGTGGCTTCAGGTTCAGATTTCTCAATTACTGGTAATGTAGCTAACGTTTGGTAGATTGTATCTTGTAAAATTTGAGGAAACGTTTCGAATCCCGGAAGATTGATAAGAGTAATCAACCTAGATGCTAGTTTATTACCGTATGGCCTGAACGTGGTAGGATGGTGTTTCATGATTGTGAGTAAGGATTTAATAATTACCACGGGATGAAACTGCAATTTTTCAATATAAAGACCAATAATAGTAGACAACCTTGGAGTCAAAATCTCTCTCGTCAAAGTTGGTTTGCCTCTGATATGTTTACAAACAGCATTAATGGCATCAACTGTCACTAACAAGATTTTGACGTCAATAGTTCCATTGTAGTCTTCCAAATTTTTGAACAATTGTGACAATAACGCAACCCCATCACTAGCTAAAATGTCATAATTACTACTCAATACTTGTATCAAAACAGTACCGCACCATTTGTTGTATTCTTTGGGAGACCTAGCCAACTTTAAAACTCGACTAACTAAATGGTTCAAATCGGCCTTGGAGATCCCAGAAAAAACCGGTGAGTTCAGTTTTAAGCTCGATAAAATCTCAATGATGTTACTAGGGATTCCATCTAAGTCCTTCAAAATGACCGACAACGGCAAAGACATCGCGGCTGTTGGGTTTTCGTCTTTCTTAAAGTTTCACGATTCTTTAAATCCGCGATGAGCATCGAATTCTCAATGCGAAATATCCAGGAAATTTTATGCTACTATCACCAGTATACCAAAATGGAAAAAGTATTACAGTAGAGTTTGATTAAATAATGTTCATTGTGCTAATATTTAAGAATATATTCGATCTAACAATCTAGTGTAGATTTTGTTTTCTGTAGTGGAATTATAACACATCGTCTAATAACTTCTTGAATCCAAAAGGTTGGTACAAAGTACCTTCACCAACAAAGAACTTGGACATGGATTCAACCCAGTGCAATCTCAACGAGTGCAACATGGCCGATGTTCCTTCCATGATAACTAAAATGACTACTGTCAAAACAAGCCACATGGCAAACAACACCACGGTCATAATCACACCAACAGTACCGACCATACCAAAGGCATTTCCAATAGTCATGGTCCATAACACGGTAGAAAGTTGGGCATGAGCCAACGATAACGCCCACAATCTCAAGTACGATGCTGTGTGACTGACACAGTTCAAACAGAACTCAATAGTGTGGATAACTTGGTGGATCATAACATCACCAAAAGTGTGTGCTTCGTGTTCATCATCATCTTCGACGTGTTCTGGAGTATCTTGGTTCTGATCTGGCAATTGCTGGTATTGGTTGTCAAGTTGCTTTTTTAAGTATAATGGTTTCAACAATAATAACCATGGAACACAAATTAATGCGATAGCCAACAAAAGAACTTGAACTTTGGCTTGACCACTATACAATGGTTCCTCAACTGTTCCAGGTGATAAGAACATCGAAATAAGCATATTCAATAACCCTGGAGGTTGCTGTTTAATAGCAAACCAATCGATCGACCACTTGTACACAATACAAACTGATAAGTATCCAAAAATACCTTGCATGAATAATAACCCAGGAATGAAGTTCCCAACAATGTCAATGAAACTGTTGAAATTGATGTAGTTCACTAAAGAAAACATCAACGAGTATGACATGTGCAAGTAACCCATCAAGATGGAAAGCTTCATCTTGTAGGAGTTGGAAAATAACAAGGCATTTTCTGCTCCATGCCATCCAGAATCCAAACCAAACACATAAGTTCCAACTTGCTTTGCATGAACTAATTGACCAACTTCAAACTTTTCTGGCCATTCCCATCCAGATTTGAAAAGAGTCATTGATTTGGAAAAGATATCATTATACAAGAACCCAGTGTACATCGAAAACAATCCCATAAGCAATAAAATATACCGACCTTCGTATGCCATGTCGAAAATTTCATCTCTTTTCATTCCAGCGATTTTCTTCTCGTTATATACCAAGAAGAATGCTGCTAAGGACAAAATGAAACCATGTCCCATATCACCAAACATAATAGCGAACATGAATGGGAAAGTAATGATTGTTGGAAGCCCAGCATTGACTTCACGATAACTAGCAATACCGTAGGCATCACAAATATTTTGGAAGGCAACAGTGAACTTGTTAGTTCTATGGAAAGTTGGTGGAGTTCTTGAAGTTTGCAAAACATGGACAATAGTTGGGAAAGTTAGCGATGCTTCAGCAGTACCGGTTCCCTTAATAGTGTCGGTCAAAATATCAATATCGTCTGTTGGTACCCACCCTTCAGCCAACAACGTCTTTCTGGATTCGTCATAATCACAAAGATTCATGGATTTGTAGACAGCTTTTTCTCTAGCAATGACTTCCCACCATCTACCCAAATCTCTAGAAATAGCAATCAATTCCGTCGACAACGCATTCTCCGACTCTGTCAAAACAACCGATAAGTCTGCGAGTTTGACATTGACCTCCTTTAATTGCTCACTTCTCAAATCGGCAGTACCATCGACATTGTAGAGATCAGCATCCAAAGATTCACAAACTCTTTTAATTCTCTGTTGGATAATGGAACCGTGGGAGAAAATGATAAAGAAGTCCTTGTCAACATAAGTGTTGGTTTTGGCTACATAAATTGGTTCAGACAATTGTGAACTTTGATAATATAAATTACCTCTCAAAACTCTCCACAAGATCTGTTGCAATGCTAACACCTTGTCACGAGAAATCACACCTGCTATGAATGAGCGTGTGGCACTGCCGGAACGTTGAGCTTCCAATTGCGAATGCAAACCGTCTTCATCAATTTCGGCAGTAACATTCTGATTAGTGTTCAACGCAAAAAAACGATCAACTCCCTGAATTGTATGCTTGAATTGCTTCAAATCCTTTTGGTTTTCGTATAAAATTTCCGTAGCATCGGTGAGCTGCACCAATCTGTCTTCCAAAATTTGCGCATTGACTCCGTACTCGTCAATTTCAGATTGCGCAACAATTGGTTGCAATTCGTAGGGAAAAACCTTAATTGGAATATCGCGCTGGTCCAATTGCTTCTTGAAATAATTGTACTGTCTTTCAATGTTATCAAGTCGTCTCAATTCCTTGACAAATGCCCTTTGGAACTCGTTCACCTTGGAGTTCAAGTCCCGAAATTGCATCAAATCAAGCTGTCCAATCTTGTAGATGATGTCCCGAGCAACTTCTGTAGGAACATACATCTGGACCAACGACATTTCTGCCGAACCTAAACCTCTGTTAGTACACTGCTGTCTTGCCAATTGTTGTCGTCAGGACCACAAATGAACACAATACAATTTCATGAACATGCGTTCCTTCTGGAAAAAAATCGATTCCTCTAATTAAGTATACATACGGAAAACTGATTCGTCCTTTTCAGTCATTGTTCGGTCCGTAACTGCGTGGTTGTCTTCTTATCGAAATTGTATTTCTTTATGGGAAACATTTTGTGCTGTGGTGGAAACGAGGGCCCATACTACCTGCAGTACAATTTCAATTTAGGTTCCAGTTAATAAAGAAATGGTCCTTCTAAAGAGCGACTTTGAAAGATAAACATACAAATGTGTTGATTAGTTGACTCCAGCTATCCAGAATATAGGTCAATGCCTTTTTCTGCGGCAAAATTGGTCAAAAATGGGACACGTTCCAACAATTGCCGCTTCATTCCTACTTCCACCAAACAAAACCTCTCAAATTTGCAGCAGCTACCCAGATCCACTGCCAAACCAGCGTTTTCCATTACAAAATGCAAACGCTTCATCGACAAATTCGGAAAAAGCCCCAAAACTATCGTCAAGTTTAGGGGTTGGCGCTACCATTTCCGGCCGTTTTTTCACGATGAGCATCTTCATAAAATCCATATCCAACAGACAGCTCCCGGCTACCGTCAAACGCAATGAGGAATTTGACAGTTCTCAACAGAGGGACGATCACTCCCGAGTCGAGGACATATCCGGATCTTCACATTATTGATTCTGTGTTTGATGTCGTATCTGACAGTATTACGTTTGTGCTCTCTTCGGAGGAAGCCATGACGATCGAAATCCAGCAGTTTATGAAAAACGGGGAAACTAAGGTTTTGGCTAGTTTTCCGGTTTCTTCACCTTTGTCTGACAAGTCCCAACTTTTAAGTTTCAATCATTTTGTCGATACTTGTCAGTTAGTTCTCGTTTTCCAAAATGGTGATATCATTACTGCAACATATGATCCAGCACAACCGGACTTTGATTTCACTGTCGTTGAGATCGTCGGAAGTATCGATGTTGGTTTACTGGCAGCCAGCTGGTCGCATGACGAGGAGACGTTGGCGATCTTAACTAACGAGAACAAGCTCCTTTTGTTATCCAGACTTTTTGAACCTATCGTGGAAAAAGAGTTGGACAGCAAAGATATCCACATTTCAGACTCGAAACACGTTTCTGTTGGTTGGGGTAAGAAAGAAACCCAATTCAAAGGAAGAGGTTTCAAGGCTTTGGAAAGAGAAAAAGAGGCCTTAAAACATGCTGGGTTGAATGTAGACAATGAAACCCAATTGAGAGACCCTACAGTTAATGAATTGGAAAGAGGTACATTATCGCCTTTTGACACTCATGCCAATTCCATTAGTTGGAGAGGTGACTGTGAATATTTTGTTGTTTCCACCATAGAGTCTGTGGTCGTAGAAGATACAGCCGAGATGTACGACAGAAGAGTGTTCAGAGTTTTCAACAGAGAAGGTGTTTTGGACAGTGTGAATGAAGCTGTAGATGGTCTTGAACACTGTTTGGCATGGAAACCTCAAGGTGCCTTGATTGCATCTACTCAAAGACACATTGATGAGGATGGTGATGAGGTTTTGGATGTGGTGTTCTACGAAAGAAATGGATTAAGACATGGCCAGTTTAATTCAAGATTGAACCCAGAGTTGGATACCATTCAACAATTGCTGTGGTCTTCTGATAGTGAAGTGTTGATGTTCCAGTTACATGATAGAATTCAATTGTGGACAACCAAGAATTACCACTGGTATTTGAAACAAGAAATTCATATCAATCTTGCTGACTACACCAACAACAAAATTTTATTCTCAAAGTTCCATCCTGAAAAGCCATTGCATTTAATGATTGCTACTTCTCAAACAGGAATTGAAGTGTTTGATTTGGCTTACAAAACTGTTAACGGATCGTGCATTTTAGGTAACGATCTCGGGATGACACTTGTTGTTGATGGTAATATTGCCAAAATCACACCATTGTCTATTGCAAATGTGCCGCCACCAATCAGTTTCAGAGAGATTGAAATTGAGGAAAACATCTCAGATCTTGCTGTCAGTTTATCAAATGAGAAATATGCAATTTTAACAAGTAAGAATGTGATTTATACAAGTCAATTATCAATTGAGAATATGAAGAAAGGCCAACATCCTGCTGTTATGGGTAGAATTGATGTTACCAAGTATATCACGGAAACTGACCCTATCGCTTGTCAAGTTGCATTTATTGGCAACTCATTTTTGGCTGTGGCTATTGACTGCTCGTTTTTATCCAGAGTATTGTTGTTTGATGTCGAAGATGTAGCAAATCCATCTTTCAACGATTGCGTGGAGATATCACCCAAGGTGGTTTTGTTGAAGTCACAGGCAGATTACGAAGCAATTGTTGCCCAAACTTTGGACTCAAGAATCATCCAAATTAACAACCAAATGGATGTGATAGAAATTGGAAAATTCCCACAGTTGTGTCGTGACTTTGAAGTGACTTGTACTGATGTTGAAAACAAGGTGTTCACATCATTTGGTATTTCATCTAACGGTAAGTTGTTTGCAAATGAACATGAAGTTGCTTCTGGTGTAACATCATTGAAAATCACAGAAGCTCATTTACTTTTCACCACTGTTCAATCTCAGTTATGTTTTGCCCATTTGACAAGCTCCCACGGTGACTACAAGTACCAAGTCTTACAAGATTTACACAATGAGACATTAGCTGACGAGAGAATCAGAATGATCGAAAGGGGATCAATTTTGATCAATGTAATGCCATCAAAATACACCGTTGTTTTGGAAGCACCAAGAGGTAATTTGGAATCTATTTGTCCAAGAATTATGGTTTTGTCAGGTGTCAGAAAATTCATCAAACAGAAACAATATAAGAAAGCATTTTTATCGTGTCGTACCCATAGAATTGATTTGGACATTATTCACGATTATGCTCCAGAGTTGTTCCTTGAAAATGTTGAACACTTTATCAATGAGATTGAAAAGGTGGAATATTTAGATTTGTTTGTTTCCTGTTTGAGTGAACAGGATGTTGCACAAACAAAATACAGAGAAACTAAAAACCAAGTTGATGGGCTTTCGACCGATGTCTCCAACTTATCATTGAACAATAAAGCTCAGCAAAGTAACAACACTGCTAAAAGAATAATCAAAAACAGTGACAACGAAAAATTTTCCCCAGATTCAAAAGTCAACAAGATTTGTAATGCTCTTTTGTCTGTATTACAAACACCACCATATTTTGAAAAATACTTACAGACCATCATTACTGCATTTGCCTGTCAAAAACCTCCAAATTTGACCGAAGCATTGTCACTTATAGGTAATTTCAAAGACGAGGAACAAAGAGAGCAAGCAGTTACTCATTTGTGTTTCCTTCAGGATGTTAACAAGTTATTTGACAATGCATTAGGATTGTATGACGTTAAATTAGCATTATTGATTGCCCAACATTCACAAAAGGATCCTAAGGAATATTTGCCGTTTTTACAAAACCTTCATATCCAACCTCAATTACGGAAACAATTTTTAATTGACGATCATTTGAAGAAATACGAAAAGGCGTTGACTTGGTTGTTCGAACTTGGAGCAGAATGTAATGAAGAATTTGATGAATATGTCGTCAAACATGATTTATACAAGCCGGCAATGACAATTTACAAGTATGATGACAAACGTTATAATACCATTTTGAGTTTGTATGCAAATAGCTTGCAAACTCAACAAAAATTCGATATGGCTGCTTTAGCTTATGAATACTTAGGTGACCACGAGAATGCTCTAGTCAACTACATCCATTGCAAGAGATGGAATGAAGCATTAGCCATTGCTGAAATTTCTGAATCTAAAGAAAAGGTGATTGAGGTCGCTGAAAACTTGATCTCATTGTTAACTCAGGATCACAGATATGCTGAAGCAGCTGAAATTGAAAGGCATTTCATGAACAACATTGAAGCTGCTATTATGTTGTATTGTAAGAATTATCATTACGATCAAGCTATTCTTTTGGCTGTTAGTGAAAAGAAGTCAAAATTGCTTGAATCAGTAGTTGATGTTCAAATGGGTGAAGGTTTCGGTACGATTGCGGAACTTTTGGCTGATTGTAAGAGTCAAATGAACTCCCAATTAAGAAGAATACGGGAATTGAGAGCTAAGAAACGAGAAGATCCATACTCATTTTACGGCCAACCAAATGAAGACTTGGATACTCCTGATAACGTTTCTGTGGCGGCATCTGAAACTTCCACCACACCTTCGTTTTTCACTAGATATACTGGTAAGACGTCTGGTACTGCCAAGACTGGAGCATCTAGAAGAACTGCTAAGAATAGGAAAAGAGAAGAAAGAAAACGAGCTAAGGGTAGAAAAGGGACGATTTATGAAGAGGAATATCTTATTAATTCTGTTGGTAGATTATTGGAAAGGTTAGACCAAACCCAACCAGATGCCATTAGATTAATAGAAGGGTTAATAAGAAGACACAGAAAGGAACAAGCAGTCCAAATTCAAAAGAATTGGTGTCAATTGCTCGACTTTATCAAAGAGAATATTGTTGAAATTCATGACATGAGCGAGAAGGATAGAGAAAGATTCGATGACAATGGTAACGTTTATTTGATCCCTGAAATCCCAGTTCCAGTTATCAAGGACTTCCCCAAGAAGGACATACTAGATTACTAGGCTGTTGATATTACCTGTATAGCTATTTTGTATTTATTTATATATATAAGACCGACGTAAGCAGCTCCCAGGCTTACTTGTCAACATTTGTAGTAAAGATACCATTAGACACTGGAACAATGTATATGATGAATAAGTCCTCAATTACCACCCAAAATAACCCAACTATTTTATCACTAGACTATCACCATACTACTAACAATTTGTGTAAATATATCATTATAGCTGCGATTCGAGTTTAACTTTAATTTCGTAGTCAAGAAGCAAATGCGTGAAGCTCAAAATCGCCTTGGAAGTAGCATTTGACACAGCCTGTTTTCTACAATTGTTATAACACATATACTTGTGAGGGAACTTCATAGCAGATGCATAGCCTATGGACTCACGATACATTCCATCCCGTAGGGTGACTCGAACTCTGGCCAACGCTTTACCAGAAACTACGTCGTCTTGAGATTCATCAACGTTAATATCAAAATGCATAATTTCACTACTCCATCCATCGTAACCAAAGACATCATTAGCAAGGTTCATGATGACGTGGTTAGCAATTTTGGGTGTGAACCTGGAATTCTTGTGACGTCTGCCCAGTTCACTCTGTAACGCATCTAACCTGGATTGCAATGTCCCTATTTTGACGAGAGCCCATTCTGAAAGATTTGAATCTTGGGAAGGTGATTCTGAGGAATCTTGTTCAAATTCGGAAATATCTGGAAAAAATTCTATGGTTGATTCCCCTAATATAGTGGCATTTTCGCGGTATTTCGAATCAAATTCAAACGCCATAGTTCCCACATTTATATCCCCATTCAGACTGCTGTTGCTTGGTTGATTTGCAACTAGACGTGAAAACGTAAATACCTTTCTCGGTACGTCGGTGCGGCCCCAGCTTTGGGAGCGAACATACCGGTAAATTGCGAAATTAGGTCCAGCCGTGCCTCCACCTAGTGACAAGTCCGACCAAACTACGCGGTAAAAGTTTCCACCCGTCGCGTTGTCTTCAAGTGCGGTTTTGAAAAATATACTACGTATTCTTCTTGAACAGACTTTCGCTGAAAGTTGATGTATCAGAACGACAAAGATGGATTACTTCAAGAACAACATTCTATCTTCTCTGAACCAAGTTCAGCTGGTGGAAGAAGCAATCCCTATTCTTTGTGACAGACTCCAACATGCTACGTTATCCAACGATAGAAGAGCAGCAGTCTTGGGATTGAAGAGCTTCAGCAGGGAGTATAGAGAATCTGTGGCCCAATACGGACTTCGAGCGTTAATATCGACGTTTCGGAAAGATTTCGAGAATCCCGTCATCATTAAAGCAGTTCTAGAAACACTTTTGATCTTATTCATTCGTGGTGGTACCGATGAAGACTTGACTCGAGGCTGGATTTCGCAGCAGTCAAGATTGCAAAACGGAAAGTACCCATCACCTGCTCTCATGGAACAAGACTTGATTGACGAAGTTTCAATGTGGATAGCTGATGCTTTGACCCAAGATCAAACTGTGCTTATATTATTTACTGATTTACTTCAAGAAACTACCAACTTTCACATCAAGTTGTATACCCTTCAATTGCTTGAGGCATTGGTATCGGCAAGACCCACGATGAAACTGGATTTGCTAGGCGTTCCCACGTCAATTTCTGTGATTGTATCGCTTTTGAACGACGACAATGAACCCGTTAGAAACGAAGCCATTCTTATTTTGATGGCTCTCGCAAACAATAATAATCAAATTCAAAGATTGGTAGCGTTTGAAAACACATTTGACCGTCTTTTTGATATAATTGAAGAGGAAGGTGGAATAAGAGGTTCCATCTTGGTTCAAGATTGCTTGACTTTAATCACAAATTTATTACAATACAATGCAATTAATCAAAAGTTGTTTTTAGAGACGAATATTGTCCCAAGGTTGCAGAGTTTAATTAGCGAGCCAGTAACAGAAGAGTTTGAAGAGGATGAAAATGATCCCGAGGGCTTTACAAGAGTCTCAGAACCAATTGTATGGACCGAGCAACGGGTACAGAACATGAATATTGCATTGGACATTTGTAAAACATTGGTAACCGAAGATAACTCCTTAATTGCTGAGAATCAAATAAAATTGGCGGATGCTGGAGTCCTCTTTACGGTTTTGAAATTGGCATTTTCTCCCATCACAACAAATGAAATAAAAGAAACTTCATTAATTACTACTGGGAACTTGATCCTAGGAAATGCTGATTTGCAATTAAAATTTTCTCAAATTGATGTTCCATATATGGACCCTTCAATGCCCAATCAACTTAAAGCTTATGATAGACCCATTCCTATTGCAATCGCCCTTTTGAACTGGGCGCTTTTTATTAACTCAGTGCATTGTTTTGGAATTCGATCTGGAGCAGCATACTGTTTGAAGTGTTACTTCAAAGACAATAAAGAGTCCAAATTAGCATTTTTGAATGATCAAATCAAAGCATACAACGACCCCAATTTTTTCTTACAAGACAATCAAGAATCTGCAAATGAGAACGGGCATGTTCCAACGGATGACTCAACACCAATGGAAGATACAATAGCTCCACCTTTTGCAAATATATTTTCCACTCTTATGGATTATGATTCGTCGATCAAGCTTAATCCATACAGAGCATGGTTTGCGGCATTAATATTGTTGTACTTATTTGACGAAGAACATGAAAATAGAGAGTTAGCACGAGGTGTGAAAACAGGTGACGAAGAGTCAGGAGAAGAAGTGATGAACTCAATCCAGGCTATTTCAGGTCTTCTTGTTGCATCATTCGATTCATGTGATCAACGTGTAGGAATCGGTTATCTCATGTTGTTAACTGTTTGGATGTATGAAGACTTAAATGTAGTTAATGACTTTTTAAGTGATCCATCTATAGTTAGATCGATCATAACTTTTGTGTCAGATTCATCGAAACTGGATATATTGCTTCAGGGAATGGCTGCCATAGTTCTCGGGATAGCATACGAGTTTTCGTCAAATGAATCACCAATTCCGAGACAGAAACTACACAAATTATTGACAGAAAGTTTGGGTAAAGACAACTATGTCTTGAAAGTCAAACAATTCAAAAATCTTGACCATTTCAAAAATTTTGACGAAGATTTATCTTATTCGAAGACCGAGGAAATTGGTTTACCTAATGTGTTTTTCGATGCGTTATATGTCAATCTCATAAAAGACAACTTCAACAGAATCAAGAGAGCCTTGTTTCATGACCCAATGGTTGAACCACTCAAGAGCGTTACTTTTGAAGCGTTTGAAGAACTTGATGGAAAGCTTCTTGAAATTAAAACTCAACTCTTAGATGAAAAAACCAAAGCCAGAGAAAACGAGAAAACCTTCAAGGAAGAAATTCAAGTTTTGAAGGATTCCGAGAATGAATTAAATACAAAACTTCTGGACACAACTGCCAGTTTGAGTGAATTAAAGGAAAAACACGTTAAGATTTCCGAAACTTATGAAACTACAAAGAAAGATTTAGAAGTTATTGAAAAAGCGAAGAAAGAATTTGAATTATCTTCACAAAAGTATTGGAAAGAACTTCAGGAAACTACAAAGAATGCATCCACCACCAAAGAAACATTAAAATCTTTGGAACTGAAACTTGAAGCAACTGAGAGTGCTAAATCTAAATTAGAGGATGGGATAAATAACATGACTAGAGATTTGTTTCAACTTAAGAAGCAAAAAAAGGAAGCTGAAGATAAAATTAAATCGTCGAATAAAGACATCTCGAATCTCCAAGTTGAATTGAAAAAGGCAAAATCAACAAAAGATCAGAAGTTCTCTCAGCTTGAAACGACAAATGAAGAGCTAAAGTCGCGCATCGATGAACTCAAATTAAGACTTCAAGAAGCTTCAGATAAAGAAAAGGATAAAGAAAGTACACTTAGAACACTACAAGAGAAAATGGACGATACTGAAGCTACTAATTTACATTTAATGGATAAATTAAGATCCGCTGCAAATGCTTTTCAGGACATCAAGAGCTTAAAAGCAACAGCTGATGAAGAAGTGGGACTGCTTCGCCAATCAATAGAAGAAAAAGATAAAGAGATTACAGAGTTGAAAGTTTTATCGGAAGATTTAGAAAAAGTTAGATTAGACAGAAAGAAAATCATGGAAGATTTCGAAGGGTTCAAGTCCAGTTGCAAATTGGAAACAGAACAATTGAACTCCCAATTACTGGAACTACAAGATACAAACACAAACTTGCTCAAGGAAAATGAAACGCTTGCATCAGAAATTGTACAGTTAAAGACTACTATCACGAAAGGTATCGAGGACTACGAAAAATTGAAAGACGAGAATGCTAGGAGTGTGGCAGAATTGGAAAATGAAATCAAGGCCTTGAAAAGTACTCATGAAGACAAAGACAAAGAAATTGCAAATGTCAGAGGTGATTTTGATTCCCTTACTGCCGAATTTTCCAAATTCAAGGAAACCCACAACGAAAAGTTGACTTCAACTTCTGGTAAATTAAATGATCTTCTTGAATCATTGAAATCGAAGGATGACGAACTTGTAAAGTTGAAAGAATCACACACGAAAGATATACTGGACATTTCAACTAAACATATTAGAGCAGAGGAAGACTTGAAGGAAACAAAAGACAAACATGCGAAATGTGTTGAAGAGCTTAAACAATTAAAAGAAGTTCATTGCGAAACACAGACTTTATTGAATGACGCTACAGCCAAGATCCAAAATTTAGAAAACGAATCCACTGGCCTTGAGACAAAAACAAAGGATTTGAAAGATCAAATAGCCTCAATTAAATTTGAAAAGAGCAACATTGAAGAAGCGCTTTCTAAGAAAACTGGCGAAGCTAAAGAAAATACAGAAAAGTTAACTGAACTTGAACAGCAATTGTCGTCTTTGAAATCAAAAATGAGCGTTTTGCAGAAAGATACAAAGGAGAAGGAAGAAAAGCTCACTAAAGCTTTATCTACATTGTCCACTAAAGAAACTGACTTGAAAAATTTGACCGAAAAACATAAGAACATTGAAAATGAGCTGCAAAAATCCAAAACCGAGTTAAATGAATTGCGAAAGGAAATTTCTGAATTGAAGTCGTCTTTGAAATCAAAGGATGATGATTTGAAGACTTTCATCGATAAAAATTCTGCCCTCGAAGATGAGATAAATAAATCTAAAGATCGCTTTGATGGGTTACAAAAGGAAGTCTCTGCTTTTAAAGAATCGTTGTCTGAGAAGAAAAATGATGTTAAGGAATTAGAGTCTGCAAAATCGAAACTTGAGGCAGCTCTTAATGAAACCACTAAAGAAAAGAGTAATCTTGTCAATCAATCAGAGTCTTTGACATCCAAAATAACCGAGTTGACGAATGAAATTAACAGGTTGACGACTACGACGGTGTCACAAGAAAAACAAATTGCAAAGCGGAACACAGAATTAACGGAAACAAGAAAACTTTTAGAGGAAGAAAAGTCAACTACTAAGTCATTGAAATTGGACTATGAACAAATGAAATCGTCCTTAAATGAGAAAGAATCGAAAATCACTAGTCTTCAAAAGAACCATGCGGAATTTACTAGTACCATTGATAATCACTGTAAACATATACTGAGTTTAGAACTGGATTTAAAGAATGCTCAGAAAACAATAGGTGTCCATGCAGACTCGCTTTCTAAAATGGAAACGGAAAAAGCTGATGTTTTGAAACGTATGAATGAACATCAAACCAAAAATACCACACTAGAAGAAAAACTAGCAACGTCATTGAAAAAAATCAAAGAACTAACAACTTTGGACAGTAAGAAAGGATCGCAGTTATCAACCTTGGAGACACAAATTTCTGATAAGAATTCCGAAATAACCTCGTTAAAGAAGAGCTTGGAGGACAAGACTATCGAGCTTGAAAAAGAACGCACCATGTTGAATGAGAATTCCGAAACAATTGTGAAAGAATATACCCAAAGAGTAAGCCAATTGGAGAAAGACTTAACAAATAGCAAACAGGAGAATGAGAAGTTATCAACCAAACTTCGACAAGAGAAAGCTGATATTGAAGCTCAGCTTGATCTGATAAAGCGTGAATTAGAATCCGTTAATGATGAATTCAGTAATTGTAAAAAGGAATTCTCTGAGTTACAGGCTGCAAAAGATTCTCTTTCCAAGTCTCATGAAAAGCAGATTTCTCAAAATGAGAATGACAAAAAACGGTTTTTAAAAGAAAAAGCTGAGATTGAAAAGAAATTAACCTTGAAGGAAAAAGACTTTGAATCGTTAAGAAACGAGGTTGAAAACTTGAAAAAAGAAAAGAATCAAAACGAAACAGCTCTTTCAGAAAGCTTACAAAAGATTTCTACTTTGGAAAATGAACTTACTGAATCTGAGAAAAAACACAAAGAACTTAGCCTGTCTTTGGAGAGTCTTAAAAGTGAGTTCAACAATGCGTCAACACTGAACAGTGAACTAGCAGACACATTTAACAAGGAAAGAAAACTTTTGCAAGACAAAATCGAAGAATTAGAGTCTTCATCAAAACAAACCTCAAAAGAATTGGAATCCACTAATTCAAAACTTCAAGATTTGGATAAAAATTATCAAAACAAAATTTCAGAGTTGAAATCCGTGACTGAGACCCATGAAAAGCTTAAAACTGAACACGCTACAGCTAAGAAGAACTTGAAAGAGAAAGAAATGCAGTTGGATACAGAAATGGCAGCCAAGACTGAACTTAAAGATTCTGTAGCTGAATTTGAAAAGATTAAAGCAGAATACAGCAAAACTAAATCTGAACACGAGAAGTTACAAAACGATCTCAAGGTGACTAAAAATACTGTGACAAACCATCTTGAAGAAAAAGAGAGCCTTAAAGAGAAGTTGAATGCACAAAAGAAAGATTCAAATGACGAAATAGAATCTTTAAAAAAGAAGATAGAGTTGTTACAAAAAATTGAAACAGAAAATGTTTCGATGAAGGATGAACTTGCAAAGTTGAAGGAAGTAGAATTAGAAAAGTCGAAATTGTTAGAGCAGGAAGAAAAGTTGCACACAGAAATCAAGAAGTTGAAGGAATTAAACGAACAATTAGAGGAGTCCAGTAAATCAGGAGCTGAACACAAAAATGAATTAAATGATTTAAGGAAAGAGTTAGATGAGTTGCAGTCAGTCAAAGCAAAAAATGACCTGCTTTTATCTGAAATTGAAACATTGAAGAAACAAGCCGAAAGTACAAAGACCATTGAGTCAGAAAAGAGTCAGCTTGAAGTTGAAATTCAAGATTTCAAGAAGCAAGTCGAGGAGTTGAAGAAAAAAGCTGAAGGAAATGCAATGCTTGAATCAGAGATTGAAACTATGAAGAAGCAAGTTGAAGATTTTAATGTAATTCAATCCGAGAAGAACCAACTTGAAAGTGAACTTGAAGCTTTGAAGAAACAGGAAGAAGTTTCGAAGACAGTCGCATCTAAGAAAGACGAACTTGAGTTGGAAGTTGCAGAATTAAGAAAGAACGCAGAAATTCTCAAGGCAGTTGAAGCAGAAAAGATCAAGCTTGGAGCAGAGGTTGAAGCATTCAGGAAACTGGCAGACGAAAAGAACAAACTCGAGATAGAAGTTGAAGCATTGAAGAAACAAACAGAAACGTTAAAGAAGCAGGCCGACGAAAAGACCAAACTCGAGGCCGAAATTGAAGCATTGAAGAAAGAAGCTGACGAAAAGACTAAACTAGAAGCCCAGGTAAACGAATACAAACAGCAGTTGGCCGAATTGGGTGAATCGCAAGAAAAGAAATACGATGATGAAAAGAAAGCACTTGAGGAGAAAGTCAAGAAATTGACGGAAGAGAGATCCAAATTAATACCCAAAACCGAATTGGATGATCTTATGTTACTTCTCACAGATGTTGATGAGAGAAAGAGTAAATATAAAAAGCAACTTAGAAGCTTAGGAGGTGAGGTTTCGAGCGAAGACGAGGACGACGACGATGATGAAGACGATGAAGACGATGAAGATGAATAATGACAAAAGTGAAGATCTAAACCAATGAACCCAAAATAGCCATCGTTATGGTGCCATCACCCAAAATCGTCCCACGGTTGTAATTGCATTTTGTGAACTGGACGGTTCGAGTTTGAGCAACGGCGTAAAAAAATGAAAAATTCTGTTGCGAAAACTAAAATCTCGAATGGCTCAAAAACCTTTAAAATATTTGTATATATAGATAATGCATGACTAGATGATTTTGCTAGTTGATTCGTACGATTCGTTTACCAATAATCTTGGTCAATTACTTCGCGACAATGCTCATCAAGAGGTGATCATTATTCATAATGACTCGTTCAAGCCCCAGGAATACGATGAGTTCTTCAACAGCTATTTGCCGTTATTTGATTTCTTAGTTTTTGGCCCTGGTCCTGGCCATCCTTCTATTGCCAGTGATGTTGGTATCATTGGCTGGTTACTCAGAAAGTATCGAGATGATCCTTCGGTAATTCCCATTCCAATCTTGGGGATTTGTCTTGGGTTCCAGAGTATTTGTCATGAATTTGGCAATGAGGTGAAAAAGTTAGATAATGTCAGACATGGCCAGGTTTACGATATATTTCCTGAACTTGGCAGCCAAAACAAGTTGTTTTCTTCAGTTTCGTCTACATACTTTGATAGTGTAAGATACCATTCATTGTACGTTGACGAGTTGAATCAAGACATTGAATCTCTAGCATATTGTATTGACGATGGCTCCAAGATCCATATGGCGGTGAAACACAAATCCATGCCCTTTTATGGTGTTCAATACCACCCAGAGTCTATTTGTTCTACTAATGGTGGTGATTTAATCAAAGATTTCAACGTCATAGCCCACGAATATAACTGTAAATATCGTCCAAATCGGTCATTGGATCCTAAGAACCCGTTAATTGCAAAGCTTAAATCGATTTATTCCGTTTCATTCAAGTACCTCATTGAAGATGGAGAATTGGTGCAATCAGGCAGCCCCAAACTTTATTTTCAGAAGTTCAAATTGAACTCAGATGTTGGCACAGTTACTATTTGTGACTGGTTACGTCGAGAAAACAATAATGTCACCAATTTTGTTCTTTTGAATTCGGCATCAATTCCAGGAGAATGGTCTATAATTGGTTTACCAATTGAGAACCAAACGGAGGTTATTACTCATTATATCGACGATCCACAAAACGTTCACATCAACAAGTACAGATCTGCAGCAAAAGAGAAAATCGAGTTACCTGATGGAAAAACTGTTTGGAACTTCATAGGGGACAGAATGCAATCTAAGTATATTTCAAGAGAATACATAAATAAGACATTGGGCAATCACCACAGCAGAAAAATCCCATTCTATGGTGGATACACCGGAATCATTTCATATGAAGAAGGACAGCACATTATGGTCGATAAGTTGGGAACATTCTGTAACTCATCTACCCCAGATTTGAAACTTATCTATATTGAACGTTTCATAATTTTTGATCATCTCACCAAAGAATGGTGTTTAGTTTCAATCAACCAAAATGATGATGAAACCAAATGGGGTGAAGAGTTGATAAAAAATATACAAGCAATTGAACCATTGGAGTTAGATGATATTCCAACCTCTGTGAAAGATTTGGCTACTGAGGACGCAGATATGATCAAATTCCAACTACCTGATTACGAAACGTACAAAAAACAATTTGCTAAGTGTCAGGAATACTTACATTCAGGGGACTCCTACGAGTTATGTCTTACAACTCCGCTGATCATTCAACTACCATCATACATCGACCCGTGGGATATCTACAAGGTTCTTACCTTGAGAAAGAATCCGTCACCATTTTCGTGCTTTATGGAGTTTGATGATTGCATTTTGATTTCATCTTCTCCAGAAAGATTCTTATCTTGGAAAGAAAACGACAAGGGTAACAAAGAATGTCAACTCAGACCGATTAAAGGTACCGTGAGAAACACTCCTGAGGTGGATTTGGAAATGGCTACAGCAATTTTAAAGACACCAAAGGAAATGGGAGAAAACCTTATGATTGTGGATTTGATCAGACATGATTTGTTCCAGTTTTTAGACAACGTCCAAGTATCCAAATTGATGTCAGTTGAGGAATACAAGACCGTCTACCAACTTGTGAGTGTGATTCACGGAGAATTGCCTAAAGTTGGGTACCACGGGCTTGATGTTCTTCACAATTCCTTACCTCCAGGGTCAATGACTGGGGCACCGAAAAAGAGATCGATTGAGATTCTCCAGGACATCGAAGCAATGCAAGCCACGGCAATTTCTGGAGGTAGACGAGGAATTTACAGTGGAATTGTAGGTTACCTTTCGGTAACTGACGATGCAGACTGGTCGGTAATCATTCGTTCTGTGTATCACTACCACGACGATAAGCTTAATAACGAGAATGTCAAGTACTGGAGAATTGGTGCTGGAGGTGCCATCACTGTGCTCAGTGATGTTGATGGAGAATGGGAAGAAATGGAATTAAAACTCACTTCCGCATTGCAAGCATTTTCATAATAGAATCTACATGTATATACAAACACAAAATAACATAATGCACTATCGTTTGACCCGTTGTAGTTGATGGCATTGAATATAATTAACGTATAGTGGTCTTTAAATAGGGACAAGCAACAGCACAATAAGTCAAAGTGATATCAGCTTGTTCCACATCCATTGCAAACATCGATGTCATGTAATACGACAATGTAGTTCTACAGCAAAGAGTACCTGGCCCGGCTTTACAACGAATGTATGGTACGGGCTAGAGAGATTGCTCATTACGAGCCAGCTGGAAATGAAAATACTTCATGTAGCACTACTCACTAATGAAGGAGTCAAAAATTACAGTCAATGGCTCAAGAAGATCAAACATGTACACTGTTGCTCCCACTATGATCGTAGTCTTGCAATTCCAGGGGAAACTGAACCAACCTGGCAGAGACCGGCGTAGCACACCGGTATTCACCTGGCAGTTATCGCCAAGTGGCACAGTTCTTGGCCCCAGCCCACCGCGAGAGTCGTAATATTCTACGGGGATTTCCTGCCGTGAGCTGGGCGGTGGGTTCCAGGAATATTCTCCGTCGCACGACACTTTCAAAATTTTCTCCCACCGACGAAGAAAAGAAAATATTACCAGGCCAGTCTTGTTTGAACAGCACAACAACTAGTGATGTCTTTCTTTGGTTTCGACCCAAGAGGTCCAAACAAAGGCCAAGAAGAAGCGTATGACTTTCAAGAAACGTATGAAGGGTTAGGTGAACAATTAATTGAAGACGACGATGAGCTCAACAGTGAAACCTTTGGCAACGTCGAAAACGTCGGAAAAGATTTCGATTTCAGTGCCACCAGTGCCGCAGCCGCCGCATCAGCACCAGCACCAGCACCAGCACCGGTTCCCCAAGCCAATCCAAATTTTAGTTACGCCCAAGCAGCTCAAACTTCGCTCAATGACGACCAGTTTATGCAAGATTTGTGGGGATCTTCAAACACTCCTAGCCACAACGAGCAACAATTGCAAGGACAACCTCAAGTTCAACCATCGCAAGAGAAAAAGATTTTGTCGTTACAGGAAATTGAAGCGCA
>ERZ778017.1260-NODE-1260-length-26076-cov-5.716959_pt1 | contig 26076 bp, 24 predicted proteins | sample MGYA00375747_ERZ778017 | MGnify/ENA primary metagenome ERZ778017 (study PRJEB29350, sample SAMN05509838) | bioreactor metagenome | biome: bioreactor; material: wastewater | place: South Africa: University of Cape Town | collected 2014-03-17 ...
CACGCGCTGCATTCGCGATGCCGCTCGCCGTCGTGCACAGCCGGGCGCTCGTCGGGCTCGACGCGCCTGCGGTCAGCGTCGAAGTCCACATCGGCGTCGGGCTGCCGGCCTTCCACATCGTCGGCCTTCCCGAAGCGGAAGTGCGCGAGAGCCGCGATCGCGTGCGCGCCGCGCTGCTGCACGCCGGCTTCGATTTCCCGAATCGGCGGCTCACCGTCAATCTCGCGCCGGCCGACCTGCCCAAGGCATCGGGCCGCTTCGACCTGCCGATCGCAGTAGGAATCTTGGCGGCGAGCGAGCAGGTGCCGGCGAACGCGCTCGACGAACTCGAGTTGGTCGGCGAACTGTCGCTCACCGGCGCGATCCGCCCGATCCGCGGCGCGCTGGCGATGGCGCTCGCTGTCGGCCGCGAAGCGCGCAAGCGCTCACTGCTGCTGCCCGCGGCCAACGGCGACGAAGCGGCGCTGGTCGACGGCGTGCGGCTGCTGGCCGCCGAAGACCTGGCCGGCGTCGCTGCGCACCTGAGCGGATCGAGTCCCCTGGTGCGCATCGAGCCGGGCCTGCCGAGGGCGCCCTGCGCTGCCGCCGACGACCTCGCCGACGTCAAGGGGCAGCCCTTCGCCAAGCGCGCGCTCGAGGTCGCGGCGGCCGGAGCGCACAACCTGTTGATGATCGGCCCGCCGGGCTCGGGCAAGTCGCTGCTCGCGCACCGGATGCCGGGCATCCAGCCGCCGATGGAAACCGGCGAGGCGCTGGAAAGCGCGGCACTGGCGAGCCTGCAGGGCGCGTTCCGCACCGAGCATTGGGGCCGACGGCCGTTTCGCGCGCCGCACCACGGCGCTTCGGCCGCCGCGATCGTCGGCGGCGGATCGAACCCGCGCCCGGGCGAAGCGAGTCTCGCGCACAACGGCGTGCTCTTCCTCGACGAGCTGCCCGAGTTCTCGCGCGCGGTGCTCGAGGCGCTGCGCGAGCCGCTCGAAACCGGCCGCATCGCGGTAGCGCGCGCCGCGCGGCAGGTGGAGTTCCCGGCCCGCTTCCAGCTCGTTGCCGCGATGAATCCCTGTCCCTGCGGCTACTTCGGCGCGACGCGCTGCCGCTGCACGCCGGATCAGGTGCAGCGCTATCGCGCGCGGCTGTCGGGTCCGCTGCTCGATCGCATCGACCTGCTGATCCCGGTCGTACCGGTGAGCGAAGCGCAGCTGATGCAGTCGGCCGACGGCGAAAGCAGCCGCGTCGTCGCGGCGCGCGTCGCCCGGGCGCGCGCGGTGCAGCGCGAACGCCAGCAGGTCGCCAACGCATTCCTGCCGCCGCCGCAGATCGACCGGCATTGCGCGCTCGACGAAGCGGCGGCGTCGCTGCTGCGACAGGTAGCCCGGCGGCAGCACTGGTCGTCCCGCGCGCTGCATCGCGTGCAGAAGCTCGCGCGCACGATCGCCGATCTGGGCGGCGAAGCGCGCATCGGCGCGCGGCACGTGGCGGAGGCGATCGGCTACCGGCGCGCGCTGGACTTCGGCGCCGGAGCCGATGCTACGATGCCCGGGCCATGACCGAATCCGCATCGAAGCTTCCGCTCGCCGGTCTGAGAGTCGTCGAGCTGCACGCGATCGGCCCCGTGCCCTTCGCCGGCCAACTGCTGCGCTCGCTCGGCGCGCGCGTCGTGCGCGTCTCGCCGCCGGCCGACCCGGGCCTGGGCGTTCGCGTTCCGCCGCAATACGACCTGCTCAACGTCGGCAAGGAGGAACGGCTGCTCGACCTGAAGGACGACGCGGGAATCGACGCGCTGCACGTCGAGCTGGCCGACGCCGACGTCCTGCTCGAAGGCTTCCGCCCCGGCGTGCTCGAGCGACTGGGCCTCGCGCCGTCGGCGCTGCTCGACGCGCATCCGCGGCTCGTCGTCGGACGGCTGTCCGGATGGGGCAGCCGCGGGCGGCTCGCGGCGCGCGCCGGACACGACATCAACTATCTCGCGCGCGCCGGCGCGCTTGCCGCCATCGGCCCGCGCGAGCAGCCGGTGGTTCCGCTGAACCTGGTCGCCGACTTCGGCGGCGGCGCGATGCACCTGCTCGTCGGCGTGCTCGCGAAGCTCGTGCAGCGCTCGATCACGCAGCGCGGCGGCGTGGCGGAAACGAGCATCCTCGCCGGCACCGTCGGACTTACGCCGATGTTCTACGGCCTGCTCGCCGGCGGTGTGTGGAACCTGCAGCGCGCGCACAACCTGCTCGACGGCGCGATGCCGTTCTATCGCGTCTACCGCTGCGCCGACGATCGCTTCGTCGCGGTCGGTCCGCTCGAGCCGAAGTTCTACCGCGAACTGCTCGACGTCACCGGCCTGCTCGGCGAAATCGACCCGAAGGACCAGTACCGCCCGCAGACCTGGCCCGCCACCACCGCGAAGTTCGAGCAGCGCTTCGCCACGCGCACGCGCGACGAATGGGCGCGGATCGCGGACGACCGCGACGCATGTCTCGCGCCCGTGCTCGACTTCGCCGAAGCCGCGCGCGACGAGCACAACCTGGCAAACGGCCTGTACCGCGCGGAGCCCTTCGCGCAGCCGGACCGCACGATCCGCTTCGACGAGGGCTGAGGCAGGCGCGGGGCGCAGGCGACGCAAGCGCCTGCCGCCTCGCCCCGCCCGCGCTCAGCGCACCGGCGACGGACGCCGCGGCTGCACCTTCCAGAACACGAGCACGGCGAGCGCACAGGCCTGCATCGCCACCCACAGCAGCATCGCGCTGCGGAAGCCCTGCGGATCGTGTTCGCCGCCGAAACGATCGACGGCGACGCCGAACAGCCATTGCGCGATGAACATGCCGCTCATCGTCAGCAGGTTGTACGCGGTGAACGCGCGACCGGTGAGGCGCTCGGGAAAGGACAGGCTCACGTGCGTCTGCGACAGCGTGTGGCAGGTGGTGGCGACGGCCAGCGCGATCCACAGCATCCACGCCCACGCGCCGCTGGACAGCGCGATGACGAGTTCGAGCGCGAGCATCGTCGCGGTGCCGGTCGCCACCACGCGCAGCGTCGACCAGCCCCGGCGCATGAAGTGCGGAACGGCCAGCCCCAGGCCCAGATAGCCGAACATCAGGACGAGGTTGAAGACGAACAGCACCTGCGCCGCGGCGTCGGCCTCCATGCCGAGCACGCGGCGCAGCCAGGGCCCGATCCACAGGCCCTGGAAGGCGACGAAGCTCGCCTGCACGGTGAGCGAGACCACGCCGAAGCGCCAGAAATAGCGATCGGAGAAAACCTGGCGGTACACGCTCCACGACGATTCGGTGTCGTGGCGGGCCGGGATCGGCTCGTCGGGAGGCAGCAGGAAGAAGATCGCCGCGCTCGTCGCGACGAGCAGCAGGGCCGCGACGGCGAACACGCCGCGCCAGCCGATCGCCGGCAGCGCCATCTGCACCGGCACCGTCGTCGCCAGCGCGCCGAGCGCGCCGGCGACGAGCATCCACGCGGTGAGCTGCTGCTGGCGCCCCGGCGCGTACCAGAAGCGGAAAGCGCGCAGCGAGGCCATCAGCGCGGCCGAGACGCCGATCCCGATCAGCGCGCGCGAGATCCACAGCATCGATGCCGAGCGTGCGCCGGCGAACAGCAGGCATCCGCCCGCCGCCACCAGCAGCAGCGTCGCATCGACGCGGCGCGAACCGAAGCGGTCGAGCAGCACGCCCAGCGGCATCTGCACCGAGGCGAAAGCGAGGAAATACGCCGACGACAGCGAGCCGAGCTGCGCGTTCGTCAAGCCGAATTCGGCGATCAGCTCGGGCGCGATGACGGCGTTCACCGAGCGCAGGCCGTAGGACATGAAGTAGCCGCTCGCGAAGGCAAGGAACACGCGGATCGCGGCCGGCGCCGCCAGCACCGCGCTCACTTCGCGATCCGGAACGACTCGTGGAAGAGCTTCGCCGCCTGCGGATCGGCCACCGGGGCGATCATCACCGCCTGCCAGGCGCGGTCGCCGCGCGCGACGAAGGTCGCGCTCATGTGCGACGGCTCGCCGGCGACCTTGCCCTCGACCTCGACGTGCGTACCGGTGACGCTGCCGGCGGCGCGGCCGGCCGCGTCGATGAGCGGGACCTCGATTTGCGTGGCCTTCGTCTCATGTCCCTGCACGTTGCGCTCCATCGCCGTCCGCATCGCCTGCGTCGCGTGCTCGCGCGCCTGCGCGCTGGCCGTCGGCAGCACGACCGCCCCCACGGTGAACAGGGCTTCGTCCACGCGCGCGCCGGTCATCGACATCGTCACGGCAACGCCGTCGAGATCGATAGTCCGCGCCATCGATACGGGCCTGGCCGGCAGCAGGATGCGGTAGCCTGCTTCGGTTTCCTGGATCTCGCGCCAGTCGTAGGCGGGATGGCAGGCACCGAGCGCCAGCAGCGTGCCGAAGACGAACGCGGCCGGCATTCGGGTTTGCCGGCGCATCGGAGCAGGGAAGTTCATTCGATAATGGTAGGGCTCTCGGCCACAACGGAGGTCCAGATGATCTACGAGTTCAAGTCGCGCGCCACCGGCTCCGTCATCATGACCAAGCCCGTTGCCGAGTGGATCCTGCAGATCATAGGGAAGACGCCGGGCCGCACGGGAATCATCACGGTCGACCAGATGCCGGGCGCCGTCGATGCGCTGAACCGGGCGATCGAACAGGAAAGGGAAGAACTGCGCGCCGAGCGCCGCGCGATGGAATCGGTGGGGCCGTCGCCGGCAGGGGCATCGGAGGCGGAGAAGAGCGACACCGACAACGACCCCTATCCCGTGTCGCTCGCGCAGCGCGCCTTTCCTTTCATCGACCTGCTGAAGGAAGCGCATCGGGCGGGCAAGGACATCACCTGGGGGGTGTAGACGCAGGGACCCGTCGATCAGGCAACGCCCCGGGTCGGCGGGGCGCATTCTTCCCGGCGGCAAGCAGAGCGGCCCGAGCACCGATTCGATTTCGCGCAGCGGTGCGCGCATGCGCGGCCGTCCGCCCGCGGCGCCTGCGCGTCCCCGCACGCGACTTGCACGTTCGTTCAAACTATTTGAAACTACGTGCATGAGCGATCCGGACCTGCGCCACGAAGACCTCGCCGTGCGGGTGGCGAAGCTCTATTACTACCAGCGCCTCACCACCGAACGGATCGCCGAAGAGCTGCGCACCTCGCGCTCGACGATATCGCGCCTGCTGTCGTGGGCGCACGAACACGGGCTGGTCGAGATCCACGTGCACGACCCGGCCGAGCAGCCGGGCAAGATCGAGGCGCTGCTGCGCGAGCGCTTCGGCGTGCAAAACGCGCGCGTCGTCACGGTGCCCGAATCGGCGCGCGAAGCCGAATGGCTCGAACGCGTGGCGGCCGACGCGGCCGGCTACCTGAACTCGGTCATCGGCAACGACTGCGTGGTCGGCATCGCCTGGGGAACCACGATCCGCCTGGTCTCGGAGCGGCTCAAGACCAAGCCCACGCGCAACGTCGACTTCGTCGCGTTGAACGGCGCCGGCACGCCGCAGAGCATCGACAGCACCTTCGGCACCGACCTCGTGCTGCGCTTCGCGGCGAACTACGGCGCGCGCGCGCATGCCTTCCCGGTGCCGGCGTTCTTCGATCATCCGCAGACCAAGACGGCGCTGTGGCGCGAGCGCAGCGTGCGCCGCCTGCTCGATCTGCAGCAGCGCGCCGACCTGCTCGTCTTCAGCGTCGGCGCGTTCTCCAGCGAGGTTCCCAGCCAGGTGCACGCCGGCGGATTCCTCGAGGCGGCCGACCGGCGCGACCTGCGCCGCGAGCGCGTGGTCGGCGATATCGCCACCGTCTTCTTCCGCGCCGACGGCAGCTGGCGCGACGTCGCGCTGAACGCGCGCGCGAGCGGCCCCGACCTCGAGCTGTTCCGTTCGCGCCGCTCGATCTGCATCGCCTCGGGCAGCGGCAAGGCGCCGGGCATCCGCGCCGCGCTCGCCGGAGGCTTCGTGCACACGCTGATCGTCGACGAGCCCACCGCCCGCCTGGTGCTCGACGACGCGAAGACGAAGGCGATGCGCCGTTCGGCGTCCTCGAAGGCGTCCTGACTCATGCACCCCGGCGTCGCGCTCTCCCTGCACGCTCCCGACGGCGAGCGCCCGCGCAGAGTGGACCTGCTGGTCGTCGGCGGCGGCATCAACGGAGCCGGCATCGCGCGCGATGCCGCGGGGCGCGGCGTGTCGGTGGCGCTGGTCGAGCAGGGCGACTTCGGCGGCGCCACCTCGTCGGCGAGCACGAAGCTGATCCACGGCGGGCTGCGCTATCTCGAGCAGTACGAGTTCCGGCTGGTCGCCGAGGCGCTCGCCGAACGCGAGGTGCTGCTGCGCATCGCCTCGCACATCGCCCGGCCGCTGCGCTTCGTGATGCCGCACGTCGAAGGCCTGCGACCGTCGTGGATGATCCGCGCCGGGCTCTTCCTCTACGACCATATCGGCGGGCACATCAGCCTGCCCCGTTCGGAGCACGTGCGCCTGTCGCGCGACGGCGCCGGCGCCGGGCTCGCGCCGCGCTTTCGCAGCGGCTACGCGTATTCCGACGCGTGGGTGGACGACGCGCGGCTGGTGATCCTGAACCTGCGCTCGGCGCAGGCGCACGGCGCGCAGCTCCTTCCGCGCACGCGCTTCGTGTCGGCGACGGCGCACCGCGGCCGATGGCGCGCGACGATCGAGCACGAGGACGGCGCACGCGGGACGATCGACGCGCAGGCGCTGGTGAACGCGGCCGGCCCCTGGGTCGAGTCGGTGGCCGCTGCGGCGGGCGGGCGCTCGACGCGCGCGTCGGTGCAGCTCGTCAAGGGCAGCCACGTCGTCGTCCCGCGCATCCACGCGCAGCCGCACGCCTACATCCTGCAGAACGACGATCGCCGCGTCGTCTTCCTGATCCCCTACGAGCGCGATTTCACGCTGCTGGGCACCACCGACGTGCGCGTCGAGTCGATGGCCGCCGCACGCGCGATCGACGCCGACGAGACGCGCTACCTGCTGCGCGCGGCCAACCGCTATCTCGCGCGTCCGCTCGCCGAGCGCGACGTCGTCTGGAGCTACTGCGGCGTGCGGCCGCTGTACGACGACGGCTCGAACGATCCGTCGGAGATCACGCGCGACTACACGCTCGAGCTGCGCACCTTCGACGGCGCGGCGCAGCTCGACATCTACGGCGGCAAGCTCACCACCTACCGCCGACTGGCCGAAGCGGCGCTCGACCGGCTCGCGCCGTACCTGTCGTACCGGCGCGGACGCTGGACCTCCGGCGAGCCACTGCCGGGCGCTGCCGCCGATCCCTACGCCGCGCGCGCCGAGCTGCACGCGCGCTATCCGCAACTGCCGAAGACGCTGCTCGACGCGCTGTTCCACCGTCACGGCACGCTTGCCGCGCAGGTGCTCGGCGACGCGACGACGATCAAGACGCTCGGCGAGGATCTCGACGGCGGGCTCTACGAGCGCGAGCTGCGCTGGTTCGTCGAGCACGAATGGGCGCGCAGCGCCGAAGACGTCCTGTGGCGCCGCTCGAAGGCCGGGCTGCACATGGGTGCGCAGAGCCGCCAGCGGGTGGCGGCGCTGCTCGCCGAACCGGAGAAAGCCGCATGAACTGGCTCGCCGGCTGGAACGTGGCGCCGATCGATCGCGAGATGATCGACATCGTCTCGCACCTGCTCGCCTCGATGCTGGCGGGCGCGGCGATCGGCATCGAACGCAGCTACCACGGCCGGCCGGCCGGGTTCCGCACGCACGTGCTCGTCTGCATGTCGTCGGCGCTGCTGATGCTGGTGACGATGTACCAGTCGCTGTGGTTCCCCGGCGCCGCCGAGATCGTCCGCGTGGACCCCACGCGGATGGCGCAGGGAATCATGACCGGCATCGGCTTCCTCGGCGCCGGCGTGATCATGAAGGAAGGGCTGTCGGTGCGCGGGCTGACCACCGCCGCGTCGATCTGGATCACGGCGGCGATCGGCATCCTCGCCGGCATCGGCTTCTACTTCCCGCTGATCGTCGGCACGATCCTGACGATCAGCGCGCTGTCGCTGTTCCGCTGGATCGAATCGAAGCTGCCGGTCTTCTACTACGCGTACCACTACGTGAGCTTCTCGCGCGAGCAGGCGCCCGCCGAGGAAGACCTGCGCGCCGTGCTGGCGGCGCACGGCTTCGACGTCAGCAACATGAGCTGGCGGCTCGACAACCACGGACGCGTCTTCGAGTACCGGATGACGATCCGCTCACGCAACCGAAAGAACGCGAGCCGCCTGGCGCAGACATGGAGTCGTAACGAAACCGTGCTCGAATTCCGCATCACGCCGACATGAGCACGCTCTCGCTGCAGCACCTGAGCAAGCACTGGGGCCCGACCGCCGCGGTGGACGACGCGAGTTTCGAGGCGGCCAGCGGCAGCTTCGTCGTGCTGCTCGGCCCTTCGGGCTGCGGCAAGTCGACCACGCTGCGCATGATCGCCGGGCTCGATACGCCCACCAGCGGGCGCATCCTGATCGACGGGCGCGACGTCACGCGGCTGCCGCCCGCGAAGCGGCGCATCTCGATGGTCTTCCAGTCGTACGCGCTGTTCCCGCACCTGTCGGTGCGCGAGAACATCCTGTTCGGCGTGAAGGTGCGGCGCGAGCCGAAGGCGAGCCGCGCCGCGCGCCTCGAGCGCGTGAGCGAGCTGCTCGGGCTGTCCGCGCTGCTCGATCGCAAGCCGTCGCAGCTCTCCGGCGGGCAGCAGCAGCGCGTCGCGCTCGGGCGGGCGATCATCGCCGAGACGCCGGTGTGCCTGATGGACGAACCGCTGTCGAACCTCGACGCGAAGCTGCGCCAGGAGATGCGCCGCGAGATCCGCGCGCTGCAGCGCAAGCTCGGCATGACGATGGTCTACGTGACGCACGACCAGACCGAGGCGATGAGCATGGCCGACCAGGTCGTGCTGCTCGAAGGCGGGCGCATCGTGCAGGACGCGGCGCCCGCCGAGCTGTACGCGCGCCCCGCCACCGTGTTCGCCGCGCGCTTCATCGGCACGCCGCCGATGAACGTGCTGCCGCTCGGGCTCGTCGACTCCGAGGCCGGCCCCGGCCGGCTCGTCGGCATACGGCCCGAGCACGTGCGCCTGGCGCGCGGAGGCCGCCTGCATGCGATCGTGCAGAGCGCCGAATATTTCGGCGCCGACACGATCGTGAGCTGCTCGCTGCCCGGCGCCTCGCAGAACGGCGACACGATCGCCGCGCGCGTGCCGGGGCAGCTGTCGATCGCCGCCGGCGAACGCGTCTGGCTCGACTGGAGCGACGACGCGCAGCATTTCTTCGACGCCGACACCGGCCGGCGCCGCGACGACGTACCGCTTACTGCCGTTTCCCAACCAAGGAGGGTCCTGTCATGAGAAGAAGAAGAGTCCTGCAGGCGATCGGCGCGACGACGCTGGCGGGCGCGCTGCCCGCGGCGCGTGCGCAGAACCCGGTCGAGCTGACCTTCTACTACCCGGTTGCCGTCGGCGGCCCGGTCACCAAGACGATCGACCAGATGGCGGCCGACTTCGAGAAAGAGAACCCGAGCATCCGGATCAAGCCGGTCTACGCGGGCACCTACCAGGAGAGCATCGTCAAGGCGCTCACCGCGTTCAAGAGCGGCCAGCCGCCACACCTGGCGGTGCTGCTGTCCACCGACATGTTCACACTGATCGACGAGGGCGCGATCGTGCCGATCGACGGACTGGCCGGCGCGGACGGCAGGCAATGGCTCGACGGCTTCTACCCGGCGTTCATGGAGAACAGCCGCACCGGCGGCAAGACCTGGGGCGTTCCGTTCCAGCGCTCGACGATCGTCATGTACTGGAACAAGGAGCTGTTCAAGGAAGCGGGGCTCGATCCGGACAAAGCGCCACAGAACTGGGACGAGCTGGTCTCCTACGCGAAGAAGCTCACGAAGACCGACGCGAGCGGCAACGTTTCGACGTGGGGCGTGAAGATCCCGTCGTCGGGCTTTCCGTACTGGCTGTTCCAGGGGCTCACCACGCCGAACGACACGATCCTGATGAACGAGGCCGGCACCGAGACCTACTTCGACAAGCCGGGCTCCATCGAGGCGCTGCAGTACTGGGTGGACCTGTCGGCGAAGCACAAAGTGATGCCGGGCGGCGTCATCGAATGGGGCACGACGCCGAAGGACTTCTTCGAGCGCAAGGCGGCGATCGTCTGGACGACCACCGGCAATCTCACGAACATCCGCACCAACGCGCAGTTTCCGTTCGGCGTGGCGATGCTGCCGGCGAAGAAGCGCCGCGGCAGTCCGACCGGCGGCGGCAACTTCTACGTCTTCGACAAGACCTCGCCCGAGGAGCGGCAGGCGGCGATGAAGTTCATCCGCTGGGCCACGCAGCCGCAGCGCGCCGCGCAGTGGAGCATCGCCACCGGCTACGTCGCGGTGACGCCGGCTGCCTGGGAAACCGACGAGATGAAGAAATACGTGCAGGAGGTGCCGCAGGCGACCGTCGCGCGCGACCAGCTGCAATACTCGGTGGCCGAGCTTTCCACGCACGAGAACCAGCGCGTGACGAAGGCGCTGAACGACGGGCTGCAGGCGGCGCTCACCGGCTCGAAGTCGCCGGCCGACGCGATGAAGGACTCGCAGCGCGAGGCCGATCGCATCCTGCGCGCCTACCGTCGATAGAGGAGCAGGCCAATGGCGGCCGCCGTCGGTTCAGGCGAAGCGGGTGCCGCGCCCCCGGCGGCCGGCGCCGCGTCGCGTGAAACGGCGTTCGCGCCGCCGCGCAACCTGCAGGCGCAGATCGTCGCCTGGCTGCTGCTGCTGCCGGCGATGGTCCTGCTCGTCGCGTTCACGCACTGGCCGGCGCTGGCCACCGCCTGGCACAGCTTCTTCTCGACGCCCAAGGGCGCGCGTCCCGCGGTCTGGGTCGGTCTCGAGAACTACCAGCTGATGCTCGACGACGACGTGTTCCGGCAGGCGCTGTGGAACAACCTGTGGTTCGCGCTCGGCACGATCCCGACGTCGATCGCGCTGGCGATCGCGATGGCGCTGTGGGTGAACGGACGGATCGCGGGCCGCGGCTTCCTGCGGCTCGCGTATTTCACGCCGACGGTGCTGCCGATGATCGCGGTGGCGAACATCTGGCTGTTCTTCTACACGCCGCAGTACGGCCTGCTCGAGCAGGTCACGCACGCGCTCGGTCTGGCGAGCCGCAACTGGCTGGGCGATCGCGAGACGGCACTCGGCGCGATCATGGTCGTGTCGGTGTGGAAGGAAGCCGGCTTCTTCATGATCTTCTACCTGGCGGCACTGCAGCAGGTGTCGCCCACGCTCGCCGAGGCCGCCGCGCTCGAAGGCGCCTCGCGCGCGCAGTATTTCTGGCGCGTGCTCTTTCCGCTGCTGATGCCGACCACGCTCTTCGTGCTGATCAACGCGCTGATCAACTCGGTGCGGATGATCGACCAGCTGTTCGTGATGACGCGCGGCGGTCCCGACAACGCGAGCACGCTGCTGCTGTACTACATCTACCAGGTCGGCTTCAGCTTCTGGGATTCGGCCTACGCGGCGGCGCTCACCGTCGTCGTGCTCGCGATCCTCGGCCTCACGGCGATCGTGAAGTTCCGCTGGCTCGACCGGCGGATCCACTATCAATGACCGGGCACATTCGATGAACGCCGCCGCCACCGGTTTTCCGCGCAGCCGCTTCGCGCACGCGCTCGAGAGCGTCGCGGCGTGGCTGCTCGGCCTGCTGTGGATCCTGCCGCTCGTCTACGCGGTGTGGACGGCGTTCCATCCGCCGGAGTTCTCGACGCGCTTCGCGCTCGATGCGCCGCTCACGTTGCGCAACTTCGTCGACGCCTGGCATGCGGCGCCCTTCGCGCGCTATTTCTGGAACACCTTCGTGCTGGTGACGATGGTCCTCGCCGCGCAGCTCGTGCTGGGCACGCTCGCCGCCTACGCCTTCGCGCGCTTCGAGTTCCGCGGCCGCGACCTGCTGTTCTTCCTCGTGCTGCTGCAGCTGATGGTGATGCCCGACGTGCTGATCGTCGAGAACTACGCGACGATGAACGCACTCGGGCTGCTCGACACGATTCTCGCGATCGGGCTGCCGTACTTCGCCTCGGGCTTCGGCATCTTCCTGCTGCGCCAGACCTTCAAGACGGTGCCGAAGGAGCTGGACGAGGCGGCGCGCGTGGAGGGCGCGGGGCCGCTGCAGGTGCTGTGGAAAGTGTACGTGCCGCTCGCGCGTCCGATCTATCTCGCCTATGCGCTGGTGTCGGTGAGCTACCACTGGAACAACTTCCTGTGGCCGCTGATCGTCACCAACTCGGTGGAGACGCGCCCGCTCACCGTGGGCCTGCAGGTGTTCTCGTCCACCGACCAGGGCGTCGACTGGTCGATCATCACCGCGGCGACGCTGATGACCTCGGCGCCGCTGCTCGTCGGCTTCCTGCTGTTCCAGCGTCGGTTCGTGCAGTCGTTCATGCGCGCGGGGATCCGCTGAGGCCGTCGGCGAAGGTGCGCACGCTGCGCATCACCTCGGCACGCGCCTCCTCGACGTCCGCCCAGCCGAGCAGCTTGACGAACTTGCCGGGCTCGAGGTCCTTGTAATGCGCGAAGAAGTGCTCGATCTGCTGCAGCACCGCCGCCGGAACGTCGTCGAGCGTGCGCATCGCGTCGTAGAGGCGGCAGGTGGACGAAACCGGCACCGCGAGCATCTTCGCGTCCTCGCCCGCCTCGTCCTCCATGCGCAGCAGCGCCACCGGCCGGCAGCGCACGACACTGCCGCTCAGCACCGGCACCGGCGCGAGCACGAGCACGTCGAGCGGGTCGCCGTCGCCGCACAGCGTGCGCGGCACGTAGCCGTAATTGCACGGGTAGTGCATCGCGGTGGACATGAAGCGGTCGACGAAGAGCGCGCCGCTCGCGTCGTCGATCTCGTACTTGACGGCCGGCGCGTACATCGGCACCTCGATGACGACGTTGCAGTCGTCGGGGAGGTCGCGTCCGGCCTCGATGCTCATCGGTTGCATGCGGAATCTCCAGGTTCTGCGAGAAATCGTATCGGACAGCGGTATCGGAAATTGATAGGATTGAATCCTATTATCCGGAGTCTTCTTCAATGCGATCGACCCGACAACTCAGTATCACCCTGCCGAACGATATGGCGGAAGCGGTGCGCGCGAAGGTGGCCGCCGGCGAATATGCCAGCGAGAGCGAGGTGATTCGAGATGGTCTCCGCGTCCTGCTTGCAAGAGACCGTGTCGTCGAAAAATGGCTTCTCGAGGATGTCGCTGCGGCCTATGACGCATCCCGGGCCGACCCCTCGCGCGTGCTGAGCGCCGATGAGGTCAGGGCGAGACTGGCATCGACGGCAAGGAAGACGCGGGCAGGGAAGTGAACCACTACTCGGTTGTCTTCGCGCCTGAAGCAAGCGAGCAATTGGACAAGTTGTTCCGATACATCGCGGACCAGGGCTCGCCGCTTATCGCCGAGCGCTTCATCGACGCCATCATTGCCACTTGCGAGACACTGGCTTCGTTTCCTTACCGCGGCGTCTCCCGTGAGGATGTGCGCCCAGGACTTCGCATCACGCACCACAAGGGCCGTACCATCATCGCCTATGCGGTGAACGAGACGAAGCGCATGGTCCTGATCCTCGGCATCTTCTATGGAGGGCAGGCATACGAGGCGTTCTTCGAAACCGAGACCGACGACTGAGGGGCCCTTGAAGATCGTCACCTGGAACGTGCAATGGTGTCGCGGCGTCGACGGCCGCGTCGATCCGCGGCGCATCGTCGAGCACGCGCGCGCGCTCGGCGATTTCGACGTGCTGTGCCTGCAGGAAGTGGCGGCGAACTTTCCGGGCCTGCCGGGCAGCCGCGGCGAGAACCAGTTCGCGATCCTCGCGCGGCTGCTGCCCGGGTACACGCCGATACCCGGCGCGCCCGTCGACCTTCTCGCGCAGGGCAGCGATGCGAAGCCAGGCGAGCGCCGCGCCTTCGGCAATCTCATCCTGTCGCGCCTGCCCGTGCTGCAGGCGCTCCGTTTCCAGCTGCCGTGGCCGTGCGACGCGCAGGCGAAGCGCAGCACGCCGCGCATGCTCGTCGAGGCGACGATCGACGCGCCCTTCGGGCCGTTGCGCGTGGCGACCACACATCTCGAGTACTACTCGGGCGTGCAGCGCGCCGCGCAGGTCGAGGCGATCCGCGCCCGGCACGCCGAGGCTTGCGGGCACGCGCGCGCCGAACGCGAGCGGGAGAACGCCGAACGCAAGCGTGAGATCCCCGAACGCGAGCGTGAGACCCACCAACGCAACGACTCCGACAGCCCCTTCCGCAGCGCCGCGCACACGGTGTCGACGATCCTCACCGGCGACTTCAACCTGCGCCCCGACGACCCGCTGCACGCGCGCATCCGCGCGCCTTTCGGCGACGGCACGCCCGAGCTGATCGACGCCTGGCAGCAGCTGCACCCGGGGCAGGCGCACCAGCATACGAACGGCGTGCACGACCGCGAGCAGTGGCCGGCGCCGTACGCCTGCGACTACGTCTTCGCCAGTGCCGACCTCGCGCCGCGGCTGAAGGCGCTGCGCGTCGATGCCGATACGCAGGCCTCCGATCATCAGCCGGTGCTGGTCGAACTGGAATGACGCCGAGGCCGCTGCGCGAGTGGCCGCTCGCCGAGGCGGCGCGCGTGCACACCGTATTCGCCGACATCGACGACACGATCAGCACCGAGGGCCGCATCACGGCGAGCGCATACGAGGCGCTCGAGCGCCTGCACGAAGCGGGCCTGCGCGTGGTTCCCGTCACCGGCAGGCCGGCCGGATGGTGCGACCACATCGCCCGGATGTGGCCGGTGGACGCCGTGGTCGGCGAGAACGGCGCGTTCTGGATGTGGCGCGACGAAGCCGCCGGCAAGCTGCGCACGCGCCATCGCCTCGACGAGGCGACGCGCGCGGCGAACGGAGCGCGCCTGCGCGAGGTCGCCGCGCGCGTGCTGCGCGAAGTGCCCGGCTGCGCGCCCGCCTCCGACCAGTTCTGCCGGCTCTACGACGTGGCGATCGACTTCCGCGAGGACGTGCCGCCGCTGCCCGTCGAGGCGATCGAGCGCATCGTCGCGACGATGCGCGCGGCCGGCATGCACGCGAAGGTCAGCTCGATCCACGTGAACGGCTGGTTCGGCAACTGGGACAAGCTCGAGACGACGCGCCTGATGATGCGCGAACGCTTCGGCATCGACGTCGACGGGGTCGCCGACCGCGCGCGCTGCGTTTTCGTCGGAGACTCGCCGAACGACGCGCCGATGTTCGCGTTCTTCCCGAACTCGGTCGGCGTGGCGAACGTGATGGATTTCGCCGGCCGCATCGACGCGATGCCGGCGTGGGTCACGCCGTCGCGCGCGGGAGCTGGCTTCGCCGAACTCGCGCAGCGGCTGCTCGAGGCCCGCAGCGCTTTTCCCCAGGAGGTGAACCGATGAAACTGTTCTATTCGCCCGGCGCGTGCTCGCGCGCGGTGCGCATCGCATTGCACGAGGCGGGAATGCCCTTCGAAGGCGTGCTCGCCAGCACGAAGACGCACAAGCTGCCCGACGGCGCCGACTACTACACGATCAACCCGAAAGGCTACGTGCCGCTGCTCGAACTCGACGACGGTGAGCGGCTCACCGAAGCGCAGGTGATCCTGCAATGGGTGGCCGACCAGGCGCCGGAGCGCAGGCTCGCGCCGCCGGCCGGAACGATGCCGCGCTACCGGCTGATGGAGTGGCTGAGCTTCGTCTCCACCGAGGTGCACAAGCAGTTCAGCCCGCTGTTCAATCCTTCGTATCCGGAGGAAGGCAAGCAGATCAACCGCACGAAGATCCTGCAGCGGCTCGGCTGGGTCGACGCGCAGCTTGCCGGCAGGCAGTACCTGATGGGCGACGGCTTCACCGTCGCCGACGCCTACCTCTACGTCATCAGCGGCTGGACGGCGCCGATGAAGATCGACATCTCGGCGCTGAGGAACCTGGTCGCGTACCGCGAACGTGTAGGCCAGCGTCCGTCGGTGCAGCGCGCGGTGAAGGAAGAAGAGCAGACGTAGCGGAGCGGCCGGAGCGGTTCCTAATAGTGCAGCTCGGCCACCGCCGCCTCGTTCGCGGCGGCCGGCCAGGTGCGCACGGCGATGCGCTCGCCGTTGAATTCGGCGATCACCGTGCGCGGCGGGCCGGGGGGCAGCAGCAGCGTCGCGCTCGACACGCCGGGAACGCCGGGCGGCACGCCGGGCAGCGGTGCGCCGTCCAGGCTCATGCGGTCGCGCTGCAGGTCGAAGTAGCCGCGCGGGCGCGTCATCGTGACGACGCTGCCCGCGTTCTTCTGCGCATCGCCGAGCATGCCCGGGCGCATCTGCACCAGCGATGACGAACGAGGAAACGCCGACCGGTACAGGTGCATCGTCGCGAAGCCCGGCGCGGCGACGACGAACTCGTAGGGCGCGTCGGGACGCGCCGGCATCGGCCCCCAGCGGCCGTCCTCGCCGGTGGTGCGCGCATGCAGCGGCCCGCCGAGCCGCTCGCCGGTGATCGGCGCGACCTCGTAGACTTCGACGCGCACGCCGGCCATCGGCAGGTTGATTTCCGGCCGGAAGATCCGGCCGTCGAGCACCGGCGAAGACTCCGGGACGATCGCGGCGCGCACCGGCCAGTCGCCGGTGAGGAAGCGCCACATGTGCTCGAAGGCGCGCGGGCCGAAGCCCGCTTCGCGGTGGTCGACCGGCCCGAGCGCGATGTTGCGCGCGCCCTTCAGCGCCGGGCCGCTCGAATCGACGCCGGTGGCGAAGCCGGGGCGTCCGAGCCAGCGCCCGTCGGGCTGGGCGTACTTGTCGTTGCCGTCCGAGCGCAGCGTCATCCACTTCGGTCCCGGCGTCACTTCGAGCTCGCGTGGGCCGCGCGGCGCGTTCAGCGACGAGAGGAAGGGACCGCTGCCGTTGAACTCGCTGCCCGGCAGGAAATCGCCGGTCCACGCGCCGTGGTTCGGCGTGGCGGCGAGGATCACGTGCGAGACCTTCTTCGCGCCGCCGCCGTTCTCGATGTAGTTGCGGATCGCGTATCCGCCGCGCGAATGTCCGATGAGAACGACGCGCGAAAAGCCGCTCTCGGCGAGCACGCGATCGACCTGCTGCGACAGATAGCGCATCTGGTCGTCGGCCGACGAGCGCCCGGGTTGCGGCTTCGTGTCGTCGTCGCGGGCGAGCGGATAGGGGAAGTCGATCGCGTACAGCCGATTGCGCGGCCAGCCGTTCGACTCGAAGCGCCAGATCGTGGTCATCCACACCGCGGCATCGTCGCCGTTGCCGTGCACGAAGACGATCGGCGGCCGGCGATCGCCGCCGGGAACGATCGAGGCGCAACCGCCGAGCACGAGCATCGCGCCCAGCGCCGCAACGGCCCAACCCCACAGCGCGCGCAGGGAATACTGCGCGTGCACTGCCTGTCGCTGCATACCGGACTCCCCCTCGTGGCGGCGGAACCCGGCAAGCGTATCGCAGCTTCGTCGCCGGCGAAGGAAAGCGGTGAAGAGAGATACCGAAGGCGACGCCGAAGCTGCGCTCTTCTCAGCCGATGGCGCGAAGGGATGCCCCGCGCGTCGACGCGCCGCCCGCGAGCACCGCCGCGGCCAACGGCCAGACGATGGCGCCGACGACGGCAGCGACAGCGGCGGCCAGAACGACGAGCAGAATCCAGTCGACGACGTAGGCGAGGTCGGACCATGCCGCGCCCGACCACGGGGGCAGCACGATGGCCGCCGCCACGCCGGCGAACAGCGCGCTCTTCCACGCCCAGCGCCAGCCCGCGCGCCAGTTGCCGCGTCGCGCGAGCGCGTGCACCACCAGCCCGACGAAGACGATGGCGAGCGGCACCGTCCACGCGGTGTGTGCGACGACGATCTCCCAGGCGATGTTCACTGCGAGCCAGATCTCGTACATGAAAGTCTCCTCAGACGCGACCGTGCAGCACGGCGCGGTACGCGGGCTCGAGCATCCGCGTCTTCATCACCCAGGCGAACCAGCTCTCCTGCAGCGGGTCGACGAGCGGAAGCGTGGGCGTGAGCCTGCCTTCGTAGTCGAACTCGATGAGCATCGCCGAGCCCTCGCGCACGAGCAGCGGGCACGAGGTGTAGCCGTCGAAGCGCTGCCCGGGCTCGCGCCCGGCGATCAGGTCGACCACGTGCCCGGCGACGATCGGCGCGCTTTTCTTGACGGTGGCGGCGGTCTTGCCGCGCGGCGTGCCGTTGATGTCGCCGATGCCGAAGACGTTCGGGAAGCGCCGGTGCCGCAGCGTGTCCTTGTCGACCTCCAGCCATCCGCCGGCGGCGAACGGACCCTCCTTCCAGGCCAGGTCGCTGTTCTTCACGGCGTCGATCGCGCGCATCGGCGGCACGACGTGCAGGAAGTCGTAGGGCAGCTCGGTGCGCTCGCCTTCGGGCGAAGCGAACACGGCGCGGCGCGCGCCCGGATCGACCGCCACGAGCTTGCTCAGGTACTCGGTTTCGATGCCCAGCGCCTTCCAGCGCGCGAGCACGTTGTCGTTGACGGCCTTCACGCCGAAGACGGTGTCGGTGGGCAGCGCCGAGTGGAAACGGATCGTCGAGCGTTGCCGCGTGCCCGCCTGCCGGAGGCGATCGGCGAGCATGAAGGTCATTTTCAGCGGCGCGCCGGCGCATTTCAGCGGCGTGGACGGCAGCGTCATGATCGCGCTGCCGCCCTTCTCGCGGAACGCGTTCATCGCCGTCCAGGTGGCCGCCGCCTCGCGCGGGCCGGCATAGACGCTGCCCAGCCCGTTGCTGCCGATGGCGGAGACGTCCATTCCCTCGATCTGCGCATAGTCGAGATGAAGGCCGGTGGCGACGATCAGATAGTCGTAGCCGATCTTCCGGCCGCCGATGGTCTGGAGCTGGTTGGCCTGCGGATCGAAGGCGGCGACGGCCTCCTGCACCCAGTCGACGCCGGGCGGAACGAAGCTCGCGTTCTCGCTGCGCACCTTCGACATCGGCCAGATGCCGGTGGCAACCAGCGTGTAGCCGGGCTGGTAGTTGTGCTCGGTTTTCGCGTCGACGATCGTGATGCGCGCGCCGTCGAGCGAAGCGGCGAGACGGTTGGCCACCGCGAGGCCGCCGAGCCCGCTGCCGGCGATCACGATGCGCGCGCTGCTCTTCACGCGCTCGGCGCGAACGCGGGGCGCGTGCCCGGCCACTGCGGCGCCGGCGCCGAGCGTGGCGGCGCCGAGCATCCATGCGCGGCGCCCCGGCCTGTCGATTCGGTCCATTGTCTCTCCTCCCCTCGGACGACGATCGGTCGCTTTTCCGGAACGTAGTCCGACGCGGATCGCGCGCCTTTGATCCTGATCAGGAATTCACTATATACCCCACAGGGTATGGGCTTCGCTAGACTCCGACGACCCCCGCCGACCGACGATGCCCCCGTTGCCCTCCGTTTCCCCCTCTGCCCGCCGCACCCGGCCGCTGCTCGCGCTGTTCGTCACGCTGGGCGTGCAGATGCTCGCCAGCCTGGTGCTGAGCGCGCCGTCGGTGCTCGCGCCCGCGGTCGCGCCGCGACTGGGCTTCGCGCCCGAACGCGTCGGCCTGTTCGTCGGCCTCGCGTATCTGATGGCGATGCTCTCCGGGCTGTGGAGCGGACGCGGCGTCGCGTCGATCGGCGCGGTGCGCCTGAGCCAGGCGGCGATGTTCTCGTGCGCGCTCGGCGCCTTCGCCGCGACGGGCGGTTCCACCGGACTGCTCGTCGTCGCCGCGATCGCGATCGGCACCGGCTACGGCCTGATCAACCCGGCGTCGACGACGCTGCTCGAGCGGCATTCGCCCACCGCGCGGCGGGCGCTGTTCTTCTCGATCAAGCAGACCGGCGTGCCGCTCGGCGTCGCGCTCGCCGGCCTGCTGATGCCGTGGGGGCTGACGGCGCTCGGCTGGCAGTGGTCGATCGCGCTCGCCGCCGTCGCCTGCGCGCTGCTCGGCGCGGCGCTCTTTCCCACCGTGCATCGGCTGCAGAAGGCGCGGCGCTCGCCGGGTCCGGCGGCCGATGCCGACTGGTCCGCCGAGCCGCTGGACGCGGCGCCCGGCGTCGACTGGCCCGCCGAACCGCCGGAGGCGGCGCCCGGCGACGCGCGGGCCGCTGCTCTCGCCGAGTCGAAGCCGGCAGCCGCCGGCCTGAATGCGCTCCGGTCGGTGCTGCGCGATCCGGCGTTGCGACGGCTGAGCCTGACGTCGCTCGCCTTCGCCAGCACGCAGCTCGTCTTCGTCACCTTCCTCGTCTCTCTGCTGAACCTGCAGCTCTCGCATTCGCTCGCCTGGGCCGCCGGCATCCTCGCCGCCGCGCAGGTGGTCAGCACCATCTCGCGAATCGCGCTCGGCCATGCGGCGGACCGCTGGATCGACGCCGCACGCCTGCTCGGCTGGCTCGGCCTCGCCATGGCCGCCTCGCTCGTGGCGCTCGCGCTGCTGCGCCCCACGACCGCGAACGCATGGGTGTTCGCCGCAGCGATCTTCTGCGCGGCGACCGGCATGGGGTGGAACGGCGTCTATTTCGCCGAGCTCGCCCGCACCGCGCGCGAGCGCGCCGACCTCGCCACGGTGGCGGGCGCCTCGCAGTTCTTCACTTTCGCGGGGAGCATGTCGGGCCCCGTGCTCTTCGCCGGCATCATCCGCGCGGGCGGCTCGTACAGCACCGGCTTCGCGTTGTTCGCGCTGCTGCCGGCGGCAGCGGGTCTGGCGATGCTGCGGGCGCGGAGAGCACGGCGCAGCGGCTGAGCGTTGCAGGTACGCGACGAAAACCCTATTGCGTACGCGTACGCTACGCCTTCCGCCAAGAAAAAGAACGAGGCGCCTGCCTTGCGCAGCTTCTTCCTCCGCAACCTGATCCACGTTTCCGTCGCGATGGCGGCGCTGATGGCGCTCGGCGTGGGTCTGGTGCTCATCGCGCAGGCGCTGCACTCCGACACCGCGCTGGAGCGCCTGCGCGATGCGCACGAGGCGGCCGCCGAGCTGCTTCGCGCCACGGCCTTGCAGGCGCGCGAACGGGGGCTCGTGGCGGCGAGCATGGGAAGCCGGCACGGGCTCGACGACATGGACGAGCTCGTACGCCTGCGCGACGAATCGGAGGCGAGCTGGCAGCGCGCGATGGCGCTGGTCGAGCGCATCGCCGCCGACTCGGAGTCGCCGCTGATCGACGCGTACACCGAACGGGCGAAGTCGGCGCACGAACGATTGCAGGCCGCACGGGCGCAGGCCTACCGCGGCATCGGGACGGGGACGACGGACGTCTCCGTGCAGGAATGGCTCGGCGCCGCCACCGCGAACAATCTCGCCTGCGCCGGGCTGCGCGACCAGTTGCTGGGCGCCGTCGAAATGCCGGCGGGCGTGATCCGGCTCCACCTGTCGCTCGCGCGGACCGCCTGGGTGCTGAGCGAGCACGCCGGGCAGATCCGCGGAATCCTGGCGGCGCACGCGGGAAGGAGCGAGCCGGCGAGAGCTTCCTCGAACAGATCGGCGTCGCCCGCGCCACGATTCGCCAGACGCTCGACGAGCTTCCCGCGCTCGCCGCGCTTCCCGGCCTGGCGCCGCATCTTCGCGCGGCGATGCTCGGCGTGGAAGAGACGCTGGGCAGGCGCTTCGACGCCGCGGTCCAGGCGATGCTGCAGGCCGCATCGACCGGCGACTATCCGTACGACGCCGCGAACTGGTACGAAACGACGACAGCGCAGATCGACACCATCGCCGCGTTCTCCGAGGCGGCCGCGAAGTTCACGACGGCCCAGCTCGAGACGCTCGCCGAGCGCAGGCTGCTCACGGCGGCTGCGTTCCTCGCGTTCACGCTGTGTGCCGGCTACCTGGCTTCGTTGAGCCTCAGAGCGGTCAAGCGCAATGCCGATGCGCTGTTCCTGCAGAAGGAGCTCGCCGAGGTCACGCTGCATTCGATCGGCGACGCGGTGATCACCACCGATGCGCAGGGCCGGGTCAAGTACCTGAATCCGGTCGCCGAGGAGCTCACCGGCTGGACCTCGCTCGAGGCGCGCGGCCGGCCGGGCAACGAGATCTTCCGCATCGAGAAGACGCTGCATGCATCGGTCGTCGATCCGATCGGCGTGTGCCTGCGCGAAGGCCAGGTGGTCGGGCTTGCCAGTGGGCACGTCCTGCAGCGGCGCGACGCCCGCAGGATCGCGATCGAGGATTCCGCGGCGCCCATCCGCTCGCGCGATGCGAGCATCGTCGGCTGCGTCGTCGTGTTCTACGACGCCGAGTCGCCGCGCAACAACGATCATCTCCTCTCGTATCACGCCACGCGCGACGCCCTCACCGGCCTGATCAACCGTCGCGAGTTCGACCGCCGGCTGCAGGAGCTCGTCCACCACGCCAAGGCGCGCGAAGGCCATCACGTTCTCGCCTACATCGATCTCGACCAGTTCAAGGTGGTCAACGACACCTGTGGGCACACGGCGGGCGATCGCATGCTGCGGCAGATCACCTTCCTCCTGCGCAAGAAGATCCGCGAGGGAGACGTGCTCGCGCGGCTGGGAGGCGACGAGTTCGCGGTATTGCTGCACAACTGCCCGCTGGAGAAGGGCGTGGCGATCCTCGACGAGCTGCGCAACAGCCTGAGCGCATTCCGTTTCACCTGGGAGAACAAGGCGTTCGCGATCAGCATGAGCATCGGCGTCGTGCCGATCACGCCGTCGAGCATCAACGCCGCGGAGCTCCTCAGCGAAGCCGACGCCGCCTGCTACGCGGCCAAGGAGAAGGGCCGCAACCGCGTGCAGGTGTATCAGCCCGACGACATGGAGCTCTTCCAGCGCAAGGGAGAAATGCAGTGGGTGGCGCGCATCACCGAGGCGCTGCAGGAAGACCGCCTGGTGCTCTATCGCCAGCGCATGCTGCCGCTGAAGCCGGGGGTCGCGGAGCGCATCGAGATCCTGGTGCGCCTGCTCAGCCCCGACGGCGCGGTCGTCCCCCCGATGGCGTTCATCCCCGCGGCCGAGCGCTACAACCTGATGCCGGGGATCGACCGATGGGTGATCCGCAACGCCTGCGCCCGGCTCAGCGATTTCCTCGCCGGCAACGAGGAGATGATCGTCAACATCAATCTGTCGGGGCTGTCGCTCGGCGAGAAGGACATCGCGCGCTTCGTCTCGGGGACGGCCGCCGCCGCCGGCATCGCGCCGCACCGGCTGTGCTTCGAGGTCACCGAAACCGCGGCGATCGCGAGCATGGAGGCCGCCTTCGGGGTGATGCAGCAGATCAGCGACCAGGGGTTCACGTTCTCGCTCGACGACTTCGGCACCGGGCTGTCGTCGTTCTCCTACCTGAAGACGTTGCCGGTGCGGCAGATCAAGATCGGCGACAACTACGTGAGGAACCTGCTGTCCGACCCGCTGAGCCACGCCATCGTGCGCTCGGTCGTCGAGATCGGCAGCGTGCTCGGCATCGAGCTCTGCGCCGAGTGCGTCGAGGACCGCGAAACGCTGTCGGTCGTGTCGCGGATGGGGGTGGAGTACGCGCAGGGCTTTGCCGTCGCCCCGCCGATTCCGCTCGACGACTACCTGTACGAGCGGCAGGGCGAGCTGTTCCCGACGGCCTGACGCTGCGCGGCCGCCCCGCGCCGTCAACCCCCGGGCACGAGCCGGCGCCGCAGCATCGGATAGTGGGTCGACCGGCCGAAACGCGGGAAGGTCTTCGTATCGGCGCGCAGATCGGCGAGCACCGGCGAGCGAAGCGACGCGAGAAGCGCATCCATCGAATCGAAGCGCACTTCGTTGCGGATCACCGTGGCATCGACAGGGAGCATTCGCGGCACGGCGCCGGTCGGCACGTAGCAGAGCACCTCGCGCACCGCCGGCAGACGCGCGAGGATCGGCGGGTGGTTGGCGACGTAGTACGCGGCGAAACGCGCCGGGTCGTCGACTGGGCCGTAGTAATGCACGACCAGCGAAAGCGGCGCCGCACCGTCGTCGCGCGGCGACGGCACCGGCTCGCGCTCGACGCGGAAGATCCCCGCGCGCCATTGCGGCGCTTCGGCCGCCGCATCGGCAGCGGGTGCGCATGCCTGCAGCAGCGCGTCCCGTAGAGCGGAGCCGTCCAGCCATTGCCGAAGCGCCTGCGGATCCTCTCCTCGGCATTCGACGATGACGAACGGCGGCTCGCCGTCGCCGAACAGCGCCAGCCGCTCGTGTTCGGGATGCGGCACGAACAGGTCGAAGCCGCGATCGCCTTCGAGCGCCGGCAGCGAGCGCAGCACCTCGCACAGGCGCCCGGCATCGGGCAGCGGTGCGCGCGCCTTGCGCTCGCAGGTGAAAACGAGGGCATGCTCGGTTTTCAACGCTCGTTCTCCAGGGTCGGTAATGCGGAGCGCGGCTCGAAGTCTTGCAGAAGCCGTTGCGCCTCCTGCATCGCGGTCTGCAGCCGGGGCATGCGCACCGGGCCATAGCCCCGCACCCCCTCCGGCAGCCGCACGAACTCGAGCGCCGCGGCGACGCGCCCGGAATCGAGCGATGCCGCGATGCGCTCGAGTCCTTGGCAATACAGTCGCGTGAAGCGGCGCTGCGCGATGCGCTCGGACTGCCACGCGAACGGGTCGAGCACGCTGCCGCGCAGCCGGCGCATGCGGGCCAGCACGCGCAGCACGACCAGGATCCACGCGCCGAAGCGCAGCTTGCGCCGACGGCCGTCGCGCGTGGCGCGACGCGGCAGCCAGGCCGGCGCGAAATGGAACACCGGCCGCGCGCGGGCACCGTAGCGCTGCCGCAGTTGCGACAGGTAGTGCGGATCGCTCGCCAGCCGCGCGACCTCGTACTCGTCCTTGATCGCGAGCGCGTCGAAGGCGTTGCGGGCAACCGCGAGCGCCAGTCCGGCCTCGTCGCCCCCGGCACGCTGCGCGGCGCGCACGACGCCGTGCACGAGCGCACGGTAGCGATCGGCGAGGCGGCGATCCTGGTAACGCTCGAGCTCGGCAGCGAAGTACGCGGCCGCCGCATCGGGATCGGCGAGTTCGTCGATGCGATCGCGCCCGGCCGCCGCCGGATCTTCCAGCATCGCCGCCGCCTTCTGCGGCTGCGCCGCCGCCAGGCGTCCCCAGGAGAACGCGGCGAGGTTCGTCTCCACCGAGATGCCGCGCTCCCGGATCGCGTGCTCGACGGCCGCCACGGAAACCGGCAGCAGACCGCGCTGCGCGGCTGCGCCGATCACGATCATGTTCGCGTACAGCGTGTCGCCGAGCGCCTGCCGGGCGATCGCCGGCGCGTCGACGATCGCGATCGCTTCGGACCCGAGACGCCGTTCGAGCCGCGCGCGCCAGGCTGCGACCGGCAGCGGCGCGTCGGGATCGAGCGCCTGCTCGAGCATCGGCGTCGCTTCGTTCGAGACCACGGCTCGCGCGCCGGATGCCAGGCGCGCGACGACGCCGGGGGAGGCTGCCGAGGCGAGGTCGCCGGCGATCAGGAGGTCGGCGCCACCGACGGGAATCCGCGACGCGCCTTCGATACGTTGCCCCTCGGCGATGCGCAGGTGCGTCGTGACCTCGCCGCCCTTGCGCGCCAGCCCGGTGTTGTCGAGCTGCGTGACGGCGAGGCCTTCGTGCAGCGCCGCCGACGCGAGCACCGATCCGGCGGTGACGAGCCCCGATCCGCCCACCCCGGCCAGCACGATGCCGAACGGACGCCCGGGGCTGCACGCCGCGCGCCGCGGCTCGGGCAATGCATCGAGCAGCGCGCGCGGCAGCGGCACGGCGCGCGCGCGCGAAGCCGCCTCGGCGTTCTCGATCGTGACGAAGCTCGGGCAGTAGCCGTCCATGCACGACAGGTCGGTGTTGCACGACGATTCGTCGATGCGCCGCTTCGATCCGAAGATCGTATCGACCTGACGCACGGCGCTGCAGTGCGATTGCACCGAGCAGTCGCCGCATCCGTCGCAGATGCGCTCGTGGATCGTCACCACCGGCTCGTCGGCGAAACGGGCGCCGCGCCTGCGCAGCCGCCGCTTCTCGGTCGCGCAGATCTGGTCGTAGACGATCGCCGACACGCCCCGATGCTCGCGGAACACCCGCATCACCTCGTCGAGATCGTCGCGATCGCCGAGCCGGATGCCC
>ERZ778017.1262-NODE-1262-length-26032-cov-7.516380_pt1 | contig 26032 bp, 27 predicted proteins | sample MGYA00375747_ERZ778017 | MGnify/ENA primary metagenome ERZ778017 (study PRJEB29350, sample SAMN05509838) | bioreactor metagenome | biome: bioreactor; material: wastewater | place: South Africa: University of Cape Town | collected 2014-03-17 ...
TCGCGCCTGATGAACCTCACCGAGGCGCAGGAAGGCATCATGAACATCGCCTTCAGGATCGCCGACGAGGAAGGGCTGCTCCTGCTCGACATGAAGGACTTGCAGGCGCTTCTGGCCAATATCGCCGAACGCGCCGACGAGATCGGCGCCCGCTACGGCAACGTGACCAAGCCGTCGGTCGGTGCGATCCAGCGTACCCTGCTGGTCCTGGAACAGCAGGGGGCGGCGCATTTCTTCGGCGAGCCGGCGCTGCGGATCGCCGACATCATGCGCACCAGCCGCGACGGGCGCGGCGCCATCAACGTGCTCGCCGCCGACAAGCTGATGATGAATCCGCGCCTCTACGCGACCTTCCTTTTGTGGCTGATGTCGGAACTGTTCGAGGAACTGCCCGAGGTCGGCGACCCCGAGCGGCCGCGGCTGGTGTTCTTCTTCGACGAGGCGCACCTTCTGTTCGACGATGCCCCCAAGGTGCTGGTCGAAAGGGTGGAGCAGGTCGTGCGCCTGATCCGCTCGAAGGGCGTCGGCGTCTATTTCGTCACGCAGAACCCGCTCGACGTGCCGGAAAGCGTGCTGGCCCAGCTGGGCAACCGCATCCAGCATGCGTTGCGCGCCTATACGCCGCGCGAGCAGAAGGCTGTGAAGACGGCCGCCGATACGTTCAGGCCAAACCCGGATTTCGATTGCGCCAAGGCGATCACCCAGCTTGGGACCGGCGAGGCGCTGGTCTCGACGCTGGAGGCCAAGGGCGTGCCGTCGATGGTACAGCGCACGCTGATTCGCCCGCCGTCCTCGCGGCTCGGGCCGATCGCGCCGGAGGAGCGGCGCAAGATCATCCTCGAAAGCCCGGTCGCCGGCCAGTACGACCAGGCGATCGACCGGGAATCGGCTTTCGAGATGCTGCAAAAGAAGGCGACGGCCGCGCAGGAGGCGGAGGCGTCGGCAGAGCCGCAAAGCGGCGGTTCGCGCTGGACCATTCCCGGCTTCGGCGGCGACGACGAGCCGCAGCCCTCCGGCAAGCGCGGAGCGGCCCCGCGCCGCTCCAACCGCCAGTCGGTCACCGAAGCAGCCGTCAAGTCCGTGGTCCGCTCCGTCGGCTCCTCGCTCGGCCGCGCGCTGGTGCGCGGCATCCTGGGCAGCCTGTCGAAGGGGCGCTGAGCACGCCCCATTGAGGCAGGTCAGAAAAGCAGGCCGAAGCCGCGCCTGACCGGCCCCAGAAACTCGGCGTCCTGCGGAACGCCGCCGTCGATCGCCATGGCCTGGCCGGCGTCTGCCACCATCGGCGCGCCGACGGCGTTGGTGACGACGATCTTGGTCTTGTTGGGGACGCGGTCGTAAAGATCGAGGATGTCCTGGTTCATCAGCCGCACGCAGCCGGAGGACACGGACTTGCCGATCGAGTTCCATTCCGGCGAGCCGTGCAGGCGGTAGAGCGTGTCTTCGCCGTTCTGGAAGATGTAGAGCGCGCGCGCGCCGAGCGGGTTCATGAGGCCGGGCGGCATGCCGCCGTTGCGCACGCTGTATTTCTCCAGTTCCGGCTGGCGGCCGATCATGTCGTCCGGCGGCGTCCATTTCGGCCACTTGCGCTTGTACTGCACGATGGCCTCGCCGGCCCATTCGAAGCCGGCGCGGCCGAGGCCGACGCCGTAGCGGATGGCCTGCCCGCCCTCGCGAACGAGGTAGAGGAAGTGGCCGCCGGTATCGACCACGATGGTTCCGGGCTGCTCGCCGGTCGGGTCGGGAACGATCTGGCGCAGGAAGCGCCGGTCGATCTTCTGGTAGGGAACGGCCGGAATCTCGAACTCGCCGTCGAGGACCGGCCCGTACATCAAGGCGTAGTCGCCGAGTTCCGGCTCGATGGCGGGCGGTTGCGCGGACGGGAACTCGACCTGCTGCTGCCGCGTGGTGGTGCAGGCCGACACCATGATGGAGGCCGTCCCCAACGCGGCGGCGTTGAGAAGGCCGCGCCGGCTGATGGAACGGGAGAGAAGCTTTGGACTGGACATGGTGTTTCGATATTCCCGAAGAAGCGAAAAACAGGAGGACGCCGGCAGGCGTCCGTAAATCCTCCCCTTAACCGACGAGGCGATAGGCGGTTCCGATTCTGGCCTGAGATAGGACAAAGCAAGGCCAATATGTGGCGGCCGTCACATTGTTGTAATTGGGCAACAGCGCCGCGGCAGCCGCGTCAGCCGGCGGCCAGCAGGCCGTCGAGCGAAGGCAGGATCAGGCTCGGCGGATAGTCGCTGTATTCCTCCGGCTGGTTGGCGCGGTTGACCCACACGGTACGGAAGCCGAATTTCGCCGCCCCGGCGACGTCCCAGCGGTTCGAGGACTGGAAGGAGACGGCGTCGGGATAAAGCCGCCAGCTGGTGGTCACCATTTCGTAGACCGACGGATCGGTCTTGAAGCGCCTGACCGCATCGACGGAAAAGATGTCGTCCAGCACCTGGTCGAGCGCGGAGGAGCGGGCGGCTGCCTCCAGCATCTCGGGCGAGCCGTTGGACAGGATCGCCACGCGCGCGCCCGTCGCCTTCAGCGCCTTCAGTACGGCGGGCACCTCGGGGTAGCAGTCGAGCCGCCAGTAGGCGTCGAGAAGCTTCTGCCGGATGGCGGGGTCGACCGACGAAAACCGGCGCAGGCAGAAATCCAGCGCCTGTTCGGTGAGCTGCCAGAAGTCGGCATAGGCGCCCATCAGCGTGCGCACCCATGAATATTCGAGCTGCTTGGCGCGCCACAGTTCGGAAAACGCCGGCCCGTCCGGCCCGATCGCCTCGGCATGGCGGCGCACGGCCGCATGCACGTCGAAAAGCGTGCCGTAGGCGTCGAAGACATAGGCTGCGTGTTGCATCGCACATTTTTGTGACGGGTCGGCCGCCGATGCAAGGGCAGATTGCAGCCGGCGGCCGCCTGGCCTTACAGAAACGGCGGAATGCCGGTTGACGGCCGACCCCGTTCGGCCTTCCAATGGCGGCATCACGCATCGAAACGGGATGAAACCATGACACTGGCGACGGCGGCGCAATCCGCGACCTGGACTTTTGTTGACGGCGACTGGCACGAAGGCAACGTCGCCCTGATCGGGCCGCGCAGCCACGCTATGTGGCTCGGCACCACCGTCTTCGACGGCGCGCGCTGGTTCGAAGGAGTGGCGCCCGATCTCGACCTTCACGCCAGGCGGGTGAACGCCTCGGCGATCGCGCTCGGCCTGAAGCCGACGGTCGCGCCGGAGCGGATAGTGGAACTGACCTGGGACGGCCTGGAGAAATTCGACGGCAACACGGCCGTCTACATCCGCCCGATGTATTGGGCCGAGCACGGCGGCTACATGGGGGTGCCGGCCGATCCCGGCTCGACCCGCTTCTGCCTGTCCCTCTACGAGGCGCCGATGATCGCGCCGACCGGGTTTTCCGTCACCGTCTCGCCGTTCCGGCGCCCGACGCTCGAAACCATGCCCACCAACGCCAAGGCCGGATGCCTCTACCCCAACAACGGCCGTGCGATCCTGGAGGCCAAGATGCGCGGCTTCGACAACGCGCTGGTGCTCGACATGCTGGGCAACGTCGCGGAAACGGCGACCTCGAACGTCTTCCTGGTCAAGGACGGTCAGGTGCTGACGCCTGCCGCCAACGGCACGTTCCTGTCCGGCATCACGCGGGCGCGCACGCTCTCGCTGCTTGGCGAGAACGGCTTTTCGGTTGCTGAAAAGGTGCTGTCGGTGCGCGATTTCCTCGAGGCCGACGAAATCTTCTCGACCGGCAACCATTCCAAGATCGTTCCCATCATCCGCATCGAGGACCGCGACCTGCAACCCGGCCCGGTGGCCAAGAAGGCGCGGGAACTTTATTGGCAATGGGCGCATTCGACTTCCGCCCGGTGAGGGGCTAAAACGCATCCGTGCTTCGGCCCGGGCCGTTGCCCTCGGCCGAACCCGACCTATCTTCGTCCGGTATGCGATGCCGGATTTTCTTCAAGGAGTAATACCATGGCTTTCGAACTGCCCGCCCTGCCGTACGACTACGAGGCCTTGCAGCCTTACATGTCCAAGGAGACACTGGAGTATCACCACGACAAGCACCACAAGGCCTATGTCGACAACGGCAACAAGCTGGCTGCTGAAGCCGGCATGGGCGACCTGTCGGTAGAGGAAGTCGTCAAGCAGTCCTTCGGCAAGAACGCCGGCCTGTTCAACAACGCCGCCCAGCATTACAACCACGTCCATTTCTGGAAGTGGATGAAGAAGGGCGGCGGCGGCAACAAGCTGCCCGGTGCGCTCCAGAAGGCGTTCGACAGCGACCTCGGCGGCTATGACAAGTTCAAGGCCGATTTCATCGCCGCGGGCACCACGCAGTTCGGCTCGGGCTGGGCCTGGGTGGCGGTCAAGAACGGCAAGCTCGAGATTTCCAAGACGCCGAACGGCGAGAACCCGCTGGTGCACGGCGGCTCGCCGATCCTCGGCGTCGACGTGTGGGAGCATTCCTATTACATCGACTATCGCAACGCGCGCCCGAAATATCTCGAAGCCTTCGTCGACAGCCTGATCAACTGGGATCACGTGCTGGAAATGTACGAGGCGGCCAAGGGCTGAGCGGCGGAGGCGCCCGCCGTCTCGAACTGCCGACAAGGCCCCGCTCCGGCGGGGCTTTGTTTTGTCGGGCTGGAAATCAACCTCATGACATGAAGTTCAAACAAGTGTGATCGGACAGGCAGGAACTTTTCCCGCATCCTGACGTCGGACCCTTTCGTACCATCCCTCGATCTTCGCCAGCCAGAATTTTTCCAGCAACCCGGAGACCCTGAATGAGAAAGCTTCTAGTCGCCATCTCCCTGCTTGCCTTCGCCGCTTCCGCCGCATCGGCCGATCCCATTTCAGACCGGCAGGCCGCCATGAAGGAGCGCGGGAAAATCGTCGGGACCCTCTCCAAGATGGTCAAGGGCGAGCAGGACTTCGACGCCGCGCTGGTCTTGAGTTCCTTGCAGACATTGCAGGAGAATGCCGAAAAATTCGATGTCGACGCGCTGTTCCCGGCAGGCACCGAGACCGGGGGCGACACCACCGTATCGCCGAAGGTGTGGGAAGACATGGCCGGCTTCAAGGCGGCCGAAGACAAGTACCTGGCGGACGTGAAGGCCGTGAATGCGGCGGCTCCCGCCGATCTCGAGGCCCTGAAGACGCAACTCGCGGTGGTCGGCCAGAACTGCGCCGCCTGCCACAAGGCTTTCAGGATCAAGAAGGATTGACCGCCGTCTTGCGGCCGTCGCCCAGGAAACTGGCCGGCGCGGCCCTTGTGGTGGCCGTCGTGGCTGCCGTCGCGGGCTGGGTCCTGTCGGCGCCCGAGCGGCTGGACGCGCAGACCCTGGCCGCGCTCGGACCCGGCGACGCGGCCGCCGGCGAGCGCATTTTCCATGCGGGCGGCTGCTCGTCCTGCCATGCCCGCCCCGGCGCGCAAGGCGACGCGCGCCTGGAACTTGCCGGCGGCCTGGAATTGAAGACGCCCTTCGGCGTCTTCGTTGCGCCCAATATCTCGCAGGACGAGAAGGACGGCATCGGCTCCTGGTCCGCCGAGGACCTTGCCAACGCCATGATGAAAGGCGTGTCGCCCGCCGGCGACCACCTTTACCCGGCCTTTCCCTACGCCTCCTATGCGCGCATGAAGCCGTCCGACATCGGTGACCTTCACGCCTACATGAAAACGCTGCCGGCGGTGCCGGGCAGGGCGGCGGACAACGATCTCAGCTTTCCGTTCAATATCCGCCGCGGCATCGGCCTGTGGAAGCGGCTCTACCTGTCGAGCGATCCGGTCGTGGCCCTGCCGGACGGAACACCCGACGCCGTCTTGGCCGGCCGCTATCTGGTCGAGGGGCCGGGCCATTGCGGCGAATGCCACACGCCGCGCAATTTCGCCGGCGCGCTCGACAAGGCGCGGTGGCTGGCGGGTGCTACCGCCGCCGAAGGCCCGGGCGTCGTGCCCAATATCACCACGGGCGAAGGCGGCATCGGCGACTGGTCCGAGGAGGACATCGCCTACTATCTCGAAAGCGGCTTCACGCCGGACTTCGATTCGGTCGGCGGCGCCATGGTCGACGTCCAGGCCAACATGGCGCGGTTGACGCCAGAGGACCGCGAGGCGATCGCCGCCTATCTGAAGGCGGTGCCGCCACGCCCGAACGGCTATCCGCCGCGGCCGAAGCCCGCCGAATAGGCGCTGGCTTTCATAGAAAGGCCGGCCTTGCCCGTCACTCGGCCTTGCCCGTCACTCGGCCTTGCCCGTCACCCCGCCTTGCCCGTCACTTTGAGCGCGAAGGCGTAGGTGAAGGCGACTTCCTCCAGCCGCGAGAAGCGTCCCGACGCGCCGGCATGGCCGGCGTCCATGTTGATCTTCAGCAGCACCGGGTTGGCGCCGGTCTTGCGCTCGCGCAGCCGCGCCACCCATTTGGCCGGTTCCCAATAGGTCACGCGCGGATCGGTGAGGCCGGCTTGCGCCAGGATCGGCGGATAATCGAGCGCCGCCACGTTGTCGTAGGGCGAATAGGCTGCGATCGTGCGGTAGTCCTTCTCCGAGGCGATCGGATTGCCCCATTCGGGCCATTCGGGCGGCGTCAGCGGCAAGGTGTCGTCGAGCATGGTGGTGAGCACGTCGACGAAGGGGACTTCGGCGATGACGGCGCCGAAGGCCTCGGGGGCCATGTTGGCGACGGCGCCCATCAGCATGCCGCCGGCCGAACCGCCCTGGGCGACGATGCGGTCATGCGCGGTGAAGCGCTCGGCCACGAGATGGCGCGCCGCCGCGATGAAGTCGGTGAAGGTGTTTTGCTTGTGCTCGCGCTTGCCGTCCTCGTACCAGCCATAGCCCTTGTCCTTGCCGCCGCGGATATGGGTGATGGCGTAGACGAAGCCGCGGTCGACCAGCGACAGGCAATTGGTGCTGAAGGAAGCCGGGATGGCGATGCCGTAGGCGCCGTAGCCGTAGAGCAGGCAGGGCGCCGATCCGTCGAGCAGCGTATCCTTGCGGTAGAGCACCGACACCGGCACCAGTTCGCCGTCCGCGGCCGGCGCCATCAGCCGGCGGGTGACGTAGCGCTCGGGGTCGTGGCCGGAAGGCACCTCCTGCGTCTTGAGCAACGTGCGGCTGCGGGTGCGCATGTCGTAGTCGTACAATTGCGCCGGCGTCGTCATCGAGGAATAGGAGAACCGGATCGTTTCGGTGTCGTATTCGTAGGAGCCGGACAGGCCGAGCGAATAGGCCTCCTCGTCGAAGGAAATGAAGTGCTCCTCGCCGGACGCGCGGTCGCGCACGACGATGCGCGGCAGGCCGTCCTTGCGTTCCAGCCGCGCGAGGTAGTTCTTGAATCCGATCACCGAAAGGATGAGCCTGCCCGGTTCGTGCGGAACCAGTTCCTTCCAGTTGGCGCGCACCGGATCGGCGGCCGGCGCCGTCATGATCTTGAAATCCTTGGCACCGTCGGCGTTGGTGAGGATGAAGAAGACGTCGCCGCCTTCCTCCATGTCGTATTGCAGGCCGGTTTCACGCGCCGCCACGAGCCTGGGTTCGGCACCGAGGTCGGTGGTGCCGAGGATCCGGTATTCGGACGTTTCGTGGTCGTTGATGCCGATCAGGATCCATTCGCGGCTGCGCGTGCCCCCCACGCCCGCGAAAAAGCCGGCATCGGCTTCTTCGTAGACGAGGCGATCGTTGCCGGCCGGTTCGCCGAGCCTGTGGTAGAATATTTTCGACGGCCGGTGGTTTGCATCGAGGCGCGTATAGAAGAATCCGGCCCCGTCGGCATCCCACACCCCGCCGCCGCCGGTATCGGCGATCTCGTCGGTGCCGTCGCTGCCGGTGCCGAGGTCACGCACGCGCAGCGTGTAGAATTCCGAACCCTTGTCGTCGAAGGCCCATAAAAGCCGACGGTGGTCGCCCGAATGGTCGATGCCGCCGAGGCGGAAATAGGGCTTGCCTTCGGCTTCCGCATCGCCGTCGAGGAGGATCGTCTGCTCGCCGCCCTCGCGCGGGGTGCGGAAATAGCGCGGCTGCTCGCCGCCGAGCTTGAAGGAAGAGCCGTAGGCATAAGGCCCGTCCTTCAGGGGAACGGAGGAATCGTCCTCCTTGATGCGTCCCTTCATTTCGGAGAAGAGCGTCTTTTGCAGCGCGGCGGTGTCGCCCATCAGCGCCGTCTGGTAGGCGTTTTCCGCTTCGAGATGGCGGCGTATCCCGGGGTCGAGCAGTGACGGGTCCTTGAACACCTCCCGCCAGTTGTCCGCCCGCAGCCAGGCGTAGTCGTCGGTGCGGGCGATGCCGTGATGGGTGTCGCTCGCAGCGCGCTTTGCCGCTTGCGGCGGCGTGATCGGCGGAAATTCGGCGGGGCGGGTCATGGCTGCTCGCTGTGAGAGGATTTCGTCGGTGCGGTGAATGAGCATGCTGCGAGGCACTATTCAAGAGCCGCAACCGGCGAAGCCGCAACCGGGATATCCGTAAGATGCGGAACCCGCCGCCCGGAGCATGTGTTCGGTCTGGTGCATCGGGCAAGTGTAGTCCTATGGTGATATTACCGCAAAGGTTGTATGAGGTCTAAGTAATTTAAGCTGCTGTGAGAGTATTTTATTCATATTCTCCTATACAGCACAAAGAACGAATTGACTTGATTGACTTGTTGCGCCATTAAGACCGCGCAATGCGAATCTTGGTGACGTACGAAGCGTGACGATGTGCTGTACTCGGCGCGCAAAGTGGCGTTGCTCCCGTAACACGTTCAAGGGGTACTACATTGACCGACGCGGCCGACACGCCCTCTCGAAACAGTGACATGCTGATCGAACTGACTGCCGACGTCGTGGCGGCATATGTCAGCAACAATCCGGTTCCGGTAGGCGAGCTTCCGAGCCTGATTGCCGACGTTCATGCCGCCCTCGGGCGCGTCGGCACGACCGCCGAGCAGCCGCCCGTCGACAAGCAGAAGCCTGCGGTGAACCCGAAGCGCTCGGTTCACGACGACTACATCATCTGCCTGGAAGACGGAAAGAAGTTCAAGTCGCTCAAGCGCCACCTGATGACCCATTACGGATTGACGCCCGACCAGTATCGGGAGAAGTGGGGCCTGGAGGCGACCTATCCGATGGTGGCGCCCAACTACGCTTCCGCCCGCTCGGCGCTGGCGAAGAAGATGGGCCTCGGCCGCAAGCGCGGCGCGTCGCGCTGAACCGCGGGCACTGAATTCGCGGGCAGTCCACGGCGCCTTAGGGCGCCGTTTCCTTTGCGCCGTCAGGCCCGCGCAGCCGGTCCAGCACCTGCTTGAGCGCGATATGGCGGTTGAGGTCATAGCTCCAGTGCCGGCGCATGCCCTTCAGCCGCTCACGCTCGATTATCCGCTCGATGCGCCGGATGAGGTCCGGTTTCGACGCGTTGCCGGCTTGCAGCGCCGCTGAAAGGTCGAGGCCGCAGGCGAGCCGCATCGCGGCCCACTGGCGGGCATGGGCCGTGTCGGTCGATTTGCGTATGCCGAAAGCCCTGGCTTCTTCCTGAAGACGCATTTTCTTCTCCGCTGCGGTTGGTCCGCCCACTATCCGGGGTGCCGTCGGTACGGGGAGAGATTCGGCGCTGGTTTTTCCGCATGGCGACAGGAAGCATAGGGTTTTCAGTCGCTTGGGTTTTCGCCTGCCGCCTTTCGGTTCTTTGTTTGTTCACATCCGTGCCGCGGCCGGGTATAAGGAAGATATTCCTATATCTGGAGGGCATGCCGTGCAGTCGATGCAAACAACCTTGTCGAAGCAGCCAACCGAGGCGGTGTCGGAAAGGGAGGCCGCGCCCTCCGGGTTCCGGCCGACCCCGAAGCGCCGCGACGAGGTTTCCCTCGAACTGTGCGAATGCCTGATCGATATCGCGGCGGCGTTGTTCAACGTGCCGAGCAAGGAACTCCGCAAGCCGGGAAGGACGGCTTTGTCGGTCGCGCGCGTGCGCCAGATCGCCATGTATGTCGCGCATGTCGTGTTGCGTCTGACCATGAGCGAGGTCGGGGCCGGTTTCGGCCGCGACCGCACGACGGTGCTCCATGCCTGCCAGGTGATCGAGGATTTGCGCGACGATCCCGAACTCGACCGCCTCGTGCTGATGGTCGAAAGCGTGGCTTCGGCGGCCTTCCGCGGCCGGCTTGGCCTTTGAGGCGGAGCAGGGCATGGATGCTTCGAAATCGCATAGCCGCGTGGTGCGTTTCCTGGCCGCAGGCGCAGCCTCCGTGCGCCCGGCGATGCGCGGGCGGCAGGTATTGCTGGAAGCGACGGGGCGCGGAGCGATCGCGGTCGACGAGGCGGTGCTGTCGTCGTTCGCCGCACAGGGCCTCCTGGTCCGGGCCTCGCACAGCGTCGCGCTGTCGGCCGAGGGGGCGGCCCTTGCCGTACGCCTCGCGTCCTCGCGCGATGGGGTTGGCGGCGGCAAGCTCGACCTTGGCCTGGTCACAGTCGAGACGGCCTCGGGTCCCGCCGTCGCCGTCGCCGACCTTGCCGAATCGCCGCTGGCGCAGCTGGTGCGGCGCAAGGGCCGGGACGGCAAGCCGTTTCTGGGCGACAGGGAATTCCAGGCGGGAGAGCGGCTGCGCAGCGACTACACGCGCGGCCGCATCATGCCGAGGCTGGGCGCGAACTGGGTTGCGAGCGTCACGTCGGGCAAGCGTAGCGGCGGCGCCGTCGAACTGACCGACGCCGCCCTTGCCGCGCGCCAGCGGGTGGACAAGGCGATCGCGGCCGTCGGGCCGGAGCTTGCGGGCGTGCTGGTCGATGTCTGCTGCTTCCTGAAGGGGCTGGAGCGGGTCGAGACGGAACGCGGCTGGCCGGTGCGCTCGGCCAAGATCGTGCTGAAGACGGCGCTCGGTGTGCTGGCGCGCCACTATTGGCCGGGCGATGCGGGCGCGCAGCGCCGCGAGCGCGCGGTGCTGCATTGGGGCGCGCAGGACTACCGGCCGACGATCTCCTGAAGCAGGGTCAGGCGGTCTGCTTCAGCGACGTCTCGGCGTCGTGCAGGATGCGCTTGACCATCGAGCGCAGGCCGTTGGCGCGCTGCTGGGAAAGATGCTCGTCGAGGCCGAGCGTCTTCAGGGTCGCCTCGGCATCGGTTGCGAGGATCCTGCTTGCCTTTTGCCCCGAAAACAGCGCCAGCATGATGGCGACGAGGCCGCGCACGATATGCGCGTCCGAATCGCCGCGAAAGGTCATGACCGGGTCCGGGCCCGGCCCCGCCTCGGTGGTCAGCCAGACCTGGCTCACGCAGCCCGGCACCTTGTTTTGCGCCGTGCGGTCGCTGTCGGGGAAGGGGACGAGCGTGTCGCCCAGTTCGATCACGTAGCGGTAGCGGTCTTCCCACTCGTCGAGGAGTTCGAAGTCGTCGCGGATCGTATCGATTGTCGTGGCCATGGCCGTGGATATAGGCGCGGGGCCGCGCCGCGTCACGGAAAAAAGCAAGGCCGGCGACGGGATCGCCACCGGCTTGCCGGAGTCAGTCGGGCTGGACGACGCTTCCGGTGGTCGCAAGCTCGTCGGGATTGGTGGCGGGATCGGCTTCGTCCAGCATCTCGGCCGCGATCTTCGCCGTCCTGATGGCGCGCACGGTCACCGTGTGCATCGCCGACACGCCGGTCTCGCAGACGTCCGGCTTGCGCTCGCACAGGCCGGAAAGATCGCTGACCGCCTCGCGCGCCGCCGTCAGCGCCTGGATCGGCCCGACATCGGGCCGGCCCGAGGCGTCCGGGGCCGTGTCGAACGGCAGGGCCAGCAAGACCAGCGAGAACCAGAACGCCATCCTGATCAGAAAGAACATCTTGCCCGTCCCCGTTGTCGGCCTGCCTTACCTTACAGGCAGCGCTGTCCATATGCACTATCCGCCATGGCTACCATCGCGGGGCAAAGAACGGTTTGACCCAAAACATCGCATTTGCATCGAATTTTATGAAAACCGGAAACGGTTCGTTTCGATTTGATTTCGATTCAAATCGCAGGTGTTCCGGAAGCCTTGTGTTAACCATCCAAGCCGCTGATAAGAAAAGGTCTTGGGCCTGTCCGGCGTTTGCGGTCGCGCATGGCCGCCGCACGGTGGCCGCCTTGCCTGGATAACCCTCCGTTTACTATGGCGGCAATTGGACGGCCCGCCTGCCGATAATCGCCTCGCCGCCCCTGTCAGTCTGCCCTGCCTTATCCATTCTTTAAAGGCTGGATGCGAGTTTCGAAGCCAGTCGAGACGGCCGCCCGGCCGACAAGAACGAGTGCGTTGCGTGAACCTGATTGCCGCCAGATATGTCGAGTTGCCGGAAGCGATCGCCGCCGGCTGCGAAAGGCTGGTCCACCCGTCGGTCACCGATTTGCGACAGCGGCGCGGCCAGCGGCGTTTCATCGGCGTCATGCTGGCGGCTCCCTTCTTTATCGCGGGATCGGCCGTCACGCTGATCACCGCGGACATGGGCGCTGCCCTCACCATCGCGGCGATCTTCGTGACGTTCGGCCTTTGCTGGCTCGCGGCCCTGCTGGTGGCGGCGAGCGGATCGATGCGGCTCGCCGGGCCTGCCGTCCTGTGCTCGGCGGTCGTGGTCGGCGCCGGGCTGCTCGCGGCAGCCGGCGGCCCGGCCTCGCCGGCGGCTCTTCTGATGCTGGCGCTGCCGCTTGAGGCTTTCTGGATCGGGGCTTCGCGCCGGGCCGTGCTCTGGGGGGCGGCGGCGGCGCTTTGTGCAATCGTCTTGCAGGGTCTTGCCGGGCCGCTTTTCCTGGCGGGTGCCGAAATCTCGGCGTGGCACTGGCTGCTGCCGGCGGCCTGGCTCGCCACGGTCTTCCTGCGCCGGGCCGGATTGCGTGCCATGGTCGCGCCCGATGCGGCGCCCGAGGCTTCGACGCGGCTCGAGGACATGCTGGATGCGGTCGTAGTGCGTATCGCCAGGCAGGGCGAGGTGCTCGATGCGTCCGGCAAGGCGCATTCCATTCTCGGCCTCGCCCCGGAACTGCTTTCCGGCAGCGGCCTGTTCGACCGCATTCATTTGTCCGACCGCGTTTCCTATCTGAGCGCGCTGGCCGATCTGCGCGACGGGGCCAGCCTTCGCAAGGTGGACGTGCGCCTTCGCCTGCCGCAGGCCGACGCGCTTGCCGGCTACTACCGGCAATTTTCCGTTGAACTGATGAGGCCCGATCGGGAAAGCGAGCCTTTCGTCGCCGTCATGCGCGAGGGCGACGTCGTCGCCGGCCTGCGCGAGGAGCGCGACGAGGCCCAGGAGGCCGCTGCCGGCGCCGAAGTCGCCAAGGGCAGGTTCCTTGCGGCGGTGAGCCATGAGCTGCGCACGCCGCTCAACGCCATCCTCGGCTTTTCCGATATGCTGCTGCACGAAATGTTCGGGCCGTTCAGCGACCCGCGCCAGAAGGAATATGTCGGCCTGGTGCGCGATTCCGGCCAGCACCTCTTGTCGGTGGTCACCTCGATCCTCGACGTCTCGAAGATCGAGTGCGGCGCCTATACGACCGAGCCGGAGCCGTTCCGCTTTGTCGAGGCAGTCGATATGTGCCGGTCGATGATGCAGTTGCAGGCGGACGCGAAGGCGATCACGCTCACCGTCCAGGCCCCTTCCGACCTGGGCGAGATCAACGCCGACCGCCGTGCGGTCCAGCAGATCCTCATCAACCTGGTGTCGAACGCCGTCAAGTTCACCCCGGACGGCGGCAGCATCGGCATCGGCGCCAAGCGGATCGGCTCGCGGCTGCACTTCTGGGTGAGCGATACCGGCATCGGCATCGCGGAGGAAAACCTTGCCGACCTCGGCAAGCCGTTCATGCAGATCCAGAACGGCTATACCCGCGCCTACGAGGGGGCCGGCCTCGGCCTGTCGCTGGTCAAGGGGCTGGTGGCGCTGCATGACGGCACCATGTCGATCGAAAGCGCGCCCGGAGAGGGAACCAGGGTGACGATCAGCCTGCCGGTGGAAGGACCCGGCGAAAAGCCCCGGGAATCGGCCGTGGTGCGGATGCCCGCGCACAAGGACAGGGAGGATGGGCATGGCCCGCTCCGCAAATCGGCCTAAGGCGCGCGCGCGCCGGCGCGAAAGCATGCTCAGGGGCGGCGTCTCCGCCCTCGGCGCCATGGTCGCTGAAAATCCCGTTCTGGTCGGCGGCTCCACCGCCTTCCTGGTGACGTTCTTCTTCGTGTCGGCGAATGCGCTCTGGTATCAGCCGTTCCCCCACACCGACGCGTTCTTCGCGACGCGCACGGTTCAGGGTTTCGCGCCGCCGCAGATCGACGAGCCCGAGACCACCATCAATATCGAGCGGCCGCCACCGGTTCCGGCGGCGTCGCGCCCTGCCGGCGATCCCGTCGTCAAGCAGGTCCAGGCCATCCTGAAGGATCTGAACTTCTATGGCGGCAGCGTCGACGGCCTTCAGGGGCCGAATACCCGAAGCGCCGTGGAAACCTACCAGCGCAAGGTCGGCTTGCCGCCTTCCGGGGAAATCGACGGGCGACTGCTCGATCAGCTCGGCGCGACCCCGACGACGGGCGCGCTCCCGCCGCATCCGGTCCCTCGCCCCGAAGCGGCGGCTGCGGCCCCGGCAGGCGCGGCCGCACCGTCGCCTGCCGCCGGCGGCGACGCCCGCATCGTCAAGATCCAGGCCGGGCTGAAGGCGTTCGGCAACGACGGCATCCAGCTGGACGGCGTGGTCGGCGCGCAGACGAGCGCGGCGATCCGCGAGTTCCAGTCGCTTTTCGGCCTGCCCGTCACCGGCGCGCCGGATGAGGGCGTCTATGCCAAGATGCGCGAGATCGGCCTTACCAACTGAGGCGGCCGGGCGGCCATGCTATAAGGGGATAAGGCATCGCGATGCGCGTGACCGCTGACCTGTGGGTGTCGGCGCTGCTGCGCCGGGTGTTTTCCGCCGGCGGCTTCGCGGCCGTCGTCCGGCGTGGAGCCGCCGAGGCCGGCGCCGTCTTCGTCCTGGCGCGCGGCCGGTCCGGCGAAACGGCGCTGTATGGTCCCGCACCCCAGGCAAGCTATGATTCGGCCAGGCCCGACGAGCGGCTCTTCATCCAGGTCGGGACCGGCGAGGACGGCGAAGCCCTGGAGGCGAGGCTGGAGCGCGAGAAGCGCTTCGACCCCGACATATGGGTGGTGGAGATCGAGGCAGGCTCTGTCCCGGTCGGGGACCTGATTTCCGTCAGGACGCCTTGAGGCCGGCCGCGCGATCGCCCGTGGATGGCCGCGTGTCGGCGTTGGCCGGCGCATGCACGATGTGGTGGACCGCCTCGGCAAGATGCGCCGCCTTCCACCCGTCGACCTTGCGCTGCGCGGCGTCGGGGTGAAGCGTGCGGTAGCGGTCGAGGAAGATGCGGATCGCTTCCGGGTGCGGGAACAGCCGTGGAAAGACCGCGACGGCGATGAGGAAGGCCTTGTCTTCCGACAGGTCGAGCGCCTTGAGCGCGACAAGAAGCGACGCGTAGGAGGCGCCGCCGGCCAGTGAGCGGGCGGTGGCGAAGTCGAGGCCGAGTGCGTCGGCGAGCGCCGTCTGGAACAGGGCGGCATTGCCGGTGAGCGCGGTGCCGCGAAGACTGGCGTAGGTCGAGCCGGTCGGCGCGTTGACGGTGGCGGCGCGCTCGCCGCGCCGCTCGGCGGCCATCATCGAAAGCAGGCGCTCACGGACGGCTTCGGCGGCGTGGCCCGACGCTTCCGATGTTTTTTCAAGGGCGCGGGTCGTTTCCGTCGCCCCTTTTTCGACGGGGCCTTGCGCCTGCGTCGCGGATGTCCGTACCAGCGTCGGCTTTTCCAGCGCCCGGATCAGGTCGGCGATGGCCGGGTTTAGATGCTTGCGGCGGGCGATGGCGCGGGCGTGCGGCAGGCCGTAGCGGCCGATCAGGGCGATCAGGTCGATGTCGGAAAGCGCGTTGGAGCGGATGAGCAGCGGTGCGGCGACGTCCAGCGGCTCTTCCGCCAGCCGCCGCACCAGCGCGGCCGGCGGGTACTCACATTCGGACAGGGCCGCCGCCACGAAGCGGCGCGACTGGGTGGAAACGCCGTCGAACAGGGAAAGCGTGAGGTCTTCGACCTGGGCGATCTCGCGGCGCGAGGGGCGGGGCAGGGAACAGAAGGCGGTGATCGCTGCGCGGAACAGCCGTTCGCCCTTGCCCTGGTCGCTGCGAATGGCGATTTGTCTGAAATCCGACGATGACACGCGGGTACGCCTTGATGCACTCGATACGCGTCGCAGCCCGGCCCGGACGGAAGATCGCCTGGCGGCGGACGGCAACAAGTGAAAATTAGCGCCGATCCGTTAGCGGTCCGTTAACTCTCTGGGCGCCTTATTCGTATCTGGAGGCGTTGCGTTGTGCTCCGGTTCAACCGAGAGGAATGCAAGGACCATGGGCAGAGTACTGTCTTTCGTGCCGCGACGGGCGGCCACCAGCCGACCACCCAGAACGGCGGACCAGCCGGCCACCGTCATCATTTTTCCGGGCGTGCGCTATGAACAGCCGCCCAGCGAAACGAGTGCCGGGGGTGCCCCGAGGGGAACAGCCGCCAACGCGGCGCCGTTGCCGCGCCACTGACCGTCACGACTGGCGCAACTCGCACGAACCGGCGTCGAGGAACCGCATCACGGCAGGCCGCCAGCTTTCGTCCGGGATGAAGGCGCGTATGACGACGATGCCCTCGCCGATCGGCGCCTCGATGAAGACCGAACCCTGATACGCCTCCGGCAGGTCCTTGCGCACCTCGTTCATCTGGGCGGGCGTCAGGATGACGAGATCGAGCTGGCCTTTCGATGCGCCGTGATCGTTGAGGCTGTAGATGTTGTGGCCGCTCCTGTCGTAGACCGAAGCCGACCAGAAGGGCAGGAAAGCCGCCGGTCCCTTCACCTGGACCATACCATCGTCGAGGTCGAAGCGGCAGGCGACCGCCGCAAACAGCGGATCGACGGACTTCACCACCGGCGCGCCGCCGGTTTCCGCTTCGAGCGGGGTCATCCTGTAGAGGCCGGAGGCCTCGGCCAGCCGCGACCATGCGTCGTGCCGGGAAAAGTCTGGCACCAGCAAAAGCACCGCAATGTGGACGGTGCCGGCGCCCAGCAGGCCGAGCAGGATGGCGTGGAGGAGCCTACGCATCGCAGCGGGCCTTGAGGATTTTCGGCGCGCTCACGTCCGACAGGCCGGTGCTGGTGGCGATCGGCGTGTCGTAGAGGGTCAGGACGAAAAAGAGCGCGCCTTGTCCCGACAAGGGCAGCCAGTTGCCGGGTGCGGGGTGGCCGCCGGCGGAAATGACGGCGGAACTGTCCGCCCGGCGCAGGATTTCGTAGGACTGGAGCGCGGCCGGGCGCGGCTTGCCCGTCTTGATCATGTCGAGCGATTGATCGGCCGCGTAGAGCGTCCAGAAGCGGGCGGGCGGAAAGCTGCCCTCGATCGAGTAGGTGCATTCGCGCCTGAGCGCCTCGCCCGCCGAATCGCGGGCGGTGACGAAGGAAAGCCCTTCGGCCCGCCCCAGCGCCAGCACGCCGGCGCGCGCCACCCTGGCCTTCGAATAGGGGTCTGCCTCGCGCGTGCCGATGTCGGGAAAGGCGGTCCATTCGCCGATATGGATGGCGTCGAAGCCTTCCTGCGCGTCGAGCATGGTCCAGACGCTACCGGCCCCACCGAGGATGGCGATGGCAAGCGCGAGCAGTGTCAAGAAGGCGTTTTTCAGCATGGGCCGCCGGATGATGAGGTATCTGGAGATAACGCGGGCGTGGTTTTCGGGCAAGCTCGCGCAGGGCGCTTCGCTTCCCGGCGGGCTATCGGCGCCGGGTCACAGGGCTGAGAGGGTCTCCGGGTCCGAAGGATCGGCAAGGCTGGGCGCGGACTGGAACTGCCGCGTCATGTCGCGCAGCGTCCGGGTGGTGCGGCTGGAAAGCACCGGCGGCCGCGCGGCCGCAGCGTCGGCGGCTTCCTTTTCGGCCCGCTTCCGTTCGGCCTCCTCGGCCTTGGCCGCCACCTCGGCGTCGACGAAGGGATGGTCGATGCCGGGTATCGGCTTCAGTTCGATGTTCTGGTGCGCATAGGCCATCAGGCGCTGCCACACCATGGCCGGCAGCGCGCCGCCGGTCATCCTGTTGGTCGGGCTGTAGTCGTCGTTGCCCATCCACACGGCCGCCGTGTAGTTGCCGGTGAAGCCGACATACCAGGCGTCGCGATAGGACTGGCTGGTACCGGTCTTGCCGCCCGAGACGATGCCGGGCAGGGCCGCCCGCCGTGCCGTGCCGATCACCGGGACCTGGACCAGGATCGAGTTCATGGATCTCAGCGCCTGTTCCGTCAGGACACGGTGCGGCGCCGGCGCGTCCTTGGCATAGTCGTAGACGACCTCGCCGGTATGGGTGACGAGCTGCGTGATGCCGTGGCGCGAGCCCACCATGCCGTCCTGCGCGAAGACGCTGTAGCCGGTCGCCTGGTCCATCACCGTCATGCCCGACGTGCCGAGCACCATGGTCTTGTGCGAGCCGAGCGGCGATTCCACGCCCATCGCCTCGGCCATCGCCTTGATCGGCGGGATGCCGAGCATCTCCTTGGCGAGCCGCACCGGCACGGTGTTGATCGACTTGACCAGCGCGGTGGTGACGCTCATGCGGCCGGCCGACGCGCCGTTGTAATTGCCGGGATGCCAGTTGCCCCAGCTGACGGGCGCGCCGGATACGATCGTGTCCGGGGTCAGGCCGTGTTCCATGGCGGCGGCGTAGACGTAGACCTTGAACGAGGAGCCTGGCTGGCGCAGCGCCTTGGTGGCGCGGTTGAACTGGCTTGCCCCGTAGTCGCGCCCACCGACGATGGCGCGCACGGCTCCGTTCGTCTCTATGACGACGATGGCGCCCTGGCTGACGCGGTAGTCCTTGCCGAATTGGCGCAGGTGGAATTCCAGCGATTCCTCGGCGGCGGCCTGGAGGTTGCCGTCGAAGGTGGTGTGGGCGACGAGCGAGTGCTGGCCGGACCTGGCCGCGATGTGCTTGACCTCGTCGAACGCCCAGTCGAGGAAGTAATCGGGGCTTTTCTGGTCGCCGCGGTCGACCACCGTCGCCGGGTGCAGGCGCGCCGACAATACCTGGCCTTCGGTCATGAAGCCGGCGTCCACGAGGTTGGAAAGCACCACGTTGGCGCGCGCCCTTGCCGCCGGCAGGTTGATGTGGGGGGCGTATTTGGTGGGCGCCTTGAACAGCCCGGCCAGCATCGCGGCCTCGGCGAGCGTCACGTCCTTGACGTTCTTGCCGAAATAGAACTCGGAAGCCGCCTCGATGCCGAACGTGCCGCCGCCCATGTAGGAGCGGTCGAGGTAGAGCTGGAGGATCTGCTTCTTCGACAGGTTGCATTCGAGCCAGACGGAGAGGAACGCCTCCTTGACCTTGCGCTCCAGCGTGCGCTCGTTGGACAGGAACAGGTTCTTGGCGAGCTGCTGGGTGATGCTGGAGCCGCCCTGCACGACGGAATTGGCGCGCATGTTCTCCGATACCGCCCTGAACAGGCCGATGAAGTCGATGCCGTAATGGTCGAAGAAGCGGCGGTCCTCGGTGGAGAGCACGGCCTTGATGACATGGTCCGGCATCTCGTCCACAGGCACGCTGTCGCGTTGCAGGATGCCGCGCTGGCCGATCTCGTTGCCGTAGCGGTCGAGGAAGGTGACGGCGAAGTCGCCCTGCGCGCGCCAGTCGCCGGTGGTGTCGTCGAAGGCCGGCAACGCCAGCGCCAGCATGACCACGGAACCGGCGGCCCCCAGGGTGAAGCCCTCGCTCAGCACCTCGACGACGCCGCGCCGCCAGCCCGAAACGCGGAAGCGCCGGAAGAAGATGGTCAGCCGCTCCCAGATCTCGCCCGCCTTGAAGCGGGCCTCGTAGAGCGACGAATCAAGCCACGCGTCGAGCGCCAGCAGGAACGCGGCTACGCGTCCCCTATTGCGGTGCTCTTTTTGCGGCTCGGTCATGCACGGTTCCGGCAGCGGCTTCGGTGAGAGACAAGAAACATAGTACAGCGATTTTCAGGCAGCGTACCGTCCTGTGGTTCTCGCCGATTTACGATGCCGCCACAAGCGCAAATGGGCCACAGCCGGCCGCGCGGGGAGCCGGAAAGAAAATAGGAATATTTTCTTGACACCGTAACGGTGCTCTGGTAGTGTTTTGTTATCGTCACACAGGTGCGACCGAAGCGGGCAGGGTAGCCTCGCAGCCGGTACGCCGGCGTAATCAATACAATCAACGGATCGGCAATGGTTGCGAAGCCTGCTTTGCAATGGGCGGCCCTGCGCGCGCTGCACGAGGGCGCGGCGGCCAGCCTCGACCTGTTGGCGGACGCCTCAGGCCGTTCGCCGGCCGCGTTGCGCAAGCGGGCGGCGGCCGAAGGCTGGCGCGATGCGGACGCAGCCATGCGGCTTTGCGGGCAGGAGCGCAGGTTGCGCGCCTTGCTCGACCAGCAGATCGGCAAGGCCGAAGCGGCGGGCATGGAGGAGCAAGGCAGTGCAGCGGCCGACAAGGCGCGCATGGACGCGATTTCCGCCGTTATGCGGACACTCGAGAAAATTGGCGAAATCACGCGCGGCGACGGCGGCGCGAAAGAGAACCAAACGAGAAGAGATGAAGACATGGCCGGCATTCTGCGACGCATCGACGAACGCATCGCGGAACTCGCGATCGGGTACGCAAGGCAGTTGGGCGGCGGCGCATCTGAGCCCGGCTGAAGCTGAACTGGTTGCGCGCGAGTGGTTCCACACCGCCCGTCCGGCGCAATATCCGATCCCGCTCATGGGCATGCAGCCCGATACCTGGCTGGTCCTGGGCGGGCGCGGCGCCGGCAAGACGCGGCTCGGCGCCGAATGGGTGAACGGCATGGTGCGCGGTTTCGCGCCGTTCGCCCGCGAAAGGCATTCCCGGCTCGCCCTGATCGGCGAGACGCTGGCCGACGTGCGCGACGTGATGGTCGAGGGGCCGTCGGGCATCGTCGGCATTTCGCGCCATGACCAGCCGCGTTTCGAGGCGAGCCGCCGGCGGCTGGTCTGGGACAACGGCGCTGTGGCCACCATCTTCTCCTCGGAGGACCCCGACAGCCTCAGGGGGCATCAGTTCGAGGCGGCGTGGTGCGACGAGGCGGCGAAATGGCGCTATCCGCAAGCATGCTTCGACATGCTGCAATTCGGCTTGCGGCTCGGCGTGCAGCCGCGCCAGATCGTCACCACGACGCCGCGCCCGACCGGCCTGATCAAGCGGTTGCTGGCAGACCCGTCCGTGGCCGTGACCCGCATGCGCACCGAGGAGAACGCCGCCAACCTGGCGCCGGGCTTCCTGAAGATGGTGGAGCGGCGCTACGCCGGCACCCGTCTCGGCCGCCAGGAACTCGACGGCGAGATGATCGAGGATCGCGAGGACGCCTTGTGGTCGCGCCGCGTGATCGAGCAGGCCGCGACGGAAATGCCAGGCGCGCTCGGCCGCATCGTCGTGGCGGTCGACCCGCCGGCGAGTTCGCGCAGGACTTCCGACGCCTGCGGTATCGTCGCGGCCGGCCTTGGCGGCGACGGCATCGTGTTCGTCCTCGCCGACGCCACCGTGCGGGCGGCCAGGCCGCAGGAATGGGCGGCCCGCGCGGTGGCGCTTTACCACCGCTTGCAGGCCGATTGCCTGGTGGTCGAGGTCAACCAGGGCGGCGAGATGGCGACGGCGGTGATCCGTACCGTCGATCCCGTCGTGCCGGTGAAGCCGGTCCGCGCCCGGCGCGGGAAATGGCTGCGCGCCGAGCCGGTCGCCGCTCTCTACCAGCAGGGCAGGGTGCGCCATGCCGGCCGCTTCGGCGAACTGGAAGACGAAATGTGCGATTTCGGCCCGAACGGGCTGTCGAACGGCCGCTCGCCGGATCGGGTCGACGCGCTTGTCTGGGCCGTCACCGAGCTTTTGCCCGATTGGGCGGCACGGCCCCGGATTCGCGACTTACGATAAGGAAACATGATGGCTTGGAACTGGTCCTGGCTGCGTGCGGCGGGCAAAGCCGGCGCGCGCCGCGAACAAAAGAGCGGGCTGCCCGGCGGCTTCATCGCCTTTCATGCGCAGGGCGAGGCGCACTGGACGCGCCGCGACTACGCCGCGCTGGCGCACGAGGGCTTCATGCGCAACCCGATCGTGCATCGCTCGGTGCGGCTGATCGCCGAAACGGCGTCGGCGGTGCCGTGGCTGCTCTATGAAGGGGCGGCCGAACTGGAGGACCATCCGCTGCTTTCGCTGCTGGAGCGGCCGAACGCGCATCAGGCCGGGGCGACGTTCCTGGAGGCGCTCTACGGCCATCTGCTTCTGGCCGGCAACGCCTATGTCGAGATGATCGCGACCGGCAGCGGGGCGCACGAACTGCATCTTCTGCGGCCCGACCGGGTTGCGGTGGCGACCGACGGCGGCGGCTGGCCGGTGGCGCTCGACTACCGCGAGGGTAGCGAAAGGCGAAGGGTTCCGCTCGGGCCGGACGGGAACGGCGGCGCGCTGCACCTTACGCTGTTCCATCCGCTCGACGACCATTACGGCTTTCCGCCGCTGGAGGCCGCCCTGATGGCGCTCGACACCCACAACGCGGCCGGGCGCTGGAACAAGGCGCTGCTCGACAATTCGGCGCGGCCTTCGGGCGCGCTAGTCTATGCGCCGAAGGACGGCGGCAACCTCTCCGACGAGCAGTTCGACCGGCTGAAGGCCGAGCTGGAAGAGGGTTATTCGGGGGCCGTGCGCGCCGGCCGGCCGCTGTTGCTGGAGGGTGGCCTCGACTGGAAGGCGATGGGCATGACGCCCAAGGACATGGATTTCGTCGAGGCCAAGCATTCCGCCAGCCGCGACATCGCGCTCGCCTTCGGCGTGCCGCCGATGCTGCTTGGCATTCCGGGCGACAACACTTACGCCAACTATCAGGAAGCAAACCGCGCCTTCTACCGGCTGACCATCCTGCCGCTGGTGGCGCGCACCGCCAAGGAGCTGTCGGCCTTTCTCGGGGCGGCCTTCGGCCGCACGCTGCGCCTGTGGTACGACGCCGACCGCATCGATGGCCTCAACAGCGACCGCGACGCGCTGTGGGCGCGCATCGAGGCGGCCACCTTCCTCACCGAGGACGAGAAGCGCGAGGCGGTCGGCTACCGCCCGCGCGATCCCGCCTGAACCATACCGGAAAGAAACGACCATGACGGACCTGTCCCAGACGGGCTGGCTGTGGGTCGCCAAAGGTGCCGGCGCCGTTGCCGGCTCGGCGATCTCGCTCGCCTATATCCTGCCGCACGGACGGCGCGAGGCGGCGGCGCGCTTTGCCGTCGGCGTCGTCTGCGGCCTGGTGTTCGGCGGCACCGCCGGACTGAAGATTTCGACCGAGCTGGGTCTGGAAACCATCATCGGCCCGACGGAACTCATGCTGATGGGGTCGGCCGCGGCCAGCCTGTGCGCCTGGTGGGCGATCGGCTTCGTCGTGCGCGCCTTCGACCAGAACACGCTGCCGGGCCTGTTCCGGCGCGGCAAAGCGGAGAATGCGGATGAAAAGTGACGCCATGAAGCTCGCCTGCGAACGCAAGTTCGTCGACCTGGTGCTGGACGAGGTCGAGGCGGACGGCGGCTTTTCCGGCTACGCCAGCCTGTTCGGCAAGGTCGACCTCGGCAAGGACGTGGTCGAGCGCGGCGCCTTCGCCAATTCGCTGCGCCTGCGTGGCACTTCCGGCATCCGCATGCTGTTCCAGCACGACGCCAACGAGCCGATCGGCACCTGGACCGAGATCCGCGAGGACGCGCGCGGCCTGTTCGTGCGCGGCCGGCTGGCGAGCGGGGTGCGGCGCGCCCGCGAGGTGCGGAGCCTGATGCGCGGCGGCGCGCTGGACGGCCTGTCGATCGGCTTTCGCACGGTCAGGGCCAGGCGCGATCCGGCAAGCGGCGTGCGCCGTATCATCGAGGCCGATCTTTGGGAAATCTCCGTCGTCACCTTTCCGATGCTGCCGGACGCCCGCGTCGAGCGGGTCAAGAGCGGGCGCGCGCGGCCTTCCATGCCGGGATACGCCGGCGATCTGGCGCGGCGCATCCGTCAAGCCACACGTCTCATCAACAAAAGAGGAAACGCCCGATGAACGCAGCAACCCGACCCGTACCGCCCGAAACCAAATCGGCGCCGGGAGAATATCTCGACCTGAAGGACGCCTTCGGTGAGTTCATGACCACGTTCGAGGCCTTCAGGCAGGCCAACGACGAGAAGCTGGCGCAACTGGAAACCCGCATGGGCGCCGACGTGCTCACCGGCGAGAAGGTCGAGCGGCTTTCGCATGCGCTCGACGAGCAGAAGCGGGCGCTCGACAATCTGGAGCTTAAAAAGGCCCGCCCGGTGCTCGGCCGCGAGGGCCGCGCCATGCCGTCCGAGCATAAGAGCGCCTTCGACGCCTATATGCGCAGCGGCGACGACCGCCAGCTTCGCGCCCTCGACACCAAGGCGATGTCCTACGGTTCCGGCCAGGACGGCGGCTATCTGGTGGCGCCAGAGACGGAAACGGAAATCGGCAAGCGGCTTGCGGCGCTCTCGCCGATCCGCTCCATCGCCTCGGTCCGGCAGGTGTCCGCCGCTGTCTTGAAGAAGCCGTTCTCGGTCGCCGGTCCGGCGGTCGGCTGGGTGGGCGAGACGGCAGCGCGTCCGCAGACCGACAGCGCTACGCTGGCCGAGCTTCAGTTCCCGACTATGGAACTCTACGCCATGCCGGCGGCGACCGCCTCCTTGCTGGAGGACGCGGTGGTCGATCTCGACCAGTGGATTTCCTCCGAGGTCGAGGCCGCCTTCGCCGAGCAGGAGGGCAAGGCCTTCGTCGCCGGCGACGGCACGGCCAAGCCCAAGGGCTTCCTGAGCTACGCGACGGTGGCGGAGACGAGCTGGGCCTGGGGCAAGATCGGCTATACCGCGACCGGCGTCGCCGGCGCGCTGCCCGCTTCCAGCCCGTCCGATATCCTTATCGATACGGTCTATTCGCTGAAGGCCGGCTATCGCCAGAACGCCAGTTGGGTGATGAACCGCAAGACGCAAGCGGCGATCCGCAAGCTGAAGGACGCCGACGGCAACTATCTGTGGCAGCCGCCGGCAGCCGTCGGCCAGCGCGCCATGCTGATGGGCTTCCCGCTGGTCGAGGCAGAGGACATGCCCGACATCGACGAGGACGCGACGCCGATCGCCTTCGGCGATTTCGGCCGTGGCTATCTGGTGGTGGACCGCACCGGCGTGCGCGTGCTGCGCGATCCTTACTCCGCCAAGCCCTATGTTTTGTTCTACACGACCAAGCGGGTCGGCGGCGGCGTCCAGGATTTCGATGCCATCAAGCTCCTGAAGTTCGGCACGGCGTAAGCGCGGGCGGCCCCTCCTTCCGCCGCGCGAATGCCCGCCGACGCGGCTCCGGCTCACCCGCCGGGGCCGCTTCCTTTTCCAGATGAAGGTGAATGATGACGCTTATTCGAACCGTCGGCCCGGCGGCCGAGCCGGTGACGCTTGCCGAGGCGAAGGCGCATCTGCGCCTCGATCACGACAGCGAGGACGACCTCGTCGCCGGCCTGATCCGCGCCGCCCGCGAGGACATGGAGCGCTCGGCCGGGCTGGCGCTGATCGAGCAGCACTGGCGGCTGGCGCTGGACGACTGGCCGCATGAGGGGTGCGTGACGATACCGCTCCATCCGGTGCGCGAGGTGCTGTCCGTCACCGCCTATGGCTCCGAAGGCGACGCCTCGGTGATCGCGCCGTCGGGCTACCAGACCGATACCGCCTCGCGCCCGGCGCGGGTGCATTTCAACGGGCCGCCCGGCGCGCTGCGCGCCATGAACGGCATCGAGATCGATTTCGTCGCTGGCTTCGGCGAGGCGGCGACCGACGTGCCCGACCTGCTGCGGCGCGCCATCGTCCTGCTCGTCGCGCACTGGTACGAGTTCCGGGCAAGTTTCGGGCCGGGCGACCAGCCGGTTTCCTATCCCGCCGGCTACGAGCGCATGATCGCGCCGTTTCGCCGCCGGAGGCTGTGATGGCGGTGCTGTTCATCGATCCCGGCGAGTTGCGCA
>ERZ778017.1263-NODE-1263-length-26021-cov-4.619194_pt1 | contig 26021 bp, 11 predicted proteins | sample MGYA00375747_ERZ778017 | MGnify/ENA primary metagenome ERZ778017 (study PRJEB29350, sample SAMN05509838) | bioreactor metagenome | biome: bioreactor; material: wastewater | place: South Africa: University of Cape Town | collected 2014-03-17 ...
CATCCGTTGGGCACTTGCTCCAACAGAATTCTGTGATTTCGATTTCTGTAGTACGGGCTCATTTATTTCCACCTATGAGAACCCTCATCACATTAGACCTAATTGGAACCATTTTTGGATAGGATCTAAACCAGTAAATATTCGGGAGACCGTCGTCAAAGGGATAGGAGTACAACTGGCAATAGCTAGTAAGAACATTGGGGTTAATTTCATTGAAATACCTTAAAGCGTAACTCAGATTGGAAAATAATTCATATTTACATAATACTTTGTTTCGTATAACAATGTTCAATATTGTTGCGATGTTCAGAAGAAAGCAAAACAAAGTTCAGTTACAGAAGTGTTCTTAGTTTTCCAGTTATGGTATACAGCTTTGCATGGTCGACATAATCCACAATAACTAATATGTAATAAAACTCTAGACCTACAAAGAATTTATATTCCAATCATCTTAACGATTTATATTAACACATAGCTAAACAATATAAAAGTTTCATTTTTTCTAATTTTCGTTAACCTCATTCGAATAATACATACCAGTTCATCTTCTCTTATTTACACATAAAAGTACATATACCTCCTTTTTTTTGATTTTTTGATTTTCTTTATTAGTAATAGTATACTGGATCCATGGGTTTTTGTAAGTTCACTGTTGGTGCAGGTTCTCCTGTGGAACTCAAAGGTCCCATAGTTCCAATTGGCGTTGTATATTGGTTTCCCTGAAATGGTGGTGTGTTCATATACTGCCCATTGTACTGATTATTGATTGGATTTATTTGAGCTTGCGATGGTGCATTTACACCATTAACATTTCTTGCATTCATCGCGATGTTTCCATTTACAAATCCCTCATTTGTTGCAATGTAATGGTTTCCTGACGAAAAGCCTGGTAGTGAGCCCGAACTAGATTGGCTGCGATGAGATTTAATTGACGTGTCTGAGTTGAGGGAAAACTGATGCTGATGCTGATGCAGTTGTGATGCACTCAATCTGTTATACTCTACCTGATTGGGTGGTGAGACACGCATATTGTAATCAAAACTATTGCCATTGTTGTAACCAAATGGGTGTTCATTGATGATAAAATCATTGACTCTTTGTTGGACAAGGTTAACTGGACCTGATGTATCATATTGGTTGAAAATATGGGGAACGCTATTGGCACGAGTTTCATTGTTGATAGGTGTCATTGTCAATCCAGCTGATCTTTGATCTTGAATAATAAATTCTCCATTGGAATTCATGTTCTGGATTGATGTAGGCGTTGAAGATGCTGAAGATAAAGATGATTGTTTACGTTGATGGAATACATGGTTAGATGGATTGCCATAGTTAGGAGCTGCATTCATCATTGAGACATTTGGCATTGTATGGTTGTTCAAAATAATGTTGATCTTTGACTGAATTCTTTTACCAAATGACGAAACAATTTTGCAATTGGCAAACCAGGTTTTGATGATAATAATCTGCAAACTGGCATTCGTCAATCCTCCTAAAGGAAAACCTTCAGGTAATAATTTTGCCAACTTGTCATAAACCACAACACCATCGTGTAAGTAATCTACTTGGGGGTTGATAAGAATATCAATCATTGTTTGAATCACATAATTTCCATATGGATCGTTGATTAGTTTATTCAAATCATTGTGTAAAATATAATAGACCAATTCAAATTTCAAGTTAATAAACTTTGGATCCAGGAGTTCATTAGTAAAACAGTTTTTCAAAAATTTTTCAATTACGTTAGATGAAAACTTCAAATTGCAAAGGTTATTCAAGCCAAACTTCAAAAAGTTTTCAAAAATTTTGTTGTTGATTTCCCACGAGTTGATTGAAATTAAGTACTGTAAAACATAATTTCCAAACTGATCGTTGATTAAAGTCTCAAAATTATCAAACTTTAAAATGATTGTTGAAAACTGGTCTAACTGGCTCACGGTAACATGATTCAAACATTTTTGAAGTACGCAACAACCATGTTTATGAGTTGCAACAACGAAAATGTCATCTATAATGGAATCATAAATGAACTGACAATCTTTAGGAGGATATTTGTTAAGAATCTTTTGAACAACATGGTTACCATTCAAATCTTTGATCAATTCAATCACATATGGTTTTAATCCTTTAATCAATAAATTTAATTGGTAAGTATTTGTCAAGTTTTCAATGATCTTTTGAAAAGCTCTCGTACCATGTTGATTGATTGAAATTTGAAACAAATTGAACTGCAAAATTTCCAATATTAAATTCAAACTAGCATGATCACAATATACAATCAACTTTTGAATTAAGTAATTACCAAATGGATCAATGATAAGTTCGTAAAGATGTGGATATATTTCTTGAAAAATAATTTCGAAATTAGCAAATCTAACTTGGTAATTTGGAATAACATTCTCGTCAATTTTCTTTTGTAAGAACCTACAACCATATTGATCTTTTGCTAACCTCAAGATTTCAGGCTTGAGTGACAGCAATGGCACTTTGTTAATTGAGGCGAGATATTCTTTATTGACTTTCCCATTAGGTGGAATGTGGGTAGTTGTTACACTCCCGCCATTGGAAGCTGTTGCATGAACATTATTATTTGCTGCTTTTGTAGTAGGAATATGGCTTTTGGACTTTGGAAAATCAGGAGTGTTTTCTTTATCAAGCGAAATCTTTTCAAACAAATTTGGCAAGTAGTTGATGAGTTTTGGGTTATTATTGTTCAAATTTGGATTCTTAAGACTGTTGTTTTCCCAAAACTTTGAATTGATTTCAGGAGTGTTAGTGATGTCATTGTTCACTTGTAAATGGTAAGAAAAATTATGGCCATTTGTGGTATTAGAACTGGATTTTTTCAGTAAACTTGGTGGAGTGGTGGGTTCAATAATTGACTGAACAGATTGAATTGACAAGTTTTTTGAATGAGACATATTGTATAATGTTTTCTGGGATACAAGAAGTAGGAAAGTTGGAAATTAAAATTGCATAAAACGTATAGCGGCAATAAAGTCACAAGTGTAACGGAAATGCAAAACTATTAACTCTCTGTAATAAGGTAGAGTTGAATGGTAGAGCCGTCGTGTTAATCCAGCGTAGCTTTTGAAAATTTCCAGCTATGTGGAATGTAGCAAGAATGGGTAAGAATCTGACTTTCCAAGAGGGTATCGCGGAAACAACGGTAAGTCGTACGACTATGCGCGTCAGAAAGGATATAAACACAAAGAGAGCCCACGTCCAGCAACGCTTCAATCAATTGACAGCTCACGAAATGCCTAGATACAACGGTTGGGTCAACAAAATTACCGGTTTTGTGGCGAGCAAATGAGTGAGAATGCACCACCAAAGACTACTTCCAAGTGTCTGGCGTAGTATACAACAGAAGCACAGACTAAGTCAAACGAAAGTTGATTCCTTTTGGTGTATCAAAAATGCCAATAAACCTAGGTATATGGAGCTCGGATAAAGTAAGTATGAAAGATGGGAAGGGTAAAACTACCGAAATTTCTTCTGTTTATAGTTGACGATACTTCTAGCTTTAAACGCAATCACCGGGATGAATGAGTCTAACAAGCTATGTCAAGATATCAATACCAAATAAACTGAAATAGACAAAAACTCAAATAAATTCCTTTTATATCATAGCCAAAGAAAATGTCCTAGGTCCTGATTTGGAAGATGTCCTGGTATCATGGGTCGATTCGCAAACCGCAGGAGGAAATTTTTCAAACGAAAAATTACTGTTACAGTCTCGTAGTATTTGGCCGGAGGCTGGGGACAAAGGACTCTCACCCCACCGCAACCACGATGTCATGCTATACCATCCGCCATGACCGAGAGGCAACAGCAAAAGTTTAAAAACGTATAGTTGCTCATACTGCAAAATAGTTGATACAACCAACAAACGACAATCACCAAGAAACACCAATCTCCACGACACAAGAGACTTTGAAGCAGCACGATACAACTACCTGCTGCTACTTAGTACCACTACCACCAGTGTGATTTCAAGACCTTCCTGATAACACAGGGGCGTACAAGTTCAAGGAGTTGGTGGATAAAAATATCAGAAATATCATACAGGTACTATGCACGCCAATTCTAGATCTGGGGTCTACCAGTTAACGACTAAATGAAAGTAAAGCCTGAAGCATTGTGCCAACGACTACCAGGGGCACCTTCCAGCCAAGACAACCCCTCATGGGACCAGGGGGTAAAAACGCTACAATTTACTCCTACAGCGGAGATATAAAGTTTGCACATTCTCGTGATATTATGGCGGTGTAGTGCCAGACGAGTAATATAATAATAATACAGATAAATATCAGTAATGCTCTCAAGGACACGCAAGAGCTCTATACAACTAGTACATGCATAAAGCTCCGGTTGCTGGAGACAAAGTATACCATACATAAACCACCCTGTCTGTGTAGTGTGGGCTTGACCATGGTTGTATTCCTGGTGATTTGCTGTCCTGCTTGGTAGCATTGTGATTGGTGAGGCCGATTTCTGTAGTGTAGTGTGATGCCATTGATCCTGTTTCACGATCACAATCTGTCGGACCGTCTAAGTGTACACAATGGGTTGCGTGGTATTACGGACAGTATTTTGTATGTTTCAAATACCACCGTAACGTGCGGTAAGGTGGAAGCGTGCTTGTGTTGTTTACTAGTGAAGGTTGTACTTTATCTTGCTGTGATCAGGAGCCGAGTCTCCACTATGAAGTAACCACACCAACCGTCGCACATTATTGCATATCCATCCTACACTTTGTCTTCGCTGTATCAATATAGTATTTATCTCCTATATACCATTAGTTGCTCTAGGTCATTGGTCTTGGTCTTATTGTAGATAATCTATATAATGAAGCGATTTTGTCTTACGTACATATTGAGAATTTCACTCACAAAAATGACCTCGCCAACTTGTTGTCCCAGCTCGACCTGCAAGCACGACCTGACTCTTCGTTGGACTCTACGCACTTGTCTAGTTTTGACGATGTCCCTTCGTCTAGCTTGTTCTTGAGTAGTGGGGAACTCGCTTTGCATAAACCCCGGTGGAGATGGAAACTTGTCGTATATCTGACTTATGTCATCTTCATATGTATAATCGCAATCTGACTCAGGACCGTCATATCCTGCCCCGGCCACCTTGTAGAATTTCGCAATGTTCTCTTCTTGGAGTTTTGTTAGACCAATCTTTCGTCTTTGTCCGTCTCCTAGTTTTATGTACTTGGTAGCACTTCGCACAAAGTTAGGATTGGCTTTGAAGTCTGAAATTATCCAGTTGCTTCCACTGATGGGGTTGGTCTTCAAGTTTATTTTGATAGTGGAGTTTTCGTAGAATTTCGTAGTGATGTATTTTCGGACAAACTCCCGATTTTGTAGGGTCGTATGCAATTTGGGTTGTGGTATTTCTAGCTGACAACCCTGACTAGAGAGCGGTTGCAAAAGATCGTCCTCGTCCTGCGAGTCTTGTATGATTTCGTCCTCTTTTACAGGGGAAGCGTCATCGGAGTATTGCGTCGGTAGTTTGTTGAACGGAATTGAGCATTGTGACAGCTTAATTGGAGAAGAATCCGGTGACTCGCATTTGATAGCGTTTTTTGCTGACGAGTTAAGTTTGCCAACTTTAATAGGAGAGATCTTGATTGGTGATATTTGCGTGGATTCGTTATCTGAATATTGCGTAGGGAGCTTGTCAAACGGCACATCAGCAAAAGATTTGCTCTTCAATGGCACATTGGGTTTGGTACCACTACTTCCATTAAATGAGTTGTATTTCAGACTCTTGGTAGGCGATATAAACACGTTATCTTCATACGGTAGTTTTACACAAGATAGAGTAACAGGTTTTTTGGTATCTCTTGCTGACACTTTTATAGGAGAAGAAGAGAATCTGACTCTCTCTCTATCATTAATAGAAGACGTAACCTCTATTGTTGATGCACGTACATCATCCACTGGATGTGGTGAGTTTCTTATGGTCTTGTTTTTGTTCAGTGGCTTTTGGAGGGTTAACAGATCACTATCGTCCACATCAACACCGTGATCAAACCGGTCATCTAGAATTGGCGAGCTCGTACCATCTTGGGATAATTGTCGGCGTAGCGCATCTAGCTGGTCATTGCTGTGTTGGAGCTGGATCAATGTTTCATTATGCGCTTCAAGTAATAAATTGTAGGATTTCTCAAGCTTGCGGTAACGTCGATCAGCAACTGTTTCGATATTCTGAATCTGCTCATTTATGAGCCGTAGAAGCTTCGTTTCAAACTGGGATTGCTCCATTACTGGTGAAGCTACCGCGTGTTCTATTCAATGTTTTGCAGCTTTGGAATAAACCTGGCAGCGCACACACCTGAATTTTTCAGTCTCATCACAACAGAAACAGGAAGTTTGTTTAGACCAAGTTTACAACTTTACAGTACCATTGATTACCGGTAGTAGTCATTGATTTCGTGAGCTGGAACCGCGTATAATGTTTGGGTCAACTGCTACTTCAAATCCAACACCTTTTGGCGGGTCTTCTACCACCAGCACTGGTCTCTTTGGTGGGTCCAAGCCAACGGCTCCAGCAACCAATTCAGGGTTGTTTGGTGGTAGTAGGTCTGCTGGCTCTACTCCAGTGCCATCGTCTGGCGGATTGTTTGGATCTAAACCTGCTACTACCTCTGGGGGACTTTTTGGAAACAATGCTTCCAACACAACAACTAATACTTCGGGTGGTCTTTTTGGCAGTAATACATCAAACACAACTACTGGAACGTCGGGAGGCCTTTTTGGCAACAAACCTGCTGGGTCGACTGGTGTTTTCGGAAACTCAGCGAATACAGGTTCCAATCAAGGTGGTGGATTATTTGGAAATGCTTCCACCAACACAAATACAAATACAAACACAAATACAAACACAAGCACTGGGTTATTTGGAAACAATGCTGCTAGCAACACAAACACCACGGGAGGATTATTTGGAAACACATCAGCAAACACCAACACCACTGCAAATACTGGCCTTTTTGGTAATAATCAGTCAAATACCAATACCACTGGTGGTGGATTATTTGGAAATAACCCATCAAACACCACCAACACCTCTGGAGGATTATTTGGAGGCAATACATCGAACACCAGCACCGCTTCAGGGGGATTGTTTGGTAATAAACCGGCCACTGGGACTACCGGAGGACTCTTTGGGTCATCAAACACAAGCAGTGCTCCATCAGGAGGATTGTTTGGTGGCAGCAACACTGGCACCACTGGAGGACTTTTCGGGTCAAATACATCGGGAAATACCTCTGGAGGATTATTTGGGTCTAGCAGCAATACAAACACCAGTGGAGGAATGCTTTCAAATCAGCAACAGCAAAACCAACAACCTCAGTTGTCGGCAATGACAAGAGTAGGGGACCTACCTCCAGCCATGAAGCAAGAATTGGAAGCGTTGGACAAGTACATCAACAAACAACACACGATTGCTACAACATTGGAAGCAGACAACATCAAACATGACAACCTCATCACATCTATCCCACAAGATATCAAGTACTTACAAAACAAGTTGTCGTCTACAAAACACGCGCTCAAGTTTGACACAAACCAGTTAATGAACTTAAAGCAGCTTAACATCAAGTTAACAGAGGACGTCACCAATATAATGAAACTCATCTTGGAGTTATCGACTCCAGGAACAAGGTTATCGTCGTTTCAGTTAAACGATTTCTTCGTGAAGAAAATCGAAAAGTACCACGCCCAGTTGAAGAACTACGAAGAGGTGGTGTCAGAAATCAACTCCATTTTATCTGGTTTGGAAAAGCTGTGCACCGAAGGGTTTGGAAATATACTAAACATCGTTGACGTAATAAAGTCCCAATACTCGTTATTCATGGAACTTTGTGAGACCATGGCTCAATTGCATACAGAAGTAACTAGATTAACCTCATCTCAGTAAGTGCCGCACTAGCTATATTTATATAGAAACCACCTTGTACTAATATACAATGATAGTCATCGCGAAATATAATGCCTAAATTGGTAAACAGTGGTCTTACTGCAATTTGTTCAACATTTGACGTTTGACCAAACTAAAGCAAGATCTGAGTATCATTTTGTACTGATTGCTGGAAGCAGTCATTTAACGAGTCCTATATTGTCTATTTACGTCATTAGTACCAATGTCATCTCGGGCTGAATATTTGGCCAAGTATATGAGTGGGTCCAGTGAACCCAAAAAGAAGAAGAAGAAAAGCAAAAAGACGGAAGATGAGTCAGCCACGTTGATTACAGTGGATGTTCCCGTAATAAGTACTCCAGAACCAAGTCACGAGGCTGCTCTAGAGGACCTTAGTGAAATGGCACCAGTTAAAGTAGAATTGAAGTCAAAGCCGAACAAAGGATTCAAGCGAATAGACAATGGTACAGTAGTACGGAAGGAACCCCTGACTATTGTTCCTGAAGCTGAGAAACAGCAACCTGAGACGATTTATCGTGATTCTTCAGGACGAGTTATTGATATTACCGAAAGGAAACAACAATTTGATGAGAAAAAACAGGCAGACAAGGACAAAAAGACGTTTGTGGAGGTACGATTAGATGAAGTAGAGCAACAAAAGCAAGCCAACGCGACCTTCAAGCCCCGAGAGAGTACTTTTGAAGACCCCCTAGCATTATTTGATGAGCCATCTACAGAGACAAATGTTGAGTCAAAATACGTGTACACAAAAGGCACAAATCCAGAAAACCGGTACCATATCAAAGCAGGATACTTCTGGGACGGCATTGACCGATCCAATGGGTTTGAAATCTTGAAGTTACGTCAATTGAACCAAGAGAAATTCACGAAAATTGACAACTCGATAAACGAAAGTTACGATATAGAATACGATTTATGATCTTCTTGACGAGCATCATTAAGGTAAATGAAACATGATTGGAAAGACAATTTGTAGTACAAAATTTTCATCCATGGAAAATTCATGTTTTCCAGTGTATAGAGCTAAACATCGCACCTCATCGCTGTAACTACAACAAAGTACTACTTATGATCGCACTAAATTATGCCACCTCCAGAGATCCCTGGATACTATTATGATGAAGAAAAACGAAAATACTTCAAAGTGATCAAAGGGGGTCTTCAGGCCAACGCTCAGGATAAATATCACCATAGTTCCATTCAATCCCAAAAACGAAGGCAGAATTATGAAAATGAAATCACCAAGTCAAAATCCAAGAAACACAACAATTTCAGTCGTAAAAACAACAAAGCTTCATTGTTCAAGGCTATTGATCAGGGTCGTTTTGACAATTCTCAGTTTGATGCTAATTCAAATGGGGTAGTAAATTTGAAGCTCGGATTTTTTAATGTGGGTGATACGTACTTTCAAGATATAACAGACTTTGTCAACGGCAGAATATTGTCTCCGACGACGGTTGAGGTTACCGAAAGCTCGATTTTACATTTTGATGAGGTTCAGAACAAGGAAATCATCGTTGAATGCTTCAAACTGACACAGCTAAATCAGATTCCTAGACTTCGGATAAGGTATAATAGAGGCACGATTACGCTACACAATTCTGCATTCGAAAAGCATATATCTGTACTTAATTTGAGTTTCCCATTTGAATGTCTTCCAGGAACAACCTCAACCGGTAAATTTGGCACTCTGTTGGTTGTTTTGACTACCCAACCAATTAAGTGTGATGGCACCGTAAACAATTTCTTTACGTTGGAACTATACAATAACGGGAAAATACAAGATCATACCGAACAATTGCTCAAATTTCTTGCTGACAACTGCAAAACAGCTGAGGAGCAAGATATAGTAAATTCCTTTATAAGCTTGGGTTTGGTCGTCTTGCCAAAAGCCAAGGGGCCCTTGGACTTGGACAAAATTAACAAAGTCATTGCTGAATGTGGCCCAAATGACTACCGAGTTCGACAGTTTATTGCTGATTACTTACATCCTTCCAAGGGATATTCCTACAAAGCTGGTTTTGCTGATAATAGCAAGAATGGTTACATTATAAAGAGCCTCGTAACAGAGACTGAAATATTGTTGTTTAGTAGCAATTCAGATCTTATTAAAATCACACTCGACAAGGACATGAAATTTTATACGTTTCAGTGCACTCGTATTCCAATTAAAGCAAAGTTTGTCAGTTTGATAAGCAAGAACAACTTTGTTCATGTTTTACTAGATAAGACACTTGTGATTTTCGATAAAAGATTGGAATCGCATTCTGTTGTGTCACTAGCTGGATTAGTGAAACTGGTATTTTGTTTGCTGGAGTTCAAACACGTATTGGTTAAACGTGATACTATAACCGTATTAACTCAGAATGGGAAACCGCAATTCGAGCGATCGTTTCAACATAAGAAACGGGTCAAACAAGGAACTACAAGTGAAGTTGAGATTTGCAAATATTTCAATGATAACGACCCTTTTCAGATATACTGGATGTTCGATAATCATTTGATTATCAATGAAACTATTAATCAATACAAAATTATAAATTTCAATAGATCCGAACACAACACTGCTACTTTCAAGTTGGACTTACCATTTGATCCCAAGAACTACAAATTGAAATCTATATTCAAGACTGGGACATTCCCCGTGTGTTTGTCGTTTGTTTACGCAAGCAAGACTAATACCAAAAATTATTGTTTGCGGTTTGTAATATAGGATACTTGCACCATCTAAAGACAAACGACCTTCTACTTTAGAGTACATAGCACAATATAATTGAGGACTCATTAGCTTGCAGTGGTACTGATCCATAATGTTTCTTCAATCTGGTGTAATCAGTACGGCTTTATTGATTGATTTGTAGAGCATAAGATGTGTCAATGGAAGACAAATAAGTGAAGGTTTGTGGCTCCCCTTTGAGTTAAGGTGTCATGTTTTGATTTACTGTACTACAAAATCATACATTCAGAGAATCCATTGAACAGAGGGATTATCACTTCATGAAGTGCTGGTTCTTGATATGCATCAAGCTAAACTGGCACCAAAATAATGAGCCTGTCTTTGAGTCCATGGAACTGCCGCACATTTAGAACAAAGCCACCTATTGTCCATGTTTCATTACGCATTGATTTTAGAAAACCACCATGGCTGCATCTCTCTTTTCATAGATCTTCATTCGGGCCATTTGCGTCATCTTTGTTTACGCCGCGTTTTACGACATCGCTTACGCTCTCTTTGCAGCTACTTCTCCACGCCCCATCGTAATTATCTACACTCGGACTCAAAGAATTTTTTTGGTTGTATTCTATAGGGACATCAATACTCTGCTATACAATTTACCATCTTCCACCGTTACCACCGTTTGGACGGCCGTTGTTGTTTCCATAGTTAACATGAGATGAGTATCCATCAAAGTTACCACCCTGTTGACCGTAGCCAGAATTGTAATTACCACCATTATAGTCACCATAGTTTCCATGATTGCCATTATTACCATAATTGTTGTTGTGGTTTCCGTTGTAGCCACCATGGTTTCCATTGTAGCCACCGTGGTTACCTTGGCCGTGGTTACCTTGGCCGTGGGTAACCCCACTTACGACTTCTGAGATCAACCCACCAATTCCTGATTGGTGGCTATTTCCGTGGTTGTTTCCATGGTTGTTGTGAGAGCTTCCACCCAATACTCCAGACACAATGCTGGTTAAACCACTTGAGCTATGTGAACCATGCGATCCATGGGAACCACTGCCAGAAAGAGCACTGGCAACAATTCCACCTAATCCATTCGAGTGTTGACTACTGTTGTGGTTATTCTTCCCATGAAGTTGACTCCTAATATACGAACTTGCCAAGTCACCAACTAACCCTCTTTCACCAGCTTCTTCACCTTCTTGTGGTGGTGCACCAGCTTGGTCGTTGTTTGCAGGCTTGTATTCGCCCTTTTCTCCAGAACTGTAAAACTCGTTTGCAGACATTGCTGTTGGTGATACTTTCTCAAATGGACACTGTCGTCAATTTATATCTCTGTCTGCATGCCGATCAAATTTCATTTTCACATTACATCACTCCCGTAAATACGGCTATATGTCACACCAATCATTACAATCGTCTCAGCCTCCCCCACAGGCGGCTGATGCTTCTGCTACAGCCATCACGTCAAATTTACGGTTGTTCTCTACATTGGTATTCTTCTCCACTGACGGACCAACATTACGGACTATACAACTTGATCCCCACAACAATTTTTGTCAACCCCTAACAATCAAATTACTGTGGTGTTCGACGTGTCTGACATCATGATAATTTTGTGCCTCGATTGTGACTAAAAGTGCTGGAGGCTTATCATTCTAGTAATGTCTGTCGGTAAGGCTGAAGCCAATGTCGTCACGCTGAAAGGTACAATTGTTAGGAACAGTCGTATTTGATCTGCTACTGCATCATCAACTGTTCCCGAAAAACTCACCTGCATCACCACTGCTCACTACTTTCCGACAAAAATCCTGATTTGACGTATACAGCCACTTTCATTGGGAACCATATTGTACCATTTATTCAAATTTCAACCCATCTGTGCTAGTTGGGTTATCCGTAGTTCATTCCCAATCAGTAGTTGAACTGATTCTATGTCCAGCTTTCAGTATTGAGGTGGATCTACAATATTTGGCCTTAATGATAATGTCTATATTCTATGATATTATTTTTCTATCATCTATACATGGCGTCGTAAGATTCTAATCTGTCTCGGACAGAAAATAGGATCTAATTAAATCAAACAAACAATTATTTTTTGAGAATTAACTTCCCATTTAATCACATTCATCTCGTTCCATCATTATTTCCCTACGCTAATAAAGTTATTGTAGGCTCTTTCGGTAAAGTTACCGAATTTATAGTCAATATCCAACAATAACTTGATGGCATCTTGAGATCTGTAAATGTATTCGGCAGGAATCTTGATTAATGAGTCGTTAAGCTTGGTATCGCTTGGAATGACATCTGATTTGTTCAAATAAAGGATTCTGCTATTTTTGGTTTGACTGTTGTAAACTTGATCATTAGTCAAATCATAAATACCAGGGTAACCACTGATGGCTTTGAAGTTGGAAGTCTTGGTGACAGGTGGAGTCAATGGGAACAAGTTTTGCAAGACTTCATATGAGGCCAATGTGAAACCGAATTGTGGGGATGATCTGAAAACTCTAGCAAGAGAACCCTTGAAGAATGCTCCAAAACCTTCTTCCTTTAAAATCATTCTACCAGCATGAACGATACCATTATATTTGGTTTCACCACGTTTAGATTCGACTTGCAATCTAGTCTTAATAACATCAGCTGGAGTAGTGAAGAATGCTGCTGGTGCACCAGCCAAAGCACCAGAAACCAATAATTGCCATGAACTCAACTTTTGTTGTTTAGTAGAATCATATGGGTCAAAGTTGAATAAGGTCTTCTTCAAGTTTGCATAAGTTGGGAAATAGATAGCAGAGAATGGAACATCTCTCAACAAACATGCTGATGCACCCTTGTATAACCCTTTCAAACCCAATTGTTTAATAATTTGTGATGCATTCAAGTGCTTCTTTGGAATATCTCCTGGAGCAGTAACTTTTGAACCACCACCTTGCATTTGTAATCTAATTTTAACAATTTCCAATGGATTGGTGAAAATAACTTGACATGCACCGGCTGACATACCTGCAGCAATTTCCCAGTTCATAGTGATGACACCAGTATCTTCATCGGTACCGATCTTTCTAACAATATCATTAACAGTCAATTTAATGGCCTTTTCTGGAGCGACACCAACTAATTGAGCACCTAAACCAGAATATAACCCTTTAGCACCTTCTTTGGTAAGAATCTTTTTGAAACAGTCCCACGAATTTTTGTATTGAGATTTGTTTCTTTGAGCTTGCATTCTGGTTTTCACTAAATCAATAGGATAAACAACAGTTGCACCAATACATCCTGCAATTGAACCCAAGAAAAATGAGTACAAAGAATCAAAAACTGGCCATAACGAAAAGTTATCGTCACCCATAGAATGAGCTTGTTTAGTGTATTTCGAATTGAAAATTGGATTTAAAGTTGGTAAATTATTATTAAAATTAGGGTTCAAGAAGGAAATAAGCTTTTTTCTTGGAATATCATCACCAGATCTATGGTTGATTAAGTAAAACAAAAGATCAATTTCGGTGATACTCACAGGTTTGAAGTTGGATGATTTCAATAAATGATCATTCAAATGGTTATACAAGTCTTGCTTGTTGATAACAATATCGTCCTTATCGGCAGTAGTTGGTGGAGTGTTGGCGATAACTTCATTAATTAAATCAACCTTGTTTAATGTGTTGTAGATGAATAACACATTTGCTAAGGAAAATTCCTTTTGACCAGGGAAATATTCTGGAATGGTTTGCAAGTTGTTCTTCAATTTAGAAGATAACTTGTGAGCCAAGTTGTTAGTTAACAATTGAACAAACTGATCTTTATCAATCATACCATTTTTGGAAATAACTTCGAAACCACCAATTAATTTTGTGATTGGCAAGTTGTTCAAAATGGTGATGAAATCGGCAAATTGAATTGATCCGACAGGGTCAAAGAATCTTGTAAGATAAGCCCAGTTCAACTTGACCAATTTTTGATGGTAGTTTGGATCGATGGATTTGTTGATTCCGTTCAAAAGCGACACGCATTTATCGTAGGTGATTTTAGATTGGTTGTCACCAATAAACTTGAATAACAACTTCAACTCCCCATCGGTGGAAGTTAATGTGTTGATGAAGTTACACCAGTTCTTCTCGTTAACGTAACCCTTTCTTTCCTCGTCAGCAATAAGATATAACAAAGCATAACTTTCGGAGTTCAAGTCGGTTTTGAATGGAGAAAGAACGTTAATAAAGTTTGGCAAACTGATGATTTTTTCACCAGTGGGCGAAACTTCCAGGACTTGGTTAAACAATTCTTTGGCACAGTTCATGATAGAAACACTGTAGATGTAGTATTGACCAAGATAACAAAAATTGCAAAACAATCAAATAAATGACAATATATGCCGCTAATATTTAATTCGAATAATTCGATATAATATTCGGATTAATTCAAACCTCGACGCAAATGGTGGCAGGTATTGTTTTGAAAAACAATCGAGTAATAATCACGAAGTAGTCAAATATGACGAAGGCTCAACACTAGATAGTATAGAACCAAGGCAGTACAACCACAAATCTCACAATACAACAAGATTAAAAGAATACGACTTATTCTTAGCAGGTAAATAAATACAGTATATATACTGTACCGTGTCGTTGACTGTGAAAAAAGTCAATGAAAATTTTACTGATTAGTCCTGGGGTAAAAAGGAATTAGAAACCAATGAAAAAACCCGCAAAACTCGGAATCGAACCAGTGTAGAGGGATGGGCCTACGGGCCAGGTGATGGTAATTTGTAGTTTATATGTTATTGCTTCTACTGCCAATGTATCTACTTTTCACGCTGTTCCGATTCTCACAAGATTGTGATGACTTCCATTGATCCGGTGCCGCTAAGTGAAACGTCGTACTAGCTGCAATTATTGGTATTAGTGGGATTCAGAATTATAAAGTGCGACAAGTGCCGTAATAGCATATTATTGTAGAAACAAAGCATACTCGCGCGTAACCATAGTAGCTCGTTTACACCGACTGTTTGATCGTTCATCGGTCAAGGTACCATCGAATAATCATCAATGGCAAATCCAAACAAAAGTTTCTTTTTCAGATAGCCACGAAATGATTAACGTGACTACTGTCCCACTAGAGCCTCCAGGTTTCTTGCGTCAGTATTTCTTTGCGAAATGCCTATTTTTCGTTCCTTTTTCGGTATACCCCACTCATGCATTCACCCGACCATAAACGCTTGCAGCCTGATATACCCGTACCCCTTCTCTACTGTAGACAGAAGTTCCTCCATGTAACTCATCTCCACTGCTTTTTAATGGGATACGAAGATGACCTATATGGTGTGTCGTTTTCTTGTGGGTCACTGATGCAGTAGTCGCTAGTGACTGGTGAAGGCGATTTAATTCCTTTTCGCTAAAATCGGTGGCCCGTATGGTGTGGCCCAATTGGTAATAATTGGTAATAATTGGTAATTGCAATGCGCTAATCTTATGCGCCCGTTTTTTACCCTCGGCCTGTATCGCAGAAATCAACCGTTATGATTGTTCTACCCCATGGTTTAATCATCACGTGGAATTGATATCGATGATTCGTGCAATAAGTGTGAGTATATGGTTGTGAGTGCTAACGCCCGGGGTATCTGCATTATCGTGATGTTCTCCAGGATCAGTATCTTATAGCAAGTATTGTTGTGCGGAGCCCATTCGTCCAGCTACTGCAATGCCTCTTGGGACGCATTTGGTACAGTACAGCTATCTTTAATATAGGAAGCCTTCCAGATGTATAATGTGTGTGGTCAAGGAACGCTGACAACTCCGTTCATTTCCAGGTATATGGTAAAAGACATGAAATAGACTTATTCAGTCTCTGGTCAATTTTGTATGTATTGGCCAACTCAGGTCGAACCGGGAACAAACCACCTAATCAAACCACCTAATCAAACTGCCGGGTCACCGTCCCCTAACGGACAAGAACAGTACCTCTGCTTGCAGTTTGGTGGCCTTGGCCTGAATAAAGGTTGCACCTTGCTAAACTTTCAAAACCCTACGGGCCTTTGTAGGATCAATTGAACGAATCTGCGATATTCTAGACGTACACTATACCTGAAGCAGCCGTGCTAATTATCATCTTCGTCAAATCTTCCCAACGTATTGTATCAACATCAGGAGACGCCACTTGTGTGGTTTTGTTCCCATTCTACGCTTGCTCAAAAATGGCTGCAAATGCAAACTCCATTCATTTTCCGTACTGTACTCTATATACAAATGCAACGAATGATTTTGAAAATTTCCATTTTGATTGACAATAAGCAATAATGGCTACTGGTGCACCTGGTATGTTTTGTTGTCGTGGATGAACATTTGATATAACCTGAAATAGGTGACTAACATTTAGGTGGAAACTTCCGTGGTTGGACTCCGACTCCTCCAGAAAGAGGGTCTTTTCCCTTGGATCATTTAGGTGAATGTACTGAGTACATGACTAAATACTTGAATTGTATGAAATTTACTGAGAACAGAAACGCTCCTAACTGTCGTATCTTGGCTAAACAATATCTTGGATGTCGTATGGACCATGAACTTATGGAAAAGTCCGATTGGGATAGTTTGGGATTAATTAATTTGCCTGGTGAAAAAACCGAAAAGCATCTATTCTCGCCGGACGAAGATACAAAAGTGTCGAAAGCGCTTCCTGAAGACTCCACCTCCAGCTCTTCGGTGCTGAAACGGGGCCCGCTGGCGCCGAATGCGTCATCTCTGGGCTCGTCAGCATCATAATATTGACCTACGTCTATCCTAGTGAAATCTTCTTGTACATACTCCATATGATAAATAGCTTACAGTGTATCATTTGTTTACCAATATAAGAAACGAATGTGTTTTATAATTAGACTATACATTTTTGAAATCTGCTTATTTTTCACCAGACCCTTTGCCTCCTCTACGTGGTTTTCCTCTTCCTCTTGAACTCTTACCTCTATATCCTCCACGAGAGTTTCTCCCCCTGTTGGATTCGGTAGGTGCTTTTGGTTCATCAGTTTCTTGCACGGGTGTGACAACGTTTTGTTGGTCCTGGCCATTCACATTTTGGGGAGGGAATTGAGGTGGTGGTGGGTTTTGAGTGTAGAACTGAGGTGGCAATGGAATTCCTGGCACTACAGGAATGCTTCCATATGGCCCTGGAACCTGTGGTGAGAATCCATAACCTTGAGGAGGACCCATTGGTGGTGCACCCATTGGCATTCCTGGGTTTGGATATTGCGGAACCTGTCCCTCATTCATAACATTAGAATAGATTTGGCCGTAAATTTGTTTGATGGCATTGTGGTTTTTAGTGGACAATTCCTCACCAGCAGCTTCTTTACTATCCTTGCTCTTTTCTTCGTCTTTCTTGTCATTCTTGCCCTTTAAGATACTTAACAATTCATGGGATTGTTTAGCATTAACAGCTTCTTGCTTTTCTTGCTTTTCTTGCTTGTTTTTTTGAGCTTGAACTTGTTGTTTCTTGGCTTGAGCTTTTGGTTTGCCGGATAATGTATTCATCGACTTGGATGCTTTGCTGTGGTACACAAATTGTCTGTTAGTCAAATTTAATACCAATGAAGAATCAATCACCAAACCACGCTTAGTTGTTAATTTACCATTCATAGTTGTACCATTAATCAATGGGAAATCAAAAATGACTCCCAATGAAACTTTATTTCCAGTTGTAATGATACTGGCAACAGTACCTTTGGATAAAATTGGGACTTTACCAAAATCTTGGATGTAGATTATTCTATCACCCAATTCGAACTTTTGTGCACTTAGCAATTGGTACGATTCACCTGGGTTCAAAACAGCATCTCTTGGAACTCCCTTGATATCTTTGTTTGCTAAAGGAATTGGTTGGTTAATGTACTCAATAATTGACTTTTCAATTGCTTGGAAACTGAATTTAGTGAACGATTCACTCTCTAAAGAGACTGGGATCACATCAGCTCTCATTGTCTTTAACCAAGCTTTAATTTCTTTAAGTTCCTCTGCACTAGTGATCATACTGGACTTGATTGGCGTTTTATTAGTAATAATTGACGACAATTTGGAGAAAATGTTTGGGAATTTCTCTTGATATTTCTTTATTAAATCAATTGCTAAAGGTGAAAATTCCCATACTTTGCTATTCTCACCTTGCTTCCGCGTATAACCTAATGTTTTCAAACGTTTGCTCTCAAATCTCAAGTCTAGACCAATATTCACCTTTGCTCCATCCCGTCCTAAATCATCAGAAATAATGAATGTTGTTGTAATTCTAGACAACAATAACGGATGAATTTGTAAATGCTTGCTGACTTGGAACGAAGGATAATATTTGAACTCTCTTGTCTCCATCGATAATCTCTTCTTCCCGATAGTTGGTTCGGCGGTCTTTTGAATCTTGGAGATCTTGATACTCAATTTGTCCTTATCATCATTGTAGCCAACAATCTGGGATGGTGCACCATAGCCCATATCACCTAAAAAGACAACTTGTGAGTTGAGTGGGAACTCTTCATCGATAGGAACAGGAGGTCTACTTAAAAATCTTTCGTCTTTGTTGACAACTTCTTTAACAATCAATTGTAACGGGAAAACTTCAATATCTTTGGAAAATGTTTTGACATAAGCACCTTTAGGTGTACGAATTAAACCATTCACAGCTTGCACGTATACTAACGCATCAATCGTACCCAAATCGACACCCTTAGTCTTTTGATAAGTATACTTGAAATTACCCAATGCAATCTTGAAGTCCTTAACATCTTCACTTGTTGCAGAGTTAGTGACAACTCTCTTACCCCCAGATTGAGTTTTGACAATTTCAAAAGCGTTTTCCTGGTCAACAACCTTAACGATTTTACATTCGGCTAAAAATGGCCATCTACTATAAACCAATTTACCCAAAAATTGCTGGGCAAATTGGTGTGTAGACATGTCATTCCAAACGTTTTCTATGGTTAAGACCATGGATTCTGATTTGGAAGGGTAGTTGAAAACTTTCGTTTCATTCAATTGCAATTCTGATTGGAATGGAATAGTCAATAATGAAGGAAACCCTGCCAACAATTCTTTCCCGACTTTTGCACCCTCAATCAAACCATTTACATAAGTTTCAACTTCTGGCAAAGAGAAATCCTTTTCGTAACATGTATCATGTTCGATATCTTTGAAGAATCCTGGCAATGGAGATGGGTACACATGGTCAATTTGAAGATTATGCACAAACGAAATCGATTTACCAAACGAATTTCTTTTTGTTTCTTCGGGAGTAAGCTTGGCCTCAATTGGTTTCAATGCTTCAATAAGCTTGTTTTCGTCCACAAAATCTAACAAAACGACCGCCTCCCAGGGAGCTGTCTTACCATTCATATCGATATCAACTTCGTGAGGATAGAAATTAATAATTGGTGACTTTTCATCAGTCATCAACGATCTATACACGACTGGCATTAAACCCTTTGACCTTGCTGGTAAAACTGCCATTAATTGTTCAAATGGTTTGAATGGTTTAGACTTCTCAAACTCGATAGGGGTACCTTTTTCAATCAATGCATCAAGACCAACAGAAATGTCAGAAATTCTTGGGGAATAATGATACTTGTAAAACCAATTCCAAGATGGAACACCTCTATAATAATAATACAACACCCATTGCAAACCTTCGACATAATGAGAGGTCATTTCAACTAATTTATCAGTGTCATTGATTGAAAACTTCAATTTATCTTTGTAGTATTTATCTTTCCAGTCCATAAATTTAGTGTCATAAATGTCTTTGGTGTCCTGCAACAACTCTTCTGTTTCAACCAAAATAGCTGATTGATATCTCTTAATGGTTTTTCTAAGGTCATTAATTCTTTCTTCGTATTCTTCGGCGTTTTCGTAAGGAGACAATCCATCAATGTCTAATCTAGCATCATAAGTATCCTCTGACTTAGAATGAATAATAAGAAATCCACATTCTAATGCCAACTCTTTAATAAAGTCCAAATTCTTGACAGTTTCGTCATGGGGTAATCTCAATGATTTCAACTTAGAAGCGTTTTCTAATTCATTCAACTCAGCGACAGTGTGAGATGCGGTTTCCATCAACCATGGTTTTATCAAACCAACCAACTTCTTTTGTTCTTTTAAAATCAAGAGTTTTCCGCTTCTTTTTCTCTTTCTTTCTCCAGATAACGATACATTTTCTAACTTTTTGTTGAACCATTCAACATCAACATCTTGCTTTTCAAAGTTTTCCAATTCAAATTCGGATAAGTAGTTTAACCAAAGGCTCAACCGTTTCAAGTTTATTGTACCATTTTCATTAATATAACCGTCTGTGTGTAACAAAAGTTGTTTGAAGGTTGCAATCAATAACGGAAATGCACCCTTGTTGATGAACAAATCAGGCAAGTTGGGCAAGAAATCATTACCAAGGACATACATAATCAAAATAAAATCATCTAAAATCCTGTCAAAATTGTACTCAAAACTTAGAAGGTCTTGTAAACTGGAAAACTCCAACTCAAGATATTCACGAACTAATGATAAATGCAACAAGTAAAATCGTTGTTCATGTAAATCAGTCTTTTTGGAAGAACCTGGACCGAAGGTGACTTCTTCCCTCAAAAGTGCAAAATGTGGATCATGACTTACTAAACCTAACATAATTAAATCGGCATCCAAACCGTAAATACAATGTCTCAAATTAGGATTATAATCAGGTTGAGCTCTTGCTGCTCTAATATATTCCATGATTTTATGCTCCCCTTCACCGGGGGCTTCATGACCTGATAAAATAATTTCAATATTGGCCCAATTACTATCTTCGGTGATTTTTTTGTGAATGAAATATTTCAAGTTGTCAGTCAATTTGGCCATAAATTCAGTACCTGGAGTGATACAGTTAGAGTCAAATGGATCTTCTTTTGGAATCTCTGCACCCTCTTCAATAGCCTTTTTCAAATTAACTTCAGCTTCATAAGCGGTTCTGAATCTTCTGGCTCTTTGTTGATTCATTTTAGCTCTTGGAGCCACCCCATCAATGGCCATATAAAACACTTTATTTGGCTTGATAATTTCAAACAAATGTTCGATATAGCTGAAAATAGCAGCGTACATCTGGTCATCAGTCATTCGTGTCAACGTATCTGAATTAGCATGAGTACATGTATGTAAAATTGAATTCATATCAAGATATAAGTTATCAAATTCAGGGATTTGATTTTCATCTATCAACTGCGAAATCAATGGCCATCTCTCAGAGATGAACTTGAAGAATTTCGGAATACCTGAACGTTAGTAAAGTTTAACAGTGTCATAAATGGGCTCATGAAAGTCTTGCTCAGTGATTGATCAATTGATATATCTTAGGAGAAAAAACTCAAGATTATTATGATCAGCCACTATCCAACAATTCTCTTAATAGGTACTGCCAGTGAATCAACGTAATCGATAGTAGGCCATCGCAACCAAAACGCACTTCACATTTGGAGTATATCAACAAATGCAAACCAAATGCAAACCAAATGGAAACCAAAATGGAGACTGTCCGACTTGTATCACTTCAAACCATTAAATCTCTTAGAATTAACCCAATTCTGTTCATTGTTGTTGACTTTGCAAATAGCATGATTGCAAACGTTTGTTACTTACCCATTTTGTTATGTGTCCAATGCTATTTTATACGATGCAACACAACACAATCCAAACTATATGTCGTTTAATAATATACCTCAACTATATCAGGTCGATTGTTCGAAATATAAATTATAAATTGAATTGCAATAATCGTTGTTGGGAATCGTATTTGCTATCGTTCTATTGTGTCGTCAAGTTAAAGGTTGAACAAATAAATTTTCCGTGGAGGGTCGTGTGATTTTGCAAGATTTTGCGTTGTGAAATGGGTGCAAAACTGGTTCTACAGAATTTATACACGGACAATTTGGGACCTATTAGTAAATGAAACATATACTCTAAATACCCAGAAGAATTACCTATACAAAGTGCTCATTTGTATGAACAGAAGAAAAAAATATATAGAACCTAAATCATTGTATCCCGTTAAATGATTTTCCTGTTATAACCCACCTAAAAATTTAACCTGTCTTAGAACCAGCTTTCCAAAACAAAGCAGCTCGGCATTTATTTCCCATCTTATATATCTCTTCCTGAAGATAATTAAGTTTTAGCATTTGTATCTTTTACGCAACCAGATTCCTTGGTTTCATATTCTCTCGTAAGGACAGCAGACCATCGTGTTCTAATACCCCCTTTTGAGTGCATTCAAAGCGTTGGAATGTCTTGACTAGATATTGTTTCAATTGTTTATCAAACTATTCCATATTGTTTTGCTTTGACGATATATTTTAATCGCAACTGTATCTAAATGATGTTTACCATTAGCGATGTTTGTCTTCAATTGTTCACTATTCATAAACGATGTCAAATTGTTGTAAACATCATTGTAAACATCCTTGATCTTTTTTGCTGTGAAAATTGAAACCGAGTCTAAATTCTCCTTAAATGTATTGATATAGGTCACTAATTCACCATAGTTTTGTTTCCAAGCATTCAATGTTGGTTCTTCAACCTGATCAATGGTAATGAGAACTTGTTCTATTTGTTGCTTCGATTCGGACATAGTACTATTCAACCAGGAAAGAAATTCTTTCATCTCTTGTTGTCTAATTGCATTGACTTTATTCAATCCAGTATTACCATTTCTTCTCAAGCTGTTCACGCCAGATGCTGCATAAAATTTAGCAATCTCAAAATAACCAGTGGACTTGTTTAATCCCTGTTGTAATATTACGTTGAACTGTTTCAAGGTATCATCTGAGTATGAATAGGTCTTGTTCCACAAACTTCTGAAGTTTTCACGAAGGAACTCAAAATCTGACACTTTATGTAAATTTGCAATACTCTCTTCTTTGAACGGTTTCAAAAATTCTGCCTCAAAGTTCCGATAGAATCTATTTGAAAATTCAACGTAATACTCACCATATTGTTTCGATGTTTGAACATACAGATTTAACTTATCTGATATAGTGAAATCTTCTAGTATATCTCTAATCGAATCGTAATAATCCAAAACCCTTCCTTTCAAAGTTCCGGTGCGTTCGATAATCAACACCTCTAATAGTTGTGAGTACTTCAATATTCTATTGGTTTTAGGTTTGCCTTGTCTCCAGAAATAGATCTTTGCTGAAGGTGTACTATCCTCATACATCATTTTGTCCCACACATCATATATTTTGTCCAAAGTTGTTGATTCCTTTTTGTTAACTATGAACGATGGCATACCATAAACTGCAGCTGATGCTACAATAGCACACACCACAAATGCGTAGTAGTAAAGATACTTGGAATGGTTCTCCAAAAATCTCAGGAAGAAACGAACTGGATGGCTCACAAATACTTGTTGAAAAGCAGACACACTCGTTTTGGGAGCCAGAATATCGGCACTAACGATCACAGTATCATCGTTACCACTATGATCAACGTCGTTGTTGTATGCAATTTGATCACGACTTATGTAATTGTTCAATTGGTCAAGTTTATATTTGGCAAAATTTTGGTAAAAGTCGTCCGACTTTTGCTTGATCGACTCATTCAAACTTGATAGGTTTTCATAAAACTTGATTTTAGAAGAGATTGGTGACTGCGAAACAGGAATGTCATTATCATTTGGAAGTGATTGCGAACTTGGAAAATCTGGTTCTAGGTCAGACTGATCAACCGAACACTTACTGGACTCAATATTTGATTCAATATTGTTATTCGAGGATGAACCATCATCAACTTTGTTGGAATCATCTACTCTAGGCAATTTGAAGGTGGTGATACTAGAGACGGAATCTCGTGGGTATGAGGGGTCGCAGGTTTCTGTATCAAATTCAAGATGAATGGAGTCAACTTCGAGCAACCGGTCATTGTGTGATTCATCATCAAGATCTGAGCTGGAAGATATAATTGCCCAATCTTCAACGCTATATTTGGACATGAGAGCAATTTAGCAAAGGGGTTGAAATGGAGGCAAATGACTGGAAACACAATCAATCAAAGCAAAAATAATTGCCACAATTTTACTATTATTGCAATGGACAAAAGTCACCTACTGAATTGTGGATTATTGTAGATCAATCAAGAATGGCAAATTAGATCCAATCAAACTTGTCTAGTTCAAAACTACCTTTTAAAGTTTACTGATAAGGGGTGGTCATATACCCTCGGCTGTGCACTCCCATACAAACTTAACTACTATAGAGGTAGGACAATAAAAGTTGCCACAATTTTTCCATTGTAACACAAGAAGATCTGAAAGCTCGACGTTTTAATTGTAGAGACTTTCCAGTTGTTCCTATACACTTCTACGTTATCTGTTGTTCCTATATTGCTCTTCATTACTGGTGGGTTTTGATAAAAGGTAGTCACTACATACATTACGATATAATGCACCAAAAGAAGTAATGACGTGCGAGCGTACAAAGGCAAAAACTAGGAAATTTTAGCCCAGCACTATTTGTTAAAGCGGTATGTTGAGCATGAAGACATCCATGGTTATGTCTTGTTTTGAATGGTTTTTTCTGTTGCTTGATGATAGTTTGACGGAAAATACTGATACTATACTAGTTCAGTAGTATGTACAGTGACAAGAATGACCCCGTTCTATTTCAAGTGATGGTTTCGAACGGTTGCGAAGATGTTGAATTTTTTGATGAAAGTAAGAAGATTTTATTTGTAGTTCATGTCTTGTCATATTTCTTATGATGAAGATGCATTGTTTCTATGAATGATACACATTGACGTTCCCCACCTTGTAATCAGTTAAAAATGTGTACTAAGAATTCTATGCTCAAAAATAATAATGTACTTAGATACCTCAAAGTATAACTATGTGGCCTTAAATTGAAAAGATTAATTGAGGCCACAACCCGTAATTCTATTTTTCATCGTCACTATGAACCCTGGGTCTTTGACACATTTCATTATATAAAGGATTTGCAGCCATTTTGATTTTTCGCAGCCAGTCATTTCAAGTCAACACATCAAGGTGCTACTAACTGCCATAGTCAGTTGTACACACAAATAAATGTTTACTGGATTACACTCCGGTATTTTAATACGTTATGATAGTAATTTGTAATCATTTCCATCAACTTTAAAGTATGGTCACCCAAACCATGAGCTTTTTACAATTTTTACAAAAAAGAAACTTGTATTAAATGAAGTAAAAATTGTTCCATCTAAAGCAGATTCCAAAATCAACAAACCACTGCTTATCATGGTCATGGTAACAGCATTCTTTTTGTTTTGGTTTTCGTCGTTCCTGCTTTCAAATCGAATAGATGATAACGTCACGTGATACAAATCACGCGATGTACATTTCTCGATATTTG